>Ga0114966_10000244_pt1 | contig 52209 bp, 114 predicted proteins | sample M_130207_XF_Meta_FD_87029 | JGI IMG/M metagenome (GOLD analysis project Ga0114966, IMG submission 87029) | Freshwater microbial communities from Lake Montjoie, Canada to study carbon cycling - M_130207_XF_MetaG | ecosystem: Environmental > Aquatic > Freshwater > Lake | place: Lake Montjoie... | reverse complement strand
GGTAGGACCGGCAGGACCCGTCTCTCCCGCAGGACCGGTAGGACCGGCAGGACCGGTAGGACCGGTAGGACCCGCTTCTCCCTCAGGACCGGCAGGACCCGTCTCTCCCGCAGGACCGGCAGGACCGGTAGGACCGGTAGGACCCGTCTCTCCCGCAGGACCGGCAGGGCCGGCAGGACCGGTAGGACCGGTAGGACCGGTAGGACCCGTCTCTCCCGCAGGACCCGTCTCTCCCGCAGGACCGGTAGGACCGGTAGGACCCGTCTCTCCCGCAGGACCGGCCTCTCCCGCAGGACCGGCCTCTCCCGCAGGACCGGTAGGACCGGTAGGACCGGCAGGACCCGGGATGCTGCCATATCCATCACCAGACTGAATCGGCTCGTATGGCCCGCCATTGGCGCTCGCCAGTAACACACCCTGCACTACGTCGTAATAGACTATTGTAAAACCAGGTTTGCTCAGCGGAGGAGGGCCGCTGCGCCCCCGCAAGTTCATAAATGGGAAAGAGAATAGTTTTCTCGACATCTTTTGTGCCCTCCTGACGAGCTTCGGGTAACAAGCATTTGTTCATAAATTAATAACCCCCCCCCACAAGCTCTTCCTGTAAGGATAGGGAACAGGAGCAGCGTGAAACTAGCAAACTACTTCTATCTGGCCGACGAAGATGCCATATTCAGTATGTTTCGCGAAGTGTTCCGGCCGCCCGTTCCGGATACCGCCGTCGCACAGCTTGTTCAGAGATGTCTCCAAGAAATAGCCCCGGGTGTTCAGCTCTGCGAATGGTTCCTTATGGAGCGCAGACCTTTGCAGATAACCGAGAATAACATGCCCATGATAATCACTGCGAACATATACCTGAAGTCTTCGGATGATTCAAAGTCTTTTATCGAACTTCCTGATGCCGGTACGCCTCCACTTGCAATAGGCTTTAGCGCCATAGCCCGGCTCCGCACAATCTCCTTGTGGGTGGATCTATGAAGCTGAGTGTAATGCAGCTGCTGTACGGCAGCAGGGAAGTGCTCGTCCAGCTAGTTGCAGAAACAGTAGCGCCCTACTCTCTGCACCCGAACGATGTGCACGCTATAGCAGAAGAAATAGAAAAAATACAGGACAGTGTTCACCATACGGCCCGCTACTCGATTGCGATGTGGGATGCCGATTGGCCGCGCAAATTCTGGTCCTTCTCCAAGGAGTATCGCTATTTCAACCGCCCAGAGGATGATCCAACGATTGCTAACTACGTCTATCCTATGCTGCAGGTCTCGGTCGGGCACCGCGACCGCGAACTGCTGACTAATGCAATTCAGTACAGACTGCGCTGGCCGGTAAAATGAAAACACAATCATACATACTGAGATACGGTTCACGAGACGAAGTCGAATCCCTGGCGGAGCAGTTGCTGCATAATGCAGGACTACCCCCTCAGCCCGAGGCTGCAGCTCTTGCACTACGAGCCGGATTTGCACAGTCGATAGCGCAACACCTGTCGAGCGTCGAGTTCGGCCTGACCATTATCGATGGTCGCCTGTATATCATAGGCACCTCAGACTCCCTATCATTTACCGTATGAAACTGCATGATTGGTTATTTGCTCATTCAGATGTCGAAGAGCTCCATGCCCACCTGGCAGCCCAGCTGCCGCCGGGCAGCGACCGAAATATCCGGGATATTTTGCGCAGGCTCATCGCACAGTACTGCCAGCGCAGGAGCGTCAGCGAGCCGCCGGCATCGGTAAGCATAGAATGGATTGTCGCAGCAACTCTGTTGCACAAGCCGTGGGTCAGCTCCCGGCTGACATCGAAATACCTGCGCATGGTGCACACGTCTCATGGCCTTGACCAACCTCCGACTGCGCCTACATGGATACAGATATCCTGGCGGGAAGGCCTCCAGTACCGCAGGATAGTGCGCAACTGCAATGTGTGCGCACGCCCGTCTGTACAGAATCGCCCGAGTAGTCCTCGCACCAGGAGACCACCACATGAAGATGCATAATTGGATTTTTAAGAATGGCACCGTTCTGGAAGTTGTACTCGAACTCGCCCGACTAACAAACCTCCCGCCCGAGCGCCTAGCGGAACCAGCCGCCTTTATCTCTGCCTTCCGCCCTCATGATATCCGTTTCGCAATCGGCAATACCCTGTGGCACAACGGCCGCTTATCAAGCGTAGATACCAGTGAGTTTGGTAGCGAAATCGAATTCTGGATGTCAACCGAATACGGCGACCACATCATCCCAGTTGCCATTTAATATTCCACGCTCTAAGCAGTGAAGCTGCGGCCCTACTCCTACTCCTTCCAGACAGGGCCTGTGACAAAAATAGGCGAACGCGGCCGAGTCCAGTTCATAACTGGTGAATCACCCATATCAAACCCAGTGGCATTCGCAGTTTATTTCGACGACAGCCTGTATGTCTGGCACCTAAGCCCTGTGGTCTACAAGTACACGAACTACGCACAATCTCACGAGATCTGCCTGGAACTGTTTGCCTGCCGCCAAAGCGATATCCAAGCCCTGCTAAAGAAAGACGACAATGAAGATTAAAACACTGCAATTCCAAATCGAAGCCGCGCGTACCAACGGCCACATTGCCGTCCGCGCGGCCCACCCCGATGGCACCTCGCATGAATTCTACCTGGTATCGCCCACAGGTAACGCGGCTCAACTCAGCATTCTTTCCCAGGAAATTATCCAATGCATGCGCACAGGGGATGTTGCAAAACGCGTCCAGTTAACAGCCACGCTCAACTCAATTACCCAGCTGCACCTGCCCTCTATCCTGCGGAATCTCCCACCAGAGGGCTGTCCCTATACACAGATACCAAGCCCCTTGGACTGACTATGAAGCTGCAGGCAGTGGAATTCACAGTAAAAAATGTTACGCGCCAAGCGCCCGGGATCTTTCATATAACAGCAACCGGCCCCGCTACCTATGTGTTTCGAATCTTTACCTGCGCTGCATATCCAGCATATCCAATAGTGATTTCATCAGAAGCACCAACAGAACTACTTAGGGCAATCTACTACCTGAACAAACAGGAAATTCATGCGAGGGCTGATGAAGCTACATAATTTTCTGTACAACGTATATGCTCAGGCAGAGGGGCCTTGGTATAGAATCATACTAACACACGACAATGACCGGCACAGCTTTCTGGCTTACCAGCTTGCTGGCCCAACGTACAGCGGAGTCATAGTCTCCTCTCCCGAGATCGCAGAGCTGCAGGAGCAAGGCCTCCTCCGCGAAGCCGAAGAACTGCGCAAATTTTTTGAAGGAGTGTTTCGATGTCACCGCAGCAGCATTACACAGGCTACGGCTGCGACGCCGGAGCTAGCAAAGGTGTACGTCAATGAAACTGAGTGACATCTACCTGACGCATCCCGAGATTTTTGTGCAGCTCACGCTGCAGCAGCAAATCCACATGCTAGAAGCCGCCGGATTGGGCACCAGCAATCTGCGCAGCCCTCTTGCGGAATTCCGGATCTCCCAGGAAAACCAGTATGAAGATGTATGGACTTTTTCAGGGCACGCTCAACGGCGTTTCCTAGAAACAACTACCTATATAGTTTACTGGAACGATCACTTCCGACTAGAATTCGCCCGCTAGCGCAGCCGTACGCCCTCTTCCCACCACTCTTCGCTGCCATCGCGCCATATAATAGCCGGCCCGCCCACCCGGTGCAGCGCCCCCTCCTTATGCCAGAACCGCGAGCCGTCTTCCTGTGAATACGAGGGCTCGTCGTTCCAACTGTGCAGCTGCCCATGACGATACCAACACTCCGCACCGCGAGCTGTGACTACCGCTGGCATTAAAAGACCATCAATTTCACTGTGCAGCAGCCCACGCTCGTCAAGTACAACCCGACGAGCACCCTTCCACAGCCAGGCCTGTACACTGCCTATCTCGCTTGCAATATACCGCTTATGACGCAGGAATTTACGCAACATGTCCTGCAAGCACTGCACTAGTACCGGGTCACCGCATGTAAGATTTCCAGAATCTTTAAACTGGCGACTCCAGTGCTCGAACTGATAAACACTCCCCGTGCGGCGATTCATAAAGATAAACAGCACCCGGCCAGAGCCCGGTGCATAATAACGCTCAAAATGATTCTCGCGGCTGCCTGCCGCAGACGTACACCAAAAGGTGCCGTCGCCCCAGTAGCGAGCAGCGTTTGCGCTGTGCGGCACTACGATGTCCCACTCGCCCTCCCTTATGCGATCCCCTGCCCGGTCTTCCCCGCCCACTGGGGCCGGAGGGCTACGAGGATAACCTTTTATATATTCGGTTTCCCGCCGAGCAGCATCCCGAACCGCAGACCGCCGACCCCGGTTCCCCGCTCGCGCTTCTGCAGCCGCAGCCGACCGCCAAGCAGTAGCAATAAATCCGCGCAGCGAACCATATTCAACCAGGTGCAGGTTGCGGGCCTCGACCGGCATCCAGCGGTGCAGGGCCCAGTATAGTTCCAGGTAACGCGCAGCATTTGGCATGCCACTATAAACAGGCAGCCCGCCCCGCCAGCTGCAGTCGCGCAGCACCCGCTTGCGCAACCAGATAATATTATCTGCAGCGCCCGCTCCATCCGGTACCATGCCTGCAACAATATCACAAAATGCGTCCGCTGCTCCCGGGACCGATCCCGGATCCGCCCCGGCAGCACTCCAAGCAGCACCTCGCAACCGCCGCGCAAAACGCTCGGTACGCATATAACGGAGTTCTTCCGCTACCTGATCTGTGCCGTCTACGCGGGTACGCCAATCCACGAGCTATGCCGTTTTAATTACCTGCGTCCCGCTAACCCCGTCACGGGAGAAGCTAAGCAACTGCCCCAATTAGCCCTCGGTCACAAAACGATACAAGCCATAATCAATCAGTACCCACTCGCCAGTACCCGGCCGCTCCATAATATTATCTTCGTGAATATCCCCGCTCAGCACTCCGCCAGACCGCATCCAGTCCAGCGTCTCCCGCAGGGACCGCCGATCACTGTCCCCCTCCAGTAACTCCGGGCTCCGACTCAGCGTCTCATACGGCCCCACTACATCATCACCCGCCCGCGACGGGTGGAATTTAGGCAACCACCCCGCCCGCACTACTGCAAATACCAGCTCCGGCAAAGCCACCTCTAGCCCGCGAAACGCAGCTCGGGCCCGCCCACTCAAACCAGACCGCACACGGCCTGCAACAAAATTCGAAATATCTCCCACACTAGCAGCACCGCCTCGCCCAAACTCCTCGCCCAACAAGCGGAGCGCTCCCGCAACCGCACCGTCCAACCCCGCACGAAAATCCGCCAGCCCCGCACGGTCACCGCCACAAAAACCCGAAACTACTCCGCCCCGGCGAGCCCACCACTCCGCAAACGCCCGGCGAACCAGCCCCGCGTCTAGCAGCTTTTCACCACTGCTCCCGCCTACAAGCACCGCGTGCTCCGCATCCGCTATGCCGCCCACATCCGCGTCCAACCGGTAGCGCAAGGCCACCTCCTCGCCAGCCGCCGTATCCGCCCGCCAGTCCGTGCCAACCAGGTCCCGCGCTACGCCACGATCCAGCGGACGTAAAATTTCCATAACGTAATAACAAAAGTGCCCGCCGCAGCCTACATCATACACCACGGGCACATGACGCTTTATAGCACTCGGAGCGCCCGCACGCAGCACCCGCAGTCGCTCCAACACCGCCCCCTCCGCAGAGCCGCTGCCGCGCTCCTCGATCTTCACAGCTACTGGCCGGCCACCCGAATGACCAAAGTAAACCCGGCCGTAAGCACCCGAGCCAGCAGGCACAGTACCCACTACCCCGTACTCCGATAGCACGGCTTCCAACTCTGATTCGCCCGCCCGCTTAAACAAACGCAACATGCCGCCTCCAAAAATAACGCCACTACGTTTAATAAAACGCCCGAATTATTCCGCCCCCGGGCCCCCTCCCCCCCGCCCGGGCCCCTCCCCGCCCCGGGCCCCCTCCCGCAACCGCGCCGCACCCAACACCACCACCTATTAATTCCGTATCCTACTTCTACCTACCCCAAACCCACCAACGCAAACCGACCCCCACAAAACTCCACAAAAACCCACAAAACACCCGATCCCAACGCCCCCAAACAACAATCCGCAAAACGGAACCGATTCCAAATCAAACCCCCTAGTTCCCGCCGCATCCGGAAGCCACCGCCCTAAACCAAAAAACACCCGCTCCAGATCACAAACCCCGCCCCGATAAAATAACAAAACCGCCCACACACTACCCCAAACCCCGCTAAATAAAAACACAATCCACACCCACTCCGGATCACATACAAACCCGCCCAGAAGAAAAAGTCACAATTCGCCCTACAGAGTAGAATACCATACCAAAAGCACAGAACGGAACCACACCCCGGAATGAATGCAAGAAAATCACAAATTCCCACCCAGCCATCCCCCTCACAAAGGCCTGGAACCAAACCCCGAGAAGCTAGGAAGAAACCCGGATACCCGCGGAGGGGAAATTCGTAAGAAACCCGTAGAGGCAGGAAAGAAGCCCGTAGGCAAACCGTATAGGCATGGAGGCAATTCGTAAGAATCCCGTAGAGGTCCCGAGAGAGCCGTAGAGGGCTGGAGAAAATTCGTAAAAAACCCGCACGGAGTGCAGGCCTGTAAATGCCCTGAGGAAACCCGGCATAGGCATGGAGGAAACCCGTATAGGCTTGGAAGAAACCCGCATAGGCATGGAAGAAACCGGCAGAGGCATGGAAGAAACCGGCAGAGGCATGGAAGAAACCGGCAGATTTTTGCACGGAGTGCAGGCCAGTAGAGACGCGGAAGAAAACGACATAGCATGAAAGAAAACCTTAGACGCCTGGAAGAAACCTGCAGAGGCCTGGAAGAAGACTGCACAGGCTTGGAAGAAACCCGTAGAGGCATGCAAGAAACCGGCAGAGGCCTGGGAGAAACCGTAGGTACCACTAGAGGCATGGAAGAAACCGGCAGAGGCATGGAAGAAACCGGCAGAGGCATGGAAGAAACCGGCAGAGGCATGGAAGAAACCGGCAGATTTTTGCACGGAGTGCAGGGCCCCCTGGATTTTGCGAATTGTTCTAGGGTCCCGCTTGAGCGCGGTCCCCTCCCCCGCCCCCTATAACCTATGGGACCGGGGATATCTATTGCATTCATGTAAATGTGTTCCGTTTGCAGCCGTTTTCTACCGGGCCTAAAGCCGGTATGAAACGATCCTGATAGGTGTCAGGTTCACCCGGCACTTCGCCGGACACTGACCGGGGCAACGCCCCGTCGGAGGCAGCCATGACGATTCGCCGCACGACTCCTGTTCGCGACTCGACAGCAACCGCCGTCGAGCTCTTCCGGCAGCGGCGCATTGCCGCCGACCTTGCCGCCGCCGACGGTTGCGTCACGGCGACGATGACGGCCGATGCCGTTGTCGTCACGATGGTTCCCGTCGCCACGGCCCCTGCCGTTGTGACCGCGGACACTGCCGCAGTCGAGCGCATCCGTGCACGGCGTTTCGCCATGGCCGCTGCCGCGGAAGCGGCGGGCCGCACCTCGGGGTGGGCGCGCCCACTGCGGTGACGCCCCTCCCCTTCGACCCCGGCCTAATCAGCCGGGGCTTTTCTTTTGTCTTTTTTTGTCGTCCTGACCGGGCCTAAAGCCGGTGGTTCCCGATCCTGATAGACAGAAGGCGGTGATTGATGGGAGTTTCGACCCGGTTTCGCGCTGGCCTTGACGGCCACAATGCCTGCACCTGTGGAGGGTGCTGGGTCCGTGGTGGAAAAGGAAAGGGGTACATCAAGAAGTTGACGTCCCGCGCCGTCCGCCGCTCCGCCCGTAAAGAGGTGGAGTCTGACGGCGATTGATACGACAAGCCCCGGCCTAATCAGCCGGGGTTTTCTTTTGTCTTTTTTTTGCCGGGTCGGGACCGGGCCTAAAGCCGGTATGAAACGATCCTTATTAGTGTCAGGCAGCCCCGGCAATCACGCTGGACCCTGACTTCGGAGTTAGCATGACCGTCAACAATGTCGCCGCTGTCGCTCCCACCCTCACCGTGATGCGTGGGGTGCCGGGTAGCGGCAAGTCGACGCTGGCGAAAGTTCTTGCCAACGTGCCGGGGGTCGACCCGGCCCCGGTATTCTCCACCGATGACCTTTTCATGGTCGACGGGGAGTACCGCTTCGACCCCTCGAAGCTTGGCGCCAACCACGCCGCCAACCTCCGGCGTGCGTCGGAAGCGATGGAAGCTGGAGCCCCGCACGTCGTCATCGACAATACCATGACGCAGGCATGGGAGGCCCGCGAGTACGTCAAGGCCGCGCTGGCTCGCGGCTACCGCGTCCAGTTCGTCGAACCGCACACCCCATGGGCACGGGATGCGGTCGAATGTGCCCGCCGGAATACCCACGGCGTTCCCCTGCCCGCTATTCAGGGCATGCTGGCCCGGTGGGAGTCGGACTTGACGGTCGAGGGTTGCCTTGCCGCCAAGGCACCGTGGGAGTGACGAAAGGGGCCGGGGATAAAACCCCGGCCTTTTTTTGCCAGCCTGACCGGGCCTAAAGCCGGTGCTGAACGATCCCCTTAGGCAGAGCGGCAACCCACCACGCCGCAGGAGGCAACATGCGTACCGAAACGACGCTCGCAGTTCGCATCGGGATTGTCAATGCCATGGCCCGGCGGGCCGCCGATGCGGGGCTGACCGCCCGCACGGAAGCGGTCACTGACCTGGCCTTCGCTCTCCTCGCCATGGGCGGGGATGCCTCCCCGGTTGTCGAGGCCTTGACGGTCCTCGCCGGGGAACTTGAAACGGCGATGGTTCGCCGTGGTTTCAACCGCCGGGAGATTCCCGGCATCATTCGCCGGGACTGTGAGGCCGCCGGCCTTCCGCTGGCGGATGCGACTGTCAACGTGAAGATTCGGGGGATGAGCCTGTGAAAAACAAAAACATTCCTCTCCCCGCCGATAGCGACCGCCCCCGCCCGCACAAGGGGCGGCCCCGCGAGTGGGAGGCTCGCCGTAAAGAAAAGCGCCGCGACTAAGGGATAGGACCGGGAGCAATCCCGGCCCGCTCCGTCACCCGGACTAAAGCCGGTGGTTCCCGATCCTAATAGGTGGAGGTGACAATGGGCCGCACATTCCTTTCCGATCTTGCCGAGTTCGCCTTTTTTCTCGGCGGAATATTTCTACTTCTTTTCGTCTACCCGATGCTCATTCTGGGGCTTGGAGGATAGGCGCGCGGGCTTCGGCCCGCTCCGTTATCCGGCCTAAAGCCGGTGACGAACGATCCTTATTAGCGGAGGTAGCGATGGACACCACGATTCAGATTACTCTTCCGAGCGGCGAAACCTTGACGGCCCCCGCGCCGATGGGGCTCCCCGGCATCCTCGCCACGATGGGGTGGGAGGCCGCCCGGGTGCGGGCGGAGGCAGGGGAGTACGATATGACCGGGCGGGCCATTCTCGCCCGCCGGGCGGAACTCACCCGCGCCCTTGCGGGGTGACGGGTCGGGGCCGGGGGAGAGAATCCCCCGGTTTCTTTCACCGGGCCTAAAGCCGGTATCATCCGATCCTCTTAGGTGTCAGTCGCCGCCGGCAATCACGCCGGGGGCATTTCAACGGGGTGCGGTATGTCGCGTCACGGTTGGGTCGGTTGTCCAGTTTGCAGCAAGCGGCAAGCGTGTGCTTGCCCCTCCCCCGACTCCATCCCGGACCGGGACGAAGACGGGGAGTGCCACTCTCTCCGCGCCGCCCGCCGTGAGGTGTGGCGTGACCGGGAGATGGCCCGTGAGGCGGCGGAAGAAACCCGCCGTCGCCGCTAGTCGGCCCGGCCCCGCCCGGTATGGGCGGGGTCTTTTTTTCCCGGTTTTTTACCCGACCTAAAGCCGGTGTCGCCCGATCCTGTTAGACAGAACGGAGGCCGCGATGAAGATGAAGAAAAGCGAAGTTCGCTCCCTCAACGCCCTCATGGGCCAGCATGATGGGTTGGAAGTTCTGAAAAGTTTTCGCGGCATCCCCCGCGATGGCCGTTCGATGGCCTACCCGGTTGCCGCCGGGGCCCGGGTGGGATGGTGGCGACAAGTGTGCTACCTTGCCGGGGTTGAAGACGGCCGCAACCATTGGACGGCCGCCGTAGTGCGGACCCGCCGCCCCGCTAACGCGGCGGCTGTCATCCGGGCCGTCATCTGACGGGCTCGGGGCCGGGGGAGAGAATCCCCCGGTTTTTTCTCGCCGGGCCTAAAGCCGGTGGTTTCCGATCCTGATAGACAGAACGGCGGTCGCCACATACGACGCCGCAACAACGGGACGATGCGCTGGCCGATGGTCGGCGGGCGTATCGACCCTAGAACAAAGGACAAGCCATGTCGCTCATGAAGATTCCCGCCCCCGTCGCTTCCTCCGACAACTCTGGCATGGTCCGCACGTCTCCCCCGCCGCTCCCCCGCCCGGCGGCGGCCAGCAACGTCTCGCCGGACGTGGCGGCGCTGATGGCGCAGCTTGCCGCCGCACAAGCGGCGCTGGCGTCGGAGTCGGCCCGTGCCGATGCCGCTGAAAAGGCAAAGGCCGCTGGCGCCCGTGGCTACAGCATGAAGGCGTCAGAGAAGGGATGCGTTAGCATCTATGGTGTGTCGGCCCGCTTTCCGACCACGCTTTACGCCCCTCACCTTGTGGGCATCGTCCGGGACCTTATCGTCACCGGCAAGGCCGCCGCATTCCTCCGGGAGAATGCGAGCAAGCTGTCGGTGAAGATTGACAGCGCCGCACAAGTCGGCACCGCCGAAAGCGTGTCGGAGGTCAATCGCCTTGCTGATGAGCTCGCCCGCCTCACCGGGAAGTGAGCGGGCAGGGGCCGGGGGGCTTCCCCCGGCCCGCTCCAACCGGGGGAGTTTTTTTCCCCGGTTTTTTTCACTGGGACTAAAGCCGGTGCTTGTCGATCCTGATAGGCAGACCGGTAACGCAAACGCAGGAGTTAGCATGAAGAAGACCTCGCCCCGCGCTCTTTCCATTGCCCTTTCCCGTGCCACCCGGCATGTGCTTGTCAATAACCTTGCAAGCCCCAAGTACGGGGCTCACACAACCCCCGGACCCCGCCAGACCGCGATTCTGGCAAGCATCGCCGCCAGCAAGCGGAGCCGCACGGGTCGTCGTGCCCTTGAACCATCGGAAGTGGCAGAGATTCAGGGTATTTCTCGCCAGCAAGCGGAAGCGGCTCTCACTGCATTGCGGGCCCGTGGCTTGCTCGACCGTCGCGGCAACCGCTTCGGGCTGACCGCCCGTGGCGAGGAAGCGTCAACCCTCTTTGACGCGGTCGTTGTCCCGGCGGGCGTTGGCATCGTCCTGACCGGCCATCCGATTTCGAGGCGGCTAGTCAGGCCTTCCTGAAGTGCCGGGCATTCTATAACAAGACGCTAGTTGAGATTAGCTGCCGCCGTCTCATGGAAGCGTCGGATGATCATGCCGCGTTGAAGCGCGCACTGATTGAAGACTGACTATCGACCCGGCCGGGGGAGAAATCTCCCGGTTCTTTTCACCGGGCCTAAAGCCGGTGGCAAACGATCCTGATAGGTGTCCCCGGCGGTTCCCGGCGCTTATGCCGGCCCGCCCTGCCCGGAGGCAGTATGCAGCACGCTCACTCGCGCTTTGGCAAGCTCCTCAATGTCGACGCGGCCCTTGCGCCGCATATCATCCGGGCTATGCAGGATAACCCGCACGACTTCGTTGACGCCGATACATGGTCGGCGTTCCTCGCCGGGGCCTTGTCGGCCAACGAAGCTCTTGCGGTGGCCTTTGCCCGTTGCGAGTCGGAACTCTGGGGTTGAATCCCCCGGCCCCGCCGCAACCCGGCGGGGTCTGTTTCCACCGGGCCTAAGCCGGTGGCAAACGATCCCCTTGTGTGTCCCCGGCGGTTCCCGGCACTTTCACCGGCCCGCCATGCCCGGAGGCAGTATGACCGACGTTATCGGCATTATCCTTTCCAGCGACGTCGTCGGCGCCCTCGACATTGACGGGCTGGACGGGCGGGCGCTTGCCCGTATCCGCCGCGACCCGGAACTTGTTGCCGCTGTCGAGGCGGCGGACGATGACGCCTTCGCCGCCCGTCTGGCGGTACTGGCGCCGGAAGTGGCGGAGTGCGACATTCCTTCCACCGACTTCCTGCGAGTGACCCGCCTGCCCGCCGGAACCCGTTTCGGCATCGTCATCGGTGACGGTGACGTCGAGGTGCTGGTTTCGGAACTCGACCTCGACCAGACCGCATGACAGGGGGCCGGGCGACCGGCCTACCCCGACAGACCCCGGCCCGTCCGGGGTCTTTTTTTGAGTTTTTTTACCCGACCTAAAGCCGGTGTCGCCCGATCCTGATAGACAGAACGGAGGCGGCATGAAACGGAAGGAAAGAAAACCGCGCCCGGCGGTTATTCTCCAGATGATTCTCACCCGCAAGGGTGGGGCGCATCGTGACCGCAAGCGGGAACCCCGCCGGGGGCGGGTTGCGGTTGAGATTGACCCGGACTAAAGCCGGGGCGAAACGATCCCTATATACAGAAACGGAGGTGCCCGATGTTCAAGGTTGGCGACACGGTTTCTTTCGGTGCTTGCGAGGAAGGCTATCCCTTGTGGGATATGGAACAGCGGCGTCATTATGACTGGTACGCCGATGCGACCGGCGAAGTTATTGAAGCGAACCCCAGGACCTTTGCCATCCGCCTCAGTGATGGGCGTATTTGGACGTGCTTGCAGCACGCCCCCGCCGATGCCGACGCACACTGGTTCCGGGCTGGTCGCCCGGCGCTGGTAGCCCGTGGGGAGCCGGTGTGGATTGAGTCTATCGGCATCCGGCGCGGGGCGGAGCTTCCTGACCCGGTGCGGTCACGGGCGATTGATACCGGGGAGCGCGGGGTGCGCCGCAACCTGCGGACGTGGCCCTATGAGCAGCGGCTGGTCTGGGAGGAAGCCCGGATTCCCGGCGACCTCGAAGACCGGGTGGAGTTTCGCTGGTTCTGGGAAGCTACGGCATGAATGAGTTTTTTTTCTGTATCGGGCAGGAACACGTTGATACCGGCGAGTTCCTGCCTGATGAAATCGGACAATGGGCGGTGCGCTTTGGAAGCGTTATCGTCGTAAGCCCTACCCGTGCCGATGCCGAACCCGTGTGGGGCAGTGTCGCACATCATCACGGGTACGCGCACAACTAGGCCGCCGCCGGGTTCGCCCGGCCCGTCCTTACCGATCCTAAAGCCGGTGGTTCCCGATCCCTATAAGCAGAACGGAGGCGGCATGAAGGATAAAGAAACTTTCTTTGTGGCTCGCGTTGGTATTTCCCGTCATTTCGGCGGGCCGGAGGAAGGGGGATGGTGGTATGACTGGTCGGACGTTGAATCGGTCTGGACCTTTTCTAATCGGCGGGTGGCGCGGCGTTTCGCGCGGCGGTTGGAGCGGGAGGAAGCGGTTTACGCCCCGCGTCATGACAGGTTCTCGGTTCTAGGCGGGACCGATACAGAAATCCGCCGGACTAGCAACCCCGATGCCATCACTGAATGGCAAAGCCGGGAGCGTCCCAGGTACTGCTAGCGGGTGGGAAACCGGAGGAGGAAAACTCCGGTTTCTTTACCGGGCCTAAAAGCGGTGGGAAACGATCCTTCTAAGCAGAGGTGATGGATGCAACAGCTACTGCGCAGCATAGCGGGGATATTCGCCCCGCCGCGTTATCCGCCAGCATATGAGCCGGTGCATATGTGTGCGGTACTTAGTGCCGATGCGAACTACTTTTCAGCGGATATCCTCCGCCGGGCAGGGAGAAACAATGCGGAATAATCTTGTGCGGTCTTTTGATATGATGTTCGAGACGGTTTTCCTCCGGTCACAGCTTGCCGCTATTGCGGCGGATGCCCGGATTGCCCGTAGCATGGGGGACCGGGCGCTGGAGGATTCAATCTGGGACGAAACCGATACATGGATTGACCTCTTTGCAGACCGGGCGGCGGTGTTGCGCGGGATTGAAAAGCTGTGAAAGCCCGGCCCGGTCCTAGACCGGGTCCGGAGCCGGGCCTAAAGCCGGTGGCAAACGATCCTCTAGCGCGGAGGCGCAGTATCGCGGGCGGGCAGTAGCATTTTGTTGAAAACTTTATCCTGCTAGGCCAACGGGACAACCGGGGGCGGGCGTACTATTGCCTGGAGGGTTTGTGGCGGGACTGGGCCTAAAGCCGGTGCCGCCCGATCCTGATAGGCAGAACGGCGGTTGACGCCGCAACGCAGCGCCGATGCCGCAGCGCCCGATGGTCGGGTGTTGCGGATAGGTTGGAACCAAAGGACAAGCCATGACGCTCATGAAGCTCCCCGCCCCCATCGCCGCCACCACCACCACCGTTTCGGCCTCGCCGGACGTCGCTGCCCTGATGGCGCAGCTTGCGGCGGCGCAGGCTGCCCTTGCGTCGGAGAAGGCCCGCGCCGATGCCGCTGAGAAGGCGAAGGCTGCCGGTCTGGGCCGGGGTTACAGCATGAAAGCATCGGAGAAGGGATGCATCTCGATTTACGGGGTTAGCGCCCGCTTCCCCATCACCCTGTATGCCCCTCACCTTGTCGGGATTGTCCGGGACTTGGTTATGACCGGGAAGGCGGCGGCGTTCCTCCGGGAGAACGCCAACGGCCTGAGCGTAAAGATTGACAGCAACGGGCAGGTGGGAACCGAGGCGTCTGCTAGCGCCGTCCGGGGTCTGGCCGATGAGCTTGACCGGCTCACCGCCCGCTGAAACGGATGGACCGGGGCGCGCCCCCGGTCCTTCCCTACGGGAACCGGGGAGAGAATCCCCGGTTTTCTTTCCGGGCCGACCGGGCCTAAAGCCGGTCGCTCCCGATCCCTATAGGCGGAGGTCGAGGCGATGACAAAAACGACGACAAATCCTGATGGCACGGTCGCGGTTGAGACGGTCGCGGGCGACATGGGGGCGGGGCTTGCCGCCGCGCCGTGGGCGACCCGCGAGTGGGTGGCGGCGCGCGCTGAAGCCGCCATGACCGGGCGGATGCTGATTGAAGCCCGCCGCCGGATGCGGGCGGCTCTCGCCGGGTTGTGACGGGGTCCGGGGCGGGTCGGACCCGCCCCGCCCGACTCGGGACCGGACCTAAAGCCGGTCCCGCCCGATCCTCATGCGTGCGGGCGCGGGAGGTGTAGGACTAGGAGAGAACTTTTCATTTCTTTGTAACCGGCCTGGGGCCGGTTCGGCACCGGGCCTAAAGCCGGTCCCGCCCGATCCTCCTGTGTGTGGCCAACGCGACAAGCGGGGGCGGGCACACTATTGTCTTTTTTTCTGACATGCCGGGCATTTTTCTTTGTAGGATCAGAAACGACCGCCTTTAGGTCCGGCCCGGTTGACATACATCACATACCATATGCGGCCTGTGACATATGGCGCTTTGCATATGCTTGTCCGGTTGGGCCTAAAGCCGGTGGCATCTGATCCTCCTGCGTGCGTGCCAACGTGACAAACGGGGGCGGGAGGTGTGTGTCTGCCATTAGTTAGAAAAGGATAGTAAGATTGAGAACGATTATCACTTGACTAGGCTTGCAAAGGTTTGCAAGTTTCTCTGATATTGTGACCGGGCCTAAAGCCGGTGGCAAGCGATCCTACTGTGTGCGCGGCCTGTCTCCCTCCGGGTAGAGACATACTATAAACCAATGACTTGGCAGGCTATGGCCTGTCATCCTACTAGCACCTACATGGTGTTGCTGTTATCTTTTTTTTGATTATGCCAACGCGACAAGCGGGGGCGGGCTAACTATTGCCGCTGTCATCCGTACTAAAGCCGGTGGCATGTGATCCTATCAGGGTTTGACATGTGATAACTTGTTATTTTTTACTGGCACTAAAGCCGGTGCTGATTGATCCCTATTGGGTTTTCCTAGTGGGATGGCATTTGACATCTGACATGTTTGCATGTTTGCATATGGTATTTTGTTTTTTGTCGATTGTCTGCTGACAGACGGGGTCGGGCCTAAAGCCGGTGCGGGCCGATCCTGAAGAGCAGAACGGCGGCCCTCATACATAAGGCCGCAAAGGTGAAGCGGGATGCCCGGTGGTCGGGTATGTCGTGGAGCCTGAATACAAGGGAGAGCACATGTCGCTCATCAAGGTCGGAACCCCCGTCGCCACCACCACCACCGCTGTTAGCCCGGATGTGGCAGCCCTCATGGCCCAGCTTGCAGCGGCTCAGGCCGCACTGGCAGCGGAGTCAGCCCGTGCTGATGCCGCAGAGAAGACCAAGGGCGCTCCCCGCGGTTACTCTGCCAAGGTTTCAGAGAAGGGATGCGTTAGCATCTACGGGGTCAGTGCCCGCTTCCCTGTTACCCTTTACGCCCCACACTTTGTGGGGATTGCTCTGGACCTCATCCTGACGGACAAGGGGGTTGCATTCCTGCGAGAGAATGCAGACCGCCTTAGCGTCAAGGTTGACGGGGCTGGTACCGCTGGCACCGATGCCAGCCGTGCCGAGGTGCTTCGCCTTGCAGACCGCCTTGAAGCGGTCGTTGCCAAGGTCAAGTGACCTGATGGGAGGGGGCCGGGGCAACCCGGCTCCCTTCCTGCTTGTCCGTAGGGCGGGTGCCTCGCCCGCTCTGCTACTAGAAGTTTGCATTTTTTTGCCAACGGGACGACCGGGGGCGGGCAAGTCATTGTCTTTTTTTTGTCTGTGAGCTGTCTACTCCTGCTTGTGTTCTGACAGATCGGATCGGTACTAAAGCCGGTGTGTTGCGATCCTGCTCCGGTTGCTCTCTGCTGGCACATGACAGATGGGACCGGCACTAAAGCCGGTGCCTGTTGATCCTCCTGCGCGCGTGTCAACGGGACAACCGGGGACGGGATAGGTGTGTCTGTTGTTTTCTATTGCCTGTTGGTACTAAAGCCGGTGTGTACTGATCCTGTAGCAGTTTTCTTTTTTTTCTGACTATTGCGATCCTAAAGCCGGTGCGGGTTGATCCCCTTCCTGTTTTCTACAGATGCGTGTTGACATAATCACTAGACGTGTTTTGTTTGCAAAAGTTTTCTGTCTGGTGGTAGTTTTGAGAAGGATATAGGTGAAACCGCCCGACACCCCTAGGGAGGGAGTTTCCTTTACATACGGGTATATACCGGTATGTACGGGTATATACCGGTATGCCTGCATACACATTTGAACTGTCTGCCGGATATATGCTAGCTACTCCCCTTTGCTAGCTGGTAGAAGTTTGTTGATTGTTTCTAGTGACAGGCGGTATTCTGCCAGACGGGGTCGGGCCTAAAGCCGGTGCGGCCCGATCCTGTTGAGCAGAACGCCGCTCGCCACACAGAGCGAGTGCGTAGCAGAGCGGGTTGCACTCTGCTATACCGGGTGGGCCTAATGCCGGGTCGCCCCGCTCCTCTAACGCAACCACCGAACGAGGGATACCATGAGTCTCGTGATTGTTGCAGAGAAGCCAGCTCATACTGGCACCATCGCTGATATTCGTGACTGGATGCGCGCCGAAAGCACCCGTGAGGCTTGGATTAGAAATAATCCGCACTTTGGCGGGGCTTTCTTCCGGTACATTGCGGGTCAAGAGCCCGATGATGTTCGCCGGGTCTTTGGCATCCAGCCGGTCTGCCAACTGAAGGAGGATGCCTCGGTACGAGGCCGCGGTATCCACCTGTTCTCAATCAAGGAGTTTGAGGACGTTCTCTGGGTAAGTTTCTCTGTTTTCCGTGACCGCAACTGAGGAGGTATTACCATGAGCCTTTACGAGAATGCTGTCGCATCGTTTGCCCGCTTGCCCGGTATTGCTCCTGAGAGGGCCGAGGGCCATGGTCGCTACTTCAGTGTCTACCTGCTCCTGGCTGATGCTCTCACGGAAGCGGTTGTCTGCCATCTGCGGGATACTGCCGCTGCTAATCCTGACTTCCAGATGCCTGACATCCGTGACCCGGCAGTTATCTGCCGTACAGTTTTCGAGTTTTTTGACGGTCGCTTGAAGCAGGGGGATGGGCTGCAACTGCAACTCCTGTCTGCTGATTCCCCCGAGGAGCACCCGCTTGTCAAGAAAGGTCAGAAGCAGGAGTGTGGTTATGGCGCTCTGCTCAATACCATGAACCTGATGCTGCGCGTTCCCAGCGTTGTTGATCATACAACGGCCCCGTACCATATCATTATTTCCGATAAGCGTTTTTTCTTTCATGATCTTGCCGGCATGGAGAACTGGCTCCGTGCTCGTGCTTCTTATACCCCAGCTTCCAACGAAATGTCCATTCTCTGAGGAGTGTTTATGCCTAACTGGTGCAACAATATCCTGGAAATCCGTGGCGGCAGCGAGCGTGACCTTGCTGGTGTCGCTGCCTTGTTGGTTGACAATGATACTCCATTCCAGTCCATCTACCCCGTTCCAGATGGCGTTGATGCCTATGACTGGCGTGTGGATAACTGGGGTACCAAGTGGGACGCAGATTGTTTCGATGTGAATCTACATTCGGATGGTACTCTTTCTGTAGTCTTTGACACGGCATGGAGTCCCCCGATTGGAGTGATGGCCCGTCTGGCAGAGCGGTTTCCTTCTCTGTCATTCCGCCTGCTCTATGAGGAAGGCGGCATGGCATTCACAGGCTGTGCCAGCTTTGAGGACGGTCGGATGATCGCTGATGACTGCCGCGACATGGACGAGGTTACGGATTGGTCTTGTACCGAAGATGGTGAGGAAAATCCGAACTTTGTTCCACTGACTGATAGGTTCTGAGCAGCAGGGGGCAACCCCTGCTAGTCGGGGCGGGCCTAAACCCGGTGCCGCCCGATCCCCTTAGCCACAACCGCAGCAAACCACGGAGCATATATGACCGAGCGTATTCCCCAGATTGGTGAGACTGTTCGTAGCCGCGTTGGTACTAACCTGAGTTCGTCTTTTGTAATCATGCAGGAGATTCGCACTATCATGGAGCAGATTAGCGAGACTGCCCGTGTGCAAGCCATTCTCCAGCAGCACATGGACGGCAAGGTTTCTGCCCTGGCTGTCCAATACAACGACATCGTGAAGTGTCCAGAAATCCTGGATTTTGTTACTCCGATTAGCCGCGAGCCGGATATTGAGGGCAAGATTATCCTGTGGGAAGGTTATCAGCGCGCTGCTGGTAATCCGCTTGTCGGCAGCCGTGGCGAGCGTGGTGCGCTTCACCGTGTTGTCCAGCACGCCAATGGCCACCGGTCTTTCTGCAAATACAATAACACGCTGCAATGCTGGAACATCTGTGAGGCCCGTGACCCGGAGACTGGTGCCAAGGTTCCTAATCGGTTCCCGGCTCCTATGTTCCGCCGTCGTTCCAGCGAGGACTGGGCGGACGTTGGCGCTAACACCGTTAGCCGCACTGTCATGAGCCCCAAGGGCGATACCGTAACCCGGCAGTTTCAGAGCTTTGACCGCAAGACGGTCCGCCGCTAATAGGCAATCTACTATATAGATTGGTAGTTTCCGGGTCTACATAAAACCGGTTTTTTTCACAGGAGCAAGCCATGAGGCAGGCTTTGCTTGCCGCTGACTATGGCCGCACCCTTTTCCGGCTTTGTTACACGCTTGCCCCAGGAAACAAATGTCAATGACTATTGAGCAACAATCTGATGCTGCTATCCTTGCAACCTTTCATTCAATGGAAGAAAACATTGAATATGTTCTAAACGATTTCTGGTTTACAGAAATGAACCGAGTTCGTAAAGAATATGGTTATTCTATCTTGGAAGACAAAAAGGAATATGTTCTTTCCAGAAAGGATCAAAAACTGTTTGTGTCAGGGAAAGAAGTTTTTGATTTCAAGGACAAAACAAATCTCGCCTTCGCCCTCACCTACGCCTTCACCTTCTCCCTCGCCCTCGCCTTCGCCTTCGCCCTACAAAATAACGGACTTGAAAAGTTGAATAAGAAGGACACCTGTGAAGGTAGAATCGTAGAGATTGACGGTCGTAAGTATAAACTGACTGCTGTTTGAATAACCAACAAAGGAAATAATATGACCAAGACTAATGCAACAGATGCCGATGTTGAGTCAGCATTTGCCAGTTGGAACGATTCTGTTGAGCGCTCGCTTGCGGCTGCCAATGAGCTGAATGAAGCCTTGGAGTCTGTACTCAGGGAGAGGACTGTCAGTCTTCGTCTGCAAGTCAGTAGGGCACTCGACGCACTTGAGGTCGTATCAACAGACAGCAACTTCCATGAGCTTAGCGATGCCTCAAAGACACATGTGAAAGAGGCTCTGTCTATCCTCCGTCTCAAAGCAGGCATCTAGTGTTTTGCAAGTCATGCCGGCATGAATTTTGCAGACCACCTCCTGTTTGACTCCCTCCAGGAAGGAAGCGTGCTATGAAAAAGCAAAAGATTATTCCTCGTAATGCGATTGTCTTGCAAATGATTCTCACCCGTAAAGGCGGGCAGCACCGTGATCGCAAGCGAGAGTCCCGTAATATTTGGAAAGAGGACGAGTGACAGTTCGTTGCAGCCATGTTACCCACCTGCAATAGGAGGATACTCTTGTTGCCAAACCAAGTCGTAGCATTGAGCCGCTCACTGTAGGTGTCCCGTAGTTCCGGTCTGACGACTCCTGTATGCAGTCCGCTCTAAATAATCTGGACAGTGAAATGAAACTAGAGCGATATTTACTTATAGAATCTATTCTCGAAGCCGGTGGAAAATTTGAGAGCGGCTCTTATGTCCTACGAAACCGGAATGGACTGCCTCACCGGGATGACGGGCCTGCTATCATCCGTACTGATGGCACTCAGTACTGGTACCGGAATGGCGAGCGCCACCGGGAGGACGGGCCTGCTGTCGTCTATCCAGATGGTAGGCAATACTGGTACCAGAGTGGCGACCTTCACCGGGATGACGGGCCTGCTGCTATCTATCCAGATGGCAAACAATACTGGTACCGGAATGGCCAGCTTCACCGGGACGACGGGCCTGCTATAACCTATCCAGACGGCGAACTGCACTGGTACCGGCATGGAGAACCTCACCGGGAAGACGGTCCTGCTGTTATATATCCAGATGGTGAACAAGAATGGTACCGGGATGGCGTGCTTCACCGGGATGACGGGCCTGCTATTGTCGGGCCGGATGGTACCAAAAAATGGTACAGGAATGGGCAGCTTCACCGGGAAGGCAAATGAAACTAGACCTCTGGCAAGCAATCTTCGACCTCCTTGATGCTGGCGGTAAGTCTGACTATGGAAGGTATATCCTTGCAAACAATAATGGAAAACTTCACCGGGAAAACGGACCTGCTATTATCTGTCCGGACGGTGCTCAGGAATGGTACCGGTGTGATATGCGAATCTACCCTACCCTACCAATCCGACCCCGGCCTAAAGCCGGTCCCTCCCGATCCTGAGTAACGAACACGCCGACAGCACACGGCTTGCACGTTCCGATAAAAAACATACCTTTTTATACGACCAGTAGGTTCACGCCATGCACAAAAACATTACGGTTTCTTTCTTTAGTAATGAGTTGATGTCGGCTCAATACACCCGCTGGACTTGTGGCAATCTAGTAGTCATTCACGATGACACTGCTGATCTCTTTCTCTGCTGCGTAAACGAAACCGGCGAGTTGTTGCTGGAAACCTCCAGCCTGAAAGAGGCACTGCGTCGGCTGACTGGCGACTAAGTGCTAAGTCCGCCGTAGGCGTATGAACGACTGCAACATTTATCTTTATTGTTGCACATGTTTGCGCTATGGGCATGACTCACCCGTTGACTCACTCAAGATAATCCTCATGACTATTGCGATGTGGAGTCCTTCAAGAATGATATGGATTGCCAAATGAAGCTAGAGCTATACGGGCTTATAGAATCTATTCTCGAAGCCGGAGGTAAGTTCGCTTACGATATGTATGTTGTCCGAAATGGGAATGGTGAGCTTCATCGGGATGACGGGCCCGCTGCCATCTATCCGGATGGTAGGCAAAACTGGTACCAGGATGGGGATCTTCACCGGGAAGACGGGCCTGCTGTTATATATCCAGATGGTGAACGGTACTGGTACCGGAATGGTAAGATCCACCGGGATGACGGCCCTGCTAGGATCTACCCGGATGGCAAACAGATCTGGTACCGGGATGGCGTGCTTCACCGTGACGACGGGCCTGCCATCATCCATCCGGATGGTGAACAGGAATGGTACCGGCATGGGCATAGGATCTACCCTACCAGTCCGACCCCGGCCTAAAGCCGGTCCCGCCCGATCCTGAAGGTCGAACCCGCCGCCAAGCAAACACAAACAGGATATATAAATGTCGAATATATTTATTCCGCATGAGAGCAGGAGCTATATGCCGAATGCTAATCCTGTAGAAGTGATCGTGATAGACATCGAACCATTACATGGGCCACTTGGATTGACATGGTGCGTTACCCTGCTGCAAGGAAATCGCATCGCCAGCCAGAAGACACTAAGGACTGCGGACCTTGGTGATAACGAATGGGATGCTGCGGCAGATGCATTCAAGGTTGCAGCCCGTGCTCAAGCGAACCTGATTAGCGCTGGGTACTCCACCTATATCGCAGCCCGCTATCCACGCTTTAGGTGATAAGCACACCAACAGGCACTCGACAGACCTAGAGACTGTTTCGTTTTGTAGCTACCGCCCCCCGCCTGCTATACACTAGCATAAAAACTATTTTTCCATATGGCGTCGACCGCGACGACAGGAGTAAAGTAAATGATGACTGCTGCTAATACCCCTACTGAAAAGCTTCCGACTCGACCCAGGACTGCTGCGTTTCATGCCGCAGAGGCGCGGTTGCATAAACTATATCGCGCACTACAGGCCGCTGGAGATTCACCTGAGAGCGAGGCGCTTTATAAGGAATATGAGGCAGCTGATGCTGAGCGGGACGCTGCGTTCGCTGCTTGGCGAGATAGTGATGAGCCGCGTGTTTATTCGCTGGGAGACGGCGGTAGTGATTGCACGATTACTTGCTCGCCCTCTAAACTAGAGGAGTCTGTAATCAATGCATGGTCCGACGCATTTGAGCCTGACGCCACGACATGGCGATGTCATGTGACAGCCTCATGCACTGATGGAACGAATGAGCGTTTTGTTATTCAGATTGAGCCCGAGGTTCCCGCCTGTGCCGATGACGGTGATCATGACTTTGACAGTCCAAATGATTTCGTACGAGGTCACGGCGGTGGAGTAATTATTTCCACGGTTTGTGCTCATTGCGGGATCACTCGAACCATTGACACTTGGGCTACCGATTCATACGATGGGACGCAGGGTCACCGCTACACATCATATAAGCCTGCAGAAGATAACTGGATTATGCCGACTCAGTGGGTTGCCATTGGTAGCGACGGTACGCGGCTTGTTATCTGGGCAGCCGGCGCTACTCAGGAGGACTGCAACGCAGACCTCGCCAACCAGGCGCTCCAAACGGAAGACATCGGCCAGACATGTACGCTGGAAATTCCTGCTTTTTTTGACGTAGAAGACATCGAGGTTCGAGGTCGGCGATGGCTGGAATGCAAAACCCTGCGAGACGGCAGTGTGAGAATCACTTGTGATGTAACAGGCGACAGTGCCGTTTATGGCACGGAGATGTGATTGTTCATTGAACAATCCTACACACCACCAATAGTAAAGGCGAGCAATGACAACCAACCGCCCTGATCATGTGACTGTTAATATTGAGATGGATAATGTGCAGACTGGCTGCTGGCTGGTCGCCATTAGAGAGAGCAGCGGCGCTCTTATTGGCATTCCACTGCGCGGGGTGTCTAAGGGCACTGCCGAGATGCACCGGCATAGCCTTGGTTTCGCATTTGAGTACGGCGCGCAGCACGCTACTTCGACAGTGACTAGGCAGGCCAACAAGCTGTGGTGGTCTGTGCAGCATACCGTAGAAGAAAAAGACCCAGGAAAGATTTTTGCTGTTTTAGATAATGCGGAGAAACCATGACGACAAAACACACACCGGGACCGTGGGTTATTGGCAAGCGCGACCACGATGTCGTGATGGTTGATACAGCCAGCGGGACGGCCATCTGTGATGTGTACGGGGAGAGCGACGACCGACCAGCCAACGCCCGCCTCATCGCCGCCGCGCCTGACCTGCTGGCTGCGTTGGAGGATATCGCACGCGGAGATTACTCCGACCCGCTCTGCATGAAGACGCCAGAGCAGCGCGCCCGCGAAGCCATCGCAAAGGCGAAGGGGGGATAAGCCATGATCGACGACAAGACCTTCGACGCCCTGCTGCAAGCGATCCGTGACGACAAGATCGGCGACCTCATCCCTGTCGATGTCTGCGTCGAAGGCCGCTGGCAGAACGTAGACTTGCGCGTGGCCCTCACACGAATCGCCGCCGAGCGCGATGCCGAGCGCATCAATAACGTCGCCGAGATCAAACGCCTGCGCGGTGCTCTCTATACCGTCATGGGCGCTTGCGATGCCGAGTGCTCTGCTTGCGGCGCTTACTACGTCGCCAAGCGGGCGCTTGACGGCATAGAGACGCCATGACTAACCCGACTACTGCGCCCCGCTGCCCTGAGTGCGGACGTCACGAAGACGAAGCCCCGCCGTCGTTTTCGTGGTATCTCAACTCGCTCAGCGCCTCGCGCTGCCCTGAATGCGGAACGCCCCAAGGCGCCGACGTCGAAGGCGAGCTGGCCGACCTGCGCGCCGAGAACGAGCGTCTTCTAAAAGAAGTAGCCACGGCGTGGTTTGAGCGAGACGAAGCCCGCTATGGTCTACTGGAAATGCACCGTGAGCGCAACGAAGCACGAGATGATAACGAGCGCTTGCGTGAAGTGCTTCAATCCCTAATAGAACAAAAAAAGATCGTCAATGTCCGTGAGGCCGATGGCACATACATTGACGTGACAGCTTGGTGCAAGGCTGCTCTTGAGCAGGAGTGACAGCCCGCCCCGGCCCTAAAGCCGGGGACCGCCGATCCTGAAGGCCGAAGCGCCTCGCCTAAAAGGTGAACTATTCCTACCTATATAAAGTTCCAAAAGGATAAAAGCCATGAAGATTCTAAATCGTGAAAACTTCCTGCTCTGTCCTGCCGGCACGGTATTCTTTGACTATAAGCCGCAAGTCTTTGGAGGTCTTTCCATCAAGACGTGCGAGCCAAAGCCACTCAATAGGAATAACGGGTATCCGGATGATTTCTTCCGCATTGATATTGACACGGTGCTCAATGTCGGGGAACCCGGTCGTGGTGAGTCATGCAGCGACACCTATGAAGCTATTTCTCTCCTGGAACGTGCGGAGGCTGGTGAGCGGGTAGACCTGCATTTTGATGGTGAGGGACGCGATGGCATGTTTGACGAGGACGCCCGCTTTGCCGTTCTCGATCCCGAGGATGTGCAACGCTTGATTGCATCCCTTGCCAAGTCGGGATCGGATAGCCCTGCCGATAAGCGTCTGGCGCTTGTTAGCGACGAGCGGGATGCTGCCCGCTTCGACGCGCATTGCCTGCGGCAGGAAAAGGAACAACTGCGGCGGGAGAATGAACGGTTGCGTACAGCCCTGCGCGGGCTTGTGGATGCTGTATCGCAAGATCTGCCACGCGGCTTGGACGATGCCTACGCTGTCGCTGTGCAATCCCTTCAAAAAACTATCTCTTAACCGCAAGGCTAAGCATGAAGCTAGCTGATTATGCCATGCGAGAGGCTATCTCTAATAAAGATTGGCCCGCGGCTATCGCTACATTAGCCCACTATTTTGGTGTTGCTGTCCCGCAGGCCTACCTTATTCAAGTTTTTTGTCACCCGCACTATGTAGACGAGGTGACGCTAGACATGGATAAAGTTAGTTATTCCTGGCTTGAGAGCGAAGGATTCCACTCTAATGCCTTCCCTAGGTATAAGCCGCTTACGGTAAATATCCGTGCGCGATAGCAGTCCCGTCCGGCCCTAAAGCCAGGTATGTAGCTGCACGGAGTTGCCATGAAACTTGACAAAATAGCGCTGTCCTATGCAAAGTCTAGGGAAGAAGCTGCATCTATCCTGACTGAGAGCCGGCGGGAGTTTATCCCGCTGTTGCATCCCGATGATCTGCGCAATATAACAAAATATATTGCTGCCTGCAATAACCACAATAATAAAGTCCTCAAAGTTACAATACCGCTCTTTCGCTGGTACGAGCACAGGATATGGCCAGATCCTTCTGCCTGGCCTAATAGCTCAGGGATTATTCACTCCATCCTGGTGTGGGTGCAGTCTCCTAAAAGAGTTCTGAAAAAGAACTTCACTCTTTCTCATCCATTTGATCTGGTGTCTAATGCTGCACTAGACAGGGAAAGCATAAACGAAATAATCCGACTGAAGATGGAAAAAATAAAGAATGCGGCAGCTAGCTACAAGGCTGCCGCTGAAAAGCTAAAGAATGCGACAACCGAGGCCGGCTCTAAAGCCGGAGTACCTTGACCTTGTAGGTGGAGCTCTCTGGCTGCATCATTCCCGTCAAATGAAATTATTATTTCTTACCAGGACAATCATCCACAGCAATGTTGCGTCCCATTGGACTGCCTTTGCATGGAGGACAGAATGAAGCTAGACCTCTGGGAAGCAATCTCCGACCTCCTTGATGCCGGTGGTATCTTTCAAAACGGAAGGTACGAGCTTACAAATAATAATGGAAAACTTCACCGGGATGGCGGGCCTGCCATCGTATGTCTCGATGGTAGGCGCTATTGGTATCAGGATGGCCTGCTTCATCGGGAAGACGGTCCTGCTCTTATCTATCCGGATGGCAGACAGTATTGGTACTGGAACGGCACGCTTGTTGATGAGCGGATCGGGGAGGGATATCGTCAATCAAGTTCCACCGGGAGGTCAAATGAAACTAGAACTATACCGTCTCATCGAATCTCTATTAGAGGCCGGTGGCAAGTTCGAGAACAGCAGGTACGTCGTACGAAACAGTAATAGGGAGCTTCACCGGGATGACGGGCCTGCTATTATCTACCCGGATGGTAGACAGTACTGGTACCGGAATGGGGAGTTTCACCGGGAGGATGGACCTGCTATTGTCTTTCCAGATGGCGGACAATACTGGTACCGGAATGGATATCTTCACCGGGATGACGGGCCTGCTGTCATCTATCCAGACGGCGAACAGCTATGGTACCGAAATGGACAGAGGATCTACCAAATCTGACCCCGGCCTAAAGCCGGTCCCGCCCGATCCTGAAGACCGAACCCGCCGCCAACGGTGATGGAAGAGTCTGCCATTATACACAAGAGGTAATATAGACAACCGTCAAGTCTATGATCGTTTGTACAACCATGCCCTTGAGAACTACACAAATGGATGGGATTACTTCGTAGAGTGTTGTGGCTTCTCTGACTTCTGCGATGCAGCAGTACGACACGGCTGGAATACCTATGAAGAGGCTGCGGATTATTATCAGCAGATTTACTCCTGTCTCAGTGCTCGTCGCGAAGAAATCACTGCTGAGATATTCTAACAGCAACAACACCCTGCCCGCAATAACATTTTCGCATCTTTCTAACAGTAGCGCATACTAGGCAACTGATGCCTGCTCACCACCTCTATAAAAATAGGAAAAAGAATGTACGATGATGACTTTGACTATGACCCCATCTTTGCAGACCCAGGCGGTATCTCGGCGTTGCGTGCTTCAAGCTCCCGCAACCCTCGCAATCTGCCATGTCCCAGTTGCAAACAGCCTGACCGACTGACTCCTGCCGACAAGGCTCGTGGGTATCAGTGCGACTCTTGCGCTGATCGAGATGAGCGCGGTGGGGACTACTGATTCACAGAACTGCCTAATGATAAACCACAATCACAAGGATGGTATATGAAACATGTTATTTCTGGCAGCGGCTGCCATCGTATCGAATGCGGTCTGATCGTCGGCGAGATGACAGGATACCGAGGGATTGCACAAATCGAGATTGATGGCAAAGTGTTTTGTGCAACCACGGAATACTTTGCAGGAGACTTGCCGGCTTTCTTTGAGATGCGGCCCATGGCCTGTACCCAAGAATATCAGAAAGATGGCATTACCGAGAGTGATAAGCGCAAGCTCAAGGCTTCGATGGATATGGTGAATACTCTCTTTCCATCAGACAGCAAGCCTGCCTAAATCGTCGGGGCGCTATGTGCCAGAAAACAATTATTATTTATCTGCTTCATTAGGAGGAGGCATGAAGCTAGATATCTGGGAGGCTATCTTATCTATCCTTGAAGCCGGTGGAAAGTTTGAGGACGGCAGGTACGTCGTACGAAACCGGAATGGCTACCCTCACCGGGAAGACGGGCCTGCTGTCATCCATCCGGATGGTAGACAGCATTGGTACCGGAATGGTACGCCCTTCATCCCAAGCTAGGTAGGAGCTTCAACTCCTAGAAGGATTCTTTGTGGTTGATTATTTAGCAAGCAGCGCAGACCGCGCAGCCGCAGTGGCATGGCTAGGCTACGACTCAGCAACAGACGCAGCCACCCTTCAATGGATTGCCAACGGGCAAGAGCGTTATCTGTTTCGCGACATAAGCAGGCACCAGATCGCGCTCGCAGAAGTGTTCGCTAGTGCCAGGAATAGTCCAGCAGGCACCATCGAAGACAGTCGGCGGTCTGCGTCTATATTCTTTGGGAATACAGACATGATCACTCAGCATTGGATCAAAACCGGAATACCATACTATATGTTCTACTCTGTAGATAAAATATTTGTTTCTTTGGCAGCAGCACTCCAACAGCACCGCCAGTCGCTGTCATCCAAGCAGGATGCCAAGTGAAGCTCCATCACTACCAGATGCTGGATGCCATCCGAGCACTTGACTAGGATACTATCCTACGCCTGTTCTGTGAGCAGTTCGAACTGACAATGCCAACAACAAATATAAATGTACAGTACAGACGACCATGGGCAGGAAGTACCGGCCCCGCCCTAAACCCGGTCCCGCCCGATCCACAACGGCACACCACTTGACCCGCAATCCAGCGTGGCTATAAGGAGTGATCATGTACGTCGAAAGCATTTCCATTGATTCTATCCGGGCAGCTGTTACCGCTACCGGCAACCACTGGTTTAGCCCCACCGCTATGCGCTTCTTTCGCACACGTTTGCCGCAGTCAGGTATAAAAGACGGCGCAGGCCGGCTGTGGTTTGTCTCTAGCGAGGCCTACTTGCGCAGTCCTCGTAAGTACAGTGTTCGCTGCTTTTCAGCGGAAGCCGGCGTCTCTACGCATGGCGATTTCAATGTGTACGCAACCCGATCAGCCGCAACCCGTGCAATGCACCGTGCTATTGCCGCTCCCGCTGATCCCAGGAACAACGATGAAGAATGAAGCAAAAGAAATGACAGACTTTTTCCTCAATATCGCACTCATGCACGGCTTCCGGGAAACTGATCAAGCGCTACTGGATGCAGTCAATAGCGGACAACCTTTCCATACCGAACGGTTTGATGCCGCTTATGAACTGCTTATTGCAGACGTTGCCCGGTATGTGCCGCCTGCTCACGCCTAGGAGAAACCATGAAAGACGGCGAACCGCTTGACGTAATGATCTATGGTACGGTGGTCGCTTTCATTGCAGCACTGGTACTTGTACCCTTCCTCTGAGCGCCCGCTGGATACTCTAGACTAGGTGTCCCACGCCACAGACGACGCTAATCAAGAACAATCATTCTTGCTCTACAGTCTTCCAAAGGAACCAGGTTAGCGCCTGCACTTCCTGTACGCTTAGGCCGCTATCCGTAGCAGCCCGGCGGTAGTCTGCTAGCATTGCCGCCCGCTCCTCCTTGCTAGGAGCAGTCAATCCCTTCAGTGGTACCTTGACACCCCGCCAGATATTGATCGCATGGCCGTCTAGAACCATGCGGTCCCGCGCCCACTCAGGATGCACAAGGCTGTCGTAAAATACAGTAACCTTTGGACCCGACAGGCTTTGGCCGATGTTTCCCGTCACAAGAATGTCCCGTGCCTTTCGTGCATTGTCAGGATAAGCAGACACATCCCGGTATGGAACATTTGACGGAAATTCTTCAGCAATGAAATCGCGGTAGATGTCTGACGTGCCAGCACCTTTGCCCTTGCGTGGTGCTACTGCCGCGTCCGGCTCGCCATGTACTTCTAGCAGGATAGTTTCGGCTGCCCGCAGATTAGATACCCATTTGTTGCCCGGACTTAGCACAGCTACCACAGCTGCAACCCGCTCAAAAGGTTCACTGTATTTAGCTGCTAGAGCCTCTACGTCCTGCCGCGCATTGCCATACCAGTTGCGCCAATAATCTACTTCCGCCGGAGTAGCGCTCTTTAGCAGCGACATGATGTTGTTGTAGCCCCCGCCTACTTCCCAGTCAGCCAGATCACTCATCTTAGTGGCAGGGCCAGTCTTGCTCTCATCAATCATTGAGGTGCTTAGCTCATCTAAGTCTTCAGCTATTTTGTAATAGCCGCAACGATCTGCATAGTGAGCAAGTTCAACAATCCGGGTAACTAGTTTTTTCATACAGCTAGTCCGGTAAATTCATAGGACGGGTCGGCCTAAAGCCGGACGCCCCCGATCCTCCAGCTTGAACCCGCTTCACTAAACAGGAGAGCAGTCCATGAAACTCGACACTTGGCAACTTGTCTCCTCGGCCATTGAAGCTGGTGGAGTATTCGAAGACGGGGCTTGTTGTGTTCGCAACTCGTCAGGCCAGCTACACCGGGATGACGGACCTGCTGTCATCTATCCAGACGGTACTCAGTACTGGTTCCGGAATGGCAAGCTTCACCGGGAGGATGGACCTGCTCGTATCTATCCGGACGGTACTCAGTACTGGTACCGGGATGGCCTGCTTCATCGGGAAGACGGGCCTGCTCGTATCTATCCGGACGGTACTCAGTACTGGTACCGGGATGGTGATATTCACCGGGATGACGGGCCGGCTAGTATCTATGCGGACGGTAGGCAGTTTTGGTACTGCCATGGAAAGGCAGTGCCGCCCCCGCCCTAAACCCGGTGCCGCCCGATCCGGCAGTTTGCCGAGGCGCTCGCCAAGCCGCTGAAAACGGCTGCAAGTCCAGCGACTTGTGTCGAGCCACCTCCCTGTCCCAGAGAATGAGTGATTATAAAAACAAAATAAAACGGGGCCGAAGCCATGATGCACGATATCAAGCCATCTCCCAAAAGAAGCCCAGATGCAAAGCGCTCTCAAGTCTTGGATGTTGTTGAGGTAAAAGAGCAGCCGCCCGCGCCTGCGTTTGATATAATGGTGACACCACCTGTTCCGTTTGCATCAGTCATCGAAGATTGGATTGCAGAGATACTTGAATCCTCTTCAGCAGACAACAGCTAATCATCTGCTTCGTCTCATCACTGATGACGAACACCGCCTATTCCTGTCTGCTGGCCATTATCATAAAAAGGCCTGCCTCAATATTCCGACCCTCGCAAATGGAGCAGAGAATGAAGATTTATCACCTCTCTGATACGCATGGTTGGGGCTTCTGGGATCACCCGCTGCCAGATGTTGATGTAGTGGTCCACACCGGCGACCTGTTTCCAAATAGCACACGCGGCATTGTTGAACGGGAAGTGCCGTTCCAAACCGCCTGGCTGCAACGCTTCCTGAAGCCTATTTGTAAATGGCTCGGCAACCGCCCGCTAGTCTACGTCCCCGGTAATCACGACTATATAGAACTTGCAGATTTCCTACCTGCTACCCGAGCAGACCTGACACCCGTACAGGTAGCTGGACTGCAATGGATTGGATTCCGAGAGATCCCATACATTGCAGGTGAGTGGGCTGGCGAAGTGCGTACTCCCGAGATGGCTGCGATAATCTCGGATATTTTTGACGGGGACTCAGGCTTGTCTGCGCCCGGTGACATCCTGCTGAGTCATGCACCGCCAGCAGGCATCTTTGACTCCGATAGACCGGGAGTTAATTACGGGATTACCGCGCTGGCTACTGCCCTGCAATACCGCACGCACCGCTTTCAGGCTGCCCTGTTTGGCCACGTTCACCAAGCCTCCTATTCCCAAGTTCGCATAATGGACACAATCTATAGCAATGCTGCCTACACTACCGGCGGCATAGTGGAGCTGCCATGACCGCTGACATCCTGCCTATTCATGGAAAGACCCTTACGCGTATTTCTGGCATCGAGGAAGATGATGTGCGCTTCCACTGTAGCGATGGCGAGATCTTCCGTATGCATCACCAGCAAAGTTGCTGCGAGTCGGTAGGCATCGAGCAGATTGATGGGGAAATCGCCGATCTGATTGGAGTCCCTCTGGTCACCGCAGAGGTTGTGTTCCAGAGATTGGACGATGACGATGACGGGTTGACCGGCTGGACTTTCTATAAGTTTGCCACCGTCAAGGGCTACGTCACAATCCGCTGGTCCGGTAGCTCTAATAGTTACTATTCCATCAGCGTAAGCTTCGAAAATGAAAAGGATTCATATGACTGCTAGCACAAGCGAATCGTATACTATGCGGCTTTGGATTCAGAGCCGCGGCTGGCGGGGCTGTAACATTGCCGTTGCAACAAGTGAAGCTGCCGCCCGATCAATGATGGCAGCAGAAACCTGGAACTATGCAGAGGATGTTCCACTGACAGCCTATGACCTGGATGCCGGTTTCAAGTTTGTGAACATTGGCGATCAGTAAATATTTTTTCATTCTTTAGTAAAAGAATACTAAAGATTGTTGTAATGTCTATCTGTGAGCAAGCCAATCCAGGCAGAGAAAACAGGTAGGGAAACATGAATAAACTAGAGAAGATCGTTGAAGACGGCGTCGTAAAGGTTCGTGTACTAGGTGCGCAGGGCAAGCCAAGCCACCCACTGATGTCTAGCAATGGCCAGTTTTTTATAAATGCCGGAGCTGCTGCCGCGGCATTTTGTTGTTCTGTCCCAACTATAAACAACAAACTAAAAAACGGCCACCCAGTGAAGGGACAACTAATCCGGCTTGCTACCGAGCAGGAAGTAGATGCGTTTATTTCTACTGAGCTTTCTTCGCCGTCTGTCCCAGTAATCAAGCCGCACTTTGTGCCTGCCAAGCTGTGGGATGGGAAAAGGCATAGCGACGGCAGCATCACCATCACACGCCGCCTATCAGGCTTTGGAGAAGTGCCGCGGGATATGCTGAATGATATCACTTGGGATGACTCGACTGGGACATGAAACTATTTCCTGAATACATACTGGTGGGTGCAAACATGAGTTTCGTACTCCGGTTTGGCGAGGATGCGTCTGAGCAGCATATGTGTCACATGCGGGATGTATACGGCATTGTCTATAAGCGCCTCGCCCCGCTGCACATAGTTGCCATAGACGTCCTGGGTGAGCACCATATCCTGGAGATAGACAGTGAAGCTGATCCGCCATTACCTAGTCTACGATAACCGCAACCGCCTAATAGGCGTCATACACCCTGATCTCTTTAACAAGGGAACCCGCGCAGGGCTGACAGATAGTTTTTTACGAGACCTCTCTTACTATGCCCGCCAGCGCATGTTGCCGCTGCGCTTTATCCAAGTAGATGCTACAAATGGACAGCGCGAGGTGCATCTAGATTAGATTGAAAGAGGGAGCATGAAGCTAACTAGGTGTTGCCTTGTGCTAGATTCTGATGACAGATATATGTTTGAAATATCAGGCGGTGTCCGCGGCATCGACCACGCTCGTGCAATAGCCCTCCGGTGCGAGCAGCTATATCGCAATTCTCCCCATGTAACCCTTCCACTACGACTATTTGCTGTCGACGCATTAGGTGACCGGATTGAGATACCGCTAGCGGGCAGCGAGTCATGAAACTTACTTCATGGGCAATCCAGGATGCGCTAATCATCGGCGACTTACCGGCTGTAGTAGAAATATTCTCTCAGGCTTTCCCCGAGCTGCGCGCTCGCTTAGATGACAAGTGGGAGGCTGAGGCAATTAAGTGGACGACATATGTTCGCCTAGATGTCTCCGGCTACTCATACTTATATGCCTGCCGAAATATATGGGCATTACCCGCAGGCCATTTCCATCGGGACACGCTGATCTATCCCCCGAAAGAAAACACAATATACTTTCCAGGAGCCTGGATGCAACCCGCATGAAACTACTTAGTTGGGGCATATCTGAAGCGCTGGCAGATCACAATCCCACCCGCGCAATCCGGCTAGTCGCCGATCACTTCGGCGTACCGCTGCCGGATAAGATTCTAGACGAAAGAACTGATCTGCGCGGGCGACACTGGATCTCTATCCGCATCTACCATACCTCGAATATCTATATCTTTTCACACAGGGATGACGGATTCGTGAAAGACATTTGTCGCCACCGCTGGCTCCTAGCACATCGTGGTACTATCTGGTAGCCCCGGAATGTAATAATTACTGCGCAGCTAGTACGGCAGCAAACCAATGAAACTAGAATCATTCGAAATACGAGAAGCTATAGCCACGGGCGATCTCTATGGAGCCGCCCGCATTCTGCTGCGCCACTTTCAGCTGCCACACATAGAGACTCTGCCAAAGATACGTAAATACATAGGCCGCGACCAGACGACCGAGCTGAATGTCTGGATCAATGAAGACTGGTTTGCATGGCACAGTTCCAGCGGCTTTGCCACCGGATCACACGACTACCACCTGAACGACTACGGTGTAATGCAAGTTTATATAACTTTCTGGCACCCAGCAGGCGCCACATGAAACTGCACGACTGGCTGATGCGCGACACCCTGATCTCTGGTGATTACGGTGGCGCAGCCGCGCTACTACGGGCGCACTTCGAGCTAGATCTGCAGATAGATCACCTTGAGATACAAGGCCCTGAGATCTGGGGCGTGGAATGGGGCATTGAGATTGTCGCAGGCCCGCACTGGAATAGATGCTATGCCTGGTTTGAAACCGATAGTTTTTGGAGCATAGCCGTAAAGAAGCGCTACAGCGGCTCAGTAAAACCACCTGATAATCCCATACCAGTTCGCGCTGTTGTATGGCAAGGACCACGATGACTGCACCTGTACTTGCACTAATTTTGGGTTTTACTTTCCTTACGCTTGCGCTCCGTGAGCGGATTGCCGAACGACTGGAAGGCAGGAATCGGATTCTGCCGCCATGAAGCTAGACCGGCTTGCAATCATTCACGCCCTAGAGTCCGGCAACAATGCAGGGGCCGTACAAGTCTTGTTTCACTACTTCCGGCTTGGAGAAGTACCGGGGTATTTACAAATAGTAAGGCGTGTATCTCCTGTTATGGAGATGACTTACTATAATGCGGAGTGGTATACCTGGACAGCCGGATACGGCTTTCGCAAAGGCCGACTGCCACAAGTGCAAGATCCCCCGCTAGCACATATATGGTTTCCGCCATGAAGCTGTTTGACTTTGCTCTGGATGAACGCTTTGCCGCACGGGACTACGAAGGCATGATCGCTGCCGTCGCCGATATGTTCGGCGTACTAAGCCCGCCTGGTGACGTGCTGCTGGACACAGCCGTGCCAAATCCCACTCATTGGCGCTGGGGGCGAATCATTATTTATTGCAATGGTTTCCGATGGGTATACTGCCGCGGAGGAGTCACCCGCAGTCGGGCAACAATCAGCCGCGAGCACTGGGGTGTTATATCGGAGCTAGATCCATGAAGCTACAGCATTTCCTTATCGGTGACCGGCTGGGTGTTGGCGACTACCACGGCGCTTGCAATGCCCTATTGGAAAACTTTGGGCTAGGCGAGTTGCCGCCCAGCGCTGAAATAACGGTGAGTTCTAGCAGGGTCGTTGACGCTGATCAGTTGAGAATCTATACCAAAGACCATTGGTATGAATGGAGTGAGCGACACGGCGTTCTACATGCCGCATACACCAGTTATCGGCCTGATCACCGGCCTGATCACCGGGCTGTGATCTGGATCAAACGATCCTAACAAGTAGGAGCAGGGCCGCATGAAGCTGGATACTTTTGCGATTCTTTCAGCCCTAGATGCTCGTGCCCGCAGAGGTACCGCTGATGATGCGGCAGCCGATAACCGGGAGGCAATGGCAACACTGCTCCAGCACTTCGGGCTAGGGCCGGCTCTAGATGTCCAGATAGAGAGGCGTTTCGGGTCTACCCAGTTATTGCTCTTTATCAAAGAAGACTGGTACGAGTGGACTCCTAAAGGGGGTTATCGGCGTGGCAACACAGGAGCATACCATGCTCCTGCATCTCTGAGGATATGGCATCCACAATAGCAATCCAATGAAAAAGATTTTGCTAATAGCCCTCCTGACGCAGGCCTGCACATCAACCGGCCCCGAGTTCCATGACTGCTCTTCCCCGGACGACGGACTGCTAGCAATAGCAATCGCCGCCCAGTACATGGAGCATGCATACAGTATTGCAGACCGCATGAATTTTTCCTGCAAAACCGAAAGCCCACTGCCCGGTACTGCTTGCTACCTGGTGCGCACGGGTGACCCGGTCCTTGGTAATCGTGGGCTGATAGTGCTGCTAGATAAATACATTGGCCAGTGCGTTATTCACGAACTTTACCATGCTGAGCTTGGAGTGGCCGGCGATACATGCGCATCGCATGATCCAACCTGTGGCTGGATCAATGACTTCCTGGAAATGCCACTCGATGAGTATGCGGCAGAGTTAGGGCAGCAAGAATAACGGAACAAGCATGAAGCTCACCTCATACCAAATCCGGGAAGCCCTGCGGGAAGGCCGACATATGGATGCCGCAGCAATCCTAGCACAACACTACGGCTATGCTATGGAACCGCCCGAAAAAGCCATAAGTATTACCCGCGTTCCACATACCGGCTACGCCATGCGCATGTGGATGGGCTCAGGCTCCCGTGGGTTTGAATGGGACGAGGGCGATCTGTATTCCACTATTGGAATCGGCAGGGTCGGGCCTCTGACTGCAATGGTAATCTGGGAGCCACATGAAGATAGATGAATGGTCCGTACAGGATGCAATCGCCAGCGGGGACTTATCCAGTTTGCTCCCAATCCTAATCGAGCACTACGGCGTAGGACGGATGCCGGACTGGGCTGATCCTGAGAACGAACATCCGCTGAGCTGTCGTATTTGTCAGATGATCCGCCCCTTGTTGTCCGCAGAAATGGACAGCAAATGAAACTAGATGCTTGGGAAGCCGTGTCATCTATCCTCGATGCTGGCGGCATCTTTCAAAATGAAATGTATGCATGTCGCAAGAGCAATGGCGCCTACCACCGGGAAGATGGTCCGGCTGTCGTATATCCTGACGGTAGATTTTTTTGGTACCTTGATGGCGAGCTACACCGGGCCGACGGACCTGCCATCATTTTCCCGTGTGGTGAACGGCACTGGTACCGCAATGGATTGCTTCACCGGGAGGACGGGCCTGCTATCATATATTCGAGTGGCAATCAACGTTGGTACCGCAACGATAAACTTCACCGGGATGACGGGCCTGCTATCACGCATCAGGATGGTGAGCAGCACTGGTATCTCAACAACAAGCGACACCGTGAAGATGGTCCTGCTATTATATATCCGGATGGTACGTGCTATTGGTATCTCAACAACAAGCCTGTTAAGGCTTTCCCCTGAGAACTAAACTGTCGAATGAGATAGCATCATGAAGCTCCAATCATTTGTAATACAGCAAGCCATTGCGGACGGTAGATACGAAGATGCGGTGCGCCTACTGCTGCAACATTTCCGCATAAACTTGCCGGGTGTGCAGGTTCATATAACGACAGACATCGACATCGGCTACGGCATTAGGGCCTGGGTTGGTTCGGATCCTTATGAGTGGTACGAAGGCAATTTTTATTTTCCTGCGCTTGACGGGAGTGCAGGCCGGGATTACAGCAGGGTAGAGATCGTAAGCGCTACTGTGTGGAGCAAGATCAAGAACTCATGATACATATAGCCTCTTGACATGACCGGCCCGGCCCTAAAGCCGGCCCCGCCCGATCCTGAAGACCGAACCCGCCGTCAAGAAAGCCAGAGGTGAACCATGAGAAACTGGATAGGTCGTGACCGTGACCGCGACTGCGAGTCAGAGGGAGATGCATCATGCATCCATTGCGACGCAGACATGATCGACGAGTACCCTACGACGCCCGAGAAGGCGCCGCCCGCCGACGAGCCATCAAAGGATAAACCATGAGCGCCTTGACCGACTGGAGTGATGGAGAAATCACTGAACTAATGGCCGAGCGTGACGCAGCCATCCGCGAGCGCGACGCCGCCATCGCCTCCCTCACCATCCAGCGAGACGCAGCGGAGGAGGGCGCCAACTCCGCCATCCAGATGAGAAACGAGTCGCTTGCACGGGCACATGCAGCGGAGGCGCTGGCGAGGGAGAGCGGCAGGCAGGTTGTCGACGGTATCAGCGCAATGTTGACCATCGCCAACCAGCGTGACGCCGCCATCCGCGAGCGTGACGAGGCGTTGCGCCAGCTTGAGTCTTCACGGCTGTGTGTCCGCAGTCTCACAGACACCAAGCAGGCGGTGGCCGAGATGCGCGCAGCCGCAAACGACGCCATGACTGAGGTCCAGCGTGACGCCGCGCTGGCCATCTTGCGTGATCTGGTGACGTCGTGGGACGGTGCCGACGATTTCGACTGCGAAGTCATCGTGGCCCGCGCCCGTAAACTTTTGGGAGATATTTGATGGATTGCTCTGACCTCGGTGGATTGTCTCTTGCCCTTTGCACCTTAGCCGCTATGCTGATCTCCGCCTTCAGCTCTCCGGAGGATTGAATTAACATGAGTTGCAAGCACACAACTGACTGCGCGACGTGTACTTCCATAGTCGCCGCCGCAACCTCTGAGCTTGACGGTGCTTTGGCCGCACTTGACATCTACGTCGCCAACGATGATAAGTGTGATCAGATGCTGAGGTCTGTCGGCCTCGACGATACGGGAAACGTTGTGCCGCGTCTACATGGGCTAATCAAGCAGCATGACGAGGCGCTGGCGCTAGTGGTGACTAGGACAAACGAGCGGGACTACTACGCCAAGGAACTCGACAAGGCGACGGGCATGGTCGAGATGTACGTCGACGACGCCGAAGCGGCGCGTCTCCTGTGGCGCCAGTCGGAGGCAGCTTGCGCCCAGATGCACGCACAACGCGACGCTGCCATCCGCGAGCGTGACGAACTCGGCAGGAGGAGCGCAGCCGACTTTCAGGGACTCGAAGAGATCAGGTCCGAGACGTCGCGCCAGTTGAACGCGGCCCTCGACGAACGAGACGCCGCCATCAAAGAGCGTGACGAGGCACAGAGGCTGGTGGCCGAGATGCGGGCGGCGCTAATAATTGGGCGGGACATCGTAATAGAAACAAGCTCAAACAACCGCCATAACAAGTTCGTGGAAGATGCCTACGATGTTATTGAAGCTAGTGCCCACGTCGCCGGGCGCTGAGTGCGGGTACATTTGGGTATCACAATACGCGAGGGGTGCAGCCATGAGTACTAGGGATAGCTTTTTCGTGTACCGCGCTTCTTGCGCCGAGTCTGGGGACCGCCACTGCCACCCGAAGTTGCGCGAGCAGTGTGCTCTGAAGCTGCTTGATCAGCAGGTGCGCTTGTCTTATGACGAGCAGAAGAGTGGCCTCGTTCGAGTTTTCGTCGGGCAGCTTATCGCAGGCTCGTTTGATTTCTGCAAAGACGTGCAGCTTTGCGTTGACGGTACGGCGCTGCCCCTGCATCAAGTCCGAGGCATGGGGGGCTTCCCTGCGTGGCCGTCCATCGCCCGCGACCTGAGCGAAGGCGTTTTCGTCATCAACGGCAGCGTCTTCACCGACCCTTTTGACGCCGTCGATTTCTACCTCAGTCTTGTGAAGATGGACATCACGGGGGATGTTCCAGTCTACGTCTGCCCCGACGGCTCTAGGTACGAAGCCTAGTGACAAACAATTCAACTACAGACTGGAGAGGCACCTATGACCGACCGCGTGTGGACTGTCTCCGAGGGAGCAGACTATGAAGGCAGCGAGGTTCGCTCCGTTCACGCCACACGCGAAAGTGCGCTGGCAAAAGCGGAGAGTCTGCGACAACAGCACGACGGCCCTTGGTTCCCGTCTACGGACCAACCCGATACGTGGAAAAACTTTTTTTACTGCGTCGTCATTCAAGAGTGGGACTTGGAGTGAAGCCATGAGGCCCCCGCCCTAAACCCGGTGCCGCCCGATCCTGAAGGTCGAGCCGGTCGCCGCCCCCGGCAAACGCAAGTGGCGGAAAGACAGGAACCGATGCGCCTAATGGTTAGGTACTAGGGGAGCGTCAAATAAAAAGGAAAGAGCACATGCTCGTCAAGACGAATGGTATTGCCGTTGCCACCAACACCAGCCCCGATCTCGCTGATCTCATGCGACGGTTGCAGGAGACTCAGGCAGCCCTTGCTGCTGAGAAGGCCCGCGCTGATGCCGCAGAGAAGACCAAGGGCGCTCCCCGTGGCTACTCTGCCAAGGTTTCGGAGAAGGGTGCGATCTCCATCTTTGGAGTGAATGCCAAGTTCCCTGTTACCCTCTACGCCCCACACTTCGTGGGGATTGTTCTCGACCTCATCGCTACCGACAAGGGTGTGGCTTTCCTCCGGGAAAATGCCGAACGCCTTTCGGTAAAGGTGGACGGCGACTCCCAGGCCGGTACTGATGCCGCCCGTGGGGAAGTCAACCGCCTCGCTGATCGCTTGGCTGATGTTGTTGCTCGGCTGAAGTGATCGGGGGGTTTGCCCCTTCCCTATAAAAAGGGGCGCTTTTTATCGGCGTAGCTTAGAGTAGCAAAGCCCCGTATTGTCCACGGGAGATGCAGGTGCGATCCCTGCCGCCGGTTTCTATTTCACAGGAATAGCAAATGAACAACCGCACAATCTATGAGCGCCTGTATACCCATGCCGTTGCCAACTATAGCAATGGAGGCTGGGATTACTTTGTAGAGTGTTGCGACTTCGAGGAGTTCTGCCGTATTGCTGACAGGCATAACTGGCAGACCTATGAAGCTGCTCTTCAACACTACCAGAACATTTACTGCACTCTCGACTCTGTTCGTCAAGATGTCCAAGCGGCATAAGGAGCGAGCATGAAAGTTTGGGTTGTCGAGGAAGGCGCGGACTATGAAGGAGCCAGTGTCCGTGCGATCTGCTCTTCACGGGAGTCCGCCCGTCGTATCGCTGGCGAGATGTTTGCCGCTTTAGATCCGCACGGCAAGACCCAGGTAGACGCCGATCATTGGAGAAATTGGTTGCGACGACTCAGCGTAACTGAGCACGAAGTGCTAGATTGAGGCAGCAATGAAGCTAAGCACTGCGGCTATTATTCCTACGATTATTCGCTACGCTGCCGTCTATGTTCACACCCGCCATGGAAAGAATAGTATTGCCTTTACCTTCGCCACCGCCCGTGCAGACCGGCAGCCCCTTACCTTTCCCATTGCCATCTGCTTCTCTTTCGCCCTACAGCATAATGGGCTTGAAAAGTTGAACAATGGTTCTTGTGAAAGAAAGGTTGTTGAGACTGATGGTCGCAAGTATAAACTGACTGCTGTGTGAACTGCCCTCAACAGGAGCCGCTATGAAACTGGCCGACTACGAGATTCGAGAAGCTCTAGTCCGCAAGGATTGGCCTGCTGCTGTTGCCGCCCTCGCACGCCATTACGGGATAGACATGCCGCCTGAATACAGGATAGAGCTAATGCGCGGCGTTTCCTACGTGATGCCCTTCCAGATAAAGATCTATTCGTCGCATTGGATATGTGGTTGGCGCGAAGAAGAAGGATTCCACTATTGGGAGCGCCGGCTCCCTCTCGGAGAAAAGACGTCAGTAGACATCTGGATTAGCTAGCAGAGCGCCCCGCCCTAAAGCCGGACGCCCCCGATCCTGAAGGTCGAACCGCCCCGCACCGCTAACCCCGGAGTAGTCGTGAAACTTTCCAATATTCCGCATGTTCGTGCTGAAGCTATTGACGCCGCACTTACTAACTTCTTTGCCGCTAATGAACTGAAACCCTTCGCCCTCGGCAAGCGTCGACTCCGTAATCTTGTGCATTGGCTGGAATACCATAACAGGTATATCGCCAACGTCAACGAGAAGCGCCGGCAGGCAGGCTGGTCAAATCTACTGGAGCCTACTTCAGAGAATCAGCAATCGCTTTGCCTCAAATGGACAACCCAGGACGATGGCGTTTGGATCGATACCACGAAGTGGACAGACCTTGCGTCAATCAGATCCCTGCGACTCGGTCCCTTGGGTCGTAGCATTGCCTCGCAGGCGCACTCCTTCAAGGTGCGTATCTATAACAACGGCGGGCGCTGTACCTATTTCTTCTGGAAATTTTGAGGTCTGGGTATATATGCTCCAGCACTCTGTTCCTCACAAAGCGGTTGAGTGTGAAATCCGCCCCTACGGCAAACACCACGGCTAACCCCGGCACGAAAGAGTAGGCAGTTTGCCCGTCTGTAAAAAACGGGCTATTCTTATCTGTCCGGTCGCTGAGCGATGTAGAAATAGATATGGGCAATGGGACTGCTTGGGGTGGTCGCCTGATTTGCACTCAGGATATTCAGCCGAGTTCGACCCTCGGATTGTCCACAAATAACTACTCGCATCACGCGGACGGCATATGATTGCTAGTGTAGCCGTTCTACAACACGCCAACCCATAAGGTGCCCCATGCGTAGTCTCGCCGTTATGCCGCTCCAGTATTGGATGCGCTGCTATGTATACGAGGAAGATGGCAGAGAGGAAAACAGCTACCCACCAATCAAGCCTATCCTGCACCGCGACGGTTGGTTCTGGGACCGGCTCGCTAAGCGGGAATGGTATGAGTGCAACGGCCACGCTTTCCTGATCAGCAGCAACGGCAACCAGTTTCGCTATGAGCTAGGGCTGGCAAACACCCGCGTGCTTTCTGATCGCGAGGTGCGTGCCTACCAGGAGATCCTGCGTACCCGGCCGCCAAAGGCAATCCGTACAAGAATCCAGGCAGCACTTGCGAGCGATGCCGAAGTAAAGTATTTATCAGATGTTAGAAGAGATGCCAGCATGGGTGCCATGAAAGCACGTATGAGGCTTCAGCGCTTTATAGACAGCAAACGGTAACTATGAAGCTAGAGTACTACGAGATAACATCCGCTCTTGCTTCCGGAAACTACGGCCAAGCTGTAGACACTGTTCTTGCTCATTTTGGCGAGAAGGGTAATCACTTGGCTTTCCAGATTAGCACTTGGTCGCGCGGTCCCGTTTTTCCGCATTACTCTGTGCGGATATGTTATTATGATGGTAGGGAGTTATCATGGAATCCCTTGTCAGGCTTTACCAAGGGAGCTTCATACGAACACATGCATTCATCATACCGCGGCCTCATAGGCAGAGCAGTTGTGTTAGCATGAAGCTGGACTCTTATCGTATGCTGTGTGCCATGAAGGCCGGCGACTATATTGCTGCCGGCAGTATAATGGCGGAGTACTTTGGCGTACCAGAGATTGCGCGGACAACTTCTACACTGAGTCCTGCTATCGGCAGGTTATATGCTAAAGACACGCTTGAGTATATGATATGCGTTGCACATCGCAATACATCGTACTATTGGTACAACACAATAGGCTTCATTGGACCAAAAAAAACAGTAGCCCGACCTGAGCGTTACCAAGCCTTTGACGTCTGGGTAAAATCATGAAGCTTGCTGCGGCAGAGATGTTCCTCGCTTTTGAAACTGAGGATTGGGCGAGGGCAGTCGAGATTATGTCGAACTACTTCGGCAAACCATTTGGCACTATTGCCGATGTTGGCCTGACAAAAGATACCGTCGCACCGCTGGAAGTTAATATTATTCTTGATGGCAATCGCTATGTCTGGGAAGAATACGATGGGTTTTGGAGCAGGCCATCAGTAACCGGTAGCTATGTCAGGATATTTGCCAGATGAAGCTGGAAGAATATGCTATAAAGGATGCACTTCAGCGCGAGGACTGGGTAGCGGCCATTGCAGTCCTGGCAGCACACTTTGATATTCCCATGCCCGCTGTCTACAGGCTTGACCTGCTCCGTGACGAGTGCTGGCTGTATGAGATTAAAATTACTCGTGGGGAGTGCGTTTACTGGTGGCTAGACGGATATGGTTTTGAAACGCGGGATTCATGGAGCTGGCGGCCTCCTGAAGAAGTAGTTGTGGGCATTTGTGCTCCGCTAGTACGCCCCGCCGGGCCTAAAGCCGGAGCCGCCCGATCCCGAAGGTCGAAACGGAGCCGGGTCTCAACGCAATGAGGATTGCCGCTGGAAACTCCCAGCGCTTGTCAATCAGAGTATGCCATAGAGGCGATAAGTTTCGCTTCTTTAGATGGCATATAGAGCGAAGTCTTATTGCCGAAGCTGCATACCACAAAGGAGAAAACAAATGATCAGGAATTTTATCCTTCAGTTCATAAGTGTTTTTCTTGGCAGAACTCCACACATTCGATGTTACCAGATCGGCGACAATCGGTACGACTGCTATGGCTACTGGACTGACTGAGCGCGCATCATCCCGACTGCTGCATAGCAGCACACACAAAGAAGGATAAGCCAGTGATCATCTATTCTGATCAGCTAGCCTATTGTGAATCATCGGAGTGTGACGGAGAAGTAACCGTCGTCGTAACAGTAGAGGAAGCCGTTGTGCGACAGCGGGCTGCGGCTGCCAGTAGTCGCCCAGACTTTAGTTATGAGACTGACGCAGAGGCACTTGATGATTTCATAGCAATCCACTGGGCTTGGTGGATGTAGGATTACAGGTGAAGTTGATATGCTAGTGACTAAACTGAAAAAATTATCGTCAAAGTACAAAAGGAAGGGGCGGGTCAAAGCCGCGTCACTTCTAGAGCAGGCTACACAGGAAATTGAGCGACTGCTTGTTGTCGAGCAAACTGCTGGCGAATTGTGCGAGGACTGTGGCTGGGCTGGCATTCGTCCTCCTGATTCATGCGCATTCTGTCGCATGTCCAAGGATCTCAAGTCCGACATAGACGGCTCTACCTATCAGCGTGGGTACGATGCGGGAGTGGCATCAGCCGAGGCAATAACCCAGGTCCTGGCGGACCAGCGTGATGCTTTGCAACGTAATCTCTGGGAGCAGGGCGAACGACTAAAGGAAGCCGTTGCTACAGAGCAGCGCTTGCTTTCGATGCTTGGCACACTAATGAAGAGCGCCGAACGTGTTGGGAATGAACGCGATGCCGCCGAGGCTCGCGCGTTAGCGCTCGCGCTAAGGCAGGTAGTCGCACAAGCGGAAGTAATAAAGCAGCAGGCAAAAGATGAACAGCCCGATCTGTTGCCGTGTTTCTGCGCCGAGCTGTCTGGTACATGCCCAAGGCACCCGCGAGTGAAGGCCCTGCCATGAAACTGCTTATTGTTGCAACCGTTGACATAGTCGCTATCGTCGTGAAAGCATTGGAGAATACATGAGCAAGCCCCCTGACCGACGACCAACTCGCCAACGTTCGTCAATGTACCGCGTACCTTGCATTCGAGGAATATGATGAGAATGAACGCGCTGACCTTGACGCCGCCCTTGCACGCCTTGAATTTTTAGAACGCAAAGTTGCTGCGGCGAACGAGGTCATGGATGTAATCAGGTCTAGTCTGCCCTTGCTAGCGCAGCACTACGACAAGGTTGAACCATGATAGTCTTGGATTAATTACTTAATTGAGGTTGATAGCGAGCCGCTACAAGTTCAGACGAGAGACCGGATCAAGCTGGATGTTATCGACAAGCACGGGTATCGGTCATATGTGGTCAAAGATATGGGCAGGCACAATCCAAAGTTTGTTAAAGAGGAGTTCGACAAGTTCGTAGAGTGGTGTAAAAAAACTGACCAGAGTTTTCCGCCAGTAGCATAATAGTAATGCCCGCGTCTTATAAGCGTAATTATGCTCGTGCAAATCGAGCCTGGCGGACCATTGTCATTAGTAGATTTACACTAAAAATAATAAACTTAACGCTACTTCCTAAACGTAGCGTTTCTTTTTGGCGAGTGGTTTTACCATGAAAGTCTACGCAATCATGCAAGGCTGTCGCTACGAGGGCGGCTACCTGTACTCTGTTCATGCCAGCCGAGAGTCGGCGTTAGCTGCTGTAGCGATACTACTGAAGCATGAAGCCGACTTGCTGGCAGAGTCATCGCGGGAAGACCCTATATGGGATTTCAGTGGGCTGCTTTACTCGGAAGAGAGGCCTGATTTCTGGAGCAATGGCGCTGATTTCATTTCCATCACCGAACTCGATTTGATTGGTGCTCCTGTGCCATGAAGTTGTTGACAGACTGCTATGAGATATGGGACCGGGACGGGCGCGTGCTGTATAGTGTTGAAGCTGTATCGCCGCAGATAATGCAGTCATACCTTGCCGCCTTTGCTGTCGGCTACTCGCATTGGCTGCCCTTGCGCGTCATGAGGAAGGGTGTTCTTGGCGAGTTCGTAGAGGTTGATCGGCGGGAGGCGCCCAATGAAACTGCGTGACGGGGCTATCCAGCTAACCCTTAATGACTGGGTTTCTGGGTCACAAGGGCTGGCATATGCCCTTCGCTATAATCACGTGACCTATTGGTATGGTAGGGCAATCTATATAGTAATGCATATCCATGAGCCACTTGGCGTTAATCTTGCTGCTCGTAATACCGGAATAGGTGTGCCTGCATTTTGGCCCGATCCCTATGTACTAAGAGTGGATCATCTGCGGCAACTAGACGCGGACATTGGTGCCTGCCGTCATGAGGAGATAATTTCAATACTTCTTGCCTTCCGAAGGAAAGTAGAATGAAGCTGTGCAATGCCGAGATGTGGCTGGCTCTTTACGAGTATAGCCCTGACAGCGTCTACCTCCTTATGTGCAGGCACTTCGATCTGGAGTCGGCAACGCGCCCGCAGGTTTCACGTACCCGTCATTACGGCAGATCAGATGCGGTAGTGGTGCTTAACAGGGCCTGTACTGCATACCGCTGGAGTTCCGAGTTCGGCTTTTCCACGGGCTCCTATGCAGTCGAGCCGGGAGATGTGCTTTATATCCGTCTGCATGCGCGGGCCTTTACTGCTATCGGCTAACAAGGGCTTAATGAAACTTGACACATGGGAGATGCAGCGCGCTCTGGCTGAGCGAGATCCTGCCGCAGTACTAGCTATCTTTGCCCGTCATAGCCCGGAGTTATTCAGTATTCCTGCGTCCGACTGGCTAGTATATTTTCCAGTGGGCCAACGCAACCCCAGCGTGTTTGCCTGCAACCTATTCATCCGCTGGACGGAGAACGGGATCGTGCGCTCCCAGATGTTTGCTGAGTATATCCCATCCCTGTACCTGCCACCGAGACTAGGCGCATGAAGTTAACAGTAGCAGCCATTCAACTAGCAGCCGCCAGTGGCGACACTGCCAGAATCTTGCAAATATTTGCAGACCACTTCGGAGTGCCGGCGCTGCTTTCAATAGATACTCCTCCGACGATACGTCACTTTAGCGTAGGAGAATATCGGCCGACTGGTCATGGCCAAGGCTACCCGATGGCACACGTTATAGTAAACTATAACTACACCGAGTATCGCTGCGACTATGAGGGGCTCACCGCCCGCTTTAACCACTTCTACGGCCTACCGTACACGATAGTGCATTGGCACGCTAATTAACCCTAACCCAGCACGCCCGCTCCTTGCGAGGTAGTCATGACCCGTGTGACCTTTTCATGCCGCATTTGCGGGGCTTTTGTATCTAGGTCTGATCGCAGTAGATCCGGCGGCTATTGCTCTTCCAAATGCTCTGCCTATACTCGTCATGCTTGCTCGATTAGCCGAAATAGATTTGCGGCAATGTGTACAAGCCTAGATCCGGTAGACCGCAAAATAAACCTGGCTGCAGATTGCAGCGCGATTGATGCACTACCAGTTCTGACTCAGGAAGCTCTCTGGACCTTCCTGCTGCATATCGCGAACACCTGTTGTACCGCTAGACAGGCCGAGTGCATCCGGTTGCATTTTGGCGAAGGCTTAACACAGAGGGAGATTGCTGGCAAGATTGGATTGAATCAATCCTCAGTCGCTCACTCGTTGTACGGCATCAAGCTAACTTCAAACCGGGAGCGCGATGCAAAATTTCAAGGAAAGTATTATGGCGGTGCCATAAGGAGCATTAGGAAGCAGCTGCTGACAAAGCCGAGGCAAACACAGCTACAGGCGGCAATGGCTGGTACCGGTGTGCTGCCAGTCGGGTCGGGCTTAAACCCGGCCCCGCCCGATCCTGAAGTGCAACAAAAGGATGAACCATGAGACGCCAGCAAACAGTTTGGGTATGCCGTAAAAGCGGAAGAGTCTTCTTGGATCGCGCGGAGTTTCAAGAGCACCTGCTTGCCCGCCGCGAGACCCAACAGCACGAGCGCCGTCGTAACGGCATCATTACCGCTGCTGATACATTTGCAGCTAATTGCGGAACGATTGGCGAGCTGGAGACCTGGCTGAACACAGGCTCTTTCTTTCTGGACTTCGCCCGCCTGAGGGATAGGAGCGCCAAGTCAACACTGACCGGCTTTCGCTTTAGCGATATCCATGCTGGCAATTGCAACAACTATCACTCCGCCCCTCGCGGTCTAGATACGAATTGGGGCAACTATAGGAGCGACGTACCACACACCTATCCTGGCATTTCATGCAATATTCATTTTAGCGGTGAGGTCAAGGGGACGTCTCCATTCGGCTGTCGGGCTACCGACTTCCTAAAGGCCATTGGCATTTGCACCGGTACGGGCGGCGGCGGACCAGAAGGTTATCGCTACGGTTGTACTATTTGGGCGCAGCACTTTCCCAAGCTGTACCTCAATCTCTTTGCCCAGAAGGTAGCTGGCCGGCTAGGCTTTGATACATCCTCAATGACTGTGAGTAAGTATGAAGCTTAATAGTCAAGCCCTGTTGTGCTACGGCAACCCCGAGCAAGTCGCTGCCTGTGTCCAGAACGAGTTCGGGCTTTGCCTACCGGCAGAATTTGTAGATATTTTTTGCGTCAGGCCAGGAGCGGTATTGTTGTTTCAGTGCAGCGACGGCAGGGTGCGCAAGGTACTGCGCACCACGGGCATCGCCCTCGTCGCCGACGACAACATAGCTGGCAATATATCTGCGATGCTTTTCTGGCAGGACGACGGCGTACTGCGCGTGCGTGTGGCGGATGCTGCTGATACGCTGCGGGTCGGGTCGGGCCTAAACACGGCCCCGCCCGATCCGCAGCAGCAACACCGGAACAACTAGCGAAGTGAGAAGCCATGCTCTTATGCGTAGCGCAAGGCTGACTTCACTATAGGAGAGCGCCATGACAGTATGGGTAGTAGAAGCGGGTGTTGGCGTCGACGAGGGCCGCTCGTCTACAGATAATAAAAAGCCTTGTACTCCTGCCTAGCCAAGCAGCTTGTCCCTTGTGCGGGCGCCCGCAGAGAGTGCGGCAAGAAAAGCTTTGGTTAAATTTATTTCATGGCGTGATGCGCCCTGCCGCAGCGGTCACAGTGTCAGCGAGATGTTTGACGGCTGGATCTACTGTCAAAAATGTTTTAGACTCTGGTCGCCTACTGAATAGGAGATGGCATAATGGATTTCTTGGATAACGTTTCTCTTCCTAATAAGATTGAATCCGAGGTAATGCGCCACGGCTTTACGGATGCCGGACGCAGGAGATCTCTGCGTGCAGCCAAGGCGCGCGTTTATATTGATGATAATCTCAAATGCACTGCATCCAGCTCAGGGTCATGTGGCCGTTGCTGCTCACAGGGTACCCTGACTTATGTGCGCAATGATGGGGGCAGCATTACAGATGATGACGTAGCTGCGCTGCTGATGATTGATCGCGGCCAAGAGAACCGGGTGTCAAAGCGCTCGCCCGACGAGGTCACGATCTTTTGGCTTTGCGATTCATCTGACTAGCCATGAAGTTACACTCCATGCCCGAGTTCCGTCTGCAAGTGTTGCAGGATAACTTTGCCGCTTTTATAGCAGGCAATGGCCTGGCTCCGGCAGCAATAGATGGCCACAGAGCCGAAGCAGCGCTGTCATGGTTTGCCGGTTGTAATGCCACATTAAATCGAATGAACTCGGCTCGCCGTATCATGGGCCGTGCGCTTCGTGCTGAACCAGCCCCCGAAGAATTTAATCTTTTTATTTGTTGGTACAATATCCCGCGCAACCACAATGAGCAGGACGCCGCGGTAGCTACCAATATGGTCGACCTAGGCACCCTGGTCATTGGCCCGCAGAATCTAGCCAGGATTGCGACCGCAAACTACATGCGCCTGCGCCTAAACGGGCCTGGCCCGATGTCTAAAGATTTCCACTGGAATTATTTAGGAGGAGGGCTAAGATGACTGTCGGTATACTTGGCAGACTTCTCCGCCGCAGCCACTCTGGTGGCAGGCTGCTTGCAGTAAGGTTGCGATGAAGCTGGCGAACTACGAGATGGAAGAAGCGTTTGCAGGCGGGGATTGGCGCACTGTCATCCGGCTTATGTCCGATCACTTCGGTTTGGGCATCACTTCGATCCATGTAACTGTGAAGCGACCGCTAACATTTCCAGGTTTGCGACAATCCTTCGTCCAGATGCCGGGGATGCGTGCTTATTGGTGGGATAACAACGAAGGCTTTTACGAAGAGCCGCACTCCTACGTAGACACGGTCGAGCCGTGGGGCATGATCTACTGCCCTCTGGCGCTTGGCCTAGAACTAGAAATCAAACTGTGAGGTCGACAATGACAAACATTTCCGAAGAAATCGAACGTATTGCAAAGGAATATCTGAGGATTGCCACACTGCAAACCCGACGCAGTGATGCCCTTGACTTCTATGATCTCGCGGTCTGGGAGATCCGAGCAGCCCTGACGGCGGCCTATATGTCTGGTGCCTCTCACGGCAAGCCCGCCGGGCAGGAGGGTGTCGAGGGCAGCGCATGAAGCTAATAAACTATGCGCTGCTCTCTGCCATACAGTGCGAGAACTATGGGGAAGCACTAGAAATACTCATGGAGCATTTCGGCCTGCCAGATGCTGCGCGAGCTGGTGCGCGGCACGCCCTTGTTACCCGCACAGATTTCCTTTATCTTGTCACAAAAAAACACAACGGGCTTATGTTGCGTTACAATAGTCGAAATTATTTCTGGGCAGACGACGGTAGCTTTGCATCATCTACCAGCGTGTCGTTCGATGACTGCTTCGTAGTCCACCATAGGCGCGATGAAACTCGCTAGCTGGGTAATAGCGGACGCTCTTGCCAGGCAGGACTGGGCGGCTGCTATTGACGCTACCTGCGACATATTCGGGCTGCCGCGACTACCTGCCTCGCACGAGATGGTGCTACAGGCGCGAATACAGAATAGCATGATTCCCGGCCAAAGCATCCCGCCACAAATAAAGATTTGCTACAGAGGCCAAGCCTTTAGCTGGTGCGCCGGCAGGACTGCCATATGGTGGGGCACGCAGGATGCGATTTACATATGGGCTCCGCTAGATGGGGGATTGCCATGAAGCTAGATGATTATCCAATCATATCTGCCTTAGCAGAACGAAACTATATCGCAGCAGTGGCAGCCGTAGCGCAGCACTTTGAGCTGCCTGCATATATACTGCAAGAGCTTGCAGATCTTTGCCATCAGGGTCGCTATGTGCTGACTCACGGAATGATGCCTGCTCTGTCAAAGGCTTATGTAGCAGTGCGCTGCTGCGGGCACAGATACTACTGGACAGAGAGCGTGGGCTTCTCGGCAGATATATACGATCCGCGTGGTGCCGATGCCATCAGTATAAGCATTTTCGTACCGTTAGACAGGGCATGAAACTACAGGATTGGGCTGTACGCGATGCGCTAGAGCGCGGCGACTGGCTAACGGCAGTCAACGCAGTAGCCGAGATGTTCAACCTAGAAAGGTTCGACGCTGCCTCGCCCGCTATCTTGGGCGTGAGCATCTACAAGGGTCGCAATGATCATGTACGAATTGCGAGAGCAGGCCGGGTTTATGTTTGGCGTCCCGATAAAGCATATAGCATAAAAGTAAAGCACTATGACACTTGGGTATCGGCATGGAGCAATGTACCATGAAGCTGGACCACTATTTAATGCTAGAGTACATTCGCGTCCGGGACTATGACGCTATAGTTTTCGCCATATCCCAGCACTTCGGCTTAGGGCTAAGCGAGCCAGTGCAGCACCAGCATACTTACACGTATGACGTTAACTGCAGAGAATTACGATTAACTCTGCCAGAGGGAACCTACTCATGGCTTGAGGACACCGGCTTTAAACATTGGG
>Ga0114966_10000243_pt1 | contig 52440 bp, 46 predicted proteins | sample M_130207_XF_Meta_FD_87029 | JGI IMG/M metagenome (GOLD analysis project Ga0114966, IMG submission 87029) | Freshwater microbial communities from Lake Montjoie, Canada to study carbon cycling - M_130207_XF_MetaG | ecosystem: Environmental > Aquatic > Freshwater > Lake | place: Lake Montjoie... | reverse complement strand
CGACGAGTCCCTTGTTTCCGAAATCAAACCGCTACCACCGACTCGTGGAAAGGAGCCCTTACTTGGTCCCGGTTATCCCGGCCTCCCCTCTAGGCTCATCTTTCAATTGGAATGTGCTTGAGGGCGCACGGAACCTAACGCTGGATCGCCCTTCGTTGCAAAAGCTCATCATTCAAATCCGCCGAGCGACCGGGGCTGATCAAGTCTCAGTCCTCGCCTGGCTCATCGAAAAATTCCCAGCCCAAGCGGCGAAACTCTTCGCCGAAAGGACCAGCAGCTAGCCTACTGGTCCGATTGTCTTTGCCGTTTACGTCCGGGGCGCACGCAGCCATTTGTTGAAGAAAGTCATGGTCTGCACCCAGCTTTCGCAAGCGGTAGTGGCATTGTAGGCAGCACCTGTATCGTTATGGAAGGCGTCTCCCACACCCTCATAGACGAGGAGTACGAATCGCTTCTGCCGCGCCAATAGTTCCGTTTAGACGGGAGCCATGCGGGTGGTCAAGGCCCGGTCTCGCTCCGCGTAAATGGCTAGCATGGGAGCCTGCAACCGCTGCACCTCTCTATTCTTCAGATTGCTCAATAACCTGAACATCGGTTGTATTTATGAATAGAGTTTGTCTCCCATTAAGCAATGGTACATATCCTTTTTCTATCAGATATGGTGTTAGTAGGTGGTCTTTTCCTCCGTTTGGTATGGAAAAGTCCGTATCGTCAATTAAGATAAGATGCACGTCGGATAATTTGTTCTCTGCGGCCAAAAAGGCTTCCAAATGTTTTTCACCATAACCATCTGTTCCAACATCCCAACCATCTAAGAATAATATATCAATCTTATCCTCAAATTCCTTTAGAAATTCTATTCCATCCTTTGGGATATTCATTTTTACATTATCCGGAAAGTCTTTTCCTGTATTATTATAAGACCATTTAATTTGGGTCTCGCAATTTATATCGATATCCACGGTATTTACATTAAAACCGGATTCAGCAAAAAAGAAACCACAATGCCCGTCAGTGCAACATGGTGGTGAAATAAATGGATCATTACTATTGTTGTAATAATCCAAGCAGTCCGGAGATACCGCAAATCTCGTGGATCCAATTTCGACAAAATTTTTCAAACCTAATATTTTAGCAATTTTAATTGTTGTTTTGATGTATTGGGCTGGTTTTGATCTTCGCAGATTATAATCCTCGCCAGTTAATGAAATTGTGTTCCAATATTTTTTATCTATTTTTAAATCAACAATTAATTTATATATCTCTTTCATTGAGTTATTACCCCGATTCTGTGTTTCTTTAAGCGGACTAGTTCAAGGACGGATCATTGGTTTCGTCGTACACGAGAACCCTCTGACCGAACGCTAACGCTATCCAAGCCAATTCGCAATAGGGGGATGCACCAAAATTGCGTACGGGATATGATTTTTACAAGATCCTTATGCGCCTTCTTCTGCTTTCGCTAGGTGCGGCTGCCGCATTGGCCGCCGCTGATGACTTCGATTTCTTCGAATCGAAGATCCGTCCCGTGCTCGCCGCGCGCTGTTACGGCTGTCATAGCGGAAAGTTAAAGCAGGCCGAAGGCGGTCTCTATCTCGATTCTTCCGAACCCACTCGAAAAGGCGGCCGCAGCGGCATCCCCGCCGTCGTCCCCGGCAAGCCGGAAGAGAGTCTGCTCATCAAGGTCATTCAAGGCACCCATAAAGACCTCAAAATGCCGCCCGGCAAACCGCTCCCCAAAGAGCAGGTCGCGGACTTCGTCGCTTGGGTGAAAATGGGCGCTCCGGATCCCCGCACCGGCGGAACCGTGGCAGCTCTGAAACCCGCCTATGACTGGGACAAAGAGAAAAAGCACTGGGCCTACCAACCCGTCAAAACAGTCCCCGCCCCCACCATCGCCGACCCCGCCTGGAACCGCACTGCTATCGACCGCTGGGTGAAAGCCAAGCTAGACGAAAAGCAAATTAAGCCCCTTGCGCCGGCCTCGAAAGCCGCCTTGCTCCGCCGCGTCACGTACGACCTCACTGGCCTTCCGCCCACCCCCGAACTGTCTGCCGCCTTCCTCGCCGACCAGTCGCCCACCGCTTTCGAGAAGGTCGTTGACGCGCTTCTGGCCAGCCCAGCCTACGGTGAACACTGGGGCCGCCACTGGCTCGACGTCGTCCGCTACGCCGACACCGCCGGCGACGCCTCCGACTACCCCGTTCCCGAGATGAGTCGTTATCGGAACTACGTCATCCGCTCTCTCCAACAAGACAAGCCGTTCAACGAATTCCTCCGCGAACAGCTCTCCGGCGACCTGCTCTCCTCGAAAAACGAAGAGGATCGCCGCGACAAAATCGTCGCCACCAGCTACCTCGCCAACTCCCGTCGCTTCGGCCAAACGGAAGGCGAGTTCTACCTCACCATCGACGATACGATCGACAACCTCGGCAAGGCGGCGCTGGGCCTCACCGTCGGCTGCGCCCGCTGCCACGATCACAAGTTCGACCCCATCCCCACCGCGGACTACTACGCCCTCTTCGGGATCTTCAAGAGCAGCAAATACGCCTGGGCCGGAACGGAACATCACCAGTATCTCGACGGCTTCGCGGCGCTCGACAAAAAAGACCAAACCCGCTTAGAGCGCCAGCAGGAGCGCATGGTGGGCGCCTACCGCGTCGTGAAGAAGGGCGACGGGAAGGATCCTAAATCCCCGCCCGCACAGCGTCTGGCGTATCTGGAAGCCCAAGCGGAGCTGCTCCAGATTCGTTCCTCCTGGCCTGATATCCCGATGGCCTACGGCGTCTCGGAAGCCAAGCCCGTCAACGCCCGCATTATGGTGAAAGGCGACCCCAACACCCTGGGCCCCGAAGCCCCGCGCGGTTTTCTCACCGTGCTCGGCGGCCAACCTGTCCCCGCCGACCATAAGGGCTCCGGCCGCGACCTGCTCGCCGGCTGGATCGCCTCCGACCAAAACCCGCTCACCGCCCGCGTCTTTGTTAACCGCGTCTGGACGTGGCACTTCGGCCGCGGGATCGTCAATACGCCGAACGATTTTGGCGCTCGTGGCGAAAAACCGACGCACCCCGAACTCCTCGACCAGCTGACTGCCGACTTCATCCGCGAAGGCTGGAGCCTGAAGAAACTGCACAAGACGATCCTGCTCACGCGTGCTTACCAGACGGCCGCCGGCCACGTTGAAGCCAACGCCGTAAAAGACCCGAAGAACGAGACTTACTGGCGATTCGATCGCCGCCGTCTCACCGCTGAAGAGGCCCGCGACTCCATGCTCGCTCTGAGTGGGAACCTCGACCCCGTCCCTGGCGGGCCGCATCCTTTCGCCCCGCGAGCCAGCTACGTCCAGACCCAGCACAAGCCCTTCGTCGCTGATCCGGTCGCCTTCGATCACAACAAACGCTCGGTCTATCTATTCCAGCAGCGCTTCAAACCGCACGCCTACCTCGATCTGTTCGACGGCGCCGATTCGAATGCTGCCACCGCCGTCCGCGTCTCCAACAACACCGCGACCCAGGCGCTGTACCTGATGAACAACGAGTTCGTGCAGAAGCAAGCCGATGCCCTGGCCGTCCGGGTTGGTATGGCCGAACCAACGGTCGCGGGCCGCGTGCGCCTCGCTCATCGCCTGCTTTTTTCCCGCGTCCCCACCCCGGCCGAGCAACAGATGGCGACGACCTTCATCGCCCAAACTACGGGGCAAACCGAAGCCCGCGCCGCCTGGACGAGCTACATGCGCGTGCTTTTTTCGAGCAACGAATTCTTCTTCATTGACTAAGGGAACCACCATGCATCTACCCCGCCGCCAACTCCTGCGCTCGCTCTTCGGGGCCTCCACGATGATGCCCGCCGTCGTGCAAAGTCTTCTCGCTGACCAGCTTTCCCCGAAACAGTCGCACTTCCCCGGCAAGGCCAAGCGCGTCATTTTTCTCTATATGACCGGCGGCGTCTCCCACGTTGATACCTTCGATCCTAAGCCCGCCCTCGTTAAAGCTGCGGCCGAGAAGAAGACTGGCGGGAAGAAGGGCGGTCTCCTGCTGCCCTCCACCTGGGGCTCGAAGGCCTACGGCAAGTGCGGCACCACGGTCTCCGATCTCTTCCCGGAGATGGCCGGGATCGTGGATGAACTCTGCGTCATCCGCTCCCTGCAGGGCGATCACAACGACCACTTCCAGGCCACGATGGGCATGCATACGGGCTCCGTCACGGTGAAGCGCCCGTCGCTCGGCTCCTGGGTCAGCTACGGCCTTGGCACCGAGAATAAGAACCTGCCCAGCTTCATCGCGCTGGCGCCGGTGCTGCCCTACGCCGGGGCGCAGGTCTGGTCCTCGGATTTCCTGCCGGGCGCTCACTCCGGCACTCGCATCGTGGGCGGCCCCCAACCCGTCGCCGATCTAGCGCGCCGGGCTCCGACCGAGAAGATCCAGTCGCTCGAACTCGATCTGCTCTCTCGCCTGAACAAGCAGCATCAGACCTCGCGCCCCGGCGACCCCGCTTTGGCTGCTCGGCTTCAGAGCTTCGAAACCGCGTTCGGCATGCAGAGCGAGATGCCGGGGGTCTTTGATTTCTCGAAAGAAACGGACGCGACGATGAACCTATACGGCCTCGAGCGCGGCCAGACGAAAGGCTTCGGTTGGCAGTGCCTGGTGGCGCGTCGGCTGGCCGAGCGCGGGGTCCGCTTCATCGAGTTGATCGATACGGGCTCCTCCGGCAACTGGGACGTGCATGGCGAAATCAACAATATGACGCCGCTGGCCAAGAACGTGGACCGGCCCATCGCGGGGCTGATCAAGGACTTGAAATCTCGGGGTATGCTCGACGATACCTTGGTTGTCTGGACCACCGAGTTCGGGCGGAGCCCCTGGGGCGGTCCGCCGCACGGTCGCGAGCACTACAACAAAACGTTCTCTTCCTGGATGGCCGGAGGCGGCATCAAACCAGGCATGGTCTACGGCGCGTCGGATCAATACGGCATCGACATTACGGACAACCTGATGACGGTCCACGACTTCCACGCGACCATTCTGCACTGCCTCGGCTTCGACCACACGAAGCTGACCTATCGCCATGCTGGCCGCGACTTTCGCTTGACCGACGTTCATGGTAGCGTCGTGAAGGCTTTACTCGCCTAAGGAACTCCGATGCAACGTCTGCTTTTGTCTCTGCTCTTGACCGGCCTTGGTGCCATTGCCGCCGACATTGCCGGGGCCTGGAAAGCTACTGCCGAAGGGCCCAATGGCACCATGTCGCGCACGTTCACCTTCAAGGTCGACGGCACGAAGCTGACCGGCGAAACCGTCAGTTCCATGGTCGGCAAATCCACCATCGAGCAGGGAAAACTTGACGGCGATAAGCTCTCTTTCGTACTCCAGGTTAAGTTCCAGGACAACGAAATGACGATCAAATACACGGGCAAAGTCACCGGTAAGGACGAAATCAAGATGACCGCGGAGACGGGCCAAGGCGATATCGAATGGGTGGCCAAGCGCTAAGACCCGTTGACACGATTAGCCGAACCGTGTCAACCTTCACCAAACGTTTACAGAGCGCCCCTCGGCCGCGCGCGGAATTTCTGGAGGGACCGTTTTGTTACTTCGCACCGCCTTTTTCTTTGCGCTTCTGAGCGCCGTGTCCGTCGCCGCGGATGTCCCCGACGTTGCTAAGCTTCTCGTCGATGTTATCCGCATCAACACGACGAATGCTCCGGGTAACGAGGATAAACTCGCCCAGTTTCTAAAGACTAAATTTGCTCCGCTCGGCTTTGAGATCGACATTATCCAAACGCCCCAAGCGGGCAAGTCGCACTTCATCGCCCGGCTCCGCGGCAACGGGAAGAAAAAGCCGGTGCTGCTGGCGGCCCACTCCGACGTCGTTGGCGTGGAACGCGAAAAGTGGACGGTTGAACCGTTCGACGGGGTGATCAAAGACGGTTCCGTTTACGGCCGCGGCGCGATCGATTTCAAAGGCGGCCTTGCCGTTTTCGCCCAGGCCATCCTCAACATTGCGAAGAACAACATCAAGCTCGACCGCGACATCATTTTCCTGTCGGAAGCCGACGAAGAAGGCGGCCTCTACAACACCACTTGGCTCGCCAACCAGGCTTGGGACAAGATCGACTGCGAGTTTTCGCTAAACGAGGGCGGCTGGATCATCAAGGGCAAGGACGGCAAGACCTCCTACGTCTCCATCTCCACGGCCGACAAAGGCGGCGTGTCGCTTACGCTTACAGCGAAGGGTACTTCCACCCATTCGTCGATGCCGCGACCGGATAACGCCATCTACACTTTAGGGCGTGCGCTGACAAAGCTTTCGGCGTACGAGACTAAAGTCAAGCTCACGCCGGAGACGCGGATGTTCTTCTCGACGCTCGCCGACGTCAGCCCTGAGCCGATGAAGACCACCTTCCGGGATCTCCTTTCGGATGACCCGAAGAAGGTTGCGATGGCCGACAAGATCATCTCCGAAGACACGCTGCTCCACGCCATTATGCGGGACACCATCGCGCCCGTGCTGATGAACGCCGGATTCCGCGGCAACGTCATCCCGGGCTCGGCCGAAGTCACGCTGAACTTCCGCACCATTCCGGGTACCACCACTGAGGAGCTTATCGACGAGATAAAGGGCGTCGTCGAAGATCCGCGCATCGCGATTGAGCCTGCCTCGATGGTGATGACGAGGGGACCCGCGACCCCGGAGCAGATCAAGCAAATGGCCGCGTATCAAAAAATGCGCGCCTCGCTGAAGCCCTCTCCGCTCGACAACGAACTCTACAAGGCCCTCGTCAAACACGCCCTGGCGGTCTATCCCACGGCCAAGGTGACCCCCTACCTCTTCCAGGCCGGCACCGATTCTTCCGCCTGGCGCTCTCGCGGCATCCCCGTCTACGGCATCTATCCTTACCCGATCGATCACGAAGACCTGAAGCGGATGCATGGCAACGACGAACGCGTCCCGATCGCCTCCCTCGAAACTGGAGTCGATCTCATTTACAAAACGCTACTCGACGTAGCGGCGGCCAAACAATAATCCGCGGGCAGCAGACTTTCCCTGCTCTTACGCGCTATTCAGTGTGCTTGCTCGCGCCCTGGTCGGCCAAACTGTGACGATCGATGCGTAACCTCGCCCGGCGAACGCGACGACGACGATTCACGTCGAAGCCGACGGGGCCGCGGTGGAAACCACGTCCTCGCAGGTGGGTGGCAACGGTGATCCCAGCCCGATGAAAAAACGTCCCGCTGCACGGCCGCAATTGGATGGAGCTTTCCTTGCTCGTCCCCGGGGTTACGGTGAACGCGATCGACACTACGCTGCACGGCACGGGGTTCGGCCAGCCGCTGTTTTCGCGGGAATCGATGGGGCAGTTCCAGGTGACCACCAACCGCTTCGATGCGAAACTCGGTCGTGGCTCGCAGATTCAAGTCAACGCCCTAACCAAGTCCGGGACGAACACCTTCGTTCAATAACCGACAGTACGGCGGCACGATTGTTGGCCACATCATTCGGCGTAATCGGCTTACGGGTTCGTCGGGTCTTTGGGCTTGAGGTTGGTGGGGAGCCGGGGCGGCGACTGGTGGGTCGCCAAATCCTGCAGCGTGATCTGCTTTCCATTGTGCCCGGGCACCTTCACGGTCTTCGGCAGGCACCTCGCGATCGGGTCGGCGACGGCACGACGCTCCTTGATGAGGGGGCCCGTCTGGGCAAACGCGCAAAAGGCGAGGAGAACTATCGAATAGCGTATGCCCGCTATTCTGCCGGAGTGAAGAGGCCGAAGGTGAAGACGTGAGTGGCCGAGCAGATGGTGACGTACTGCTTTCCCTCGACGGTATAGGTGATGGGCGAAGCGGTAATATTCTGGCTCGTGCCGAAGTGCCAGAGGTGCTTGCCGGACTTGGCATCGGCGGCGACGAGGTGGCCGGTGTCGTCCCCGAAGAAGACGACGCCGCCCGCCGTCGAGACGGTCCCCGCCCAGGCGGAGGCGGGGCCGGGCATCGGATACTCCCACACGCGTTTACCGGTCTGCGGATCAATGGCGCGGAGGAGCAGTTGGCCGGGTTCAGCCGGGATCTGCTCGCCGCCGGTGCCGGCAAATCCGATCATCGGCTTGGGCTCTTTCACGGACGAGCTGTAGATATCGCACTGCTCCAGCGTCGGGAGGTAGAACAGGCCGGTCGAGGCGTTGTAGGAAGGCGACATCCAGTTGGCCGCCCCACGAACGGAGGGGCAAGCGCGGGTGCCGCCGGGCGTCGGGTCCTTGCCGGGGACGAGGATGGGCTTGCCTTGGGGGTCGATGCCCTTGGCCCAGTCGAGCTTATCGACGAAGGGCGAGGCGCGGAGGAACTCGCCGGTGACGCGGTCGAGGACGTAGAAGAAGCCATTGCGGTTGGGATGCACGACGATCTGACGAGGCTTGCCCTGCCACGACATGTCGATGAGAACGGGCCAGGATTGGGCGTCCCAATCGTGAGTGTCATGGGGCGTGAATTGGAAATGCCACTTGAGTTTGCCGGTGTCGACGTTGACGGCGATGAGGGAGTCCGAGTAAAGATTGGCGCCGAGGCGGTCGCCTCCGTTGAAGTCGGGCCAGGGGTTGCCCGTGGTCCAGTAGAGCAGATTCAGCTTGGGGTCGAAGGTGCCGGAGAGCCAGGTGCCGCCGCCGCCCCATTGACGGACTTCGTCCTTGGACCAAGTCTCGGCGCCGGGTTCGCCTTTGGCCGGGATCGTCCAAAAACGCCAGAGTTCGTCGCCGGTTTCGGCGGAGAGAGCGGCGAGGAAGCCGCGGGCGCCGGAGTCGCCACCGCCCATGCCGACGATGATTTTGTCTTTCACGGCGAAGGGGGCCATCGTCGCGAAATAGCCGTCTTTGGTTTCGGCGTATTTTTTATGCCAGAGGATGGCGCCGGTCTTGCGGTGGAGGGCGACGAGGTGGCAGTCGGAGGTGACGAAGTAGACTTTATCTCCGAGGATGGCGGGTCCGCGATTGACGCGGGAGCCGACGGCTTGCTCGTCGCGATAGACCCAGATTTTGCGGCCGGTGCGGGCGTCGAGGGCGTGGAGTTGGTTCGAGTTGGTGACGTAGAGAATGCCGTCGTAGACGATGGGAACGGCTTCGAGCTTTTTGGAGTCGGGGACGTGGTAAGTCCACTTGGGGACGAGGTTCTTCGCGGTGACCGGGGTGATCTGCGTGAGGGCGCTGTGGCGCTGGCCGGAGTAGGAGCCGGCGTAGGTGAGCCAGTTGGCGTTGGGGCCTGCGAGGATGTCTTCGTACTTGACTTGGGCGGAGGCGGCGAGCGCGGCGAGGAAGAGAAGAAGAGTCGTTTTCATTAGTTGGCTCCGCGGGCGGATTGGCGAGTGAGAAATTTGATGAGGTCGCGGCGTTCGGTGGCGGTGAGCGAGTCCTTGTAGTTGCTGGGCATCGGGCTGCCGGGCAGGAGGCGGGAGTCCGAGACGTCGGTTGCCTTGACGAAGTGGAGGTCGCCTTTGGCGTCCTGCAGGGTGTAGTCGTAGGTGGTGTAGTCGCGGAGAACGCCGTTGAGGGATTGGCCGGATTTCAGATGGAGCGTGGCCCGTTGGTAGCCGGGGGCGATGCGGCGTGCGGGGTCGAGAACGGCCTCGCGGATGAGGTTGAGAGGGCGTTGGTGGCCGATGCTGGTCAGGTCCGGGCCGGATAGGCCACCTTGGCCAGCGATGGCGTGGCACTTGGTGCAGCCGCCCTTGCCGAAGTAGATAGCGGCCCCGGCCTTCTCATCGCCTTCGACGGGGATTTCAAAGGCCGGGGCGACGAGAGCGCGGACGTAGGCCATCACCTGCCACAGCTTGCCATCCGGAAGGTTGGTGGGCGGCATGTCGGTGCCGGCGAGGCCGAACTTGATGGCGTTGAAGAGCACTTCGTCAGTAGAGCGGGAGACGGCTCGGCCGGTCATGAGATTGGGGCCGCGACCTCCTTCGCCGGTCAGGCCGTGGCAGCCGGAGCAGGAGGTCATGAAGACCTGACGACCCGCGGCCACGTCCTCTGCTTTGAGGGCGGCGCGTTGGGCGGAGGCGGTTAGAGTGAGCACGAAGAGAAGGACGATGATTCGCATGGGACTGCCCTCCAAATTGTATTCCAATAGAGTTGGGCCATGCGGCTTATTTCATTTGATTTTAGATTGCGGGTTGTCGCATATCGGAGTGCTCGAATGGTTTGAAGAGCATCGGACTGCGATCGATTTTGCAGCGGGGACCAGCATGGGGGTGTTGGTGGGCGGGTTTGAAGCGACGGGGCGGTCGCCGGCGGACTTGCGGACGATCGTGAGAGAGGTGCCGTGGGTGACGCTGCTGGCGGGGACGCCGCCGTTTCGCGATCTATGGTTTCGGCGCCGGGAAGATCGGAAGGCGTATCCGAACCTGCTGGAGTTGGGTTTGAGAAGCACAGGGTTGCATTGCCGAGCGGATTCAACCAGGGGCATGAGATAGGTTTGTTGCTGAGCCGATAGACGCTGGCGTATCCGGAGATGGAATCATTTGACGATTTGCCAACGCCGTTTCGGAGTGTGACAAATCTGGTGAGCGGAGAGGGGAAGGTGTTTGGGACGGGGGTGCTGGCAGATGCGCTGCTGCAGGACCTGCCGGTGTATGCGGCTAGACAGAAGGGGGCGGACATCGTCAATTGGGTTGCATCTGGGGGGGGCATGAACGGGCCGGGCGCGGGGCGGTATTCGGTGGGAGGAGGCGAGTTGCTGGCGTAGGCGGAGGAGCGGATGAACACTCCGCCGTGCTTGCTGCTGGCGCTGGAGATTGACGGCAGCGATCGGGGCAATATGCGGGTGACGTTCGTGGGGTTGGGCACATCGCGGGTGGAGTGGCGAGCCGATCTGGTGGCGGGGTCACGGTTTCGCTTGGCGAGCGGAGGCGTTGGTTTGTGGGGGATGCGGGCTTGGGGGCGGATCGGCAGCCCGATTCTGCCGAACTTCAGCGATCGGCTGGACGTGCCCGGGGTGCGGTTTCGACATCGGGGTGTTGGCGACCCTATTGTGCCGCGGTCGGGCGGTCGGGTGGGGGCGAGCTATGCGGACGTCATCAGCCGTGGGCCGCAGGCGGAGGTGCCACTGAGCTGGTTCCAGCGGGTGAGCCAGGACGGGTCGTTGTTCAGCGGGGTCTCCGGGGGGGGGGCGGCCATTGGCGCGCAAATGCGGGGCTTCGGGACGTTCTCGCTGGGGGGCCCGTTGTATGCCACCCACGAGCTATTGGGGAATCAATCTTGGCTTGGTACGGCGGGTTACTCGCAGGAGTTGCGGCCGGGGCGACGCTCGTGCGGACGTTCATTGGCCCCGTGTACCGGGGTGGAGGGTACGGGGATCGGGGCCATGGGCGGGTGTTCGTCGGCGTGGGGCGTTTTTTTAAACCCGGTTCCAACTGCCGATGGCGCGGGAGTGACGGTCTTGACTCAACATGCTGAGCGAGGCGGTGCTGAGCGCCAGGCGCGGCGCGAGCAGGCGGGGGTCGATCCCGATCCAGGCGCAGGCGAGGAAACGGAGCAGGTGGCCGTGGGAAAAGAGCAGCACGGGCCCGTCGGCTTCGAGGCAGGCGTCGATCACGTTCTGCGCGCGGGAGGTGACCTGGTCGACGGACTCGCCTTCGGGGGGGCCGTCCTTCCACAGGTTCCAGTCGGGGCGCTCGGCGACCAGATCGGCGGTCAGGCGGCCTTCTAGCGCCCCGTAGTGCCACTCAGCGAGATCGGGGTGGACCTTGGCGGAATCGCCATAGCCGGCGACGCGGCAGGTCTCCTGAGCTCGCTGGAGCGGGCTCGTGAGGACCAGGCTAAACTTGCGGCCATCAAGAAGGCGTCCGAGCGATTGGGCTTGGGCAATGCCGGTGGGCAGCAGGGGTAAATCGGTGCGTCCGGTGTGTTGGCCGGAGAGGCTCCAGGCGGTCTCGCCGTGACGGGCGAGCCAAATTTCAGCAGACATAGGCATTTCGACTTTATACTGCCACATATGCCCCTCTTTCTTCTCTTGATGTTTGCTGGCCTGCTCGGAGCCTTTCCGGCGCAGGTCCGCAAACGTTTCGATGGCGACCCGAACCAGCCGAATAAGCGGATCACCGCGATCCAAATTTCCGACAGCGGAGAGATTCGCGCCGTCAGCGAAGGGCAGCTTTTCGTCTACGCCCAAGGCAAGTGGAGCAACCAGGGCGAGGCGAAGGAGACGCCGCCTGCGGAGACCGTTACTCCGCCGGGTTCGATGCCGGTGCGGCCGGCGACGTGCAGCGCGAAGGCGGCCGATGGGTCGATGTGGTTTGGGACGGCGAAGGGTCTGCTGCATCAGGAAGGCAACGAATGGGAGTATCGGCAGGGGCAGCGTTGGCTCCCGAACGACGAAGTGGTGGCCGTGGCCGTGAACAAGCGGGGGGACGTGGCGGTGGGTACGGCGACCGGGGTCGGGCTGATTCAGATCCGCGACATTACGCTGGCCGAGAAGGCCAGACTGTACGAGGAAGCGATTGAAAAGCTGCATCGGAGGACCGAGTTCGGCTACGTGCTCGAACGTTCGGCGAATGGGGTGAAGGACAGCGACAACGACGGGCTATGGACGAGCATGTACGGAGCGGCACAATGCTTTGCGTACGCTGCGAAAAAGGATGCGGCATCGCTGGAGCGCGCGCGGAAGGCGTTTCGCGCGGTCGTGTTTCTGAGCGAGGTGACCCAAGGTGGAACCCCGAATGGATTGCCGGGTCTGGTGGCGCGGTCGATTCTGCCGACCTCCGGGCCGGACCCGAACGCGAAAGCCTATACGAAAGAAACCGACGCCGCGATGCAGAAGCGGGATCGCAAATGGAAGACGCTGGTGCCGCGCTGGCCGAAGAGCGCCGACGGGAAGTGGTACTGGAAGGCCGACGTCAGCTCCGACGAACTGGACGGGCATTTCTTCTTCTACGCGCTGTACTACGACCTGGTGGCGCAGACGCCCGCCGAGAAAAACGAGGTGCGCAAGGTGGTGCGCCGGATCATCGACCATCTCGTGAAAAACGACTTCAACATGATGGACTGGGACGGAAAGCCTACCCGCTGGACGGTCTTCTCGCCGGCGCAGTTGAACAAGGAAAAAGACTGGTGGCAGGAGCGTGGGCTGAATTCGCTGAGCATTTTGGCGTATTTGAAAGTGGCTCACCATGTGACAGGGGATAAGAAATATCACGAAGTGGCGCAGTGGCTGATCAAAGAGCATGGCTATGCGCAGAACGCGATGTTTGCGAAATTGTCGCAAGGTGTCGGCGACGGCAACCAGAGCGACGACGAGATGGCCTATATGGGTTACTACAGCCTGTTGCAGTACGAGACCGACCCGGAGCTAGTGGAACGCTATGCGTTCTCGTTGAAGCGCTATTGGGATTTGGACCGGCCGGAGTTGAATCCGTTTTTCAATTTTGTGGCGGCGGCGACCTTGAAGGGCAAGAAGTTCGACGATCCGCATCGAATGTACGATTTGACGCCGACGGGGCCGTGGCTGGAAGAATCCGTCGATACACTGCGGCGGTTCCCGTTGGATTTGCGCAACTGGGCGGTGAACAACAGCCAGCGGCGGGACATCAATCGGATTGGGCCGGGCCGGGGGGTGAAGCAAAACGGCAAAGTGTTGCCCGTGGATGAGCGGATCGTTTTCCACTGGAACCACGACCCGTTCCGGCTGGATACGGGCGGCGACGGGAGTTCTCTGGCGGACGGGACGTCATACCTGCTGCCTTACTACATGGGCCGGTATTTAGGGTTCGTGAAAGACTAGGCGACCATCTGCTTCACGATGTTGCCGTGGACGTCGGTCAGCCGGAAGTAACGGCCCTGGAACTTATAAGTTAACTTGAGGTGATCGACGCCTAAGCAGTGCAGCAGAGTGGCCTGCATGTCGTGGATATGAACGGGATCGCGGACGATATTGTACGAGTAGTCGTCGGTTTCGCCGATCGTCTGGCCGCCCTTGATGCCGCCGCCGGCGAACCACATGGAGAAGCACCGCGGATGGTGGTCGCGGCCGTAGTTGGTCTCGGTCAGACGACCCTGGCAATAGACGGTACGACCGAACTCCCCGCCCCAAACGACGAGCGTATCTTTCAGCAGGCCGCGCTGCTTCAGGTCGAGAACGAGAGCGGCGGAGGGCTGATCGACGGCTTTGGCTTGTAGGGCGAGATCGCGCGGCAGGTCGCCGTGTTGGTCCCAGCCGCGGTTGTAAAGCTGCACGAAACGGACGCCGCGCTCGACGAGACGTCGGGCGAGCAGACACTGCTGGGCGAAGGTGCCGGGCTTGCGGGATTCGGGGCCGTAGAGGTTGTAGGTCGCCTCGGTTTCCTTCGATAGATCCGTGAGTTCAGGAACCGACGTTTGCATGCGGTAAGCCATCTCGTACTGCGCGATGCGCGTATCGATTTCGGGGTCGCCGAGTTCAGCCGAGCGCTGCTGGTTGAGCTTGGCGGAGAGGTCGAGGATGTTCTTACGAGTGGTGGGGGTGATGCCGGCGGGGTCGTTCAAAAAGAGAACGGGATCGGTGCCGGAGCGGAACTTCACGCCTTGATAGTTCGACGGCAGAAAGCCGCTGGACCAGAGGCGGGAGAACAGCGGCTGGTCGACGTTGATGCCGCTTTTCTGACTGATCATGACGACGAAAGCAGGCAGGTTTTTGTTCTCGCTGCCGAGGCCGTAGTTCACCCAGGAGCCGATGCAGGGGCGGCCCGGCTGCTGGGAACCGGTTTGGATGAAGGTGATGGCGGGGTCGTGGTTAATCGCGTCGGTATTGACGGAGCGGACGATGCAGATATCGTCGGCGATCTTCTGGTGGTAAGGGAGCAGTTCGGAAAGTTGGGCGCCGGACTGGCCGTATTTATTGAAGGAAAAGATGGAGCTGGCGACGGGGAGGGTGGACTGGCCGGAAGTCATGCCGGTGATGCGCTGGCCCATACGGATGGAGGCCGGCAGATCCTGGCCCTGAAACTTCTTGAGCAGCGGCTTGGGATCGAAGAGGTCGATCTGCGAGGGGCCGCCGGACATATGGAGGTAGATGATGGACTTCGCCTTGGTGGGTGTAGCGCCGGAGAGCAGGCTGGACAGAGCGAGTTGGGAGAGGAAATCGCGGCGGGAGTTCATGGCTTATTCCTTGGTGATGACTTCGTCGAGGTTGAGGATGGCCGAGGCGACGCTGGTCCAGGCGGCGAGTTCAATCGGATCACGGTACTTGGATTTGGACTCGCCGATGGCGACCAACTTCTGCGCGTCGGCGGGCTTGGCTTTGTACTCGGCGAGCTGCTGGTCCGCCGTTTGGCGGAGCATTTGGAGTTCGGTCGGGTTAGGGTAGCGGGCGGTGGCGATGCGGAACATCAGGCGCAGGCGCTTGGCTTGATCGGGGCCGGCTTCGGCGAGCGTACGGTCGGCGAGTTGGCGGGCGGCTTCGATGAAGGTGGGGTCATTCCAGAGGGCCAGCGCCTGTAGCGGGGTGTTGGTGATGGCGCGGCGAGCGACGCATTTTTCGCGGTCGGGGGCGTCGAAGGTGGCGAGTTCGGCGGGGGGCAGGGTCCGCTTCCAGAAGCTATACATGCCGCGGCGATAGAGGTCAGGGCCGTGGGACTGCTGATAGCGCTGGGCGGAGAATTGGGCGCCGTAGGCGACGTCCTCCCAGAGGCCGGGCGGTTGATACGGGGAGACCGATTTGCCGCCGATCGAAGGGTTGAGCAGGCCGCTGACGGCGAGCGCGTTATCGCGAACCGATTCGCCTTGCAGACGGAAGCGCGACATGCGGGCGAGGAGGCGATTCTCGGGGTCGCGTTCGTGCAGGGCGGGCGAGCTTTTGGCGACTTGGCGATAGGTGGCGGACATGACGATCCGCTTCTGCAATCCCTTCATATCCCAGCCGGATTCGACGAACTGCGTAGCGAGCAGATCGAGCAGTTCGGGATGCGACGGCTGCTCGCCTTGGCTACCGAAGTCTTCTACCGTTTTCACGAGGCCGGTGCCGAACAGGTTCGCCCACATGCGGTTGACGGCGACGCGGGCCGTGAGCGGATTGTCCGGGCTGACGAGCCATTGGGCCAGACCGAGACGGTTGCGCGGCATGCTGGCCGGCATGGGCGGCAGGAAGGCGGGAGTGGCGGCGGAGACCTTTTCGCCCTTCCGGTCATACTGCCCGCGGAGCAGGATGAAGCTCTCGCGCGGGTCGTCGCGTTCGGCCATCACCATTGTCGTGGGGATGGCCTCTTCGAGAGCCTTGCGTTCGGCCTTGAGCTGATTGAGACGGGCGTGGACGGCCTGAGTTTCGGCCGGGGCATCGTAGGTGAGGTAGTAGTCCCGAACGGTAGCAAGTTGCTCCTTCGAGCGGCGGATGCCGGAGTTGGCAAGGAGATAACGGACCGGTTCGACGACGGCGAGTTGATGGGCTTCGGCGGGGGTGAGTTCGCGGTGGTAGATGCGGAGGTCGTCGAGCGTGCCGACGAGTTTGGTCACCGTCAGCGGCGCGTTGGTCTTGAAGTTGGCGGTGCCGAGCGAGTTCTTCGTCGTGACGAGTTCGGCGGGCTTGCCGTCCTGGAGCAGCGTGAACTTGCCGCGGCCGTCGTAGTTCAGGGCGAAGTGGACGAAGTCGCCGTAAGGGAAGGGCTGGGCGGTTTGAAGTTCGAGGGCGGTGCCGTTGGGCCCGAAGAACTTGATGATGAGATGGGATCCGCGGCGGAGGTCTCCGATGCTGAAGATGGTGTCGTGCGTGAAGAGCCAGCCGGTTTCATTCTTCTGCTGGAGGATCGTCAGCGGCTCGATGTTGTTGCCGCCGCGGAACCAGTAAGCGATGGAGAACGGCTTGGTGGAGTCGAAGTCATGCGAGGCCGGGGCCTCGGCGAGGGAGGTGGAATCGAACGTTGCGGCCTGGCCGACGGGGCCGTCGCGCGGCGTCGGGGGCAGGCCGAGGTAGCGGCCGTGGCGATAGTTGCCGGTGGATTCGAGCATGTTGCCTTCGAACTCGTAGTGGGCGAGCAGGCCTTGGCGGGACGGTTCGGCGAACGTCTTCGACGCTTCCCAGGCTTTGAGTTGGTCCGGGATTTTCGCCGCTTCGAGTTGCTTTTCGCGGGTGGCGACCGCCTCGTTGATCTCCTTCAGGAGTCCGGATTGGGTTTCCGTGGGCAGAGCTAAGAACGGAGCGGCGTTGCCCTTTTGGCCGTCGAGACCCTTTTCGGCGACGTTATTAAAGAAGGCGAAGAACTGGTAGAAATCCTTCTGCTTGATCGGGTCGTACTTGTGATCGTGGCAGCGGGCGCAGCCGACGGTGAGGCCGAGCCAAGTGGTGGTGGTGGCTTCGAGGCGGTCGATGACGTACTCGGTCTGGTACTCCTCCGGAATGGCGCCGCCTTCATAGTTGATGACGTGGTTGCGGTTGAAGCCGGAGGCGACTTTTTGCTCGCGGGTCGCGTTGGGCAGCAGGTCACCGGCGAGTTGCCAGATGGTGAACTGGTCGTAGCGCATATTCTTGTTGAACGCGCCGATTAGCCAGTCGCGCCAGGGGTACATGTCGCGGTGGGAGTCGATGTGATAGCCGTGGGTATCGGCATAGCGGGCGAGGTCAAGCCAATGCATGGCCTGCTTTTCGCCGTAGTGGGGGTTGGCGAAGAGGCGGTCGACGACCTTCTCATAGGCCTGTGGCGACTTGTCGGCGAGGAAGGCATCGAGTTCGGCGGGGGTGGGCGGCAGGCCCGTAAGGTCGAGGGTGGCGCGGCGGAGTAAGGTGGCTTTGTCGGCGAGGGGGCTGGGCTTCAAGCCTTCTTTGGCGAGGCGGGCAAGGACGACGGCGTCGATCGAAGTAGCGGCGGGTTTGACGGGCTTGGCGTAAGCCCAGTGCTCTTCCCATTTGGCGCCTTCGTCGATCCACTGCTTCAGGGTGGCGACTTGGGGTTCGGTGAGCTGAACCTTCGCCGTCAACGGCGGCATGTGGAGGGCTTTGTTCACGTGGGTGATGCGCTTGATCAGCGGGCTGTCGGCCGACTTGCCGGGGACGATGGCTTTGGCGAACGCGCCTTCTTTCGTATCGAGCCGAAGCTTGGCCATGCGCGACGAATCATCGGGCCCATGGCACTGGAAGCAGGCGTCGGAGAGGATGGGCCGGACGTCGCGCGTGAACTCGACGGGTTTGGCAAAAAGGGAGGCTGTGAACAGAAAGGCAAGACACCGCATGTTCCTGAGTTTATACTTCTTAGCATGGATCGTCGACGGTTCCTTAGTTTGAGCGCGGGTGCGTTGGCTGCGTATGGGCAGGAGAAGCCGAAGCGAGTGGGGCTTATCGGTACCGGGTGGTACGGCAAGAGCGACCTGTTCCGGCTGATTCAGGTGGCCCCGGTGGAGGTTGTGTCGTTGTGCGACGTCGATAAGACCATGCTGAGTAACTGTGCCGACATGGTGGCGCAGCGGCAGGTATCGAAGAAGCGTCCGCGCACCTACGCCAATTATCAGGAGATGCTACGAGAGGGTGATCTGGACATGGTACTGATTGGGACGCCGGACCATTGGCATGCGCTTCCCTTCCTTGAGGCTTGTAAGTCCGGCGTCGATATTTACTGCCAGAAGCCGGTGTCGGTGGACGTGACCGAAGGGTTAGCGATGTTGAACGCGGCGCGGAAGTACAAACGGGTGGTGCAGATCGGGACGCAGAGGCGCAGTACGCCGCACTTGATAGAGGCGCGGGACGAGATCATCAAAACGGGTAAGTTGGGGAAGATCGCGTATGTGGAGGTGTACTGTTACTACCACATGCGGGCGAAGGACCGGCCGGCGACTCCGGCGGTGCCGAGCGAGCTCGATTACGAGATGTGGACCGGCCCAGCGCCGATGCGGCCATGGAACGGGTTGCAGCATCCGCGGCGGTGGCGGGCGTTCGAAGAATACGGCAACGGCATCATGGGCGACATGTGCGTCCATATGTTAGATATGGTGCGGTGGATGATGGATCTAGGCTGGCCCGTGAAAATCTCGTCGACGGGGGGGATCCTGATTGACCCGGGGAGCGTAGCGAACATCCCGGATACGCAGGAAGCGACCTTTGATTTTGGCGAGGTGAAGGTGATCTGGACGCATCGGAGCTGGGGCCATCCGCCGGACCCGAAATATCCGTGGGGGGCGACCTTCTATGGCGAAAAGGGAACGCTGAAGACGAGCGTGATGAGCTACGATTTTGAGCCGCTCGATAAGGGGCAGAAGTCGATCCATCGGGATGTGAAGATGGAGCTCGAAGAGTATCCGATCGATAAGACCGAGAAAGATTTGGAGCGGCACGTGGCCCCGGCGATTCGCGGGCACATGAAGGACTGGCTGGCGGCGATTGAGAAACGGAGCAAGCCGGTAGCGGATATCGAGCAGGGGTTCATCTCGTCGGCAAGCTGCATCCTGGCCAATCTGGCGATGAAGACGGGGCGTACGCTGCGGTACGATCCCGTGCAGCACGTCGTGACCGGGGATAGTGAGGCGACGAAGCTCTTGACACGGGCCTATCGGAAGCCCTGGCAGCATCCGGACCCGAAGAAAGTTTAGCGATCCCGGGCGCAGCGAAAGCCTAAGTCCGGACCGGAGTAACTGGCGGGAACTGGCTCCACGGCAAACGCTACCGACTCGGCCAGCTTGCTTTTGAACGAGCCGCCCTTTACGGCGTACCAGACTGATTCGTCCACCGCATGGCTCCGGATGGCGAGCGCCGTGGGCGTGGTGCGATCGGCCGTGAACTCTTTGGCGTTGCCGATCATTTGCAGCGCCCCCACGGGGCTGCGGCCATTCCGATACGCCTCGACGGAGACCAAATTATGCCAGCTATCGTCCGGGTTATCGTCGACGTTCGCCCACTCCCGCTTGGGCTCCTCGCCCCATGGAAACCGCCGCCCGTCGCTGCCCCGTGCCGCCCGTTCCCATTCCTGCTCGGTCGGCAGCCGCTTTTTCGCCCAAGCCGCAAACGCCTGCGCGTCTGCAATCGTGACGTTCACCACCGGGCGCCCCGGTTGCCCCCGGGGGAAATTCGTCGGCAGCGACCGCTTCGTGACTTGGCAGAACTCCTCGTATCGCTCGTTGGTCACCTCGACGACATCCAGATAAAACGCCGGTAACCGAACGAGCTTGCCCTCTACCCCAAACCGAAACTCACCCTCGGGGACCGTTACCATGTCCCCGGCAGGATCCTCGATCCGCTGCGGGTCGCTCGACCGGGCGATGGCTTTCCCGCGGTTAATCAGAAGATAGCCTAAACCCAACGCGCACAGCGCCGCCACCGCCACCCCTCCGGCCAGCATTCGACTGTTCAAGTGAACGCGTCGTTTGTTGGGTAGCGCGGCCTTCTGCGTCGGATTCTCGTCCATCCAATCTTCTAACGCCGCCGCCACCTCGGCCATACTCTGGGTTCGTTTGGCCGGATCTCGCATTGTGCTCCCCCGCACGATCACCTGCAGCGCTTCCGGAATGCCGGCTTCCGTCATCGGCTCCATCGGAATCGGCTCGTGCAAGATCAGGAAGAAGATTCGTTCCACGGTATCCGCTTGGATCGCTTTGCGCCCCGTCAGCACTTCATACAGCAAGACACCAAACGAGTACACGTCCACGAGCGAGGTAACCGGCAAGCCCTGAATCAACTCCGGAGCGACGTAGTGCGGCGTACCCAACGCAAACCCGACCTGCGTCAACGCCACTTCCTCGGTCTTCACGATTCCGAAGTCCATCAATTTCACGCGACCCTGCGCATCGATGTGGATGTTGTCCGGCTTCACGTCCCGATGGACGAACTTCCGCGAATGAACGTACTCCAGAGCCTTGGCTATCTGCAAGGCAATTGAGACTCGCTTCTTTAACTTCATTTCCGGCTCAGCCGCCAGGGCCTCTTTCAGGTTCTGCCCCGTCAGATATTCCAGCACCAGGAACGGAATACCGTCCTCTTCGCCGTAGTCATAAGTGGTGATGATGTTTTCATGCACCACCGAGCTCGACACCTTCGCTTCCAGCAAGAACCGCGCCCGCGTTTCTTCGTTCTGCGCCGCCTGCGTCGTCAAGAGCTTTACTGCTACCGTTCGACCCAAAACCGTATCGAGTGCCCGATAAACCTCGGACATGCCGCCACCCAGGAAGTGTTCGAGTTCGTATTTGTTAATTCGGGCCGGTAGCTTCACCTCCGTATTGTAATCAACCAAACGAGCTGAAGTCTTTACTATAACCAAGGGCCAATGCCGGTTACAGAACAGGTTACGCTACTTCTCGCGCGGTGGGAGTCCGGCGACAAAGCCGTTTTCGACCTTCTCAGCCCGCTCATCTACGACGAGCTACGCCGTCTCGTCGCCCATCGCCTGCGCCAAATCCTCGTCGATCACGCCCTCGGCGGGCTCGCCGCTTTCGATGGACGCAGGGCCCAGGTTATCGAACTCCGCTACCTCGGCGGCGGCATGAGCATCCAAGAGACGGCTCAGGCGCTCAATATTTCCGTCGCCAGCGTCGGTCGGGGACAACGTTTTACCGAAGCGTGGCTGCGAAAGAATATGACGGAGAGCGCCTCGACGAACCCGACACCAATCGCGAAGCGTTCCTTGCCGAGCAGGTGATCGGCTTGCTCGCCAGCGACGCCAACCTCGCCGGCAGCGTCAAGAGCGCGGTCATCGATCTGGACACGAACCCCCCGGCCCGTTTCGTCGGCCCCTATGAGCTTCTCCGCGAACTCGGTAGTGGCGGCCTGGGTCCCGTCTATGTGGCCAAGCGCACCGACGAGGTCTACGACAAAGCCGTCGCCATCAAGCTCGTCACCCCGGGGTATGGACATCGACTCCCTGCTCGTGCGATTCAAGCGCGAACGTCAGGTCCTCGCCAGCCTCGAACATCCCGATATCGCTCGGCTCTTCGATTTCGGCATCTGCGAGCTGCTGATGACGGACCCCCTGGAACCCGCCGACACCATGACCCATGGCATGGGGATGATGACCCCGGACTGCGCCAGGCCGGAGCAGGTTCGCGGTGAGCCCATTCCGGTTGCCCGCGATACGTACTCGCAGAGCGCGCTGTTTTCCGAACGGCTCACCGGCGTCCACGCCCACCGCATGGGCAAGTACACCCCCCGCGAGCTCGAGCGTGCCATGGCCAAGGAACCGATCCGCCGCTATCTCGATAACCGCCCGGTCGTCGCGGCGTCCGATTCGATTTGGTATCGCACCCGAAAGTTTGTCGACCGACGCCAACGCTTGGTGGTCGCCACCTCGCTCGTCGTCGCCCTGCTCTCGGTCGGTCTTCTCTACGCGGAACGCCAGCGCCGCTTGGCCGAGAGCCGCTTGCAAGGGGCCTGCCAACTCGCCAATCCGTTCGTGTTCGATGTTCTCGACGCCGTTCGCGACCGGCCTTAAATACCTGGAGCGCCTTTGGGCGGACGCCAAGTCCGACCCCTCCCTTGCCCGCGATCTCGCAGCGCTGGGCCTTCGGGTCCAATCAGGGGGACGCCCAGGGTGCGGAGAAAAGCTACATCCGCGCGCAGGAACTGGGTGATGCCGCGGGGGATCGCGAAGGCGGCGACCGCAAGGTGCTCGCCCTGCTCGCTGGCCTTGGTCGAGCCGGACAACTTCGAATGAAAAATGTCCATGGCCGCGGCATCTGCGGGCCTCGGCATGGCGCTCACTCGGCAAGGGGCAGGCCGACGAAGGAGGTGATCGCCCTTCCCGAAGCGGTGGAGAAGGATCCGAACGATCAGCGCACCGAGCACGAATTGATGCTGGCCTGGAACCATGGTGGCGATGTGAAACGTAGCCCGCCGCTTCCCCGCCTCGGGAATCGAGACAAGGCCGCCGCGGCGTACCAGCAAATGGCGGTGATAGCCGAAAAGCTGGTGGCGGTTGATCCGGACGATAAGCGGGCTCTTGGCGACCTCGGCATCGTGCGGATGCGGGTGGCGGTGGTCACGGACGGTCCCGCCCAAATACTACGGTTCCGCGAATCCATCGAGCTTCTGGAAAAGGCGCTGATGGCCGACAAGCGCGACAACTTCATCCGGCTCAACTACGCTTACAGCTTGCGGCAGTAGGGCGATGCGCTGCGGGACAACGACAAGGCTGCGGCGGGCGGGGGCGTTTGGCGCCAATCGCTTCCCCATAGGCGCGAAGTGGTCAAAATGCAGCAAGGCGACGTTCGTCTGGTGCGGGACACGCTGGCTCGCATCCGTATTCATGATGGCCAGACTGGAGCGCCTACTTCGGCGGTGGAGACCGAGCTTGGCGAACTCGTCGTGCACGAGAAGCCGGGCACCTTTCTCGCCAATTTCACCAGGGCGAAGACGGCGCCGGCAGAGTTCGACATCGCGCTTGCGGGCCCTGGGCCGTCCCGCCCTTAGGTCATCTCGCGCGCCGCCGAGATCGAGGCGGCGTGGCAGTTGGTGCGCGGGAAATCGGGTTGCCAGGGGCATTTTGAAAAAGACTATCAATACTTTCAGAAACCGGGTGAGAAGGCAGGAGCAACGATCGAGTGACGGGCGAAGAAAAGCAATTCATCCGGAATAGTTTCGACGCCATTGAGGACTTCGCGCAGCCGATGGTGATGCTGTTCTACGGCAAGCTCTTCGCACTGGACGCCTCCATCCGGGCAATGTTCAAAGCGCCCATGAAAGATCAGGCGGCGAAGCTGGTTGGTCGCCTGCAGGTGGCCGTCGACAGCCTGGATGATCTCGAGCCGTTGCGGCCGAAACTGAGTCATAAGGTGGCCGGTCCCCGGCGACGCGCAGCGCCTGGCAACTGGGAGCGGTGATTCCGTTTTTGGCGGCGGGCGGGTGGGTCACACGGATTCCATCGGACGATCGCCAATGGCAGCCGGATGTCGCTCAAGTCGCGTGGGCCGAACAACATCCGCAACTTCGCCTGGGGCAAGACCGCCGAGTGAAGATCGGGGACCTCCGCTGTATCGATCTGTTCGTCTCCCATTGGGGGTCCCCGTGGATCGCCCACACGCTCGTCAACTTTGACTTCGGAGAGAACCGCTACCTCACCGCGTCGATTGAGGCGCGGAAGGAGATTTGAGGAAGTTCCTCCGCCATCTGGGGCTTCTTCAGGCAGCACGAGCGGATCTTAATGCTGTCGGAGGAACGGGACGTGATTCGCCTGCGGACCAACGTCCGTCGAGACGAAGAAGAGGAGCGGCTCTATCACACCCGCATGACCCCGGCCGATTCGCCGGCGCTCTTCCGCGAGTAACTTGGGTGGATGAACTCGGTCTAACCGATAACTGTAACAACACTTTCCCTGACTTCCTGGTCGCCCCTGGCCTCAGCCTTGCCGATCTCCAGCAGCAGGCGCTGATCAACCGCCGCGGTAAAGGCCCCGACCAAGCCGAGGAGTTTTCGCGACGGATTCGAGTCGGCCTGCCCGGTTTCTAACCAAACTGTCAGCCAACGTTGATTTGCCCGTAACCCTTCTGTCTTTACGCTGGGAGCTATGAAGCTTCTTGGCCTCGCTCTTTTACCGCTCTCCCTTTGGGCCCAGTCCAACGCCACCGACGCCGCGCTGAATGGTTACGTCCGCGACGAATCCGGCGCTTTCATTCCGGCGGCGAAACTCACGGCCCGCAACAAGGCGACCAACGCGGAGGTGGTCGGCAGCTCCAACCAGGAAGGGTACTTCAGGTTCCCGCTGCTGCGGGTCGGCGAGTACGAACTGCGCGCGGTGGCCCCCGGCTTCGCTGACTACCAGCAAACCGGCATCCGGCTCACGGTCGGCCAACAAGCTCGTATCGATGTCACGCTGCGGGTTGGTACCTCTGCCGAAAGCGTGACGGTGAACGCCGATGCCGCGCTGGTCACGGTGGGTGAGGTGGCGCAGGGCGAAGTGCTCAATGAGCGGGCCGTCCGTACGCTGCCCATCACGTCGCGCAACGTCTACAACTTCCATCTTCTCGGACCCGGGGTGAAGGGCATCCCATCCACCGGCTTCGGCACCACGCAGTTCACCTTCGGCGGCCACAACCGCTCCACGTGGACCGTCGACGGACTTGACAACTCCCAGCGCCGGACGAACCGCCAGATCCGCCTCGTCATCTCGACGCCCGAATCCGTCCAGGAGATGCAGGTGCTTTCGGGAGCCTACAGCGCCGAGTTCGGCCGCGCCGCCGGAGGCATCATCAACGTAATTAGCCGCTCCGGTGCCAACCAACTGCACGGGTCCGGCATGGGCCTCTACCGGCCCAATGAAACCTCCGCCCGTTCGCCGCTTGCCGTCCGCAAGGCAGACCAGACGTGGTGGATGATGGCCGGGAACCTTTCGGGGACACTCAAGAAGGACAAGCTCTTTTTCTTCATCAACGACGAGTTCAACCCGCTCAGGATCCCGCAACCGGTCACGATTCTGCCCGCCGTCGCGCAGGCCCTCGCCCTGCCCGCTTCCGACCTTGCGGACTCACCCTTCGGCGAGACGTTCCATACTCCGTCGGCCAAGCTTAACTTCAACATCAACTCCAAGAACAGCGGCTTCCTGCGGTACAACCGATTCACGAACGATCAACCCGGCGGCGGCGGCGGGCTGACGGCCATCAGCCGAAGCCTGTCGTTTGAAGACCGGATGAACGGCGGGGCCGGCCAGCTCGCCACCGTGATCTCGCCGACGCTGCTGAACGAGCTCCGCTTCGGCCTCAACCGCCGCGCGGAGACCCGCGACACCTACGTCCCCGGCCAACCGAACGGCTCGCAGATTAACATCACCGGCGTCGCCAGCTTCGGCGTCAACCCGTTGGCAGGTTCGGCCAGCGTCGAAACCTCGACGCAGATCATCGACAATCTCACGTGGTCGTTTGGCCGCCATACGCTTAAGGCCGGCGTCGATTATCAGTCGACCGGGTTCCAGATCACGGCGGCTCTCAGTCGCTTGTTCACCTTCGGCGGCCTGGGTGCCGCGGCTGGTCGGCCAGCGGTCACGCCGCTCGATCAATACCTCCGCACGGTCGCCCGCACGGTTGACCCGGCGACCAGCCGGCCCTATACCTACACCCAACTGCAGCAGGAGCTGGGCGAAAACGCGGTGCCGCTGCGCTACCACTTCATCAACTTCTTCCTGCAGGACGAGTTCCGGCTGTCCCCGCGGCTGACGCTGAACTTCGGCGTGCGCTACGAGGCGGTGCTGAACCCGGTACTCGATGATAAGGCCCCGTACGAACTCTCCCGCCGGGTCAAGAACGACATGAACAACTGGGCGCCTCGCTTCGGCTTCTCTTGGGCACCATTCCAGGATGGCAAGACGGTGGTCCGCGGCGGCTACGGCATCTTCTTCGATAACCCCAGCCTGGGTACCAGCGCGAACGGTGCGCTCGTCAATGGCCGCCGCGTGCTCAGCTACACGATCCCCGGCACCGATGCTCGCTCGCCCGTCTACCCCAACCTGCTGGCCTCGGCCGATCCGACGTTTCAGACCCCGCCCAACATCACGGCCTTCGCCTCCGACTACCAGGTGATGTACGGCCACAACGCCAGCTTACAGGTGCAGCGGCAGGTGCTGAAAGACCTTGCCTTCAACGTGCAGTACAGCTACTGGGGCCATCGGTTCGCGCCGTACTCGCGGGACATCAATCTCAGTGCTCCGGCCAGCTTCCTGGCTGACGGTCGGCCGGTTTACCGTGGCTCGGCTGGTCGGCCCGACGCCCGCTTCCGCTCGATCAACCTGCTTGAATCCGGTGCGAACAATAACTACAACGGCCTGGATCTGACCTTGACGAAGCGCTTCAGCCGTGGTGTGCAACTGTCGTCAACCTGGAGCTGGTCGCATGCGATTGCCGAAGGGGACTTGGAAGGCGGCGCGCTCATGGACCCGTCACTACGTACGCGGGACCGGGGCAACGCCAACGCCGACGTCCGGCACAACTGGGTTCTGCAGGGGCTCTGGGCGCCGGAGGCCAAGTGGGTTAAAGGCTTTGAGATGTCCTCGGTCGTTTTCTTCAACTCTGGTTACATGATCAACCCGCTGGCGGGTACCGACCTCAACAACGACTTGGTGCTGAACGATCGGCTGCCTTTCCGGTCGCGGAATTCGGTGACGGGGCCGGGTTTCTTCCAGATCGATTTCCGCCTCACCCGCCGGATTCGCATTGCGGAGAAGCATACGCTGGAACTGATCGCTGAGTCGGAGAACCTGACGAATCATCTGAACGCCGGCTGCTCGATTGCGGGCTGCACCGGGGCCGTCGTCAACCGCGATGGCGCGGCGGACTTCGGTCGGATCACGGCCACCCGCGCGGGTCGGAATTTCCAGTTTGGCATGAGGTACGCGTTTTAATGCGGGGGCTACTTGCTCTACTTCTCGTCGCGTCTTCGGCCTTTGGGTGGGGTCTGCGCGGCCATCAGGCCATCAACCGCGCAGCGGTGCAGGGCTTGCCCGCTGATGGGCCTTCGTTCCTGCGGGCGCACGAGGATTGGATTGTCTACCTCGCCATCATCCCCGATAGCTGGCGTAGCCCTTCTGAGCCGACGCTGAAGATCCTCGAAGACCCCAATCACGGTTGGTTTAAGGAGCAGTTTGCGATGCTCCCATCGATCCCCCGCTCCCGCTATGAGTTCGTTCTCGCTCTGTACGAAGCGCAGAAGAAGCAGACGCCCGAAGCGGGCAAGCAGACCAACGTCCGTTGGACCGGAACGCTGCCGTACGCTGCGCAGGAGAACTTTGAGCGGATGCGGGCTGCGATGCGCCGCTACCGGGCGATGAAGGCCGGCGGGCAGGAGACCAAGTTCGTCGAGCTCGAGATCGCGCAGTATATGGGCCGCCTGGGCCACTACACGGGCGACGGGGCGCAGCCGCTGCACGACACGATTCACCACGACGGCTGGTCCGGCTTGAACCCGCAGGACTATACGCGCGAGCCCCGGATTCACGGTCGCATGGAATCGCAGTACGTTGACCTGATTGCAGTGAAGACCGAGGACGTTTCGAAGCTGGTCGGGGCGCCGAAGCGTTTGGCTGATCCGTTTGTCGCGATCCTCGAACACCTCGATAAAGCGGCGTCCTATGTCGAGGAGGTCTATCAGCTGGACCAGCGCGGTGCCTGGGCGGACAAGGACAACGCGCGGGCGCGGGAACTGGTGCATGAGCGGTTGGCATCTGGTGCGACGCTGCTCCGCGACTTGGCTTACACTGCGTGGGTGGAAAGCGATCAGCCATTTCGATTCACGCGGGACAGCAATCCTATTGATCCGAAGAATCCGGCCTACAATCCGGCTACTGGCTCGGCGCCTCCCGGCCCCCCTGTGAAACGATGAAACTCCTCGCTGCTCTCCTTCCCCTGCTGCTGTTGGCCCAGCCGTCGGCGAAGCCGCTGGCGCTGGTCTCCCCGGTGCAGGACAAGGCTTTCTATGTCCTGTCGCTGCTCGAACGGAACTCGGTGAAGAGCGCGACGCTCGACGAGATAGGGGCGCGGAAGCGGGCGGCGCTGCAACGGACGGGGGACCCGATCGAAGCGCTGCGCTGGACGCCGGAAGAGATCGCGGCAGTCAGTGGCGTGCTGAAGAACGTGACCACGCTGGATGGTCTGCTGGAGGCGAGCGGGTTGTATATCCGGGAGCCGCAACTCGTGAAAGCCTGGGAAGGAGCGGCGGCGGGTATCAACCGCATTCTGGACGTTTACGGCCTTGGCAAACCGCCGCGCTACCCGGCGATCGATGCGGTTTCGTTCGACGTGAAGTTGCCCAACTATGGGCGAATGCTGGACGTAATCCGCGCCGTGATGACGGATGAGCGCGACGGCCATCCGCAGTTCTTCCACCCTTCGCTGCGGTTCGCGTTGGAACTGCTGCGCGCCAACTGGAGAGACGAAGCCGGGCGGCTCGAGCCGATGGAGAAGGGTGAAAATCGAGCGGCCTATGAGCGCGTCAGCAAGGTGAATTGGAGCCAGTACAAGTACACGGCCATTGTCGTGCCGGGCTCGGGAACCGACCGCCCTGGACAGGCGCTTTCGCCTTGGGGCAAGGCGCGGGTGACTTTGGCGGCGCGTCGGTTCAAGGCCGGTCTGGCGCCCTTCCTGATCGTCTCCGGTGGCTACGTGCATCCGTCGCAGACGCCGTTCTGCGAGGCGATCGAGATGAAGAAGGCGCTGATGGCGGAGTACGGTATTCCCGCCGATGCGATTCTGATCGACCCCCACGCGCGGCATACGACGACGAACCTCCGCAACGCGGCCCGGTTGCTGTACCGCTACGGTTTCCCGTTTGAGAAGACAGCTCTGATTACGACTGACCAAGGGCAGAGTGCATACATTGAAGCCCCGAGCTTCGTGCAGCGCTGCGTGGCTGAACTCGGCTATGCCCCCCATGAGATTCTGCGGCGGACGTCGCCGTTTGACCTGGAATTTCGGCCGCGGCGCGAATCTTTACATGCGGACCCATTCGAACCGCTCGACCCCTAACGTATCCTTGAAGTAGATGCGGTACGTATGGTTCGCGATGGCCAGCCTCGCGCTGGCGGCGGAGTTTCCGGAGAAGGCGTTTCCCGATTGGAGCGACGACACGGTCCGCAAGGTGTTGACGGATTCGGCGTGGAGCCGGGGAAAGACGGTGAAGCTCGAGTGGGTGAAGCGGGATCCGGGTAACATCAACCTGCGGGACATTCCCGGCGCGCTGCATGCGCCAGCCAACGCCAATCAGAGCCTGGGCCCGCTGGGTGGCATCGGTCGAGGGAAGAAAGAGTCGTTGCCGACTAAGGCGGATATCCTGATCCGTTGGCCGGGTTCGTTGCCGCTGCGGCAGGCGACGGCGCTGTATCGGATCCGTGAAGAGAAGCTCGACGGGGGTAAGCTGAACGAACTGATTGGCGTGCCGGAGACTTATGCCGTCGTCGAGCTATTCGGGCTACCGGCGGAGATCGCCCATCAGGGCACGAGCGTGATCGAGGATATTGTCCGCCGCTCGGCCACCTTGCAGTTCGGCAACGCCAAGCCGATGCGTCCGGTGAAGGTGGAAGCGAAGCTGCAGGCGCTGACGATGAACGTGCGGATTCTCTTCGAGAGGACCTCGGAGTTTTCGGCCAAGTCCGGGGATATTGAGATCTATGCGGACTTGCAGATTTTTTCGGTGCGGGAGAAGTTTCGGCTGAGCCAGATGCAGTATCGGGGCCGGGCGGAGATCTAGCTCAGCGGACCTGTTTGCGGAGTTGGAAGTCGAGGCCGAACGAGCCGTTTTCGTCGCGAAGGGCGATGACGGACCACTCTTTGCTCAGGTTCCATTCGAGGCGGACGACTTGCTGCTGGGAACGGTTGAGGGTGGTGACGAAGGTCATGGTGATGTCCTTCGAGACCTGTTGTTCGACGGTGAGGCGAGCTTGTGGGGTTCCTTCGAGGCCGGAGATGAGGGGGTCGATTTTGATGCGGCTGACGCCGAAGAAGCGTTGGAGCTGGCTTGAGATGGGGGCGGCGATGGCGTTGCCGAGGAGCGTGTTGGCACCAGTCTGGAAGAGGTTGCCGCTCTGCGAGCCGGGGCTTGTGTAAGAGGCTGAGTCCGGGCTGCGTCCGACGGTGAGCAGGGCGATGATTTCGCTGGGGGCGAGCGGCGGGTCACTGCGGTAGGAGACGTTGAGTTTGTTGACGGGGCCGCTAAAGTTGATGCCGACGGTGACGGCGCGGATACGGGTTTCGAAGTCCATGTCGAGGACTGGTTCGATTTTGCTGGTGTTGTAGAAGCTGATCTCGCCGCGTTTGATGGTGTACTTGCTGCCGAAGAAGTTGACCTCGCCTTGGTTCACGGCGATGCGTCCTTGGACGACCGGGCGGATGGCGGAGCCGCGGACGTTGAGGCTGGCGTCGGCTTGGACGTCGCTTGTAAGGGACGTGGTGAATTTGGTGTTGGGGGCGGTCCGTACGCGGATGTCGAGCTGCATGTTGGTTAGGAACTCGTTTGTGGAGATGGCGTTCTGTTGGCCGCGGGAGGCATCGGAGAGGAGGGAGCCGAGGTCGGTGCGGGCTTGGAAGCCGGAGCGCTGGATGGTGACGTTGCCGGCGAGCAGGCTCTGCACGGGAGAGCCGGTGAGGCTGATGGAGCCATCGGCGACGGTGGAGAGGCCTTCGGGGTAGCGGATACGAACGCCGGTAGCGTTAGCCTGGAGGCGGTAGAAAGTTTCGGCTTCGCCGAACTCGATGAAGCCGGACAGGGCGAGGTCTCCACCGCCGGACTGAGCGGTGAGTTTATTTTCAATGGTGGCGCGGCGGCGGTCAAAGTTCACGCGACCGTTCACTTTGTCGAGGCCGGTGGGCAGGTCTTCGACGAAGAGCGAGGCGTCCTTCAAATCGAGGCGACCGAAGAGTTGTGGATCGTCGAGGGCACCGCGGACGTTTGCTTCGAGGGTTGCGACGCCACCGGCGACAAGTTCGGGGCTGAACGTTTTCAACCCGGCAAGATTAAGGGAGCCATTTACGCGGAGGTCCCAGGGTTGTTTGGCGGCGAGGGAGAAGGTTCCGGCGGCGGAGAGGTTGGTGTCTTTGGCGAGAAAGCGGGCGCGTTTGACGGTGATGACGCCGCGTTCGGCCGAGAACTCGAGGGGGCCGTCGTTGCGGAGTTCGAAATCCTGGGCGTTGGCGGTGCGGGTGATCCGTTGGGCGCGAGCGGGACGGAGGGCGAGCTTGGGGATCGTTAACTCGCCCTGCCATTTGTCGGGGTTGAGGGCCGGGCCGCTGAGTCGGCCGCTGGCAGAGAGGGTGCCGGTGAAGGGGAGGGGGACGATCTGGAAATCGTTCCAGACGCTGAGGGGCAGGGCACCAAGGCTGAAGGTGGCGGAGCCGGGGTAGCCGGGAACGAGGCGGTAGGCGCCGGTGGTTTGGAACGGAGTTTCGCGGAGCTTCCCGGCGGCGGTGAAGGCGAAGTTGCGGTCCTGTGTTTTACCTTGGACGGTGAGATCGCCGAGGGGTTTCTTGGCGAGAGTGAGGCCTCGGAGGGTAGCGTCGAGGTTGAGGGAGGTGAGTTGTGGGTCGCGTCCTGCGAGGACGCCGGCGAGTTCGGCGGTGCCGCGTAGCTGTCCGGCAAGCTCGGGCTGGAGGGCGCGGATATCCTTCCACTCGGCGATGCTGACACCGGCTAGGTTGACGGTGGCGGAGAACGGGCCGTTTTCGGTAGCTCGTCCGGAGCCGGTGAGGCGGGCGGGGCCGCGAGCGACTTCGAACGAAGAGACGGTGAGATCTGGAGCGTGCAAGCGAACGGTGGCCCGGATATGGTCGAAGACCTCTTCGCGAATGATGGGTTTTGGGGCGTCGAGCGTGGCGGCGATATCGGGGGCGTTCAGGGTGCCGCTGATGACGGCGCTACCGTTGACGAAGCCGACCATGGGAAGGTCCGCGGGGATGAGTTTGAAGCTGACGTTGCGGGCGGTGAGGCGGGCGGTGAGCGGGGCGGTGGGGAGAGGCTTCCAATCGGCGAGGAGTATTGAGCCGGAGCCTTCGAGATGGGCCTTTTCGACGCGGGCAGTGAGGCCGGAAAAATCGAGACGGGTGGGGTAGACGACGACGGTGGAGGCGAGTGATTCGACGAGGTACTTGTCGAGTTGGACCTGTCTGACCCGGAGGTTGCCGGCGAGTTGGGGGCTGCGGACGTCGCCGGTGACGGTACCTTGAAACTGGATGTCGCCGCCCTCGGCGAGGGAGAGGGGGAGTTCTTTGAGGGGCAGGTCGGCGAGGCGGTTGGTGGTGGCCTTGACGCGAATGGTTTGGTTGAGCGTGCCGGAGGCGGTGATGCGGGTATTGGGAGTCGAGACGTAGGATTCGGCGACGGCGAGGAGGTTTTGGGCTTGATGGTACTGGAGGTGCACGGCACCTTCGACGGGGATGCCGGTCGAGCCGGGAACGATGGCGAGATCGGCGCGCGCGCGGTACGGACCGGCAAGCGGACCGGCAAGTTCTACGGGGCCGGAGATGGCACCGGAGTAGGGCAGGGGAGCGAGATCGAGACGGCTGACGACGGCGGCCAGGGAGAGGTCGGCGAGGGAGCCCTTGGCTTCGATGGATTGGAAGCGGGGGAGGTTCACATCGCCCGAGAAGCGGCCTTCGGGGGAGGTGAGTTCGACGCGAGTGAGCCGGGCGCCGGCGGGGGTGACGAGGACTTCAGAACGGACGTTGACCCCGTTGAGGAGCTTGGTTTGGAGGTCGTTTCCGGAGGCTTGTCCCTCGTAGCGATAGTTCTCGGCGGCGCTGTAGGTGAGGGTACCGTTCGAGGCGATGGGACCCGAGCCGAGTTTAGTTTCGGCGAGGTCGGAGCGGGCGGAGAGTTTGAGGTTGACTTGAGGGTTGTTCAGATTCAAGATGGCGCCGAAGCCTTCGACGGAGTGGCGGCCGGAGTCGAGGTGGAGTTTGGCGATGGTGACGCTGTTTTCGTAGAGGCTGAGTTCGGTGGAGAAGTCGCCGGCGAAGTGAAGCTGTGGGGGGAGGTCGAGGGCGAAGTTGCGGGAGCGGAGGGCGCCGTCGTAGCGGAGGTCACCGGCGGAGTAGGTGAAGTTGGCTTCCAGGTCGCGGCCGGCGAAGGCGAAGGATTCGAGCTTTTGCTCATAGGCGAAGGTGCCGTTGCGGACGGTGAACTCGTCGACGGCGAGCCTGAGGATTTCGGCCAGTGGCGCGGCTTGGCGGGGGGCTGAGCGGGCGGGCGACGGGAGGTTCAAGGAGCCGTCGGGTTGGCGGAGTAGGTGGAGTTCGGGGTTTTCGACGAGGATGGATTTGAGGTCGACTTTGCGGTTGAGGAACGAGAGGAACTTGAGGCCGAGGGTGACGCGGGGGGCGCGAAAGAGGGGGGGTGCGGTGGTCGGTTCGGTGCCGTGGAGGACGAGGTTATCGAGGGTGATATGCCACGTTTGGGGGTCGAAATCGAAGCGCCCGATTTCGGGGCGGCCACCGGTGGCGGTCGAGATTTCGCGGAGGGCGCGAAGGCGGATCTGCTCACGGAGCCATAGCGAGTTGAAGAGGAAGTAGCCAGCGACGAAGAGGCTGGTGGCGAGCAGGACGAGGGCGGAGAGAGCGCGGAGGAGCCGCCGACGCCAGGGGCTCATGGGGTGGGCCCCTCGTAGGTTTCGATGTGGGTTTGTTGTCTGATTTCGCTGAGCCAGCGGTTGAGCAGAGTATTGATCTGTTCAAGCCGGAGGACCTGTTCGATCTGGTCGCGGACCTCTTCAAGGGGAGGTTTGGGCGCGGCGGCGGGGAGGCGTTGGTCGTAGTAAGCCTGGACCTGGGCGGCGGAAATTTGGACGGCGGGGCGGAAGCGATAGACCGTGAAGCGAAAGATGGCGGCCTGGTGGCGGAGGCTCAAATTGATTTGGGCGGGGGTGAGCTGATGGCGGGTGAGGAGGGCGTCGAAGGCGGCTGGCCCGCCGGCTTGCGCGATTTCGGCGTCGAAGGCAGCCTTGACCTCGGCGGCTTCGGGGATGGGGTAACGGCTGACGCGCATCTCTTCGAGGATGAGGAGGCGGTCGATGAGGCGGTTGCGCATGGCTTCGAGGGCGGCGGGAGATTCGTCCTTGGGGGTGCCTTCGAGGAGAGCGGCGATGCGGAGTTGCTGGCGGACGGTGGAGGCGGTGATGACTTTACGGCCGACGGTGGCGACGATGCGATCGACGATTTCAGCCTGAGCGCAGCCGGCGAGGAGGAGCAGGAGAAGGAGCCGTTTGGTGATCAGCGGTTTGGTCATCAGAAGGTCTGGCCCAGGGAGAAGTGGAATTGGAAGTGGTTGATGCGTTGGATGACGCGGCGGCCGCCGCCCTGGATGAGTTGGTCGCGGGTGCCTTCGTAGCCGAAGAAGCTGGGGGTATTGAGGCCGTAGGCGATGTCGAGGCGGACGGGGCCGACGGGGGTTTTGTAGCGGACGCCGAAGCCGAGGGCGTGGACCATGTAGTCGAAGTCGGCGATGTTCCGCTGCTTGTAGCGGAAGGAGATTTTGTCGAGGCTGGAGTAGACGTTGCCGGCGTCGTGGAAGAGGACGCCGCCGAGGGTATCGCCGATGAGGGGGAAGCGGAGTTCGAGGCTTTGGTTGATGAGGGCTTTGCCGCCGACGGGGAAGCCGGTGGCGAGGTCGCGCGGGCCGGCCTGGTTATCGGGGAAGGCACGGTTGGAGGTGCCACCGCCGGCGAAGAAGCGTTCCGGGAGGGGGACGCCGGCATCGCCGGTGGCGCGGCCGAAGGAGTAGATGCTGCCGATGGTGAGGGACTGGGCGATGACGAGGTCGCGCTTGATGCGGCGATAGACGGAGTTGCGGATGAGGAGGCGGGCGAAGTCTGAGCGAGAGCCGAAGGCACCGTGGGCGAGGCCGGAGTCGATGGTGGAGAAGACGCCTTTGCGGGAGTCGACGGGGTCGTCGCGGCGGTCGCGGACGAAGGAGCTGGAGAACATGCCGATGCGAACGGGGACGGAGAAGACGGGGATGAGGGCGGGGTCGATGTTGAGGGTCTTCTCATCGATTTTGACTTGGCGGAAGGCGTAGCGATATTGGATGCTGGTGGAGCGGGAGACGCGTTGGCCGAGCTGGATGGAGTTTTCGAAGCGCTGGGTGGCGAAGGTGCGGACGTCGCGGGACTTATCGAAGAGGCTGGTGAGATTGAGGTTGAGGCGGTCGTTGCCGGTGAACTGGGGGGCGAAGTAGGAGACGGCGACGCGCTGTTGGAAGTTCGAGACCTGGCTGCGGAAGCCGAGTGTGTGGCCGACGCCGAGGAAGTTGACGCGGCTGACGCCGAAGGAGACGCGGGGGCTGAAGCCGGGGGCGCCGGCGGGAGCGGCGAGGGTGGTGTTCCCGCCGCCGATGCGGGCGAGTTGGGCGCCGAATCCGACGGTATAGGAGTAGCGGCTGGCTTCTTCGAGGCGGTAGAGGACGGACTTGTCGCGCTCGCGACCTTCGGGGTTTTGGATGGCGATATCGACCTTGGCAAAGATGCCGAGTTCGTATAGGCGGCGCTGGGCTTCGACGATGGCGCTTTGGGAGAGGGGGTCGCCGGACTGGATGGGGATACGGTCGTAGATGAGGCGGGGGCGCGTAGTGCGGTAGCCGCTGACGAGGATACGGCGGACGAAGTTCCGGCGGCCTTCGACGATGGAGTAGCGGACGTGGGTCTGGTTGGGTTGATCGGCGGGGTTGACGGTGAACTCGAAGGTGGCATCGGGGAAGCCGCTGTTGAAGTAGTAGTTGAGGAGGAAGTCGCGGTCGGCGGCGATGAGAGAGTCGGCGAAGGGTTGGCCTTCGATGGTTTGGAGGGAGCTTTGGGCGTATTCGAGGTCTTTGGGATTGACGCCGGAGAGTTCGATGGAGGCGACGAACCATTGGGTGCCTTCGGCGACCTCGATGAAGACGGCGACTTCGCCGGTGCGGCCCTGGTAGTCTTTGTCGACGCGGGAGGAGACGCGGACGTCGCGGAAGCCGTTGGAGCGGTAGAGTGCTTCGATGGAATCGACGTCTTTGCGGAGGAGGTCGTCGGAGAAGCGGCCGTTGCGGTAGCGGACGGGGGTGGCGGGGCGGACGGCCATGCGTTCGAGGATGGTGGGTTGGTTGAAGTACCGGTTGCCGGAGACTTCGAGGTGGACTAGTTTGTAGCGGAGGCGGCGGTCGATGGAGTATTCGATGACCTGCTCGGCGTTGTTGGGGTTGTCGGGGTTGTCGAACTCGACGGCGGCGTCGAAGTAGCCTTGGGCCTGGAGGTATTTTTCGATGTTGCGGCTGCCTTCGAGGAGGAGGTCTCGATCGACGGTGCGCTCCTGGTAGATGGGGACGAGCTGGCGAAGTTTCCCGGGGGAGAGTTTGGCGCCGACGGCCTTGATCTGGATGCGGGGGCCGGCGTAGACGGAGATGGTGGGTTGGACGAGATTGGCGGCGGGGAGGTAGCGGAGCTCTTCGAGCGTGACGCGGGCCAAGAGGAAGTCGCTTTTTTGGAAGCTGAAGCGGATGCGTTCGAGGCCGCTGGAGAGGCGCTGTTCGGTGAGGTGCTTGGCGCTGAGGAAGCCCCAGGCGCGCTGCCAATGGGTGGCGCGAATCAGGCTGGCGGTAGAGCGCTTGGGATCGCCGGAGATGACCGGGGTGGAGAAGCGGGCGCGCTTGCCGGAGTCGATCTGAAACTTAATTTGGACCTGCTGGGTGAGGGGGTCGTAGGAGAAGCGAGGTTCTACGGAGGCGCGGTAGAGGCCATTGGAGCGGAGGGAGTTGAGGACGCTTTGGGTGGCTTCGATGAGGTAGTCTTCGGTGAAGGCCTGGCCGAGTTCGAGCTTGGTGGCGTTGATGAGTTGTCCTTCCGCGGGCGGGTCCGCGGCCCCGGCGATGGAGACGCCCCCGATGAACCAGGCGGAGATGGTGCGATAGGTGAGGTTGACTTCGCCGGAGGGCGAGAGGACGGCATCGACGGAGAGGTCGTCGTAGCGGCCGATATCGAAAAGGGCCTCGATGGAGCGGGAGATGGCGTCAATGGCGAAGGGGTCGCCGGGCTTGACGGGGTTGAGCCGCTCGAGGTTGGAGCGGGTGTAGGGCTGGGCTTCGGGTTCGTAGCTAATGCTGGCTATACGACGGCCTTCGTAGGTGGAATCCGGAGACTGGGCTTTGGCGTGAGGGGTCAGAGCGGTCCCCCATAGGGCCACCAACAGACACGGGACCAGCCTGCGGCCGGGACGAAGTTCCACTGATCCTTATGATACCGTTCAGCCTCAGGCTGTTGCGACGTGAAACGCAGCCCCGGAGGCGACGGCAAAAGTTATTGGCTCGGCCGGCGACCGAAAAGGCGACGGAAATACGTTTTGCGGTGCGGACCAGCCCGTAAGAACTTGGCTTTGTTCGTCTGCCTGAGGGGTAGGTTGCTTCTTAGTTTCGATGGGTTAGATCCTTGTGCGTTTTGCTGGCGGCCCATGACAGCCCGAGGACTGCGGCGCTTTTTGTGAGCGGCGTCCGGGGCAACGGATCGAGTTTTCGAAACCTATTCAGTTCCCGGCCGCCGGTATTGACGAGACGGACGATTGTGGACTCTTCTGGGCGGAAGTGCAGGAGGCGCTTCGTTTCGGATCCGAGGCGGAAGGCATTGACACCGTCGAGATCGCAAGAGTTGGTCATGAGTCGCACAGGGCGGGCGAATTGAGCCGCATGCGCGAAGCAGTCTTCATTGAAGGCGCGCGCATTTTTCGTATTTCGGAGCAAGCGCCATTGGAGATCGCCGATGCGTTGGACGATGGCTATTTCGACTTCGTCGCCTGCGAGAAACGGGTTAACTCGCACATTTCGTTCACTGCCCTTTATGTGCGAGCTTTCGGGCAAACCGAAGGGACTAGCAGCATCTTATGCGTTCTAAGAGAGTTCCTTCAGCGATGCCTGACCGGCGGCACGATCAGTGCGGAAGAGCCGAGAAACGACTCGTTCCGGCGCCGGGCTGGTGGCGCGTGGCCATACAGGGGATGTATCCGTGGGGGTACTACTCGCATAATTTGTACTTTGTGGCTGACTCGCGAGTGACGCAGGGCCGGTAGCAGGACGCGGGATTATGCGCAGAGGTTGCGAAAGAACGTGGCAGGAGTGATCGATGGCATGTCGATGCTGGGAGCGTACGGGGCGTATGAGTGGCTGGTGCTGGTTCGTTTTGAGAAGTGGGAGGAGATGATCCAGCAGGTGGCGCCGACCGAAATGGATCGGTTTTTGCGGGCGATTTTCCATCATACGCGCGGAGTGGCCTTGGCGGGACCGGGCAAGGCGGGCGCGGCGGTAGAGTTGTTGGGGATGATCGACGTGATTGCGAAAGACATTCCAGCGGAGGCGGTCGCGATGTTTAAGCAGGTGTTGGCGTTAGCGGGTGTGGCGTTGGGGGCACGGATTGGGAGAGAAGTCGCCGGAGATCGAGCAGTGGCGGCGAGCGGTGGAGTTGGAAGATGGGTTGTCGTATGTGGAGCCGCCGGATTGGTACTGTCCGACGCGGAAATCGCTAGGGAAAGCGCTATTGCGGCAGGGGAAGCCCGGGGAAGCGGAATGGGTCTTCCGGAAGGATTTAGAGAAGAATTCGGGCAATGGGCGATCATCGGCGGACCTGTTAAAGAGCCTGAAGATACAGCAGAGGGGCGGGAGTGTGGTGTTTGTGGAGAAGGAGTTTCAGGGAGCGTGGCGGCGGGCGGACTCGCCAGCGCTCTGAGCGTTTTTGCAGTTCCGGCTGGTTTGCCGACACCTTTTTTAATTTTTTATAGTTCCGGCTGGTTTGCCGACACCTTTTTTAATTTTTTATAGTTCCGGCTGGTTTGCCGGAACTAGTCTCTGCGGATCGAAAAGGTGCAGCGGCTTGAATTGGCGCTTGGACCACTTGCTGCCGGGTTCGAACTGGACGCCGATAAAGAAACCGATATCACGGTAGACGCAGTACCGGACCTGACCGACATAGTCGCCCTTAGGGCCGCTGACGGTCAGGATCGTATTCAACGGGATCTCGGAATCCATTTGGATGCAAACTCCGGACGCCGAGATATCTTCGAGATTGGCGATCATCTTCTTCAGCCCACCCGCGTTGTCACGCCAGTGGACCTCGATGAGATCTGCACACATTAGCCGAGGCTCAAAGCGCCTATTCCGCATATACCCATCTATCGACGCCGGGATGGAATTTGAGTATCCGGCGGGGGCAAAAATTTCACCCTACGACCCCTAGGGTAATCTGCTATTGAATTGAGTACAAGGGTCAGTTAAATCCGATTGAATACTTCGACGGCTTTGCTGAGCGCCTTGTGGAGCCGGATAAACGGTACCATCTTTGTTTCGCGTTCATCGATCTCCTGGGCGCGCTTGAGTACTTCGGCGGCCTGAGCGGCGGGGACGCGGACCACCCCGTCTTCATCGGCGACGATGATGTCGCCGGGCTTGACTTCTACGCCGGCGCATTGGACGGGCACGTTTCGGGCGACGCCAGCGAAGCGGCTGACGGTGCTGGAGGGGACGACGCTGCGGCCGTAGATGGGCAGGCCGAGGGAGCGGACCTCTTTTAGATCGCGGACGCCGCCATCGACGATGACTCCGGCCATGCCGCGGGCCTTCGCGGCAGTGGCCATGAGGCCGCCGATGCCAGCGACGTCGATGCCGTCCTTGATGACGATTACGCCGACTTCGCCAGGGTTACCGTTGTCGATCATGGCGGTGGATTCGCGGGTAGAAAGAGAGGGCGTGGCTTTTTCGGGGGTGGTGGGCTCGAGGTAGACAGTAACGGCGCGACCGACGGCGCGGGCGGTGATGGTGCGGGGGCGCATGTCGTGGGACATGAAGCCGCGTTGGCCGGTGATCTGGTCGACGGCGTCGGCAACAGCGGCGACGGTGACGATTTCATAGCCAGCGAGGAGCGGATCTTTGGAGCTTGTTTTGCGGGCGGCCTGGAAGCCGAAGCCAAGGAGAGCGCAGGTGCCGACGGCGAGCGCGAGAGTTTTGTTGCGAGATAGCATACAGGCGCTATTCTACTGGAATGCGCATAGGAGCCTTATTGGCCAACTTGGCGGTGCTGTTTTTGTTCGGGGTGATTGTGCCGTGGGTGAAGGGAATTGAGTTCCTCGACCTGTTCCTGTTGATCCCGTATGCGTTGTTGTCGGTGTTCTATGTTTCGCCTCGGGCGGTGGCGGTGGCGTTTGAGTCACCGATTTCGCTCGCGGCGTTGGGGCGGACGGCGCTGGTGGGCTGGGCGATTGGGCTTCTGATTCTGGTGTTGGGATTTGTGACGGTGAATGTTTCGGTGGGCAAGCGGGTACTGCCGCCTTTGCCGGTGCTGCTTTGTTTGGTGGTGGTGAGTTTGATGGCGTGTTTGTTGACGGCGGCGGTGGCCGTGCGGGCGGCGATAGGGGCGGCGGGCGAAGAGGCGGCGCGGAGCCGGATTCGGATTGGTTTCCTGATTTTGCTTTGCTCGGTATTGGCGATTCCGAGGCTGTTGAGCGACGAGGCGATGAGTATGGTGCTGGGATGGATGACGCCGGAGGGAATGGTGCAGGGGACGATGGTGCTGGTTCCGGTGATGGCGGTGGGGACGCTTTGGCTGTTACAGGTGAGACTGGCGCGATACACTGGCTAGTTCATGCGTATTGTTTCGAAATCGGCTTGCCGGGTGGATGTAGCGGGTGGCACCCTGGATATTTGGCCTTTGTATCTGTACCATGCGAATGCTTGTACGGTGCATTTTGCGGTGGATCGCTATAGAGAGGACAGCCGGATTGTGCTGCGGTCACGGGATCTGGTAGCGCAAGAGCAGTTTGGTTCTCTGGCTGAGTTGTCCTCGGCTAAAAAGTATAAGCTGCCGTTGTTAGCGGAGTTGGTGCGTTTCTTTGCGCCGCCGATGGGGATCGACTTGGATACGGATTCGGAAGCGCCGGCGGGGGCGGGGATCAGTGGTTCGTCGTCGTTGATTATTACGCTGGCGAGCGCGTTCAATAGGCTACTAGGGAATGAAGCGTTGCGGAACGTGGCGCAGAATATTGAGGCGCGGATTATCAAGGTTCCGACGGGATGCCAGGACTACTATCCGGCGATGTACGGCGGCGTGGGGGCGTTGGAGTTGCGGGTGGACGGGATTCGGCGGGTGGCGTTGCCGGTGGATCATGAGGACCTGATTTCGCGAACGGTATTGGCTTATACGGGTGAACCGCGGAACTCGGGGATCAACAACTGCGAGGTGACCAAGCTCCATATCGACGGCGGTAAGCAGGTGCATCGGAACTTCGACATGATTGCCGGGATTGCGCACGCGATGCGGAGCGCCTTGAGGGTAGGCGACTGGGCGGAGGCTGGGCGATTGTTGCGGGAGGAGTGGAGTTTCCGGAAGAAAAATGCGCCCGGGATTTGCACGCCGTTGATTGATGAGATCGTGAAGGTGGCACCGAAGGGCGTGACCGTGAGGGCGAGCGATGGATAGGAACTGGGCAGGGCCGGCGCTGCGGGTGGGGCTGTTTGGGCTGACCGGGTTTTTGGGTTTGTTAGTTTTGGGCTTCCTGTTGAGTCCGCTGGGGATGTTGGTGACGGCGGCGTTGAGCGTGTTCGGGGCGGGGGCGGTGGCGAGCGCGCTGGTGTTGCGTATTTACGAGGGCGGTCGGCTGACGACGATGGGGTTTGGCTGGCATGCGGCGGCGGGGAGGCATTTGCTCTTGGGGCTGGGGTTGGGGGCGGCGGGGATTGTGTTTGTGCTGGGGATTCCGCTGTTGATTGGGAAAGCCTACTTTGTGGCGACGCCGGAGACGCCGTTCAATTTAGGCAGTTTGACGCTGGTGGCGGTTTGTTTGCTTTTTGGGGCGATTGGGGAGGAGTTGCTGTTTCGGGGGTACGCCTTTCAACTGCTGGCGGGGCGGTTTGGGGTGTATCAGGTGCTGCTGCCGTTAGCGGTACTGTTCGCGTTGATGCATGCGGGGAACCAGAGTGCAACTAAGATCGGGCTATTCAATACGTTTCTGTGGGGGGTCTTGCTGGGCTATGCGTTGTTGCGGAGCGGGGACTTGTGGTTGCCGATTGGTTTGCATTTTGGATGGAACGTTACAACTCCGCTATTTGGCGTGAACCTGAGCGGCTTTACAATGGGATTGACGGGTTACACCGTGCAGTGGAAGGCGAACGAACTTTGGAGCGGCGGCGGATACGGGCCGGAAGGCAGTGTTCTTTGCACGTTGGCTTGCTTCGGGGTGGGTTACCTTCTGCATCGGATTCCAATCGTGAAGCAACGGCTACCGCTGTTGCCTGAGGAGGAGTGATGCGGCGTTGGGCGATGGTTCTGTGTGTCTGCTTGCCGGCTTGGGCGGAGAAGGAGAAGTTGTCGGAAGAGGAGCGCTTGGCGTTGATCCGGGGGTTGACGGCGGAGACGGCGAAGGCGAAGGTTTTGATTCCGCGGTCGAAGAAGCCGCTGGCGGTGAGTGCCAAGAGTGTGTGGGATCAGGCGGTGTGGGACGCGGCGACGAAGGAGTTGGGGCCGGCGGCGCGTTTGGGCGAGTTGATTACGGTGACCAAGGTGGACATCAAGGACGACCGGATTGAGTTGGAGCTCAATAATGGGCTGAAGAGCGGGCGGACGTGGAAGGATCGGGTGCAGGTGGGGGTAGGGAACAACACGCAGCCGATTAGCCGGAACGACGCGCGGGCGACGGCGGGGAGCTACATCGCGGTGGTGTTTGATAAAAAGATCACGACGCTGGAGGTGGCCGATGTGAAGCGGATTCTGGCTCCGGTGTTAGATTTCGATAAGCGGACGGTGACCGAGAATTACATGGAGAACATCCCGGCGCCGATTAAGAAAGCGATTGAGGATAAGCGGGTGATTGAGGGGATGGATAAAGACCAGGTTATGGCGGCGGTGGGACGGCCGTTGCGGAAGGAGCGGCGGACGGTGGACGGGAACGACCTGGAGGATTGGATGTACGGGCGGGCGCCGGGTAAGCTGACGTTCGTGACGTTTGAGGGGAATAAAGTGGCGAAGGTGAAAGAGATGTACGCGGGGTTGGGTGGGAGCACGGCGGCGGATCTGCCGGTTCAGTAGTAGTCGTTGGGGAGGAGCCAGAAGGCGGCGGCGTTGGCGAGGGCGGAGAGGCCGAGGAGAGTGGTCTCGGAAGTGGACCAGTGAACGAATGAAATGCCTATGGTGGGCAGCAGCCAGACGATGTTGGCTACGGCGGCGGAGCGGAGGAGGGCTGGGTCGCGACGTCGGCGAGTCGCGATGGTCAGGCTCAGCAGGGCGGAGGCGGCCAGGCCGACGGGAAAGTAGTGGGTGAAGCCGTCGGTCCGGTCGCTGGCCCAGAAGGAGATTCGGGCGATTTCGAATCCATGGAAGAGGGCGCAGAGGATCAAAGTGGCGGCGCCCATACGGAAGCAGGTGGCACCGAAACGGGAGCGGTCCATGAGGTTAGCGCCCGCGCGCCGGGACGGCGCCGAGTTTTGTTTTGCCGGGGACGGGCGGGCCGGAGGGATAGGTGTCGGGGGTGACGACGACACCGCTCGTAAATTTAAACGGCATTTTGCCGGTGCTGGGGAAAGTCATTTCGATGAAGTAGGCAGTATACCCTTTGGCGGGGCTCGACGGCTTGGCGGTGTACTTGCCGTTCTTGCCGGGTGCGAGGACGGTGCTTGTGTACTTGGCGCCGAGGGTTTCGAGACGGAAGTCCCGGGCTTCGGGGTTGGTGGCTTGCCAGAGCTTGACGGTGGTTGGCTTCGTTTTGCACTCGACTTCGATGGAGAGATCCTTTTTCACTTTCCAGGCGTAGACGGGGCGGGGTTCGTTTTTGATGACGCCGTTGTAGAAGGCGGTGATGGATTCGACGGCGTCGGAGTTGCGGAGGCTGTGGTCGGTGTTGGGGATGTAGCGGATGTGCTTTTCGCCCTTGAGATCCTTCCAGTAGAACTTCCAGGAGTCGGGTAGGAAGAACTGGTCGCCGGCGCCGTGGACGAGGAACTTGGGCTGGGTGAAGCGGTCCCGGTAGCTGTAGGGTTCGACGAGCTGCATGAGCTTGGCGTAGTTGGGTTCGTCCATCTTGTCCATCAACCCTTGCTCGAAGTAGTTGCCTACAGCGGGGGCCCAGAAGCCATAGGCGCGGTAGTGGTGGATGAAGCTCTTCTTCAGGTTTAGCATGTCGATGACGAGGGGCATGAAGGCGACGACGCGCTTGTCGACGGCGGCGGTGGTCCAGGTGGTCCATCCGCGTTTGGAGGCCCCGGCGACGACGAACTTGTCGATGGTCGAGTTTTGTTCCTTCATGAAGGCGGTGACGGTGTCCATCGCGCGGACGGCGGCTTTGGTCATCGGCATGCGGGCGGGCCAGGTTTCGTCGCCGGTTTTGAGGTAGTTGTTCCAGGTGTAGGCGATGAAATCGTCTTCGGTGCGGGGCTTCTTGGCGGGGTCGTCGTTGAAGATGAGAGGCTGATTGGGGACCATGCGGAGTTCTGTGACAACGGCGCCGGTGTATTCGGCGATGGCGGTCATCATGGGGTCGACCGCGGTCCGGGGGCGGCCGTCATTGGCGCCGCCAGTGATCATGAGAAAGCCGATATTGGACTTGATTTCTTTGGGTTTGACGATGGTGACCCAGTGCTTCCACTGGCCACGGTTCATATCCTTTTCCTTCCAGGTCTGCGAGGTCATGTCGATGACGTAGCTGGTCGTGTTTTTGCCGGGAATCGTGCTGGAGAGCTTCCAGGTGTAGCTCGCGTCCGGGGCGGCGACGTAGCGGTCGAGGCCCGTTTGTTTGGGCGGGGCGGCGGCCAAAAGCAGGGGAATGAAAAGAAGAAGAACGAGACGCATATTGGAACAATCGTATCCTGATGAGTATGCGCAAGCTAGTTGTCATTCTGATTACAGCCTCGGCGTTGTGCGCGCAGGAGCGATTTGAGTTCTGGCCGGGGGCGACCTACGACCCCGCGGTGCCGACCTTTGAGAAGGTCTTAGGCTATGGCCCCGGGGAGAAACTGGCTTCGCATGCCGATGTTGTGAAGTACTTCGAAACGCTGTCGGTGGCTTCCGGCGGGCGGATGAAAGTGGTGGAATACGCCAAAAGCTGGGAGGGGCGGAAGCTCTTCTACGCCGTGATCGCCAGCGAAGCGAACCAGAAGAAGATGGCGGCTATTCAGGGAGACATCCAGAAACTGTCCGACCCACGGAAGACTTCCGACGCGGACGCCCAGCGGATTATGGCCGGGTTGCCGGCGGTGCGGGTGTCGTCGATGGCGCTCGCGGATTTCAGCAAGTTTGACGTGCTGATTTTGCCGGATGCGACGGGCGACTACGCGGCGGCGTTGGGGGCGGGAGCGATTCGGCGGTTGAAAGAATGGGTGGCGAACGGGGGGACGGTGATTGGGATTGAGGCCGGAGTTGAGTTCCTGGCTGATGCGCGCGTCGGCTTGCTGGCTACGGCGCGAGAGGCGATGGCGGTGGAGAAGAAGGTGGACCGGGCGAAGCCGGACGCCGGGGGGCGGGTTCCGGGGCAGGTATTGGCGGCGGAGGCCGATTACCTGAGGTCGATCGAGCCGGAGAACGATCAGTTGGATGCGGTGCAGGGGATTTTGGGTGTGGCGAAGACGGATCCTGACCACTGGCTGACGGCGGGGGTACCGGTAAAAGTGACAGCGCTGGTGCAGGGGCGGACGGTGTTCAGCCCGCTGAAGCTGAACGCCGGGACGAACGTGGCTTACTTCGAAGGGGCCGATAAGCTAGTGGCGAGCGGGTACATGTGGGAAGAGAGCCGGAAGCAGTTGGCGTACAAGCCGCTCGTGATGGTGCAGCGGGAAGGCCGGGGGCACGTGATTGGGTTCACGAACGATCCGAACTTCCGGGACTACATGGACGGGATGAACATCTTCTTCCTGAACGCGGTTTTCCGCGGCGTGGCGCATTCGCGCTAATGATATTCTGGTGAGTTCGTAAGGAGCAGATATGGAAAAAGAACTTTCGCGCCGGGCACTGCTGGGCGCATTGGCGGCTGGTCCGGCGGTGTTGCCGGCACTGGGAGCGAACGAGAAGTTGAACGTCGGGTGGATCGGCACGGGCAGCCGTGGGATGCACGTGATGATGCAGATGTACACGGCGGTGCCGGATAGCGTCATTGTGACGGCGGTCTGTGACACCTTCGAAGGCAATAAGAACAAGGGTAAAGACCAAGTTCAAACGAAGGGCGGCAATACGCCGAAGACCTACGTCGACTACAAGGATGTGCTGGCGGATAAATCGATTGACGTTGTCTTTATCACGACGCCGGAGCATTTACACCACGAAATGGCGGTGGCGGCTTTGCGGGCCGGGAAGCATATTTATCTAGAGAAACCGCTGGCGCACACGATTGAAGAGGGCGCTGACATTGTCCGCGAGGCAAAGAAGGCCGGCAAGATTGTGCAGGTGGGAACGCAGAACCGGTCGAATTCGCTCTACATCAAGGCGAAAGAGATGGTGGCGAAGGGCATGATCGGCGAGGTTCACTACGTGCGGGCGTTCTGGTATCGGAACTCGCTGCCGGATAACCCGGCGTGGCGCTACGCGATTCCGACCGAAGCGGACGAGAAGAACACGGACTGGAAGAAGTTTTTGGGTACGGCGAAGAACCGGGCGTTCGATAAGCAGCGCTATTATCAGTGGCGGCTTTACTGGGACTATTCGGGCGGCATTTCGACCGACCTGCTCGTGCACCAGACGGATATCACGAACTTTGTTTGCGGGAAGACGGAGCCGCTGTCGTGTGCGGCGTCGGGCGGAATTTACCGTTGGGCCGAGGGCGCGGACGACCGGGAGGTGCCGGATACGCTGAGCGCGGTGTACGAGTACCCAGATAAGTTCCATATCAACTACTCGTGTTACTTCGGCAATGTGCAGTATGGCTACGGCGAGCAGTTCATGGGCAACGAAGGCACGATTGAAGTGACGAATCGGCAGCAGTTGAAGTTCTACACGGAAAAATTCGGAGGCAAGGCGCCGGCGAATGTGGCGGCGCGGCAGGAGTTCACCGACGATAAGCCGCAGAACGATCTGAAGGCCGTGCAGGCGCACGTGGCGGACTTGATCAACGCGATCAAGACTAACGGGAAAGTGATTGCTCCGGTGGAAGTGGGTCAACAGGCGGCCATTTCCGGTCATTTGGCGACGCTTTCGTACCGCAGTGGGAAGAAAGTGCTGTGGGATACGAAGACCCAGAAGCACCGGTTCGCATAATTAAGGAAACCAACTTGACACAGAATAATTCCGGTCGGATAGTATTTGCCGCGATCCTCGCAATTTTTGTTTATGGCGTGATCGCGGCGATGTTGGGTGTGTTGCTGGCGTCGTTTAAGTTGACGCCGGAGGAGAGTGGAAACATCGCTCTGGCGCAGGCGATCGGCATGATTATCGCTTCGTTGTCGGCTGGGCCGATTATTGATAAGCAGGGCAAGAAGATTGCCTTGGTGGCGGCGCTGGCGCTGATCGCGGTTTCGCTGTTTATGCTGCCGGGAACGGCGAGCTACAACGAGCGGGCTGGCTGGGTGTTTGTGCTTGGCTTGGGTGGCGGCATTCTGGTGACGGCGGCGAATGCGCTGGCCGGTGATGTGAATGAGGAGCGGCGGAGTTCGACGTTGAACTTTCTGAACCTCTTCTTCGGTTTGGGCGGAATGGCCACTCCGCTGATCGCGGCGAATCTTGTCAACAACAACGCGCAGATGCTGTGCTGGTTGGCTGCGGGATTGGCGGCGGTGACGTTTGTGGTGCATTTGACGACGCCGATGCCCGCGCCGAAGGGTGCTGGTGGGGCGATGTTTGAAGGTGCGGGCGCGATGCTGGGACGGCCAGCACTCTGGCTGCTGGCGGCGTTTCTGTTTCTTTATGTAGCGGCCGAGATCGGCGTTTGGAACTGGTTGGCGAAGTATCTGATCTCGCGTGGATTGACCGAGAACCAGGCGCAGAACATCGTCGGCAGCGGGTTTGCGTTCGGCATTCTGGTTGGCCGGGTGGTGGTTTCGCGGATTCTGATTAAGATTTCGGCACCGACGGTGACGCTGGCGAGTTCAGCGCTGATGCTGATCACGACGTACCTGATGCTCAACACTTCGGACCCGACGTTTGCGTGGATCGCGGTGTTTGCGGCGGGGATTGCGATGGCTCCGGTATTCCCGACGACGTTGGGAATGGTGGGCGATGCGTTTCCGAAGAGCACGGCGACGGCGATGGGCATCGTGATTACGTTTGGCTGGGTGGGGCTGGCGGTGAGTTCGCGGATCATTGGAGCCTTGGGCGGTGATGATCCGGCGAAGCTGGGGACGGCGCTACTGGTGCTGCCCGTGGTGAGCGCGTTGATGGTCGTGATCAATTTGGCGCTTCGTCCGATGCTGAATAAGGCCTAAGAGTCGCTAGAATGAGCGGATGCTCCTTCGTGGCGAAAAACTTAGTTCAGATTGGCAAAAACTGAATGACGATGTGAAAGCGGGACGGTACTCCGATGCGGAGGCCGTCCCGCTTTTTCGTGCGCTGGATCCTTCTGATGCCGCCGCGCCGCTGCTGGAAGCAAAGTTGGCTCTGCAGGCCGGGGATGCGACGCGGGCGGAGGAGTTCCTGTGGAAGGCCTTGACGTTGCAGCCGTTGCGGCCGGCGACGTACTTCCTGCTGGCGCAGGTGATGGAGGAGACGAGCGGGCCTGCGCGGATGGTGCTGAAGCTGCGCTGGTTGGGGCTGCGGGTGCTGCTGGTGAGCGAGGATCTCGCGCCGGCGGATCGGGCGTTGTTGGAGCGGGAGTATCCGGAGTGGGGTGGTGGGCGGAGTTTGCTGCAACGGATCGAGGGAGCGGCTGATGATCTGTTTCAAAAGCTCGGACCGGAGACGGAGCGCGAGCCGCTGACGGAGCCGTTTGAGGTGTTAGCGGGTTTTCTGGATGTGACGCGCGGCGAAGTGGACCCGAGCGCGGTGAAGCGTTTGGACCTGCGTCCGATGGAGTTTGGCGCGGTGATGCTGGGAGCGGCTCGGGACGCGCTGCGGGAGCCGGGGCGGACGAGTGAGACAACGACGATCCTGCTAGTGGCAACGCTGGGGATAGTGGGCGATGTGAGGCTGATCCCGGAGTTGGTGGAGATCGGGGGGGAGATGGAGGTGGATTACATGACCCACGCGATGTGGGCTTTGATCCAACTGGTGCGGCGCTTCCCCGAGGACGGGGTGGAGTTGTTGGGAAAGTCCGGGGTGGGGCGACCCGCGGCGTGGCGGACCGTGGCGGCGGATGTTCTTGCCACCCTGCCGAAGGGGAAGCCGGTAACCGATGCTCTGGTTGGGTTGTCTGAAGGGTTGGAAGCGATCGCGGACGAGGCGGATGCGGGCTACTTGATGGTGTTGCTGGAGCGCGAGTTGCGGCGGCGGGTGGGGGCGGCGGAAGGCAAGCGGATTCGAGCGCTGGCCGCGGCGGTGTTGCGTGGCGAGGCGGCCGAGCATTTGCGGATGTATGCCGAAATGGGGGAAGCGTTCGAGACGCAGATTGAGGCGGAGGAACTTTTGGCGGTGACCTTCAAGGAGGTTGTGTGGGAGCAGGGTTTGTTCGATGAAAGATATGAGCCCGATGGCTTTGACGAGTTGGAAGAGCTGATGGAGCAGCCGGATTTAGAGCCGATCCGCCGGGAGACGCCAAAGATCAGCCGCAATGATGCTTGTTGGTGCGGATCGGGGAAGAAATATAAGAAGTGCCATTTGGACCAGGATGAAGGGCGGCAGCCGGGTGCGGTTCCCGCGGCGTTCGAGACCGTGGCAGAGATGTCGCAACGCCTGTTTGATCGGTTAACGGAATTCTCAACGACGGTGGTTCCGCGCGAAGAGATGTTGGCGGTGGCGCTACGGTACTTCGGCAAGCCGCTGGCTGAGGTGGATGGAGAGGACGTGGTTGAGTCCGGGTTTCTGCCTTGGCTCTTCTACGAATATCCGTCGGCGAAGAATGGACGGACGGTGCTGGCCGAGTATGTACGACGGAACAGGAACGTACTGAGCGAGCGGGAGACGGGGTTGCTTGAAGCCCGGCAAGCGGCCGAGCAGGGGCTCTTCGAAGTGACGGCGGTGGAGCCCGGGGTGGGGATTGATCTGCGTGAAGTCTATTCGAAACGAGGGCTCTATGTGGTGGAGAAGACCGCCTCTCGACATCTGTCCACGGGCGACTTGGTGTACCAACGGATTGAGTCGTTTGAAGGGAAGCTGGTCTTCAGCGGGCATGGGCTCTCCATTCCTGATGGTGCGGTGGAGCCGCTGTTGGCTTGGGTAGAGACGGAGCGGTTGCGGAGCGGAGAGTCGGCGGCGGCATTCGTGGCGACGCACCTTCCTGAGTTGCGGTTATTTATGTTGCGAACGCACGCCGCGGTCAGCGTCCAACTTCGCGACGCCGAAGCAAACGACCTAGTGTTTTCAAAGGCGCGGTATCGCGTCGTGGATGCGGAGGCTCTGCGGAAAGGGATGGAGGGAGGGGTGGCGAAGCGCCGGGAGTGGGAGGCCGACGAAAATGGGTACGTTTGGCTCGCGGCAGAAAAAGAATCTACGGTGCGTCGCGTCTACGGCCGCCTGGGTCTGCAGGGAGACGAGGCGACGTTAGAATGCATGTCGCGCGAGCGCTTGGTGGCGGCGCGCGCCGATCTGAAGAAGCGGGTCGGCGGTGCGTTGGAGCATCTGGAGGACTCTTTCAGGACCATTGGCGAGGTGAGCCATGACGCCCACTCGGCGGCACCCCCGAACGAGATTCCGGCAGAGGTGCTGCGGGATGTCGTGACACAGTACAAAGAAGAGCACTACCGGACTTGGCCGGACATGCCGCTACCGGCGTTGGGCGGGAAGACGCCTCGGCAGGCGGCCAAGACGCCGAAGGGCGTGAACCTGGTCGTCGGGCTGCTACGGGACTTCCAGAAGCGGGAGGAAGGGGAACAGCGCCATAGGCGCGGGTTCTACGACATCAACCGGCTACGCAAAGAGCTAGGATTGAAGCCGACGAAATAGGAGCAAATGGCCAATCCAAGCGGTGGGGACGAGGACGGTCGGCAGCCAGATGTAGGGGAATTGCGCGATGAACGTGTTCGCTGGTTCGTTTTGGAAGTGCCGGAACGAACTGGGGATCGAGAGCGTCGCCACGGACATGATGTTGATGAGCAGAGCGAACCCAGCCAGGTTCCAGAGTACAGCCGCCCACCGGGGCAGTAGTTTTCGCGCGGCGAGACAGGCGACGGGGATGGCGGTGAGGCCGGTGAGAATGTCCCAGTTGCGGCCCTCCCACGTCATCTGCGGAGGGACGAAACCGGCGAGATAGCCCTGGTGGAGCAGTATCTCGACGACCATCCGAAACGATTGCAAGCCGATGAGCCAGGCGATAGGCGTGGCGCGAGCAGCCACGGCACCGAAGGGGGACGCGGCGAAGGTGGTCGAAATCAGAAGGGCGATGGCGGAGAGCCAACCGACGGGCGACGGGGTGCGGGAGAAATCGTTTAGCAGGTTGAGATAAGCCAGAGCCCCGGTGAGCGCGACCCAGCCGAGGAGGAGCGTGATGATTACGCTCATGAGAAGAGGAGAACCCGGGCGGCGGCAGACATCTTGTTGCGGATGTAGGTGGCCCCTTCGAGACACTCCTCGGCAGTTTTGAGATGTTCGAGCATGAGAGGCGCTTGGGGGGCGTAACGCCGGATTGCGCGGAGGTAGGGCTGGTCGTCAATTTCGCCTCGACCGGATATGAGTTCGATGTAGTGGACGTTCATTTCGGGAAGCTAGGCGAAACCCTTCGCGTGGCAGGAGACGACCCAACGGCGGGGGCTATTGTAGAGGTCATCGGTTATAGCGGCGTTGTTGTGGGACAGGGCGGGGCTGTTGACGGCGATGCACACAGCGGTATTGACGCCGAAGGTGGGTCGAACGATGTCTTTCCTTAGCTTCAGGTAGGAGGATGATTCCGCTACTGCGGATTCCGAGCGATGTCGATCACTTCTATGGCTGTAGTTCGGAACACTGATCGGCATGGGATTGGAGCGGCGCGCAGGGCAGCCGTGGCGGTTGCGGGGTCCACTAGGAAGTGGAGTACCCCCATCTGCCACAAAAGAGGCTGACCATGCGCAAGTTGAAAGAAGTGCT
>Ga0114966_10000242_pt1 | contig 52521 bp, 40 predicted proteins | sample M_130207_XF_Meta_FD_87029 | JGI IMG/M metagenome (GOLD analysis project Ga0114966, IMG submission 87029) | Freshwater microbial communities from Lake Montjoie, Canada to study carbon cycling - M_130207_XF_MetaG | ecosystem: Environmental > Aquatic > Freshwater > Lake | place: Lake Montjoie... | reverse complement strand
CTGTAACCCCTTCTAATCAACCATCTGTAACCCCTTCTAATCAACCATCTGTAACCCCTTCTAATCAACCATCTGTAACCCCTTCTAATCAACCATCTGTAACCCCTTCTAATTCCTCTGTAAACTCTAATAACTCAGAAACTAATGTGGAAGAAGAATCAACATCAAATACAGAATCAAATAACGCAGTAAAAGAAGCTAAGGATGCAGAATCAATAGTAACTACTTTTGAAGATGTAACCAATCCAGAACTTATTGATCTATGGGATACAACCGCTAATTTTAGTAAACGCGACAATATCTTAATAGAACTTCAAAGAAGAAATTTATTTCCATCGAGTGCATTAACTAAATGGGAGTATGAAACCGGTGCATATCCTGATATAAGAGATCCTGAATTTCTACAAAAATTACTTGCTAAAAGAGAATTTATAGAGAGCTTACAAACTACGTGGAAACCTCGCATAGATCCCTGCGAAGATGATTCCACTTTTGAGGTTACCCCCGTTCAACGCTTTGTTAGTAACTTTATGTCACCTAAAACACCCTATATGTCAGCCCTTTTATTTCATGGAGTTGGTGTCGGTAAAACATGCGCAGGTGTCCAAATTATTGAAGCATGGCTTGAAATTTACCCTCGCAATGAAGTATTTCTAGTAGCTCCTCCAACTATTCAACAGGGCTTCTTTAGAACAATATTTGATAAATCAAAAGTAATTATCGGCGAAGGCAATGAACCAAATAATGCATCTCAATGTACTGGAACATCATATATGAAATTAACTAATACACTTTACGAAAGAGATATTAATAAAATTGAAAAAGCTGTTAATAAGGCCATTCGTAGACGCTACAAGGTTTTTGGTTATATTTCATTTGCTAACTTTATACGGGATACTCTCAAAGGTATTCCCATTGAAGCATCTGATGAATTAAAAGCTCAATTGAAAAAAGATAAGATTCGCAAAAAGTTTAGTGGAAAATTGCTTCTTATTGATGAAGCTCATAATCTTCGCGATATTGTTGAAGACGACGATGTCAGTGCAGGCAAATCAGATGAAAGTGATTCAGCAGGTGGTAAAATTCTAACACCCTATTTACGCGATGTTCTTATATATTCTGAAGGTATGAAATTCTGTATGCTTACTGCTACTCCTATGTATAATAGTTACAAGGAAATTATTTTTATGCTTAATATGCTACTTATGAATGATAAACAAGCAACAATTACTGAAGCTGATATTTTTAATAGAGAAGGAAATATTACTGAAAGAGGTAATAAAATGATTTCCTATATTTCTCAGAGATATGTCAGCTTCATGCGCGGTGAGAATCCTATATCATTCCCCATTCGACTTTTTCCTACATCTATTCCCATTCTTGATACATATCCTACCTTAAATCCTCGCGGCGTTGTTATTCCAGATGCTGAAAAGGTATTTTACAAACACTTACCCATTGTACCAATTATGCTTGAAGGAGACACACTTAAAGCTTCTCTGGCATTTATGAATGCATTGCCTCCTGGAGGTAGTGGTCTAAGTACAGTCGCACTAGATAAACTTATTCATGCTGGAAATTTTATTGTACCCGTGACAGAGGAAACTGTAGGCGATACTGTAGAGGCTTTTAGAGCAAGAACTGATATTAATGGACTTGGTACCATATTTTCTAAGGAAAGTTCTGGTGGCGAAGTTCGCTATAAAGCCAAACAAGAGGGAGGAGCCAAGTGGCTTGGTCTAGGAGAACTCCATAAATATAGCCCCAAATTTGAGTTTTTAATTAATAGGGATAAAACCGCGGAAGGATGTATTTTTGTCTATACACGCTTTGTAAGTGGCGGCGCCCTACCTTTAGCTCTGGCACTTGAAGCAAATGGCTACTTACCATATGGCAGAAAATCAAGTCTTCTTGCTAATGGACCTCAAACACCTGGTGGAAAACAATGTGCTCTTTGTTCAAAAAGAGAAAAGGAACATGGTATAGGGCCAGCCCAGGCACACAATTTTACTCCCGCATATTATGGTCTTTTAACGGGTGATGTTAGTCTATCTCCTCATAATGAACAGACTATTCGCGCACAAAGAGACTTTAATAATGCGGAGGGAACTAATATTAAAATAATGATAGGTTCTCAAATTGCCTCAGAAGGTGTTGATCTACGATTTGTTCGTGAAACATACATCATTGATTCCTGGTTTCACTTGAATAAAACCGAACAAATCCTTGGGCGCGCCATTCGTTACTTGTCCCATTGTGCACTTCCAAAGGAAAAACGAAATAACACCGTCTATTTATTAGCCGCACAGCTTCCACGAACGGATAATGATGGCGCTAATGGACGTGAAACCGCCGATTTATACAGCTACAGAATTGGATTCAAAAAAGCCGTTTTAGTTGGAAAAGTTACTAGAGCAATGAAAGTTGCGGCAATTGATTGTAATCTTAATAATCAGGCTATTATTATTAAAGGACAACCACCTGTTACTGAAATTGATGCACAAGGCACTGTTCGCAGAGATGTTGATATTAATGATATGCCCTTTACAGCTATATGTGATTGGATTGAAACATGTGATTATGAATGTAAACCTAAAATAAATATGACTTCTTTATCAATTGATGACTCAACATACGATGAATTTGCCGCTAGATGGCGTGTAAATAAATTGAAAGAACGTATTCGTACTTTATTTAAAGAACAGCCTTACTATCAATCTGAGGATTTGTGGAATATGTTTGCGGACATACCGCGTATTGCGGTAGTGGATTTATTAACAGAAATAATAGATAATAAGAACTTTCAAGTTTCACATAATAACCTATCTGGATACATAAGATATTGTAACGGATACTATATCTTTCAACCAAATGTTTATTTAGATTTAACAATCCCACTGGCAATTCGAGTAGCCAAATTTCCAATTAAACGCGATCTATTCGCACCACTTGAATATGAAGAACCTGAAGTAGAGGAGGAACCTGAGAGAATCAATACTACTAAATCTATTGAAGATATTTGGTCTGCCATTATAGAATGGTGTCAAAAATTATCAATGAGCGCCAAATATCTTAAACCACCTACTGAGATTGAACAGAGAATACTAGATGTTTCACACGATGATATGGAATTGATAGAAAAATATCGACAGATTTTGGAGATGATTGAATGGCTTCATATATCTTTCCAAAAATCACCTAAAAATACAGAAGCATTTAGAAAAACACTATTGTTCTATTTTTGGGATGAATGGCTAACATTCCAAGAACAAACCTTTTTAGTTTATTCTACTGGGTTAAATGTTCTAGAATGTATAAGAGAAAATCAGTATTTATTAGGTAAGATTTTGGTTAATAGATTTATTGACCCCAAAAAGAATGAAATACAATTTATATGTGAAGGCGGACAAATCTGTCTAAAATCGGTTGTTGATGAAATTAAACGCGATTCTTCTGAACTACTACGAAACGCTATAACTAATAAGACAACTGGCGGACCATATGGATTTGTAGTCCCTAAAAATGGCGAAGTCGTCTTTAAAACAGCTGATCCACCTTATGAAGGTAGCAAAGTTAATAGAGGAAAGGAGTGCGGTAATGTAAGTACAATGACGGGACATATCTCAAATCTTGTAGAAATAGGCGATATACTTAAAACAGCTGGAAAATCAGATTTTGATTTAAATCGCGGAACTATACTTGGAACAAGAAAGATTAAGAATTCGACTAGAGCGTGTACATTACTTAATCTACTAATTAGATATTTAGACACAGATATGATAAATGGTAAGAGATGGTTCTTCCGACCAGTTCAGGCTTTTTATACTGGTCATAAAGGAACATTTAGAGTTGTAAATAAATAAGTTTGGCAAAAAGCCCTTTTATAAAATTTGAGCCACATAAAAGGATATTAAGAAAGATAAGAATGGAATCTACTGCTTTCTTTGAAAAGAAAATCAATCTTAGTCCAGGCGAATTCAATGAAGTAAAACATCAATCTATTGACTCCCTTCTAGAGAAAAAGGCCATACAACTTATTGAAAATAAATGCTCTGAACAAGGCTTTGTTATACCCGGTACTATAAAGCTTATCTCTCGATCTATGGGATATTTTGAAGCAGCACGATTTACAGGTGACGCAAATTATTACCTTAAACTTGAAGGGAAAGTCGTTTATCCAGCAGATGGTGTAAGAGTTGTTTGCGAGGTTATTCGTAAAAACAAAATGGGTCTATACGCAGACTATAAGAATGCTATTCGTATTCAAGTACCTCGCGATCTTCACATCGGCAGCGAAGAATACGAAGAAGTTGACGTTGGAGATACCATTGAAGTTGAACTTAAACGTTCTAAATTTCAAATTAATGATCCCTATATCCTAGCAAGTGCCATCTTTATTACTAAGAAATCTGGTAATACGACAGCGACAGCAGCAGGGAAAGAAGAGAAAGAAGCGGTAGAGGACGCAGGGAAAGAAGAGAAAGAAGCAGCTGAGGAAGAGAAAGCGGCAGAAGAAGAAGCAACAGAGGAAGAGGAGGAGGAGGAGGAAGAAGAAGAAGAAGAAGAAGAAGAAAACGCATAGGATGAAAACAAAATAACTGCGCTTGTTAATATTCTCTTAACATCTATACGGAATTAGGAATGCAATACAGCTATGAAGAACGTAAAAATGTATTTGAACATATAAAAGTCTTAGTAAATTCTGAACAAGAGGAGATATTTAGAATTATTAGAAAAACAAAAGAAAATTATACGGAAAACTCAAACGGTATTTTTTTTGATTTATCCACAATTTCTGAACCCGCCTTTGTACAAATTAATGAATATCTTAATTTCTGCTTAAAAACACGTCAAGAAGATATACTACGTCTAAATGAATTAGAAACTATTCGTATCCAAAATGCAAACTATACAGATAATAATCTCAATTAACAAAATTTGATTGGCTTAAAGCTATTAATTATAACTAATATTAGTACTAATATCTAATACAATGAGACCACAGGTAAAACCACAGGTAAAACAATATCAAAATGTGTGTATCAAAGATCTACTATCTTATTCCATTAATAATCCCAATAGAAACCGCACTCTAGATTCTATTGAGATTGTATCCGATAAATCCTCTCAAGAAACATCTCTTGATAAACTTGGATTAAAAGGTTATAGCGCATTTAATCTAAATCCATCTGGTATTATGAGTCTATTCGCATGTATTCAAGATCCTGATACTTATTCACTATCCAATAAAGGCGCACGTACACAACTTATTATTGATCTTACTACCAAACTTCAAGAACAAACAGATACTCTTAAAAATACTGCGCTTGGAAGAAAACGTCGCAAGATTCACGATCTTATTGGTGCGTCATATAATGGTACCGCTTTTGATGAAAAAGACTATCTAGAACTCTTCTCTGGTATTTCCCTAATGCGCGATATTCACTTTGTACTTATGAAATCAATTATTCAAGATAACATTGAAAGCGGCGAAAAACAAAGTGATACTTCTTTAAAAGGTGAAGTAGTATTCTCATCAGACCCCTCTACTTGGAAGAAAGATAACCCAATCTGGATAGCTGATTATAGAGGACATTGGGTGGCTATTCCCTCTGAACAACAGGCAGTAGACATCCATAAAATTCTTGCCACATGGCTCTCGACTATTGAACAAACTGGATGGGTTATTCAATGGCCCGATGCCGATGGTACAAAAACGGAAATTGTTGAACAACTGTCTGCTTTACCCACTTGGCAAATAACAGATAAGAAATTAGTAAAAGATGTATTAGCTGTTCGTCTTGGACGTGCTAACTGTATTAAACTATTCACTAAATGGTTACAAGAATAACGGTAAATTTATAAAATAGAAATATTAGTCGTTAATTATATTATTTTTCATAAAATTGATAGGTAATATAATATCTTATAATATAGACTAAAAGCTTAAGGTACTTTTATAAATATATTATAGATTAAGAATGGATCTGACTTCAGACCAATTTAAACTTGCTACTAAGTTTGTCCAAGACTGGTTTAAGGATAAGAAGCTTGAATTAGAAACTACCTTCGGCATAGGAGGTGTTATTGATTCAACTACTTTCCTTCAAATCGCACAACGTCTTCGTAATAAAGGCTTTGAAGTGATTCCTCAAGATGATAGACTTAGTATTATCACTCCAAATCACATACGCCTATCACTTCTAGGCCTTGGTGTTCTACAACAATATTGTAAAGATGATACTCTTGAGGGAAAACCCTTTAGCGCAATGTTCAAAGATCGCGCGTTTCCTGATAGTAATCTCGATCTCAAAGAATACGATATTCGTTTCAAGATTCGCCGTGAAGAAGAACTCAGCAATGAGGACCCACGCGTCGCCGCGCTCCTTACAAATTGGGATAAACAGAAAAAGGCCTTCCGACTCATTCGTCGATGGACCTTCCGAGGCAAAGGCATCCGCATTGATATGTCTATGGTTAGACAAACACCCAATATTCCTGGCAGAGGTGAATTTAAATGGTCTACCGCGTTTCAACACATTAATGTATTCAAAGAAATCCCTCGCTACGAAGTCGAAGTGGAATTACTTCACGATACCGCATACACTGACAGCCCAGATAAAGCACTAAAAGCACTTATTAGTGGTGTCGGTGAAGTACAGAGAGCTATTCAAAAAAATATACTACTTATCCGCAATTCAGTTATTAATGCCGTCCGCAGCGAATATCAAATTATGACCGGTTCCGAGAAATTCCGCGGCGTTAATCCCGTTACACTTAAAACCCGTAATATAACCGAAGAAATAGATCCCGATATTGTCAATATTCGCAGCGGATACAATGTCACCGATAAAGCCGATGGATTGCGCGCTATGGGGTTTGTTGATAAAAGTGGTGAACTCTTCATCATTGATATGAGTCTCAATGTATATCGCACAGGTCTACGAAATAAAAAATGCGCCGAGAGCCTCGTTGACGGTGAATGGGTCACTATCTCAAAAGATGGAAACTCTATTAATCTCTATCTTATATTTGATATTTATTACGCTAAGGATAAGAAAAATGTGTCTACTCTTCCCTTTGTAGCATACAAGGATGATATTATTGATACGGATGCTGTCACGCGTCATAATGCCATTAAAAAATGGTATGAAGACTGGCGCGAGGAGGGGGAAACTATTGCGAAAGGATTGACCGAGGCTACTCGGCTTATTGTTAGCCTTAAACGCTTTCAATTTGCCACATCTAATAATGCTAGTATATTTAGAGCATGTGCGGCTATTCTTGATACCGCTAGAATATACAAAAGTGATGGCCTAATTATTACTACTAATTCAGACCCAATTCCTGACCGTCCAGGTGTACGCTGGATTAAACAATTTAAATGGAAACCCTCCAAAGATAATACTGTGGATTTCCTTATCAACTTTGAACGCGACTCCAATCTTCCAATTGATAAGATTACTACCACTATTCATCCTAGCAGCGATAATACCATTCAATATAAAACAATGCGTTTATACGTCGGCAGCGATAAAGATGCGGCCTTTGATAATCCACGCCTAACTATTCTTCTTCAACAACCTATCCCCACTGAAAAGGGCACAAATAGATATAAGCCTAACCTATTTAATCCTATGGAATTTCCTGATACAATGGCAAATACCTGTAATGTTTCTATTGAAGTGGACACAGAGACGGGTGAAGAGTATGTTAGTACTGAGGATTCAAAGGAACCCATCCAGGATCGCAGCATTGTTGAAATGCGATATGACCCTAGCCGTGATTCAGGATGGCGATGGGTTCCTACTCGTATTCGCCACGATAAAACGGAGCGCCTTATCAAAGCCTCCCTTAAAAAAGGGCAGATTAAATATTCGGGAATGATGAATGATGAAGGCGTGGCAAATGATGTTTGGGACTCTATTCATAATCCTATTACTGAATCTATGATTCGTAGCGGTAATGAACAACCAAGTGAGGAAGAATCCAAAGTACTACTCAAACTACATAATAGCGATGTCGGCAAAAAGTACTATGAACGCAAGGCTCCTAAAGAGGATCTCAACCTTGTTAAAGGAATGGTTGACTTTCATAATAAGTATATTAAAAATGAGATACTTTTGAAACGCGCACTTCGCGGCGGTAATAAACATATCCTTGATTTAGCCTGCGGTAAGGGTGGTGACCTTTACAAATGGCTATTTAATCGGGCGCGCTATGTGGTAGGTATTGATACCGCGGGTGAAAATATTACAAATCCTAATGATGGAGCCTATAAACGCTATACTGAGTCTATTGTCGAGTTTGGTTATGACCGTGTCCCAAAAATGGTATTTGTAATTGGTAATAGCTCTAAAAACATTGTAAATGGTGAAGCTGGGGCAACACCTGAAGAACGTGATATTCTTAGATCTCTATTTGGTAAATACGAACCAGAAGGCTCTATTCCAAAATATGTACAAAGTGTTATGGCAGGCTCCTACCGTGCTGGCGCGGATGTCGCAGCATGTATGTTTGCACTTCACTACTTCTTTGAGAATCAGGCGACTTTGGATGGATTCATTAAAAATCTGTCAGATACTGTTAAAATTGGGGGCCTATTTATCGGATGCTGCTTTGATGGCGATAAAGTATTCAATTTGCTACGTGGACTTGAAAAGGGCCGCTCTAAATCTGGAATAATTGGTGATACCCCTGTATGGACTATCACTAAAGACTATGACCGTGAAGAATTATTACCCGATGATGAATCAATTGGTCTAGCTATTGATGTGGAATTTATTAGTATTGGTACTACTCACAAGGAGTATCTTGTACCATTTGAGCTACTTAAGAAGAAACTCAAGGCTATTGGATTTGAATTGTTAGAGAAAAAGGATCTTGAGGATTTTGGACTTAATGCTAGTACAAATACGTTTAATGTGAGTTATGAGATGACACAGGTAGATAATTCTAGAGGAGGTAAGAAGGGTAAAAAGATGTATAGTATGCCAGACGCAGTAAAAGAGTTCTCTTTCCTTAATCGCTGGTTTATATTTAAGAGAATGGGTGAGGTTGCTAATATTCCTAAGATTGAATTGGTAACGGAGGCTGCTGTTGACGCAGAGGAAATAAAAGAAGAGGCTAAAGGGGCTGAAGAATCTAAGGGCGCAGAGGAATCTAAGGGGGCAGAAGGTGTAAAAGAATCAAAGGAAAAGGAAGAGGAATTAGAAGAGGAAGAGGAAGAGGAAGTGATCACATCAGAAACTGGTGCTAAACTACCACCTCGTGATAAGAAGTTTAGTGAAGTTGAAGTATTCCGCTTCGGTAGTGACGCACGTCAAGCAGACATTCTTGGTATTAAGGATGGGGCGGGTAAGAAGGATCTAAATGTGGGTCGATGGCTTTCAATATCCGCACCATTTCTTCAAATAGATCTCGATGATAAATCAGTTAAATATCCGTCCATTGAACACTATCTTGCGGCGATGAAATTTAAACTTGCCTCTAATAAACCAGACCTTGCTAAAACACTAATGAGTACAGCAGGGAAGATTCATCAAGAATTTGCAAATAAACGACGCATTGATTTAATTAAACAAGAGTCAGCTCGTGATTTTGAATTGCTAGGAGAAGAAGCAGTACAAGTACGCAAAATGATGACAAAGACAGAACTCAATAAATTTCGTGTTGTATTTGATGAAGATAAGTGGATTCCTATTAAGGATAGAGTTCTCATGGATGCACTCAGATATCGTTGGGAACACGATAAACGCTTTAGAGAGACTGTTGAGGCTGCTCGTAATGCTGGCAAATACCTACTTTATAGTACTAAGATTGCGTCAATGGCTTCGGAACTTGGTGGTACTCGTTCACTATCAACAAGTATGATTGAAGGAGAAAATAAAGTTGGAAGGTTTATTATGGAACTAGCAGGATTTAAATTTTAGATGTACTTAAAAAAATAAGTACATCTTTATATCAATAAAAATTTGAAATTAATTTTTATTGATATAACCTAAAATAGATTTACATAATATTATATAAAGAATGCCTTTCCAATCCTGGCAACAACTATCTCATTTAAATACACATCCACGCGATAAACACATATCTTTTGATGAACCTACTCATAAATATTCCGTAAATGGTACATCTGTAGGTAATATCTCCTGTACTGGATTCATTCACGAATTCTTTGGCCACTTTGATGGCAAATCAATTCTTAATAAAATGCGCAAAAACCCTGTTAAATGGGCCTCCTCTAAATATTATGGTAAAACAAATGATGAAATTATGAAAGAGTGGTCTGATAATGGTAAAACTGCGTCCGAGGCTGGGACTGCTATGCACTTTGCCATTGAACAGTTCCTACATGGCGCAGAAGACCAGATTAAACCAGAAATAAAAGATACACCTGAATGGCGGTATTTTATTAAATTCTGGAAAGACTGTGGTCCTGACTTGGAGCCCTATCGCAGTGAATGGGAAGTATTTACGGGAAGTCTTGTACCTATTGAAGGTGAACGGAAAATTAAACTATGCGGATCGATTGATATGGTTTTCCGTCGCAAATCAGACGGTAAATTCGTAATCTATGACTGGAAACGCTCTAAAGAAATTAAAACCGAAAATCGCTTTGGTTCTGGTTTAGCTCCATTGGATCACTTGCCTGACACGAATTATTGGCACTATACACTTCAACTCAATGTATATAAATGGATACTTGAAAAATACTATGGACTAGAGGTCGCAGATTTATATCTAGTTATTCTACATCCTGATAATGGCTCTTATCGTAGAATGAGACTAAATATTCTCGATGAGGAGGTTGAAGATATGATTGAATGTCGACGACGTGCGGTAGCTGCTGGCTGTAAAACATCTGTTATTCTACCTATTCCTGATATACCTGAATTATCATCTGAAGAAAAAGGAAAACCCTTAGCAGAGTTTTCATTTAGATTTTAGAATATTACATTATTACATATTTTTATTGAGGAGCAACACGTGGCTTACGACGAGAACGATTTCTAGATTTATTATTAGATTTATTCTGTACTAGTGGCGCCTGTATTAGTGGCGCCTGTACAGTTGACGCCACGAGAGGTCGCCGCCTAGGCTTTGCCATTATAGGATTTTGTCCTATAATAAGCGGTACCTTTTCCTCTTGAGCTACAGGTCTTTTTCTTAAGCGTACTATGGGGGCTTGTCTAAATACTTCTTGTAAAGCTTCAGGTAATGATGACATCTTTACTGTCGGCTCACCCTCTTCTTGGATTAGTATACCAACTTGATCTGGCAAGATTGTAATAATTGTTACTGAATCAAAAGGTCCACCAACCGCAGGTTTTATAAATTGTATCGCATCTTCATCTGAATTATTTAATCCACTCAAATCAATCATACCAATCGGCTTAGATGTAGCCTGTACATATCTAATAAGATTCTCCTTCTTAAGACGCTGTTCTACATTGTCATTTAATCCCAATTGTTGTAATGTGACCCCTAAAATTCCACTTAAAGGCGCTAATGATTGCGATTTATCTAATACACTTAGACGAAGTGTAGTATCTTCTCCTAGGATTGCTTTTAGTTCTGAAGGCATATCACTCTTTAACTGTTCTTCATTTTCTGTATTTGACTCACGGCTCATTTCTTCATAGTATTTAGGCTCTTCTGGAATTTGTCTGGCCCAATCTAATCTTAATAGATTTGTCCAGGTGGGTGATGATTCTGGAATAATGTATTGATCACCTTGTCTAATTGGTTGAATAATGGCAGATACTTTAGAGATTTCTCCTCGTTTCATTAATTGTCTTCTACGATTTGGAAAACGAACTAATTCATCAATTACACGCTTTACAAATAGCTCAGCGGTTGATACATCTCTTTCCCCTTGTTTCTCTCCCAATTGTGTTGTCGCATCTACATGTAACAGACATTTTCCTGTGACGCCTTCATCTTTCCAATAGCATGTTCCAGTACATGATTCAGGGCTATCAATTACTCGGCAGTCCTTTCTCAAAAAAGACGCAGGTACCTCCCATTTATCCTCATCTGGATAAAACCATGATAGAAGAGTCGAAGATAGAAAAATATATAGACGTTTTCTCTTTTCGTATTCTGGAAAGTCTGGACTAAAAATAATATCTTCAATTCCTTTTCTAATCTCAGATCCTGCTTTATGACTTGTTATCCAATTGGACACCATTAATCTAAATTGCTGATATAGTTCCTCAAACTGTACATATGTTGATTTTCTAACTAACTCTGAATCAAATCCACATCCCTTCTCAGTAGTAGTACTTTCAACTGTCTTCTCCCAACTATTACTGTTGATTTTAACTTTAATACCAGATATTTGTTTATCAATTGTCCATTCAAACTGATCAATAGTTACAGTATCTAATCCAAGATCTGAAAGGGAGGCTTCTGAAGGAGTAGAAGCTGGTATATAAATTCCATTCTGTAATTGAACTGCCACAATTCTTCTATCGGCTTTCATACGTACAATATATTTTACAATATATCCAGGATATAATGAGAATAATGGCTCAAGATTCTTTCTATAGTAATTTACGACATCCTCTACCGACGCCGCCTTAAAATCCTCCCAATCCAGATAAATACTTTTAATTGAAAAAGCCGATGAAATTGAAATTACACCATCATCTACTACAGGGAGTGCCACTAGTGTAGACGCACCTGGTTTTGAACGAAAAGTTATACCAACAATATGATTATAACTATCCTTGATAATCCCTTCTGGTCTTACTGGTGCCGCATCAACTGCTTTAGAAAGAGGAATCATCGCCAACGGATCAACTCCTTGTTGAGATGTATAGATTGAGGAATATCTACTTTGACATTGTGTCATATATTCATCTACGCGCCGCTGGACAATTTCTGGCCAATAACGTCTAGACGCATAATCCCATCTAATAATTGTTTCGTGAATTTCGGCCTCTCCGCCCTTTGCTGGTTTATTACTTGTATGTAAGTATAATTCATATCGTGCGTATATATTATCAGTAGCGCCCATATATTTAAGGGATCGTGAAATAAAGGCAAAATCATTCTTTTTATTTCTATCAACAGATACACCAAATATGGGACACTTTACTGTTACCGACTGGTCACTATTATCTTCTAATACTATTAATTGAACTCCTCTAACTGTAAATAAACCAGGCTCGGCTAATAATGGCTGAATATGTCGTAAATCCTTTCTTTGTGTAGGGTTCTTAATAAAACGAATAAATCTCTTATAGGCATTGTATAACCGAATAACCGAATATAGATTAGTACTTGTTACAGTTATTCCTAAATTAACCGATGTCCACGACATCAACTCCTGCTTGGTTGGCGGCATCGCACTTCCATCAGCTGGATTAAAAAACTCTAATACCAGGTTACCAAAGTGAGAATTTAGAAAGATTCGCGGAGTGACTACTTCTAGAATGCGTTCTTTTACTTCATTAATTGAATTTCTATAAAGCAGAGGTGCGATTACACCTAGTAGTGATTCATAAATCGTATTTTCTGTACCAATTCTCAAGAATCCAGTCGCATTTGGACGTAGTTTCAAATGAATGGCTACACGAGTAATTATTTTTTCACCCGAATTTTGTCTAAAGAATTTATCAAATTGAGGAGGTACCGTCGCAAATACACCAGGATCAGGATGCTTGTTTGATTCTAATATATACTTCCTCTGTATTGACTCGAATAGCACCGCATATTCAATTGCCTCTTCGCCTTTAAATACTAGTTCTTCGTAATCTTGGTCTTGGTCTTGGTCTTGGTCTTGGTCTTGGTCTTGGTCAGCCATTTCATCCGCGTTAAGCGCATTTATTGAGGCATCTTGTAAATATGCTCGAATATGAGAGAACTGAGGATTTGAAATACGCAGCGTTGTCTGTTTTAGGAAACAGCATGGTAGCGCGAAGCCTTCAGGATGTGTCGACTTTGACATAAAATCAATTTGGCTATGATAAGCTGAGCCCTTTTTGTCTTTTCTCTTAACAACTGTATATCCAGCCATAGCTTTCTTAGCTGTAATTAGCTTACCATTACAGAAAGGACATGTATTTGGTGCCTTTGGATTTCCATCTCTATCACGCCCCCCTTCAAAATCCTTTTCACGTAACATAATCTCATCGCTTAAACAGTAATACTTTGGACAGAAGTAATAATTAATTGCTTCTGGATCGGAACCATATCGCATAAGAGTAATTGTTTCTTCTACTCCAAGAGGTTGAATTGGTTCCTCGTCGCCTTCGAGAGGATAAATAATCCAAAATATTGGGTCATCTTGGTATATTTCACGCATACGTTCATACTGATCCTTTGTTAAGACCGATGGTTGTCTATCATCATACCCCGCGCATTTTCTACTATATCCATTATCATCTTCGTCCTCCGTTTTATAAGAAAATAAACGAGGATCAATCTCTTGTAATTTCTTTATAAACCAGCTCTTTGGATTAACTAGACGCTGATCATCACTCTCTTTTCCTTTTAATGGTACTACTGTAGCTTCTTTTACCAGTATGTTTTTTGCTGGTAGAACCACTTCTTCTATCTGTGTTTCTGCCTTTACTGCACTAGGCGCAGTTTCGGGTATAACTTCACCCTTGTCTATTTCGTCACCTACATTCGCAAAAGGATCATCTATCATCCAGTCTGGTACTTGCTCTTCTAATGTAGCACTTCCATTTTCGGGTACCATTTCATTCTTAAGAGAAGCAGACGCACCCGTCGCACCCGTTGCTACTGTATTTAGACCCTCCTCTAATTTGATACTTTCATGCTCTATCTCTTCAGATACTTGTGATAATACTTCATTACGTGAGTTATTTCGTTTAAAGTAGCCGTCATCATCTACAAATAATAATGAGAGAAGAGTAAATACTCTTAGATATGTTTCATAACTATCAATGCGATTAATATGAAAGTAATATGACGGATGTTGCGCGAAGATATGAATATCAATACCTGGATTAAAACTCTCAATAAACTCACCATCATCGGGGATTTGAAGAGTAAATGTCCCGCGTTTTTTGTACCATTCTGCGAATGCGTCGGATGCTTCACGACGAGAGATTGTAAACTCGTTTTGTAGCGCATTAATTATTTCTGCGTCAGGACTTTCACCCTCAAGCATTTTACTTGTAGCATACTGGGTTAAGAAACTAAATATCTTATCTTCTGTAGCATATTGACTAACGGCTTTATAACGCAGTGATATAAGCGGGTTTTCGTTAGGCAGCGGTTTAATTTCTCTAAAGAATGTTGTAAAGAAGGGTAGACGCTGTTGAATTCGTGTCTTGTTAAACTTGGTTTTAATGTCTAATTTTAAGGATAACACAATCGCAATCTCTCCAAGGTTAAATACATCAAATGCCTGTGGAAGACCTGTAAATACATCTTCAAGAATCGAAGTAAAATTACGAAAATCGAGAATGGGATCCAGCTTTTTAATTTGTTTCGGCGGTTGTAAAAGTAGATCGAGTGTACCATCATTAAAAATGCGTACTGTTCCATAAATTGGCTGAGTTATACCAATAGCAGGTCTGTGAATATACTTTAAAGAGCAGAAATCAATACCAGGTGTGGGCGAAGTTTCTTTACCCCAGACTTCAAGAATACGCGGATCCTCAATCGTTGGAATTGGTAATACACCCTTTACATGTAGTTTTGTAATCGCACTTCCTTCAGATGGCAATAAACGAAAATAAGGACGTTTATTTGTAACAGGAATACGATAAAACATATACCCACAACCTTCAAAACCTTTCACACTCTTTTTCCATGTTAAACGAAGTTGTCTTATACCAGTTACTTTTGCTGCAGGAACTTCAATACCTTCCTCCAAATATCGATTAAGAACATTTAATGAATTATCTCGTTGTTTTACGAAAAAATAAATCTTTTTTGCGAATTCTTTGTCTTCATCTGTCGCTTCATATGACCCATCAACAATTACAGCTGGATAAAATGGGGCAAAGCGCTTATTCCAGTCTTCTTCTGATACTGGAGTAGGCCCATTGTATTCTCTAAGTAAATATTTAAGAGGAAATACATGTAAAACGGGCATTTGCCGAAGGCTACCTTTGGTTTGCCGAAGGCTACCTTTGGTTTGCCGAAGGCTACCGTTGGTTTGCCGCAGGCTACCGTTGGTTTGCCGCAGGCTACCGTTGGTTTGCTGATCACGTGGCTTTAGGAATACACTTTCAATAGTTGAACGACCCCTCGGTTCATAGTTTGGACTAGCATAACTTCCATCTGAGCTAATAAAACGCATATCTGGTTGAGTTAGAACCTTGCGCGGCGATGAAAGAATATATGTCATTTTGGGGTCATTGGAATCACTGGGAAACCAAAGCCAATCAAGAGGAATATATGTAGCGGAAATTGTTGGATTTTCTTCCGAGTAGGGCACATTAAGCGGTACACCTACAAAGGTAAACCGTGGTATAAATGCGTTATCACCCTCATAATGATTACATATCATACGCTTGATATCATCAATTGTATCGAATGGATATACTTTATTAAATACTATAGTTTCATATTGATCTTTACCTTTCCAAACAATACATTTTACCGGGGGAGTATCCTCACGGAGACTTGTAAGTACTGTTGGATAAAGTATTTGTTCTATATCAGACATCCCTATGGCCTTTTTAGAAAAAATGTATTAAGCTTTTTAACTACATATCAGCGAGTAGCCAACCAACGGTATTAGTTAACTCTTTTGGACATTGTGCCAATTTGTAGATTATTTCCATCTTTTGAAGGATCATATCGAGGAGAATCAGTTATATAAACTCCGCAATAACTTACAGGATGCGCCTGAAAATCGGTATATTGATACAATCCTAATGCTTCGGCCTCTTTAAGAAGCCAACCAAAATTATTCCAAAAATCGGGTCCATGTCCGATAGATTCCGTACAAACATGCGCCAATTCGTGTAATGATACAAAGGTCATTACATTTTCATTTACTAAACTTTCATTAGGTCCCTCACGCTGTCTTAGACACATATAGATCTGTTCCCCCTTGTTGATTGAATAAGATGTGTGTTCAGAATCGGGTGTAGCTTCTATAAATCGTGACGGATCTGATCTAAAGTTTTTGACAAGGTGTTTTACCTGGGCCTTATCTGGATACTTTTTTTCAAGCGCATCAGTAATTTTCATAAGACGTATTCTTAAACGCGCCATTAAATTAGCGGCTTCTTCCTTATCAGGCATATCCCGAACTTTATATTGTTTTCCATCTATTTTTGATGTAACCAGGGTTGTTGAATAGTTATTGCCGCCAATAATTGAATTAAAAATAGTATTAGCTGTTTCAAGTATTGACATTCCTAATTTTGGTATTCATTTTACAATCTTTAAAATAACGATAATATATTGTTATTTTAAATATTAAGTAATTATCTCGTTAACTTGTTATAATAATATCAAAGCTATCCAATTTCTAAGCCCCAATTTCAAGAGGTCTATGAGAAATGTCGGGAGAGATAGTGCTTTGGTTAAAGATACTAACAGATACCTGCGGGTTCGGTGGTTCAGAACGGACCTGTAAGTTAGCATTACGTAACGACTGTCCAACCGTATTCACGCCAATTAGGGCTCCAGCGCTGAGGAAATTCTTGCCCTTAAGGGAGCCAGGTCCCATCGGGTTCTGTTCGGCCCAAATGCTATTCATATCGCGAGGTAAGAGCTCAGACGGGGTGAGCTGATCACGGGGGTAGCATCCAGCGGGCGCCTCGGCCGCACTAAAACTGGCAGGGCCCTCGTAGGAGCTTAGATCGGCAAAACCTTCACCAGCATTTTTACTACCTTGGACGCCTGCGCCAGCTTTTAGAGCTTTTTCAGTCTTAAGATCATTGCCAAATGCTTCCGTATTTTGACGACTGCCTGACTTAACTGCGTTTACAGTTGGGGCATTACCATTTAGGAATTTCTCTTTTTTACCATTAGCAGCCATTTGGCCAGGTAGTTCATTACCATGGGCAGCTCCCATTACGCCTACAGCTTTATTAGCAGCATCCTCAAATCCTTCGCGGGATCCTAAAAGACCAAATAAAGACGAGTCATATTGATATACAATGAAAAGTATGACTAAAACAACTAGAGCGATTAAAACAGCGTTCTTCATTTCTGTACCTGTCATTGCTTTCTATAAAAGTATGAGGGCTTAATTTTATACCAAAATATATGCCGAACACCTCCTTTTTAGATCTGAATATCCTCCACTTCTGAAGCATCCTCAGTACTCTCGTCGGATGTCTCAAAATCAGTATCAGACTCTGAAATGTCAGCACCGTATTTATCATAATATTGAGCCGTTTGTCTCTGAGCCTTATAAACGGCCAACTTTGCTCTTAATCTAGCCTCTTTCACTCTCTGTTTCTCATAAAACTTTGCTGGACTATCAATTTCAAGCGTTGTACCTAACAGCATACCCGTATTGTTACTTTCAATCGGTAATTCGTCAATATTCAATTCTTGAATATCATTAATTACTTTATTTTTTAAAACCGGAGGAGAGATATTAACTTCTGGCAGTGATATTATGACATCCTCAACATCCGGAATATCAATCATTGGCTCAAGATTGTATCCCCAATTTACTGTAAAAACTCCACCACATATTTGAATACTATTTGGGACTAATATGACATTAATTGGGTACTTATTACTTGTAGTACCATTAAGTGTATGTTTAGTAATTTTATTAATTGTTTCAATCGTATATGGTTTAGAGAAAAACTTAGTAGATGATTGTAAGAATAGCTGAATAAAATTATTCCACCAAGGAATATTGTCTAATATACATTTTTGTAGGCTATGTAATGATATGGTTGCTTGATTTTCTGCTACAAATGATAAATAATCACTTGTAGTTGAATCATAGTTAATTTGAAATGTGTAACATGGATCATGTACTCCTGTCTTAGGATTTAGGACCTTTGTATATTGAGGCGCATGGAACTGAGATAAGACAGACATTCTCTGAACACAGCGATTAGAAGAGAATTGATAATTTCGACACATTAGAAAAATGGCACTAGACCGGACAAAAGATAAAGAACTTTTTGCTAAGATGCTTAAAGGATGGATTGACCAATTCGCATTGTCACTTGCCAGCTCTGACACTAAAAACTACATTCAACAACTGGTAATTGAGCCTTTTCTTCAATATATACTTCAGCGGAGTTTTCCTTATATGATTATTGCCATTTGTATATTTTCAGGTATTTTAATATTTGTAATTCTAACGTTTGTATTACTTTTGATGAATAAGAATAAAGCGAGTATGTGCCCGTTTTGTGAGAAATCATTTTAAGTAAAAAAGTTCATATCCATAGCAACCATGGCTACATCAGCGCCGCATTCAGACCCCGGTATTGGAACTGCGGTACGTTACTTTTTACATTACAGCAATTTAGCATCTTCATTCTACAAACAATATGGTGCCGCCAAAAAAGTAAAAGATGATTATGAACAACAAATTATAAACACACTTCGACAAAAAGGGATGGAAAATGCTACTATACAAATTAATAGCGGACAAATTACTGTTATAAATAAACGTGAACCAAATCAATTATCTCTTAGCAAAATTGAAGAACTATTACACGGCTATTTTAGACAAAAAGGTGGTACAGACTCATCTTTAGATATTATGACATTTATTCGTGCTAATAGAGGCTATACAATGAATAAATCTCTTAGGCAAAGCGGAATTCAGCCACACCAACAACAATTACAACCGCAATTACAATAAGTTACTTAGACATCTGAACATTAAAAATGGATAAACTGTCCATTTTTAATGTTGTGAAGGCTGCCGGCGACAATAAATATTTATGAAATATTTAGTTAAATAAGTCTATTTCTGGATCCATATTGGTCTAGGAACTCCAGTTATCATGACTAAAAGGATTAACAGGAATTTCAGACTTATGATTCTTATAGTTAAATACTTTCTTATCAAAAGCAATTGTGTCAGGAGTTAGATTATTTTTATTCATAATTGCGCGTGTATCTGCATCATTTTCAGACGGTTTTGTACCATAACAATTTACTCCAAATCTAAGCTCAGGATTATCAAAATATCCTCCGTTTATTCCTGGTACTCCACAGGATAATCTTTGGTCATCTGGACCACTCTGTAACTTATTAAATGTTGACTCTTGTGTTGGGAATACTGCGGACTGACCTTTTATCCATCCATAATTACACCAATCTGCGCCCTTCTTCCATGCCTCCTTCACCTGGTCATATGATGCTAACTCCGCGCCAAATGCCTTACATAACGGCTCAGAATCTGAATAACTATATTTATTTTGAGTTATATTAAATACTTCTTTCCTGCCTGGAAGAATCTTTTCAACTACATTATGATTCATGGCAGATGGAATGGCTTGCTGCGGATCATAAGTAGGCGTTAGAACTGCAGGCTTTGAAATACCAAAAATATCTTTAATTCTCTCCCATGCTAACTGTAATCCAAGCGCAATTTGCTCACGGAACATAATTACAATAATAAAAAGTACAATTAAAATACCCAATGCTATAATTACTGGAATTGTAACTAGAGGAGCAGTTGTATTTTCAATTGTGGCATTAACAGAGTCATTAATTTGCTCAGAAATGTCAGATGGTATAATGCTAGTAACTGTATTTTTAATTGAATTTGCGGCATTTATTGCGACATTTTTTATAGTATTTATAGGGGCTTGTATAAACGAGCCAGTATTTGGGGCCGTATTATTAGAAGCCTTCATATTCGAGTTCATTCTATTAAAGACTACTGATTGTTATAATAATTTAATTTAGTGTAACAATCATAAAATTTTAGATTTAAATTTTTATTATAAAATATTGTAGATAATGTCTCTAAACGCCAGTCTCTAAACGCCAGTCTCTAAACGTCCGTTTCTAAATGCCATCCTCCACCGTACGATTACCTCCTCGCATATTGATATAGTTTCTCTGTTGAGGCGTGGTACAAACGCAACCAGTATCAGAAGCATATGATGAGTCACAGCATTCAGGTTTTACTTGGTTATTTTTGAAGATAAATAGGCTATCAGAACCGGGTTGAAACTCAGGACCTAGGAGAGGTTCATTAGGATCTGTTCCACGCCACGAACTTACACCATTATTTGGTGTAATACGAACATCATCAAATGCTCCAATTGGCTCTAATTTATATTTACCAAGTCCAGATGCTCCAGCATTCTCAAGGAAATGACTTGTGAAACCTTCACTTGTGTAACTTCCTTGAGAATATACCATCATTAAATTTGCGACCAGCAGCAATAATAATCCCGTGATTAGAAATGCGGTTTTCATTCTACTTATTACACTTTAGATAATCTCATTGGTTTAGAAGCCGGAGTCTAGAGGATACCAATGAATATGTCTTGTATATTTCTTTGTACCCAATCTCCGTAAAGTCTCGCACTATCTTTTCTTTTTGTTCTGTCTCATCCCAAATTATAAACTCACCTGAGTCCGTTATTAATGTCATACCATACGCACTCCCGTTGATTTCTTTACTTTCTTTTACCGTACTTAAACCTTTTATCCAAACTCCATCAACCCATTCATATAATTCTGTATTCCATAACCCATTATCATCCTCTATTCCATCTATCTCGGCAGAAACTACACCTAAAATATCTTGCTCCTCGTTATCCCTTGTTAGACAACGCATACTCATATTTGGACACCATAATGATGATATGGCGGATATTTCCATAAATCCCATATTTGTTTTAACTTTTACATTATTACCCATAAGTGGCATAATTATAGATTTTAATCCATCTTTCCACTTAGAATAGTTAGAATTATTATTTAGCATTTTAAGTATTGTGTATGTCCAAATATATTCGCCAAGTTGATCATTATCATCGAATTCCTCCCAGTCTCTAAACATAATAGGATTATTGATTTCTTGGAGTTCTGAACTAAATACTGAACTAAATACTGGAATAGTATGCGTTGTTGTATTAAAACAATATAGAATATTTGAAGTATTGTCTGTCTTTTTAGCTCTTTCATCGGATGATACACACTTCCATAACATATCTGTCCCAAGTACTAAATGTGATCCTGATACTATTACTCCATTAATATTATATAATTGTATATCTTTACCGCTCATTAAAATTATGGCTGTTACTTTTCCACAATTATTACCAAGTTCATCGCCAATTTTAATATCTTTAACTGATTTTATAATGTCTGTATCCTTTTCTTTAACTATAATTTCGGATGTTTCTGAAAAACAAAACCCACTCTTAGCATTACTTGCTTCTGTTGCCAAAGATCCGCCAATTATCATGGTCAATGATAAGACTGCCGCAACAATTGAACCCAATACCGCTAATATCATTGGTATAAATGGAAATAGTACAAAAATTAAAATAATTATAATTGCTAACATAATTCCACAAATAATAAGAATAACTTTTATTATAAACTGAATAGCATTAATCATACCACGAAACATTGTTATACCCATATATAACATAGACATGGCCATAGCATTTGCCCGTCCCATTGCCATGCGAAAATACTGTATAATTCGACTTATTTCATAAACGGATCTATTAAATTCACCAAAGAATTTGGTTAAATATTTAGAAAACTCTGCATACATTGTCGCCGCAATTTGGCGTACTGTATCTACCATGTTTATCGCAGAACCTGCTAGATTTAATTGTTTATCAAACAATGCATTAACTGGAATCATTAATAAATTCATAAATTTATCAATATACGATTTCATACAAAAATTAAAATTGTCTTGAGTAAATTTAGTACTTGTTCGCGGATCTGAGTCTGGTTTAAAAAACATTGCTGCGGTCATAACTGGGAAATCACATCGCCTACTATCCCAATTATTCATTACACCTGTTCTTTCAAGACCTGCGATGGTTAGTCCTAAAGCTAAGACTAAGCCAAAGGTTATTAACATAAATGGCCATTTTGAGTCCATCTCCTTTTATCATCTTAGATAAGTCACCTGCTTAAAAATTCATGATTATATTTTATATATTTATATATTTATATATTATTTATGTATTTTAGACCGATGAACATTAAAAACGGGCAGTTAGCGGAGCTTTGCTCCGCTTTTTGTAGGCCTATTAATGTTCATCGGCCGGCGGCAAACGAACATTTAAAATGTTCGTTTGTCTAAGATTCTAAACACTTAGAGTAATGTATTTCCGAGTCCGGAGAGCATAATTCCATATAATCTCTTATTCTTAATCCATCTTCTAGCTCAATTTGTGAATTTGGAATTACGATAAATGAGACCAATTCAGTTCGCATTTCTATAATTTCCAACTTTTCACCAAATCTCTCCCATCTATTTAAATCTGGATTCCAATATAATGTCGCAGGTGTTATAATAGTTCCATTCTTTAACTTACACACCTCATTTACTTCTCTGCGAATTAATCCAACCACCTCCGATCCCGTTACAAGTTTATCTCCAATTTTGATATCTTTTGCTAACAAACTCACTCCATTAAGTGTCTTAATTATTGTGTTTTCTCCAATCGCCGTGCAATACTCCTTAAATTTATAGGTTTTATCAACAACCGTAGAATTAAGTCGACCCTCAACAAAGTTCATAGTATTCTTATCACCATCGGTAGTTTCATCATAATCCAGAAAAATTAGGTCATAAACTGGAATCCTATTATTACTCGTATTTAAACAATATAACGGCTCGTCTGAGGTCCAAGGCCCTAGTTTTATTGAGTCTGGATGATCTCCTGCCATAATTGGTTTTCCTAAATACATTACATAGTGATTTGTACTTACTGTAACTGGACCGAGTCTAACCATAGATTGTCCCTTAGAATATAAACAAAATGTGGCAGTAACTATGCTGTTAGTTTGTAATAATACATCTCCAATTTTAATATCTTTAATTTCCATTAACCCCTTTCCTTGAACATTGATTTTAGTATCCTTAGGAAAACAGAATACATTTAAGAAAGAGAACAAAAATGTGTTTGTAAATGATGTTAGACCAGTAATTCCTGATAATCCCATATACATCACTGAAAACATAAGAGCATACATACGACTAATCAATGATTTAATATGTATCGCCGATATACGCAACCTAAAGAAAAAGTTGGAAATGCGGTCAGTAAAATCTTGAAATACTACATTGATACCACCACCAAGTGACGAAATCGTATTTCTTAAAGAACTAATAGAATCAAATACTGATGTAAGTAGCGTTGTAAAATTCCCGAACATACTTCCCATTGATACCATCATTGGCATTGATTGAGTATTAAATATCTTTCCCATACAAAACTCGAAATTTTCTGCTGTATTATATCCAAATAAACTCGCAAATGGCATAATCATTGGATTACATCGTTCTTCTGCCCAATTTTTTTTGATATTTCCAGCATCAAAATATTTATTTATAATAAATAATAATACAAATGCTATAGTAATTATGTGTGATAAAACAAACCATGCATTGCTCATTGACCATAATTCTAACTCAGCTGCCATCTTCCTATTCACCACTAACAACCAAGTATTGTCATTTTCTCTTGGTCTATAATTATGTGATTAATATCAATAGTTATTACAAAATAACTAATAGAAATTAATTAATATTTTATTTCTTTTCTTTTAATTCATAGTTTTCTTTTATCCAATTACGATCTCTTACAAAAATTTTACTAGCATCGGGAGCAGTTTTTACAGAAAGTTTTGCTACTGCGTCTAATTTCCTATACACCGATAATGCCCCATAACGCTTAATTGCTTTCTTTAAAGCAGTCTGTCGTAGAGAATCTGATAAACGGTATTGATACCCATATTTAATCATATCTCCCTTCCGGAGTTTACCAATTCCCTCACCTACCCCCTTACCTGGTAAACCACGATTCTTTACACAACTAGCATTAACCTTAATTGTATTAGCTTTAGGACGTACCGTATATGTAGTACCTTTACGTCTTACCGTAAATCCAGATGCTTTTACACTCGGACGAAATTTCCGCGTATATCCACTTCGTAATATATACCCTTTTGGGCAATCAGATGACATTCCCTATTATTCCTCATTAAAAGAATCTTTTTGAATATATTGATGGTCCTTATAATTATTTCTTATATAATTCTTATATGGAATTGTATCAACTGGTTGATTCTTTTTAAAGTAATCAGCAAGCCAAATTAATAACATACTTATTGAATGACGTACCTCTTTTGGAAATTTGTCTACATTATTACTAACATTACCCTTTTGCGCATTTAAACACAAAATATACAGATTATTGAGATTTTCTTCGTATTTATCTAATAAATCTTCACTTTGGGCTTCTTCTGTATTTAATTTAGGCTCTAAAATAATATTATCATATATTTCATGTTTTAGCTTCAATACACTTTTTCTAAATTCAGGATCAATATCGGGCGGCGGCACATCATTTTGTATAATTTCATCATCATCTGATTCTTCATTATTAGACCATTCATTATTACTCATTTCACTACTATTATTATATGTTATTTAGCAATTAAACCATACACAATACATAATCCACCAATTACACAAAGCATATTCGCAGAATTAACTGTAAAATTCTCCTTTATCACCTGCTTTGTTATTGGTTGTGGAACAGGTGGATCATATTTTGTATTCGCATCTGCCTGCGCAGATAACATTGTCAATGCTGTATTTGTTTTATTCATTTGCTGTTTTACAATATTGTTCCCCCCGGGACCCACAGGAAGCGGTGAAACTTGACGACTTTGTGCTAAATTAGTGCCCCCCTCCATTCTACTATGTGTGTAACGATATAAAAAGATTTTTCTATATTCTACCAGATTGAAATGGCTTTTAATAAACGTCCAACAGCTCCACTTGAAGGCATTGATGAAGCTACCGCTCGCGCAGAATCACAATCCCTTGACTTTGATCCACGTGTTCGCGCACGCTTTATTCGTGAAATGCTCACTGATGTCAATAACTGGCTCCACCAGGGGCTTAACGAAGAACAAATCCGCGAAAAAGTCCCTGAATTCGCCGAGAAATACCCTGAATTATTTAGTAAACTTATTAAAAAAGAGGATTTATCACCTATTCAAAGTATGTTGGCAATGCTTGATAGAATGGGTGATGGAAACATTTCTCAACATCAGGCGTCTATCATTATTGGTAAAAAACTGGTTGATAAATTTATAAATCCTGAATTGAATGGTAATGGAAAGAAATAGGTACTCTAAATCTTACACACCATTCATGACTTGATTTTTTATTATTCTTTAAATAATTCTGAATCAAGTGTGTTGCTTCGCTCGCATCCCTTTTATTAATTATGAAAAATACTTTTTCAAGATACTCGGTTTGTCTAATGAAAGAAAATGTTCTTAATGAGCTAAGAACATTTTGATATTCAATCGGCAATTCAATATTAAATAGTGACTCCACACATTGATTATTTTCAAGCATACTACACCATAATCTAAGTACATCATGAACTTTATCTGTAGCACCTATAAATCCTTTTCCAATGAAATATTGCTCAGGATTACAAGGACGACTCATAGCAGGCTTATAGAGCATCCATTCCGTAAAATGACAGGATAATAAATATAATAAATCTATTGTTTCCTTCTCATAGAAATCAAATATCTTTAAAATAAATACACCCCCTATTTTTAATACCTCAAAACCAATCTTAGTTGACGCCAACAATAATGGAAAAATCATCTTTTCCTGCTTTGAATAATCACACGAGAAATCAAATCCACCATCAGCCGTGAAAATATCCATCTTTCCCCCATACGATGGGTGAATACAATAATCAATGAAGTATTGTTGATTAATAGGCTTCATAATATCTCCAGTATTATCTTCACCATACAAAATTCTGACATTTCGATTCTTGTATAAAAACTGAGACGCACGACGCCATCCTGGCACATTTGTCTGCCGCGATTTCAATGTCATGGCAATGCTTGTTTGAATCTTCTTCCTATGCTTACTAGCTTCATCAAATAACGCCTCAATAAAACCACCTGGACCTTCACATACATGCGCACATCTCACATTCTCTAAATTAGACATATTAAAGAAATTGATGATTTCAATCATCTCTATCATCTTAAAATAAGACCGCGATAAAGGCTTTAAAGAACTTACTGATTCAGGAAAATCATCATACTTTTTTTGTGTATAGACTATTTCATACGGATTTACAATCTTCTTATAATACTCCCAATTTTTACCATTTAATAGCCCAGATTCATATTGATTAATTCTATTCCTATACTCATGTAATCTAGCCTCCTCATCCGAAATAACATGATTACATTCTTTTGATTCAAGTTCAAATGATGTAGCAATTATAATATTTCTTCCAAAAATTGTACAATTATCCCAAGGATTTAATATCTCCTTTTCAGATGCCATATATATTATACACAAACTAGCTTTAGATTAATATTATTTTTTCTAAAAAATAATATTAATTTTATGTTTTTTTAGGACCAATCCACATAAATGTAGGTCTTCATTGTGTCTAATGTTATTGTAGTATCAGGAAATCGTTCATGAAGTTTACTTATTATTTTTGGCATATTCTCTTCTATAGAAACATGTCTTAACACTGTCTGTCTTCTATGAAAATCTCTAAGTAATACTTGTAGTTTTGTTGTATTATTATACGCTGTTTGAATTATCCGATCCGTTAATAATTCAATAATGTCTGAAATAAATTTTTCATTACAAATATTTTGTAAACGCACACGAGTAATTGGAAACTCCATCTACCATATAAAAATTAATAAAAAATATATCATTTTTTATTAATTTTTATATTTATCCCTATTAATTTTTTAATCAATCACATCAATCTCAATATCAGGCTCCTCAATTATCGTCTTACCCGACGGCAACACCATATTCATCTGAAATTGCGTAGTTGAACAAGGATCCGCCAATTGAAGACCTGCCTCTCCTAATCCCGTAATATCCCCTTCCTCTTCATCTTCTAATACACCCTTATACTTATCTAGATCAACTGACTCCAATAGTTTACTTAACATCTGATCATCCATTAAGATTTGAGAGAAAGCTGTGCCCCCGCGGATTGGCTGACCCATCATAATATTAGCAGATACACCCGTCACTGGATCCACCTCCCCAAATAGCGCCGCCTTCAATAGAATCTTCTCAGTCTCCTCAAATGATGCCTTTGCCAACGTACCAATGTCATTCTTATTAATACCATACCTGTCAATTGACATTAGACGACCAAAGCGGGTCATAACATCGCATAATAGACACAAATGACGGTAATTCACACCTACACTGTCGAATAGATTATTAATCTCATTATATAGAATGGCACGCGTAGCCTCAATTCCTAATATTTCATATACATCCCACACATTCGTCGAATACAACCTCGTCCCATCTACCGCAGGATGATTCATTACCTTAATAAAGTTGGAACCATCCGTGTCAAGAATATACTGCTCCACCTGCTCATACTTTCCATCAATCATCTCAACGGTCTGTGTATCCTTTCGGAAAGTTACACCTTTAATACCTGGCATACCGCGAATTACAATAATGTTGAGAAGCTTGTTCTGGAACTTCTTGAGATTTGTAAAAGCGTCCAGTTGCGCACCCGTGTCCTTATCCTGACGGTCCTTAGTCGGAAGACGAATACGCATTACCAACTTATCCGAATTATAATCACTATACACCACATTGATATCCTGATTCCAATGATTCTTAATAACTGAAACAACCTCCTGAATTGAAATATTGCGATTAAACATCTCCTCACGATTCAACTCAAGACGCAATATCCATTTACTCCACTTATCCTCTCCGCCTTCGTCTGCCATTAACCCTTCCTCAAAGAGCTTATAAAACTTTAGCAGGACTTTATCTTCGTCAATTACTGTTTCGTCGTCGTTATCATCCCAGTAAATGGCGATTTTCTCTGTAATATTTCTTAAATTTGTTAGCTCAAGATCCTGTACCACTTCACGGGCCTTATCTTTATTACTACGATACTCGGGTTTTAACGTAATTGTTAGGGAAACCGCCTTTGGATTCTGCGTTACTTTTAGAAGCTCCCTTAGACGCGGTACACCTCGGGTTACCGCTGATTTTGATGCTACACCGGCTTGATGGAACGTATCTTTTTCTACTATTAATTGTTTTGTTGTGAAATTTCTTGTACTTTCTACAGTTAAGTCGTAAACCCATCCTTCACCCATTGGACTAATTTCTTCAATAGTTTTAATTTTATCCCATACTACATCATTTGTTGTATTCCATTTAGACTTAACATCTTCTACATTTCTATGAGAATGATATTTATCAAGACGTTCTTGTTTATATCTTAATGATAGAGTAAATGTCTTCGCAAATAGATTAGAATATTTCGTTGGAATAGTAATAGTATAACAATGTGCGACTGATTTAAATTTTTGTAGTGGTGGCATATAATTTGTCATTTTACTATAAATATTATAACGGGCTAGAATAAATTGAATTCCTTCCAATAATTCTTTAGATACTGATGTAGCGTGAACGGTACCACATCTTTTATCTACTGTACCATCTCCACTAATATATCCATCAATTGTTCCTTTCATGAAATCATCTGGTGCTTGAAATACCCAATTAGGAATATTTTTCTCATAACTTACACGACCAAACCATTCTTTCATTACTTTAGCAAGAATTGTTGAATGAATTATAAGTGATGTAGTTGTTCCTTTAATACCAGTATTTTCAATTTCCTTTTTTGTAGATACAGTATGAGTTCCTACATTCCAACTGTCCATAAGTATTTTAATTTTATTCAAATATTCAGTATCATTGTTTGTAATAATAATTTGTGTATTATTACTCATTCCTTCAGAAAGATATGCGCCACAGAAGAAACCGAAATCATTTGTAAGTTGAATTGTTTCAGGAATCTGACTTACATCTAACTTCATATGTTTATTATATACATTTTGAGGACGAATATCATTTGAATTATGTCCATTCTGAAAGGCATCACGAAACGCATCACTGCGACTATATGGAATTGTAAATAAAGTTCCTTGATTTTTCTGAAACCAATGACGATCTTTAGAATTATTCATTACATCTAGTGCCTTTTGTACTTCTGTACCATATAAATAATTAGTAGGTGGTAAGATGTCACGCATATTTATTTCAGTAATATATCCTACCTGATCTATAACAAGACTGTTCGCAATTGGTAAAGAATCTCCAACATTTAAATCTGATCCATTTGTCTCAAGAACTTTACCATTTTGTAATGTTAAGAATGATTTACCCTTTGTTGCTTTTACTTCACGTCCTGATTCAAGAGTTACTTTAATAATTGTATTTGTACCATCTTCATTAATAACTGGATGACGAGTAATAGCCTCTAATTTAGTCCATTTCATATTACCATCTTCATCACATGAGATTGCTTTCCAATCATTGCCATCATTTAGTTCTATATATATTTGTCCATTAGGAAGATGTTTAATTTTAGAATCATTATCACAATTCATATAATAATCATCAATAAACTCTCCAATCATTGGAGTTATGATTTTACCATTCTTCGCAATGATGATTTCTGTGTCCCAATCTACAGAGTTTAACGTCATTTGTGTTGCAGGCTCGCCAATTGACTGCGCCGCCACAATTCCAACCTGTTCTCCAGGCTGAATCCACGACTTCATGTGCGTAACCAGAATAATCTCCATCAACGTATCATACGCGTCCTTTGTATAACGCTCCTTCACAATCAACTTATGAGGGGCCAAATGGAAGCGTAGTAGTGCACACCAAATCTTGTGATAAGGGTGCGTACGTGCGATAATCTTTTTAATACCATCTAGCACATATGCGGGTGTTAAATCCGTCTTCTCGGTAGCCTTCAAAGCGAATCGCGTTTTAATATTTAGAATCCAGCGCGCTAAATTGACTGGGGCGAATACACTACCTGAATCGAGGGATTTGCTTTGAAATACACCCTCTACCATCATACGCTGGTCGAATAGAAGCGTATTTACATATTCCGTCACTGACTCGGTGTCATTATCGCGTACAATACCGTCCTTTAGTACAACACTCCAATCTACTCCTACCATTCCAAACTGTGTACGAATCTCCTCCTGAGACAACTTACCTATCGGTAATGCCTGTGTCTCAATCTTTGTTGGATTTGTACCATCCTCGCCATAATGATACTGAATAATATTGTTATTCGCATCACGCACCGTCGCATCGTGATGCACTATGAGGTCTTCCATTGATTTAATTAATTGTCGTTGAATATATCCTGTATCTGCAGTATCGTACGAATTTAGTCCATTTCCTATCATAAAGTTTAGAGTTGATGGTACAGATACATCGTACATTTTTGGATGTAAATCAGTACTGATTTCATTAATTTCAGTAATAGTATCAAGTACTACATCATTATGTGATACATAATTAATATGTTCTTCGGTATATTTAATATTATTTAATTTTTCTTGTTTTTCAGGATGAATAAGGATAATATTATCTTTAAATAATTTAACCCACTTTGAACGAATATGTAAATTATACATTGGAAGTATGTTTTTAGTACCAACATTATTTGATTTTAAGTGAGTTGTATGTGTATATGTGAATATTCCAAATCGTCTACATAACATCGCAATACCTTTAATGATGCGTGTAGATGTTGAACCTGCTTCTACACTGTTATGACTAATATAACCATCACCCGAGAAATATCCACTTAATAGTCCTTTTACAAATGAAATAGGAGCATTAAATGCGATATCTGGAATATATTTATTTTGAGAACCATGTCCTACAAACTCGGTCAAGAATTGCGCAAATAGTCGTGAAAATCCACGAACCTCTGATGATGTTCCTATAGATTCTTTTCCAATTGTTTTAAGATTTCTTTGTTCTGTTCGTTCTTTATACTTAATTCCCATTTCATCAAACCATTCTTTTACAAAGTTACGAATTGTTTCATTATTCTTTGTAATTTGTATATATCCAGAGGGTATATCTGCGTTTCCATCTGCCAAGAATAGCCCGATAAATATACCATTTTTCTCATTGAGTTCAAATTGTTCTGGTATTTGAACTGCATTACGCTCAGCATGATAAGCATAAATATGACCAGGTTTAATATGATTGATTTTAGAACGACCGCTATTTACTCTTTGAAATCGTGCCTTATTAGGATATGGTAGAGTAAATGTTAGACCATTATTATTCTCCCACCATTTTGTTGGAATATGAAATTTACCATCCATGGCTGTATCCATTTCTACTTTAGCAATATGGAAATCAGTACCATGTACATACTCTGTTTTTGGAAAGTATAATGACATATCAACATAATTATGAATAATAGGTGGTTCAGATAAATTCATTGTAATTGGCACCTTATCACCAATTTTTACATCTTTTGTATAAACTTCTTTAAAAGTTGTCCCGTTCCAAATAAGTAATGATTTCCCAGCTGTAACTGTAACATCTCTACCAGACTGTGTTTTAATTTCATATAATTTCTCGCCAGGATCATGACGAGTTACAGCTGTCATTTTACCCCAAGATGTTATACCATTTTCATCGCAAGTAGGAATATACACTTCTGATTTTAAGTTAAGAAGTTCCATATTTGCCTCATTATGATGTTCTACTTCTTCGGGAAGCGCTCCATCAATATGCTTATCAATCCATTCACCAATCTGCATCCATTTTGTTTTTCCATTTTCTACAATTATAATTTCAGTATCACCAGTTACTGACTTTACCGCGGTATCAATCAAACCCTCGCGTCCAGACATCGCATGAAAGAAGAATTCTTGTGGAGTCAGACCTCCAATGAAGGAGCTCTCAATAAATCCACGCGCTTCCGATGAATCGTCATACTTCTTATAATGCGGCAGCGTACGATCAGTAAAGCCATAGGGAACACGCTTACCCTCAATAGCCGTTTGACCGAGACACGCCATCATTTGTGCCACATTCAGAGGCTCACCCTTAGAACCAGAACGGACCATCGCAAGAAGCCGATTCTCACTTGATAGAGATTTCTGACCCAGCGAGCCCGCATCCGAAGTGGCCTGATTAAGAATTCCGAAAACTTGGTCCTCGAACTCCTGTTGATTTGTTTTTCCTGTATTATTATCGAACAAGTCCAAATGAACCTGTAGGATTACTTGCTCTACCTGTTTTTTACGTTCTTGAATCTTCGCATCAATGGCGCGCTTAGTGTCTTCGTCTGCGATTAAATCGCTGATACCCACACTAAACCCATTCAGTACTAGGAAATTTTCTACCGTGTTTTGAAGCGCATCTAAAAGCGCAATAGTATCTTTAGGACCATAATCATTATAAGTCACATGAATAATACCTTTTGATGGTTTCATATATACATCGCCGTCCACAACTCCTTGTTCAATACTACCCTGTACGATTTTTACATAATTTTCTGAATCTTTTGAATCCTTATCACTATCAAAGGACTTGTTGCCCATTTCTATATTAATTGGTGCCAGAAGGGCGCTTAAAACTTGTTGCCCACTCCAGCGTTCCTTCCCCACCGCGCCGCCGCGCGGAATAGGCATGTTACCATCAAAACGCTTGTTCCACATCATCAGGTTCATAAACTCACGTTGAGTGAAGTTAATACCAGGCTGTGTTAGCAAGTATGAACCGACAAGCGTGTCTTGATACACACCAATCATTGGTTTGGCGTGACGCGGCGTAATAACATGGTGCGGCACCGCCGCGATTTCTTCCAGTTCTACCATCGCTTCGTAGGACTGGGGCAAATGTGCATTCATCTCCGTTATTCCCCCAAGTTTCCAAGGGGGGTGGACTATATCTTGAGCCACATCAGGTTGATTAGACCATCATTTGTGACCCGCTACCATTTAGTCTCTGAACCTTCTCCTTATCCTATCATAGCGGATTTAGGAGCTTGGCTGCGGATTTCCCATTTTGCCATTTAATGGCTTATCTTCGAAGTTTTTACTATACCTCTAGTATCTCTCTAGAGCCAGAAACGTCTTTCGCACGTATCCTTAGTATTCAAAGTTTTAGGGGGTTCCCGATCAATTTGGAAGCGTTGCGGATTTGATGTTTTTTATAAAATTAATTGCTTTTATTCTTAAGTCTTCTATTTTTTCATATTTACCTACAAATGTTGTTGTTTTACCTTCTATACAAACTTTAATATATTTACTGCCATCTTTAGAATTTCTAGTTCTAATATAACTATCAATAGCATCTAAATCTATTTTAACTCCTTGAAACTTCTCTATCTTCTTTAAAGTATGTTGTGTTTGACTGCGTATCATCTGGTCTCTACGCGCTTCAGGTGTACCACACACTTCTTTAAGACTTTTAGTCATTTTAGCCCTTGTTTCAGCAGTTCTTTCCTTACATCCCCCTCTTTTTTTAGGAGGATTTTTAGTAGTTTGTATAAAATCTGTATTTAAGTCATTTTTAAAAGTCTTTCCACCAGTTTTTCCACCGATTGTAAGATTATATCCATTTGGATAAAGAGTGTTATACTCTTTAATATATAATATTTCAAGGTTATCAAGTTCTAAAGGGGAGCAAGTTGTAATCAATGATACACTGAATGCGTCTTTACCATAAAGGCGAATCGCATTATTTAAATATGTACATCCTGTTTTTGTATTACAAATCGCTTCACTAACATGATCATTAAATCTTCCTTGAAATCCAAATGGCCTATACTTACTTTTATTTTTACGATGAGAAAGTGTTTGACCTACATACATTTTATTAAGTTTTGTATTTTTAATTAAGTAAATATGACCAACAACATTAGTATTATCAAGTAATATATCAGACATTCTAGCAATTATTTATAAATTTAAACTATCAAATTTCCACTAGGTAGTTATATTATTCGCAATTTAGCACGAAAATTACAAATAGTGAGAATTACACCATTACTCTTTTCAGGATTTCTCACAACCCGGAAAGTGGCTACCTGTTGGTGACAAGATTCTTACTTAACATAAGTACAAATCACCATCAAAATCAGCATTATAAGGACGAGTAACTAGAACATTCATCCGAAACGTCTTATAAGGCAGCACGCGCACGCGGTGCCCCATCATCGACATCTTGTGAAGCGTAGGCTGTCGGTTAAACAGCAAGATATCATTATCAAGAAGATGACGATTTACGACATCTCCATTGTAGAGTACAATCTCCTTCGTATTCACGTGTTTCAGTGAAATCATACGACCATCCGCGCGAACAATTGTTTTCGCACCAGGCCATTTATCGGCCCCATTCTGTACAAGTTTATAAAGCTTATCCACATTGTAGGGTGTAACTCTATCAGGACTCGTAAGATTCATCGCAATCTCAAGTGGCACACCAATTTCACCCACACTTAGATTTGGATCAGGAGTAATAACTGAGCGCGCCGAGAATTCTACACGCTTACCCTGAATATTATAGCGAATACGACCCTCTTTTCCACCAAGACGCTGCTGAATAGACTTAAGAGGACGACCCGACCGTTGAGCCGATGGTGCCACGCCAGGAATTTCATTATCAACAAGGGTAGCCACGTGATATTGAACCACGTTGGTCATTTCATCAATAACATTCTTTGAAGAATTACCCTCGATTTTTTGTTGAAGGGATTTATCGTTTTTGATAATATCAAAGAGTTTGTGCGTCAAATCATCCTCTGAACGCTGATTGTTATCTTGAACAACCGAGGGGCGCACTTGGGGAGGAGGAATGCGAAGAACCCTACAAATCATCCAGTCAGGGCGGCACCAGTAACGAGACAAGCCCATAAAGTCGACATCTTCGTCAGAGATGCGGCGGAATAGACGATGTACGTATTCCACCTCAAGCGGTTGAAGTTGCTTGAGTTCGGCATAATTCGCAACAATGCGCGCGATACCTTCGCGTGTGAACTTATCGGGTTGCGGCGCGCCGCAACCATCCTCACATTCTTGCCCACATCTCTTGATATTTGACGATAACGCCAGTACCTCTTTCCAACGTGCCTCTCCCTTACGATGAAGTAATTCCTTATGATGTTCTTTATCAATTCTAAGTTTAGAACAACGAATACAAATACACTTGAGAACATTTAGAATCATTGGGAGAAATTGAATATAATATACTGGGCGAGTAAGTACATAATGACCAAAGTGGCCGGGACAGGCGTGATTAGTTTGACCACATGTGCGACATATTTTACCATTATCTAGAACACCCATGCGTGGGTCAAATAATCCGCCAATTTTAGGTTCATTTCCTTCATATAAGGTCTGCGAAGTGATCTCAACCACGGAACTACGTTCAATCTCTTCAGGAGAGAAGATACTGAACTGTACTCCGACGATTGACTCAACATTGGAAGAAGCTTGATTAAACCCGTTTGGCATTCTGTCTTGGATATAGAAACTAGTGTCTAAGTTCTTAGCTCAGACCTTTATCAATTTTTGATACAGCTTTAAACTCTTTTTAAAGCCGATTCAATTTTCATAAAGTATAATTTAAACTATGAAATTATATGCTAGTTCATTTTTATAGTTTAAATAAGTAGTAGAATAATATGTAATAAAAATAGTAATTTGTATTACTTATTATGAAATATTAATAATTATACGCTCCTTCCAATTTCTTGAATTTATATTTACAGCGCACATTAATTCCACTTCTCTAAATTCAGTCACATCAATTTCCCTCTTCTCATCCCTTGATAGAACTATATTATCGTTCACCATTTTATACTTGGTTGTAATTGTACGTTTCCAAACAGGGACATAAATCTTTAATTTAAGTTGCCCCTCTTCGGCAATTTGTTTATCAATAATTATACCCTTTAAAGGCAAACCTTCTAGGTTTGACGTTTCACGCTCATTAATGCGCTTTAAAGGCAAACCTTCTAGGTTTGACGTTTCACTAGCTGCGCTTATCACACTTATAGCAGTTAGGAAATCTAAATCTCGGCTATAATTCTTATTTAGCCTCATTCTATAATTCATATCATACATCGCAATTGGTACAATATGTTGCTCAGATGATTTTCTAATATGTAACTTTAATATTCTCTGATTTACTAAATCCGCATATCGACGAATAGGACTTGATACATGCGCATAATTATCCGATTCCAATCCAAAGTGTCTAGTTTCTGATTCCTCTGCTAAACAATACTCTGCCGCCGAGAATGCGAGTTTTTCTAATTCAGGAATATTATTAATCCGATATTTTTCGAGCTTTTCAAGATTTGGACTAGTATGCCTTCTTAGAATACCCATCCCCTTATTCTTTAGAATCTGACCCGCCTCCTTATTGTAAAACAACATACATTGTTCAATCCATTTATGCGAATCATACGCGGTAGCCCCTTCCTTTGCTAAATAGTTTGCGACAGAAGCCAACAGCTCCTTATATGGTGAATCAGATTCTTGAAATTCCTCATATGTATATGATTTATCCGTCTTAAGAATTGATTCAAACCACACTTTATCTGTAATTTCTTTTCCATCCCATATAAACTGTAAAGTTATTCCAAGCGATGTCTTATTTGGAATTAACGAACAGAACTCCTCTGAATATTCTTTTGGAAGCATGGGCCTTAGCGGAATCCCTTCTGGTGTATACAATGTTTGACCTATCAATGACGCATATATGTCTACTGTGCTGCCCAATTCAACATAGGCCGCAACATCACTAATTGTAATCGACACTTTCCATACAATGCCATTACCAGTCTTTATCTCTTCAAATGTGAGCACATCATCTACATCTTTACATCCCAATGGATCAATATTGAAAGTAAACCCTGTTAGCTCCTTTCTAATAACGGATGTAGCCTCTTTTACTTCTGGGTTATAAGAACCCTTAGGATGCTTCCAAGGACATGCTTGCCACATAAGTGCCTCTTTTTCTGCTTCAAAATCTCCTGAAGTACCAAGTAGTTTCTGAAGTTGACCTCGTGGAAAAGTGGACGATGTGGACCAGTCATCAAAATTAACAAGTCCGATGCGATTTTTACTTATATCCCTTTCAGAACATCCCACTATAAAATGCGGATAGGATTTATTATAGGGAGTGAAGAGATATATAGGTATTCCTCTTGATGTAAGACCATACTTTGATTTATTTACAAGCTCTACTGTTCCAACAATTGGGGGGTGTGAATCGCGGAGTTCAAGATGGCATTTTTCTTCTTTCCAGAAAACATGATCTCCTGGAAGACATTTATTTGCTAATTTAGCTCCCGAAAATCGGTGTATTTCATCGCCTCCGTCACTTAGAATAATAAAATCTGAATAGTTTTTAGTTTGTAAAATACCACAAATACCCGACGGTTTTTCTTGGAGTTGTTCAACACCGAGCATGCTTTCTAACAATTTATTGGCTTTACCCTGATTCATTTTATTACAATGTACCTAAAAGGTACATAATAATCAAATTTTATTTGAAAATTATTTTATAGGTTATTAAAAATGAGCTGCGGTGGTAATCGTTTTGAATGCGCTTTAAGAAAAAACTCTAGACTTTCGACTCAATCCGATAGACCGAAGGAAGCCTATGGCAAGCCATCGAATTTAGAACTATACAATGAAAATCAAAAAAGACTTAATGAACTTTTGAGAGCTCGCGAAGAAATAGATAACCATTTTTTTAAACCTATTCCTACTCATGAATCAATTGCTTCTTATCCACAGAGTGTAAATTGTCTTTTACAAGAAAGTATCACAATTGATGACATAGAAACGACACCTGTATCTAATACGATATTTACTCCCTGGGTAGTTCCTTCTGCTACTAAAAAATAATATCTACCAATTAAATGTTTTATACGAATTCCACACATCTTGTGTAATATGCGAATTAAGTTGTTCAGCTTCTTCAAACTTAAAATTATATGCCAGAAAATGATTCTTTAAAAGCAAAAATATACTTTCTCCTGTAAATGATGGGATATAAACTCGATATGGTATTATCTCTTTATTAAAACTAAAATCATTTAATACTTGTATTGGTCTTGAATTAATTATCTCAATTAATTTTTTATATGGACTTGGTTTTTCAGCGTATCTCATGCCCGCATACATCACAATAGATCCGTCAATTGAAATCCAATTATGAAGTAAATTAATTAAGGTGCTCCATTGATTATAATTTTCTTCACATGGCTCAAATAAATCAATAATAATTACATCATACTTGTTATATACTACAGGTGGTGTCTTAATAGCTTCAAATATATCTTCAAAATGAATATGTAGTCGCGGATCATTCCATGCCCCATTAGCCCATTGTGGATACTTCTTTTTAAACAGTTTTACAACATCTTCGTCCCAATCATACATATCAACATGACACACCCCTTGCCATTTTAGAACCTCTCTCGCCGTCGCACCCTCGCCACCACCAATAATCATTACTCGCCTTCTTTCTATTACACTTAGCATTACTGGATGGACAAGGGATTCATGATAAAGTTGTTCATCAATAACAGAGCTTTGAATTGAATTATCCATATAACAGGCTAGTCCCCAATCGGGTCTAACCACCATTTCTATAGTAGTTCCACGATGTGTTATAATTGAATCCTTTATTATAACATTATGTAATATATGTTTCTCATTATCCTCATTGATAATATATTCTTTTAACATTCTAAATATATTATTTTAAAATATGTTTAGATTGCTAATAAATTATAATTATTTACCTGTAGAACCAAATCCACCTGTTCCTCTCTCAGAGTCTGGTAAGGTAGTTACAATGCTCACGTTACGAATCCATCCCATATTAGGCGCTACAATTTGAAATAATCTATCGCCGCATGTTACAGTTGATTTTGATGTGAGGGACCATACAGGTGCCTTTAGCTCACCTCTGTAGCTTTTATCAATAACACCTGTTGAATTTGCCATTATTAGACCAGTTTTAAAAATAGATGAACGAGGAATTAACCAGAAATGACTATCCGTCTTTAAAAAATCATTTGATTCTCCTCTATTTACGCGCTGAACTTTTAGAAGGCGAGCTATTATACCAAATGGGACAAATTGAGGAGTTTGCTCTATTGTGACATTGGCCGACGAATACACATCAAAACCAGCATTTGAATCTGAACGATCATATTCATCCTTATAAAAATTGGCTATTTCTATTACATCTGTTTCTAATTGCTCTCGAGTTAGAACTTGAATCTCTAATTCATACCATGATTTCATTTGTATGAATTATATGTTTTTACTTTATATTGTTTTTTATTGCTCTAAAGATGTAAATACAAACTATCCGAAATTACAATATCGCGAATGATTTTCTGACGCACTTCCATAATTTTATTAATTTGATCTGTATGCTGACAATATGTCGCCATTGCCAAAACTTCATCCAACATATTCGACATTTTCATAACCGCTCTAATAAAGTTCCCCTCAAATAACCCATGCTCCTGACAAATTACTGACGCATTATCACCCTCAATCCATCTCCTTAGTGGCTCGATTAACTGTGTTGAAATCTTCCAATAATCATATATTTGACACCCAAATTTATCCTCTACTTCCTGATATTCTTGAGCCATTTTCTTAATACTTAAAAGTGTATTATAAACATCCAATGAAATATTTAGCTCTCCAAATGATGGACTATCTTCCGTTTCTTTCTCATCCAGAAAACATGCGAGCGTTGTTGCAATATCATCACCGCTCATATTATGAAGTAGTTCCCTCGTATATAGTTCAGTCATAAGGATTTGATGACCTTCATTTACTTCAGTAGCTAGAATACCTTTTAGTGTTAGGTCGCCATTTTTGAAAGTCATAGGATTATTATTCTTGAGATAACCGATTTCGAAAAGGAAATTGGTAACGGGCTGAATACTTTCTTGATGCGCCTCTAGAGTTGTTAGGTTTTGTGCGAGTTCTTCAAACTCTTTTTTAAGTTTTTGAAGAAGAGTATAATTAGCTAGTGCTAATAACCAGCGAGGACCAAACTGCTTATTTTTAACAGTGTCAAGCTGACGCTGAACTTCTTTACGCTCGGCATTAACGGTTTGTTTAATTTTTTTCTCCAATAAGGCCCTCTTATGACATTCGCTATAAATTGCGTCATCCATTTTACTTTCATCAATCTTCTTTTGAGTAATTTCTAAATCTCGCTTAGTAGATTTAATCTGATTCTGGCGTTGCTGAAACCAATAACTTTGCTCCATAATACTTAACCATTTTATCGGTTTTACAGAATCCTCGGTATTATTAGTCACATCATGCGATGACTGAATTGTTTTAAGAATGAAATCATAATGAAAATTCATTCGACTTATAATCGGCGGTTTAGAACCTGTCATCATACTTTTCATTTCGCTCGGTTCAACCGGTTCATGATCTGGAAGATAAATTACAACACCTTTGTCATCTTTTCCTCGGCGACCTGCGCGACCCGCCATTTGAATATATTCATCTGTTCGTAGCACACGCATTCCCCCCGTTTGGTCATCATATTTCTTAAATCCCGAAAATAACACTGTTTTAGTCGGCATATTAAGCCCAACCGCGAAGGTCTCTGTACAGAACATAATCTTCACAAATCCCTTTGAAAATAGAATCTCAGTAATTTCTTTCAATAGGGGAAGAAGACCACTATGATGAAATGCGATACCACGCCCCAGTAGATCATAAATCTGGTTATATTGAGGGACTTTCTCTAACTTATGCCTATGAAGATGGAATGTAATAATGTGCTTTACAGTGGCAGTCTCACCTGATGATAGTAAAGTTCCATCAACTTTATCTGCGTATGCTTCGCATTGTTTGCGACTGAGAACGAAGAATAGAGCTGGCAGCAGCTCCTCTTTTTCTAGCATTTTAATTGTGGTATTCATTTGGTGAACAAAATTATGAATGTGAACTTTTCCAGAGATTGCCCCCTCAAAGCCTTGACGACGGGCCTCTACCACTTTCTTTTTAAAAGCCTTTTGCTCATCCTGTAAACCACTTCTAGTTCTTAACCACTCTGTATATACTTTTTCAGTATATATCTCTTTAGCATCCATTAATGTCACTAATTTATAGTTAATATCAAGCAGATTATGGGTTAGCGGTACAATTCTATAAGTGGTTTCGATGAGATTAATTGGCTTTTGTTTAAGGACACCAAGCCAGTTTGCTAAGTAATCTGGACGGTCGAGCGTAGCGGATAACATAACTAGATTAATCTGGGGAGGTAGTAAAATCATTGTTTCCTCCCAGACTTTTCCGCGGTCTTTATCATTAATATAATGGCACTCATCAAATATAACTGCGTCTAAATTATCCATTGATATAGACGCAGTTAGTCCAACATGTTCAGTGGTGGTGCCTTTCTTATACAAAAGATTGCGTAGAATCTCGGTCGTCATAATAACAATCTGTGCGTCAGGACGAAACTTGATATCACCTGTCATAATGCCGACTGATGCGTCTTTAAAGAGCTTTTTCAAGTCATAGAATTTTTGGTTTGATAGGGATTTAATAGGAGTCGTGTAGAACACACGTTTTTCCTTATTAAGTGATTGATATATTTGATATTCACCTACAAGTGTTTTTCCTGAACCAGTTTTGGCACATACAAGAACATTTTCGTCTCTGGCAATTGCGAAAATTGCGTGCTGTTGAAAAGAATCAAGGGGGAACGTGTAAGGATGTGGTGGGAGTGCGCAGGGAGGTTGAGATATATCTGGAATTTTAAGAAAAGGGGAGAATTCATAGGATTTGGAGGCCATTATATTATTTGTGTTACGATATATTTAATTTAATATCTGAAATCAAATTTGTTTAAGGACCTAAATGAAATGCGCTTACATAGAAAAAGGATGAATATTCTTGTAACTGGTGGATGCGGTTTTATTGGCTCTAATTTTATTAATTATATACTAAAGAAAGATAATACCGTTAAAATATTTAATATAGATTGTCTAAATTATTGTGCTAATGAGAACAATATAATTAATCATCCCAATTATAAATTTATTAAAGGTAATATCACAAGCAAGGATTTAATATTGTATATTTTAAACGAATATTCTATTGACGCCATTATTCATTTTGCCGCCCAAAGTCATGTTGATAATTCGTTTGATAATTCTTTACAGTATACGACCGATAATGTAATGGGAACACATGTTCTTTTACAAGCATCAAAGGAGTATGGTAAAATTAAGAAGTTCTTACATTTTTCAACGGATGAGGTATATGGAGAGGTAGATTTGGAACATCCAGGATGTCATGAAAAGTCATTACTAAATCCAACGAATCCATATGCGGCGACAAAAGCGGCTGCCGAATTCTTAGTTCGCTCATATTATCATAGTTTTAAACTTCCTGTCGTAATTGTGCGTTGTAACAATGTATATGGTCCAAACCAATATCCTGAAAAATTAATTCCAAAGTTTATAAAATTACTAAAAGAGGGAAAGAAGTTGACGATTCATGGTAAGGGTTATACACGGCGTAATTTTATTTGGGCTGAGGATGTGTCAATTGCTACAGAATTGATTTTTAATAAAGGTGTATTAAATGAAGTATATAATATTGGAACATCACAGGAATTTTCAGTAATGGATGTGGCTAAACTACTTGTAGATAAAATAACGGATGATAAAATTCTTGAGAATCATATTGAGTTTGTTGAAGATAGACCTTTCAATGATTTTAGATATTCAGTGGATACAACATTATTGAAGTCGCTTGGATGGGAGGAATTATTTGTCAATTTTAATACTAATATTAACTATTTAATTAAAAATACAACTTAAAAGGTATTATTAATACTAATATTAATGAACAAAACGGTAGTAGTTACACTGACAGATATTGGATATTTTAGTAGAGCGCGGCGTACAATTATTGACATTCGTTCAAGGGGTGAATGGACGGGGGATCTAGTATTAATTACAGTTGGATTTGACGCACCTCGTAATTTTCTTGATTATTACAATATAACACAGAAGCGTGTAGAGCATATTAGTACTGATAATTTAGTTAAACATTATGGTCAATTTCCACTTAAAACAGTTGGAGATAATAGACATGTTTTAAAGCTTTATCAATGGGATAAATTTTATGTATTTGATGATTGGTTTAAACAATGGAATAAAGTAATCTTTTTAGATGCTGGCTTGAGAGTATTCGATAAAATTAGCATACTTGATAATATTCCATGTGAGGGTACAATAATGGCACCAGATGATGCGCCTATGTACGATAATGCCAAGCGATTTAAGTGTATGTTAGAGATTGATGCGAATCCCTTAGCAGCTGAGGAATTATTTAAGGAGTATTCAAAAGATATATTGAACGGAAGATATTTTTTGAATTGTATTTGGGTATATGATACAGCTCTCCTAGATATGTGTAATATGAAGGAAATGATAGACACAATGAATAAATATCCAATTTGTCGTTGTAATGAAATGTCAATTATGAATTTGCTATTCACATTTAAGTATAAAGTATGGCAGCCTTTTCCTGAATTTGTTGGAGATGGATCATTGAAGCGTCTATTTGGATGGATTGAATATGATAGGGATTATGGATCCAATAGAACATGGCGTGATTTCTGTTTTATGAAATATCCTTGTACAATTAACATGGAATGTGAATAATTTATTCATATATTTTACCATATCTTCTATGAAGAGCCCTACTAATAGACTCTTTAATTGGTAACAGTTCCAAACTATGTTCTTTACAAAAGTTTTCTAGTTTTGTAGTATCCATCTCATTATTAGAGCGTCCAGATTTAGTATAATTCATTTGATCTTCATATGAAATTAGATTCCAAGTATGGTTTGGATCAAAAAGTGTTTTATATTCTTCAAGAATCCAATCATGCTCGGTTGTTCCAGGATTTGTAAGATTATATACACCCTTTTCCTTAACCTCAATCATTTTATCAACAATTAGCCACATATCATCTAGAACGGTCATAGAGTTTTGAATAGAACAAATATTATTATATGCGACCAATTTATCAATTAAATTACGACCACTCACTAGTTTTGAAACTGGCATCCTAATACGGAGTTGAAGTGTATTGCTAGAATGGCGAAGAATCTGATCTGTATATCCCTTCACAGTCGAGTAACCAGAACCAAAGAAGTTAGGTTTGTCTTCCTCTGTAAATAGTCTCTTATCTCCAGTATAAGTATAAATACAACCCGTTCCTAGATATATAAAGTGAATATTAAGTTTGTCACAAATAGTGGCAAGATTAAAGGGGGCATAAAAATTATCACGCATATTATCATATAGTTTGCCTGGCAGCTCAAGATAATCAATAGATGGGATTAGTTTTCCATCAGGTCCAGTTCCAAATGTTCTACCAAGAAGTGAAATAACGCAATCTGGGTTTACACGTTGTATTTCATCAAATGATTCTTGGTAGCTTTCAGGACGTGTAGTGGCTTCAATTACAGTATGCGCAGTATTGGAAATAAATTGTTGCCCGATCCAGCCTTTCGCACCAAATACTAAAACTTTCATTCTTGTTTTAAGAAGTTAAAATGCTTTATATTCTTATAAATAACAAATTATATGAACCTAAAGAATATAACGGCTAAATATTAGTAATAATGATAGAAAATAAGAAAATACTATTATTTGGTGGATCAGGTTCATTGGGTCATAAATTTATTGATACATACATTAATAACAATATTATTGTGAATTATTCAAGAGATGAATGTAAACATTGGCAAATGAGTCTTAAATATAAAACGGATAGGTTATCATTTATTATTGGAGATGTCAGAGATTATAATAGAGTAGAAAATTCCATTTTAAGAGAACAACCGAATATTATTATTATTATGGCCGCTTTAAAACATATAGATCGATGTGAATATGCTATTGAAGAATGTGTAAAAACGAATTTAAATGGACCACTAAATATACTTAATAGTATTGAATCTAATATTGATAGATTAACAACATTAGAGGCAGTTATATTTGTAAGCACGGATAAGGCATGTGAACCAACAAATGCGTATGGTATGACAAAAGCTTTAGCAGAATCTGCTATTGTAGAGAAGTCCCTTTTTATTAAGAAATGTAAATTTGTAAATATTCGTTATGGAAATGTATTAAATTCAAGAGGAAGCATTATACCAATATTACATGAAAAAGGAAAAGATTCTGATGTAAGAGAATTTACATTGACACATACTGATATGACACGCTTTGTAATGACACTAGAGCAAAGTGTGGCATTAATTGAACATGCGATTTTACACGCAGAATCGGGTGATACCGTTATTCCTGAACTTATTTCAATGAAACTTGTTGATTTAATGGAGATCTTTTCTGAAAAATATGGTAAACCCGTCAAAGTTACAGGTTTACGTCCTGGTGAGAAAATGCTGGAGTCTTTGATTAGCGAGACACAGGCTATGCGTTTAATTAATGGACCTGATGGTTATATGTATATAAAGCCATCATATAAAAACATTAATAATACAGAAAATATAAGGAATTATAATAGTAATACAAATCCTTTGGATAAAACTACATTACTATATTTTTTAGGAAAATTAGAGTTATTATAGAATATTATGACTATTTAGGCTAATGACCAGCAGTCTAAAGTTATTTTATAATTATAAGTTATTATATGACTACATTAACTGTTTTAGTTTCAACAATTCCAAATAGGGTAAAATACTTTTATCCAAGACTTATGTCTCAATTAATATCACAAACTTGTAATAGAAGTGATATTGAGTTAATCGCATTATTTGATAATAAAAAACGTTCTATAGGGGCTAAAAGACAATCACTACTAGATTTAGTACAAGGTAAATATTGTGTATTTATTGATGATGATGATAGAATTGCAGATGATTATATTGAAGAAATTATGAAAGCAATTTATAACAATCCTGAATGCGACTGTGTTGTATTTAATAGTGTTACAAGAATTGATGGAGATGAGCCTATTCTTTGTAAATATGGAATTGAATTTGAATATGGATATTTAGATAATAATGCTCCACACAATGGATGGAGAGGAAAACCAGCCCATACTATGGTATATAAATCATCTATTGCTAAAAGTCATCATTATACCGATATGGGACATGGTGAAGATGTTGATTGGGTAAAAAGAGCGTGTCTAGATATTAAAAATCAAGTTAGAATAGATAAAACTCTATATTTTTATGATGCTAATTATAAAACAACTTCTGAAAGTGGATCGTTATCTAATAGTGTAATACAAGAAAATATAGAAAAACTACTAAAGTGTAGTAGTTAATCTATATAGTATCAATAATATCTATCCAATTTTGTTTACAAATTTCAGTAGAGTATTTCTTTATAAAATAATCTCTTGGATTAAACATATCAATATTTTTAATAACATATTCTATTTTTTCAACAAAATTTTCATCATTGGCAATTAATCCCCAGTCTGTATCATTTTTACAGTCAAAATAAATACCAACATCTCTTGCTATTATTGGAATATTACAGGCTCCACATTCAATTCCTGCTAAATGTTGCGTTTCTTCATATGAAGTACAAATAGCACAAATACATGAATTAATAATTTTACAAACGGTTTCTTGATTAACTTTATTAAATATTCTTACTCTATTATGTACATTAGATGGTAAACTATTTATAGAGAAATCATCTTTCATTATTAAACAAAAGTTATAGTTTGTCATTTTATATATAATATCTTGGACTATATTAAATCCTTTTGGATAATTTGTAGATGACCCAATGAATAATATAGAGTTTGGCAAAATATCATTATATCTCTCTCCCCTATCGGGTTTAAAAAAATTGAAATCAATACCTAATGGGCATATTTTAATTTTTAAGTGATTTGATATTATATTTCTATATTTTTCAAATACATACTTTGTATTGAATATAACTATATCTGATTGGTTAATTACATTAATTTGTTCAGTTTTATCGTCTAAAATATCCTGTATAAGAGATATTGTTTTAACATTCGTATTTATTTTTCTAAAATATGAACCATTGCGAATTATATATCGAGGTTGCTCATATGTTAACGCATTTTCTATTACATTTGAAAGTATTGAATAATCTGTATATCCTCCAGTTTTATCTATTAAATTAGGAAACCAGTCTAGTAAATTATGCCAAAATGTGGTAGTTCCCGGAATACATGACAAACAATCATTAATTAACCATCCTCGTTTTTCCATAATAATTATAACATTATAAAATAATATAAAATGCACCATTCCGATTTCATTGCTATTTTAGCTTCTATTTATAAACCTAATTTATATGTTGAATTAGGTTTATATGAAGGAGAAACATTACATAAAGTATTACCTTACGCAAAAAAAATACATGGAATTGACTTAAAACAGAAATCACAACTAGATACTTTGAAAAATAATAATGTACATGTTAATATTCATTATACTACAACCAATAGTTTTTTTGAAACATTTACTGAAGGGGTTGATATGGCATTTATAGACGCCGACCATTGTTTTGACAGTGTCAAACAAGATTTTGAAAATGTTTTACAACGATTAAATCCAGGTGGAGTAATTATACTACATGATACAGACCCTGATAATGATTCGTTATTTAACCCAGGATATTGCGGCGATTGTTATAAAATAGTAGAATATCTTGAAAAAAGAGATGATATAAATATTGTAACTTTACCACTTGAGCCGCCAGGTTTATCAATTGTTACAAAAAAAAATAATACACGCACACAACTACGCCATTCTTAGACCAACGAACATTTTAAAATGTTTGTTTGCCTCCCGCAGGGAGGTCGATTTTAGACCGATGAACATTTCAAACAGGCACTTAGCGGGGCTTTGCCCCGCTATTTGTAGGCCTATAATGTTCATCGGTCTAAATGTTCATCAGTCTAATTAGATGTATCTCTCATTTCTCCCTCTTGAAAGTGATAAACTATACTATTAAAATCGGTATAATGTTGAATTCCAATATTATTTAATTTGCGAATTAAAACATGATCTCCTGGATTACATGGTTTTAAATATTCAGCATATGTTGGATTATAAAGATCAGAATCAGTTGTAATGTTTCCTTCTGGATAGTAGTTAATTTCTTTTAAATATTTAGTCTTAATAAGTAGTGGCATAAAAAGTCCGCCTGGCATTAGTTTTTTCTCAGAAACTTGTTTAGCATATTCTACAAAATCAGAATCTCTATAATCACTAGGAACATTTCCAAAATTACACTCGATTCCATATGTTCCTGATCTCATAATACCCCGTTCAACTAATCGTGATGTAAGTATTTTACTTTCATCATAATTTTCCATTAAACTTTCTAACCAATTTGGTGAAAATGCCATATCACTATTAATTAATACAGTATATTCGCCTTTGGCCATTTTACACGCAGTATTCCATGCGCGGTATACATTATTAATATACCACTGTTTTCTCTGCTGTTCAGTATTATTATGAATATAATGTGGTATATTATTTTCTTTTAGATAATTTAACACATTATCGCATGCATCATTTGCCACAAAATAAAATTCATTATCATTTAAATTTGTATACTTTTTAACTTGATCATATACAAATTGTAGCCATCTTGTACTCTTATATATTAAACACGCTATAGATACTTTAGTTGTCATTATAAATAATATACTATATAATTCTTTATATTACTAGTATTTTTAGCATAAATCTACTACAAATGATTGATATTTGTACTTATTAATATATTACTTTTAATATATTTTTCTAAATCTTCTATAATAGTATTAGTATCTATATTAGATGGAAATGCTATAAAATTACGACAATCTATATTACAACCAGATAGTATTTCATCTATAATATATGTATTATATCCATAAGTAGCTAATAAGTTACATATTTCCATATAATTTTCAGATTCTATATGTTGTTCAAACGTAATAATCGGTTTAAATTTTTTAATTAATTCTATACTACCTTTAATTACTTTTAATTCCATTAGTTCTACATCTAAATGAATATAATCAATATCATATATTATACCATCATTTAATAAATTATCGATTGTTGTTGCAGATATACGTTTTATATTAGTACTATTATTATGTAAAAAGCAGTAATGATTATCAGTATCATTCGTACACAGTATATCTAGTTTATCACTTAGCGCAGTTTCTATAACTTTAATATTTACAATATCATTATACAATGATAGCTCTTTAATATAACTACAATTTTCTGATGATGGATCTATTGCGAAGACTGTTTTTTTAATATTTTTTGCCCAAGGAACTGTATTATCTCCAATCCACGCACCACTATCAATTATATTTCCTTTTATGTAATTATTATTTATTAGATATGTGTTAATTTTTCTAAATAATATTTCGTGATTACCACGATTAATAATTAATTTATCAAACTTATGACCAAATAGCTTTATTTCTATATTATTGTCATTTATAAATATTACCATATATAAATAAATAATATATTATATTTAAGTTCTATATACATTCTTAAAACTATCTGGATCCGCTCTCATCAATCTTAATCTATCCTTCTCTTCATCTATAGGATCGTCTGGTCTTGCCACAAAAAATGCCTTTTGTCTCTTATTCGTATCTGTATAATTTTCACTTAAATATGAAATCGTTACAAATATACGTTTAGAATCTGCTGGGCAATTAACAGGCTCTGGATTACCATGCCACGCATAATCATTACAATTAAATATTACCATACGATTAAATAATGGTGTGATCGAATCCATCTTTTCATATAATTTAGCCTTATTTGATTCTGAGGAATCACCACTCCACATCTCTAAATTACAACCATATTCCACTTTCCAATTACTACTTAAATAAATACCAACTGTAACTTGTTTTTTTTGTTTAGTAATAGGGTGAAGACCCGCATCAACATGTATATCTAACTTATCTCCACTATTATATTTATGAACTCCCCAAAAATTTCGTGTAGAATCTAATAATAATTTATATCCAGTAATTTCAGATAACTTGTCTACAAATTCACTACTTTGTAGTTCATCAAATAATTTATTGAGATTTTCTGGAAAATTATATTTATCTCTAAGTGTAAATTTAGACTCAAAAGGATTCTCATATCTATCCCAGGCCGCATCTGAAATATCTAAAATTTCCATTTGTATTTTGTTAGCAATCTCCTCATTTAAAATATTATCTTGAAATGTATATGGATATGGTTTTTGATTTTGATACTGTTCAGATACAATATTAATTGAATTCATATATTATATTTTATCTTAAACTCTTTAAGTATATAAAGAGTTTAAGATAATTAACATAAACTATTTTAGTTATTAGCAACTTTTACAATATACCAGCTAAAATTTTCATCTCCATAATAATGTATAGGCTCAGAAAGATGAATAATCTTTTTATTAGCATTTTGTACCATCTCCTTAATTTTATCTAGACTTCTAAAATGATGTGTTCCAATACTAATAAGGTGCTTAACTTTAGGATTTGGTTCTTCACCTTCTCTTAAAAAAGCAAACTGAAATGTAAAAAACCCTGAATCCTTTAATTGAACATCTTTCAAAATCCTTTGAATCTCATTATCATCACAATGCTGAAATACAAGATTACAAATAGCTATATCTACTGGTTCTATTCTAGATAATTCAGATGTCAAATATGTACTGGCAATATCATTTACATTATCTAAAGCAACTTGTGATATATCTGCACACATTATAGTATTATGTTTTGAATGTAAATATTTACTTAAATGACCCAGTCCTACTCCTATATCCAAAATTTTATTATTACTAATATTCCTATCAATCTTATGAAGATCTAAAATATATTCAGCATTATTTGTACCAGACAACCAATACTCATTCTTATTTTTATGCTGCTCCTGCCAAAAATTATTCATTTGGATATTATAATCATAATATCTTTAAGCAGTACCAAAATATTGGTTCAAATATGTAATTACACTATTACTAGTTTTTCCATTACCTAACCATTTTAGATCCATTACCTTTACCTGATTATGAATATCATCCAGCCATTTATAAACTTCCTCTGAATTATCATCATTCACTCTATAACAAATACTACAATTATATTGATAACTCTGTGGTCTTTCAGTATAATCTCGCGGAACTACTACAGGCGTATTAAGTAAAGCAGGCTCTTCTTGACCTGTCCCACTATCACTAATAATAAACCTAGAATGGTATATAGTTTCAATATACTCATTATAAGCTAATAGGGGAATAATTTCTATTCTACCAAGATCAATATTGTTAGAATCTATAGCATCCTTTAATCTTTTAAAATATAGAAGCTTTACAGGTACATTATATTTATCAATACATTTATTTCCAAACTTAATAATATTTCTTAGCCGTTCCACATAT
>Ga0114966_10000241_pt1 | contig 52696 bp, 62 predicted proteins | sample M_130207_XF_Meta_FD_87029 | JGI IMG/M metagenome (GOLD analysis project Ga0114966, IMG submission 87029) | Freshwater microbial communities from Lake Montjoie, Canada to study carbon cycling - M_130207_XF_MetaG | ecosystem: Environmental > Aquatic > Freshwater > Lake | place: Lake Montjoie... | reverse complement strand
GCCCTGAGGGCGTCAGTGCTGGGCGAGTGCGGCGGCGTCCTGGCTGCGGCCGCTCGCGCGATAGAGCGTCTGCAGGGCGGCTCGCGCCCGGACGTTGGCGGGGAAGGCGGACAGCTCGGCGCGGAGGAGTTGCTCGGCGTCAGGCGTGCGCTCGACCCGCACGAGCGCCTCGGCGGCATAGACCCGCAGGTCGGTGAGCGGCGGCCGCCCGGTGCGGCCTGCCGTCGCGAGTGCGCGCTCGAACGCCTCGACGGCCTCCGCGTCGCGCCCCTGGTCGAGCGCGAGCCGACCTTCGACGAACGCCTTGACCGGGCGATTCGCGTCCGCGGTTTCCGACGCCGCAGCCTCGGCCTGCGCCAGTTCGGCATCCTTGCGGCTCAGCGCGACCCGAGCGAGCACTTCGTGCGCCTCGGCCTTCTGGACAGCGTCGGCCGTGTCGATGTCCAGCACCGCGCTCGCCTCGCTGTGCGCCTCGTCCAGCTTGCGCACACGCAGGTAGGATGCCGCGGCGCCGAGATGGCTGGCGGTGTTGCCAGGTTCCAGCGCCAGGGCGTGCCCGTATGCGTCGAGGGCCACCTCGTGACGCTCCTGACGCGCGGCGGTGCTGGCGAGATGCATCCAGAGGTCGGACATGCCAGGCTGCTCGGTCGTCAGGACACGGTACGCGTCGATGGCGTCGCGCCAGCGGTCGCTGCGCGCCACCTGCACGGCGGCTCGGTAGCGTTCGACGAAGGTCACCTGGGTCTCGGCGTCGGGCTGCTCGGCGTCGGGAACCGGTGCCGAGCCTGGCACGCCGACATAGCCGAGCGCCTCGTACCGCTCCCGGTCCGTCGGGGTGACCGGCGCGGCCGCGAGCGATGCCTCGCGGCCGACCAGTTCGGCGAGCGTTGCCTTCATCGTGCTGACAAGGCCGGCCTGCTCAGCGGCCAGATTGGTGCGTGCGGCTGGCGCAGCCTCGAGGTCGAACAACTGCGCGCTGGCGCCACGCGTTACCAACTGGAAGCGCCCGTCGATCAGCGACCGCTCGGCGTCCCAGCCGAACCTGTAACGCGCGTAGAGCGATTCGCTGTAGATGGGCGACGCGGGGATCGACCCGGTGCCGAACAGCGGGGTGAGCGAACGGCCGCGCAGTCCGCCGGCTCCCGGCGCCTTCGCCAGCGCGAGGATCGTCGGCACAAGGTCGATCTGCTGCACCGGTACGCTGACGCGGCGCTTGCCGCCGTCGCCGCCGGGCTGCTTCACGATGAGTGGGATATGGAGCGCCGAATCGGACGTGAGCAGGCCATGCGTCTGTTCGCCGCCGTCGCCCAGTCCTTCGCCGTGGTCCGAGACGAGGAGAATGGTGGCGCGGTCGTACAGCTGGTGCGCCTTCAGGTAGCGCACGAGACGACCCACCACTTCGTCCGCGTAGGCCACTTCGGCGTCGTACGGGGAGAGGCCGGTGAACCGGTCCTGGGCCATGTAGGGCGCGTGCGGTTCAGCGATCTGGAGGAACAGGAAGGCGCGCGAGGTGCCAATGGAGTCGAGCCAGTGCTCGGCGACCTTCTCCGACTCGGCGCCGTCGCGCATCAGCCAGGCATCCGGTGCGGCGGCGTCGGGGGCCGGCAGTTCCGCATCGAAGAACGAGAACCCCTCGGCGAGGCCGGTCTCCTTGCGCAGCAGGAACGACGAGACGATGCCGCCCGTGGCGTAGCCGCGGTCCCGAAGCAGTCCGGCGACCGTGCGTGCCGACGACGGCAGGGTGAAGCCGGCGGCATCACGCACGCCGGTCTCGAACGGCAGGCGTCCGGTCAGCAGAGCCGCGTGCGCGGGAAGCGTCTGGGGGACGTGCGCGTAGGCGCGCTCGAAGAGGATGCCATCAGCAGCGAGGGCGTCGATGGCCGGCGTGCGTCCCTGCGTGTAGCCGTAGGCGGGAAGGCGGTCGGCGCGCAGCGAATCGATTGAGATCAGCACGATCGGCCCGTTGACCGGTGCCGACGCCTTTGCGAAGCGCCAGCCGCCGAATGCCGCCAGGCAGCCAGACAGGGTGACGATGACGAGAATGACGGTGTGCGGGGCCGAGCGCGCCACCTACTTCTTCAACGACTCGAGCGCGGTTTTCGCCACAGCCGCATCGGGCGACGTCGGATCGACCTCGACGGCCCGAGCCAGCAAGCGGGCCGCACCCGCGTTGTCGCCCTTCTTCATAGCTGCCTCGCCGAGCTTGACGAGCGGTTTTGCCCAGAACGGGTCGGTGGCGGAGGCCTTCTCGAACCAGCGGTCGGCCGCCGCCGCGTCGTTCGCGGCCAGCTTCACTTCGCCGAGGGCGTAGAAGACTTCGCGCGGCGCAGCCGGCTCAGCGGCCGCCTTCAGCAGCGTTTCTTCCGCCGTGCGCGCATCGCCGCGCTCCAGCGCCGTCATCGCCATCGCGATGCGCGCGTGGTCGTTGCCAGGCTCCGCGCGCAGGATGTCGTTATAGGCGGCGAGCGCGGCGTCGTAGTCCTGCTTGTTGCGGAAGGCCGCGCCGATCTGCAGGTTGACAGCGGTGAGGACGGGCGCCCGGTTCAGGATGGCGCGGTAGGCGGCGATCGCCTCGTCCCACTTCTTCTGCGAGTAGAGGGCATCGGCCGCAGCCAGATCCTCCTGTAGTTCCTTGCCGATGATGCCGCCGAGGGCACCGAAGAACGCGACGCCGCTGTGCTTCAGCTCGAAGGTGACCGGCACGTTCTGGCCGCCCGAGCGCACATTCAGCAGGCCGCCTTCCGGCGCGTAGCCAGGCGACTGGGCAATGAAGCGCCATTCGCCACTGCGCAGGCCGATCATGTTGAAGCGGCCCTTGTCGTCGGTCGTGGCGGTAAAGCTCTGGCCGACGGCCGACATCTCCGCGATGACGGTGGCGCCCTTGAGCGGTTGTCCACCCTCGCCCCGGACGACGCCGCCGACGCGTCCGTTCTGGGCCTGCACGGGTGCACTCAGCGCGAGGACCGCGGCGACCCCACCAATCAGCTGTGCGACGACACGATGTTCGAACATCAGCAGCGCTCCTTCGACCCAGAAAAACGCGCCAAGTATACCGCTAGAGCAGCCAGGTCGGCTGGTACAGCAGGACGTAGACGAGCACCCCGGTGACCGAGACGTACATCCAGATCGGGAAGGTCCAGCGCGCCAGCCTGCGGTGCGTAGCGAACTGCCCCTTCAGCCCGCGCCGCAGGGTAACCAGGACCATCGGCAACACCACGATAGCCAGCGTGACGTGCGTCACCAGGATGGTGAAGTAGAGCGGGCGGACGAACCCGGTGCGGGTGAACGGCACCGATCCGACCTGCGCGTGGTAGATGAGGTAGAAGGTCAGGAACAGCGAAGACGACGCGAAAGCCGCCAGCATCCAGAAACGGTGGCTCTCGCGGTGGCCGGTCTTGATCCGGATGTAACCGATGAGCAGCAGCAGCCCCGACAGCGCGTTCAGCGTGGCGTTGACGGCAGGGAGATCGTGAACGGACATGGCATCCTAGTGATCGAGGACCATGACGGCCCAGATCAGTGGCAGGTAGATGATCGACGCAAAGAACAGTTCGCGTGCCGCCTTGTCCGTGCGCGACCGCGCGAAGCGCGCCGAGAGAACAAGCAGGGCAATGCCGAGCACCAGGGCGAGCCAGAAGTAGGCCCAGCCGGCGATGCCGACAACCGACGGTCCGATGCTGACCGGCAGGAGTGCCGCCGCATAGAGCAGCGCCTGCTGTCCGGTGCGCAGCCCATCCGGCTCGACGACCGGCAGCATCGGGAAACCCGCGGCGCGGTAGTCGTCGCGGTACATCCAGGCGATGGCCATGAAGTGCGGAATCTGCCAGAGGAAGACGATGGCGAACAGCGTCCAGCCACCGATGGCAATGTCGCCGCGCGCGGCCGACCAGCCGATGACGGCAGGCAGGGCGCCTGGGACCGCGCCGACGAGCGTCGAGAGGCTCGACGTCCGCTTCATCGGCGTGTAGACGAAGAGGTAGAGCGCGATCGTGGCCAGGGCCAGGGTCGCCGCCACCCAGTTGGTGGACCACGCGAGCGTGGCGAGCCCCGCCACCGACATGACGACGCCGTAGACCGTGGCTTCCGGTGCGGCCATCCGCTGATCGGGCAGCGGCCGCATGCGGGTCCGGCGCATTCTGGCGTCGGTGTCGCGTTCGTACACCTGGTTCAGCACCGCCGCGCCGCCGGCCACGAGCGCCGTGCCGGCCACCGCCTGCGCCATTTCGACCAGATTGAGCGGGCCGGTCACACCGAGGTAGTAACCCGCGGCGCTGGTGAGCACCACCAGCAGATTCAGCCGTGGCTTGGTCAGGCTGATGTAGTCGCTGAGCGTGGTCGAGCGGCGCGCATCAGGAATCCCCTGCGCGAGTTCCACCGGCGCGTTCTTCATGCGCACGTCTCCGCCGTCGAACAGGGGGCGACCCGGCTGTACAGCACGGTCAGTTGGCCGAGGCGGCCGGAACCGTGAAGGCGAAGGTGATGTCCTTCGATTCCTTCGCGCCAACCGTGACGCTCTGCGTCAGAGTGCCCAGTTTCTCGTGCCAGGCTTCGATCGTGTAGGTGCCGGGCGGCAGGCCCTTCAGCGAGAAGGCGCCGCTGGTGTCCGATACGGCGTAGAACGGATTGGTCATCACGCCAACGTAGGCGTTCATCCAGCCGTGGACGTCGCACTTGAACGGCACCATCACCTCACCCGCGGTGAACGTGTGCGTCGTCTTCATGTTCTGGATCGGCTGGCCGTTGTTGAACTCGCGGTTGTTCTTCGCGACGGCGTGGATGTTGTGCAGCGTCGGGTCGCTGTTGATGATATCCAGCGGTTGCCCGACCTGGATGCCGAACACATGCGGGTGATAGCGGCAGTCCTTCTGGTCGATTCGTACCGGTGTGGTCGGCGTTTCGAACACGAGGTTGCCGAGGCCATCCTTCACGTAGACGAAGACGTTGGCGAGCGACTTGCCATCGGCGCCGACGACGTAGGTTTCCATCATCTGCGGGCCATCAGCCTGCCGCGCGCAGACCGGATCGGCGTTCATCTTGATAGCGACGTTGGCGGGGACGGTACCGCTGACCGTCACGGTGCCGTTCACGTCAGTGGCCGTCGCCGGATCGACCGGGCTGGTGCTGGTGGCCGCTGCCGCTTCCTTCTTCGCTGCGGGCGTGTCCTGGCTGCCGCCGCACGCACTCACTGAGGCGGCAAGGGCCACACCCAGTCCGAACATCCACACGCTCCGTAGACGCATCACCATCTCCTGTCCCTGCGATTTTAACCTGAAGTCAGCGGGTGGCTGCGGCAACCGGAGCGGGCGCGCCCGCCTCCTGCAGCTTGCGCTCGACGCGGTCCTGAATCCAGTGCGCGTCCCACCACTCCACCGGGTTCACCGGGTGGCCGCCGACGAGCATCGTGAAGTGCAGGTGGTCGCCGCCAGCCAGGCCGGTCATGCCGCTCCGACCAAGCAGCTGCCCCTTGGCCACGCTGTCACCCACCTTCACATCGATGGAGGACAGGTGACCGTAGAGCGAGGCAATGCCCATCCCGTGGTCGATGATGACGCAGTTGCCGTAGATGCCCAGCCAGTCCGCGTTGACGATCGTGCCGCTATTGGCGGCGACGACCGGCACGTTGGCGGTAACCGCGAGGTCGAAGCCGAGGTGCGTCTGCTGGTCAACGTCCTTGCCGTTATAGACGTAGGTGCGGGCGTCCGCGAACGCGGCCTCGACCTGCGAGTTGCCGAGCTGGGCAAATGGCCCCTTCCACAGCAACTCGGCCGGCGACTTCAGCGACAGGGCGGCAATCTGTTCGGCGTTCATCCTGCGCAGGTCGCCATTGACGATCAGGAAGTCGCCCAGGAGGTCGTTGGGATTGTCGATTGAGCGCCGCACCTTGGCCTGCGGCGAGTGCGCCAGGATCTCCGGCACGACCCGACTGAGGAATCGATCGTCGATGGGAATCCGGCTCTTCCGGAACGGCTTCTCGAACACATCGTCGACGAACGCCGCCGTCACCTCGTTGCCCGCCGCGTCGCGGGCGAACGCCACCACGCGGCTGTCGAGCGGCTGGTCATGGAGCAGGGCGAAGAATGCGACCTTCAGCGACGGGTCGGCGCCAGGGATGCCGGCGCCGCTCGCCGGGTAGCCCTGGTATTCGACCGTTCCCACCCGCACGCCTGACCGCACGTCCGGCGGTGTGGCCCGGTAAATGACGAACTCGGCGCCGCCGTGATTCAGGTAGTGCTTCGACGACAGCACGGCGACGCGCGGCGGTTCCAGCGTGATCGCGAAGGTCTTCGACACCGTCGTGTGGACGTCCCGGATGCGCAGGAACGAGGTGCGCGAAGCCGTGATGGTGACCGAGGCGGTACCCTGCTGCAGTTCGGGCAGGACGGCCTTGCCAATCGGCACCGCTATCTGGAGATGATCGGCATCCGCGCGCGTGACCACCGCCGAACCGGGGTTCTTCAGGGTGAACAGCGGGAACGTCTTGCCGTTCTGCTCGAGCGTGGCGTCGATCTCGGAGAAGATGGTACGCCCGACTCCCGCCGTGAACTGCAGGGTGCCCTGCTGTCCGACAGGCCCGGCCGGTTGCTCGATGGTGATGGTGGGGGGAGTGGTCTGCCCGGCCGACCAGTAGAAGAAGCCAGCCAGAGAGAGCAGAAGAATAATCAGGAACCCAAGCCAACGAAACATGGACTCCATGATACGCAGTTTGCTACTATTGGAAATTCCTAAACGGTAGGAGCCGGTATCGTCTAGGGGTCAGGACACGTGGTTCTCAGCCACGGGACCGGGGTTCAAATCCCCGTACCGGTACCATTCACTTATAGACCTCCACTCGATGAAAGCCCCGCGCCAACGCGCGGGGCTTTTTAGTTTCCCGCCGCGCTAGTCGCATCCCGCTGTCGTGTTACTCGGCCTGACGCTGCAGGATACGCTCGGCAACTTCTTCATCGTGCCGAACAGTGTCCTGTCGAAGGACACCATCATCAACTACTCGGAGTCGACGCTCGAGACGCGCCTCGCACTCGAGGTGGGCGTCAGCTACGACGCCGCACCGAACCGCGTGAAGTCGACGACCCCGACGCGATCAAGGACGAGCCGCTCATCGTGCGCGTCGTGCCGCCCGAGGTGCTGCTGGTGGATTTCGGGGAGTCGTCGATGTTCGTGCTGTTGTCGGGGGCGGGGGCGGCCGCGGTCTGCATCGAGCCGGGCGACCGCGAAGCGGCGCGCATTCCGTCCGGCGGGTTCTTCGGCGAGATGTCGCTGCTGACCGGGGCGCCGCGCAACGCGACGGGCCGCACCGCCGTCGACTCCGAGGTGCTCGAGATCACGGCGGATGAATTCAAGCAGTTCATCCTCGCCAATCCCGCGTCACTCGATGTCATGGGGACTGCGGTGGCGATGCGGCAGGCGGAACTGGATCAGGCCCGTGCCCAGGGCCCGACCCAGTCGGTGGCCGACGAGTCGCAGGGACTGGTCGACCGTATCCGCCGCTTCTTCGGCGTCGCCCTCAACTGAGCAGGGCGCTTCGGCAGCTACACTCTGAGAAGTCCTAGAGCCGTTTCGGTTTCGGCGTAGGACGTCGTGTCCGGCTTCAGCCGGACTTTCTGGGGTCCGCCTAAAGGCGGACACTACACCGGTCTCGAAACCGCTCCTAGCGTCGGTACCCGCGATAGCCCTCCGCGTAGCCGCGCTGGAACGCCGCCCGGTATGCACGCGCGTAGTCGTCGCGCGAGCCCCACTGCCGGTCGTAGCCGTGGTCGCCTTCCCGATAGCGCTTCTCGCGAATGGGATCGAAGCGGTCGCCGCTGCGCGCCGCCCGTTCGCCTTCCTGCAGCCCGTCGCGATAGCCGTTGTCGGCGGCCGGCGGTGTGGTGCGACGCGGGTCGCCACCGTTGCCACGAGCAACGCGCCGATATCCATCGTCGTAGCCCGACTCGAAGCCGTCGCGATAGGCGCGCAGGTCGCCGCGGTCGTCGCCCCGGCGGTTGTCGCGGTACGCATCGTGCCGGCGCAGGTCATAGGCGCGCCCTCGCCGCGCATCGTCAGCGCCCGCGTCGCGGCCGTCGCGCAGGCCGCGGTTGTAATAGGCACGATCGTCGCGATCGGAGACCGGACCCCGCGGCGGATACAACATGCCGGTGGCGCATGCCGGTGTTGCGACGAGAACGGTGGCGGCGAGCAACAACGAGAGATGGCGCGTGGGCATGCACATGAGCTCCTCCAGACTTCCAGGGGAGGATCCATCAAGGGACATGCCACGCCGATCACCGAGGAATTCCCGAAGAATCTGGCCGGCTCGTGCCGGCGGGCGTCCCCGTGAGCGGACGCTCAGCGGTCCGGCGTCACCTGTTTGAGCAGCTCGCGTGCGCGGGCGGCGCTGGCGCCGTCGGAGTCGCTGTCGCCGAGCTGCGACGCGGTACGCAGATGCTCGCGTGCCGACGCCATGTCCGACTCGGCGAGTGCCAGCTGGCCGAGTTCCAGGTGCGCCCGCCCCTGCACCCACTTCCGGCCGCCGTGCGCGATCGACTGCGTCAGGTCGGCCCGCGCCTCGGCCGCCCGGCCGAGAGCCGCGCGTGCCTCGCCGCGGCGGTAGTACCACAGCGTGTCTTCGCCTGACATGCGCGGCCGCGTGTCGCGGGCCAGTATCGTCAGCCCCTCGTTCAGTATCCGCTCTGCCTCCGCCGGCCGCTTCGCGCGGAGCAGGGTCGATCCGGCCTCGAGCCAGAAGAGCCGGTTGCGCGGATACTGCTGCCGCAGGATTCGCAACTGCGCGAGGGCGTCGTCGTAGCGGCCGTCGCGGTTGTAGAGCAGCAGCAGCGCCAGGCGCGCGTCACCCTGGTTGTCGCCCGGGTAGGCTGCGGCGCGCTCGACGAGCGCGATGCCGCGTTCGCGTCCGCCGCCGAACCCGGCCACGTAGGCGGCCCAGCGCAGCGGCATGTTCAGCGCTGACACCAGGTAGCGATACGTGCCGACGATGAGCCCGGCATCGCCGCGTGACGGGTCGAGCTCGAGCACACGCTCGTGTTCGCTGTACGCCTCGCGCGCCGCGCGAAACGCCGAGACCACACCGCCATCGATGGTGGCGATGTACGACGCGCGCAGGCCGACGGCCGCCCCGAGCTGGTAGTGCGCGTGCGACTCCCTTGGCGCTGCCGCCACGCGCTGGCGGGCCAGACCAATCGCACGGTTGATCGCGCGCTGGAACTCGTCGGCGACGGCTTGCGGCGGCGGCGGCAGCGACACGTCCCTGGTCGTCACACGCCCGAGGTAGCTGTCCACGGTCATCGTGCCGCGCCGCATCGCCAGTTGCACGATCAGCGCACCGGCCAGCCCGCGCCACGCCGCGGCGTCCTGCGGGTCGGTGCGTGTCGCCTCGCGCCAGGTGGCCAGCGCCCTCGCCTCGTCGAGATTGTAGAGTTCGTCGGCGGCCCTGGCCCGCAGGACATCTGACGCCGGATTGGCCCGCGCCTCGCGCCCCAGCAGGACGGCCAGGACAACAGCCAGCGTTGCCACGCATCGGGAACACCGTCGCATCGGGCGATTTTACGCTCCACGGGCTGGCTTGCGCCCCTCGCGCCTTGTGCCTACAATCGGGCTGTTGATGCCCTCCCGCCGTCAGCCCTTCTTCAGAACCTACGTCTTCTCGCTCGATCACAAGGTGATCGGCATCCAATACGCCATCACCGGGCTGCTGTTCCTGCTGTTCGGCTTCTCGCTGATGATGGTCATGCGGTACCAGCTCGCGTACCCCATGACCCCGGTGCCGTTCATCGGCGGCCTGCTCAGCCAGGCGAATGCGTCGGGCGGCATCCTGCTGCCGGAGTTCTACAACCAGCTCGGCGCGATGCACGGCACCGTGATGGTCTTCCTCGGCGTCGTGCCGCTGGCCATCGGCGGCTTCGGCAACTACCTCATCCCGCTCCAGATTGGCGCCGCCGACATGGCCTTTCCCAAGCTCAACCTGATGAGCTACTGGGTCTACGCCGTCGGCGGCCTGATCATGATCGCCACCTTCTTCGTGCCGGGCGGCGCTGCGCAGTCGGGGTGGACGTCGTATCCGCCGCTGTCGGTCATCGCCTCGGGCGGCCAGACCTGGTGGCTGGTCGGGATGCTGTTCCTCATCACCTCGTCCACGCTCGGCTCGATCAACTTCATCGTCACGATCGTCCAGCTCCGTGCGCCGGGCCTGACGTGGATGCGGCTGCCGTTCTTCGTATGGGCGCAGTTCGCGGCCGCGTTCCTCCTGCTGCTGGCGTTCCCGCCGCTCGAAGCCGCCGGCGTGCTGCAGTTGATGGACCGCGTGGCTGGCACGAGCTTTTTCTTACCGAGCGGACTCGTGGTGGCCGGTCAGGCGGTCACGTCGATGAGCGGCACCGCGGAAGGCACGCTGGCGTCGGGCGGCGGCAACCCGCTCCTGTGGCAGCACCTCTTCTGGTTCCTCGCGCACCCCGAGGTCTACGTCCTGATTTTGCCAGCCATGGGGATCGTCGGCGAGATCATCGCGAACAACACGCGGCGGCCGCTGTGGGGCTACCGCGGCATGGTCTACTCGGTGGGCTTCCTCACCTTCATGTCGATGGTGGTCTGGGCGCACCACATGTACATCACCGGCATGGGTACCACGCTCGCGGCGTTCTTCCAGACGACGACGATGATCATCTCGGTGCCGTCGATCGTGATTATCACGTCGCTGCTGATGACGCTGTGGGGCGCGTCAATCCGCTTCACCACGCCGATGCTGTTCGCGCTGGCCTTCCTGCCGATGTTCGGGATCGGTGGCCTCACGGGGCTGCCGCTCGGGCTGGCGCCGTCGGACATCCACCTGCACGACACCTACTACGTCATCGGCCACTTCCACTACCTGGTGGCGCCCGGGACGATCTTCGCGTTGTTCGCGGGCATCTACTACTGGTTCCCGAAGGCGACCGGCCGGCGGATGAACGACCTGCTCGGCCGCATCCACTTCTGGGGTTCGCTGGTGTGCATGAACGTGATCTTCATGCCGATGTTCATCCAGGGGCTTGGCGGCATGAACCGGCGCCTCTATGACGGCGGGCTGCAGTTCCAGCACAACGCCGACCTGCTGAAGTGGAATGTCGTGATCGGCATCGCCGCCTGGACCATGGGGCTCTTCCAGGTGCCGTTCATCATCAACTTCTTCACCAGCATCCGCTGGGGCGCGCCGGCGTCGGCGAATCCGTGGGACGCCACGACGCTCGAGTGGGCGACGACGTCCCCGCCGCCGCATCACAACTTCGACACGCCGCCCTCCGTGTACCGGGCCGCCTACGAGTACAGCGTGCCGGGTGCGGAGCGCGACTTCTCGCCGCAGTTCGAGCCGGAGCGGGTCTGATGCAGATCCCCTACACCACCGAGGCACGCCCGGACACCGGTCTGTACAACGCGAAGTTGGGCATCTGGCTGTTCCTGGCGTCAGAGGTGATGCTGTTTGCCGGCCTGTTCTCGAGCTACATCCTCCTGCGCACCGGCGCCGTGGAGTGGCCGCACCATGTGCTGCCGGTGGGCCTGGCCACGGCCAACACCGCACTCCTCATCACGTCGTCGATGACCATGGTGATGGCGTGGGAGGCGTTGAAGACGAACAACTGGTCGCGTCACCGCGCGTGCCTCGGACTGACGGTGGCGCTCGGCGTCATTTTTCTGCTCATCAAGTTCGTGGAGTACCGAGAGCACATCGCGGCGGGCGAACTGCCGTCACGCAACACCTTCTTCGCGCTGTACTACACCCTCACCGCCGTGCATGCGCTGCATATCGTCGGCGGGCTGGTGGTGATGCTCTACCTGCTCGGTCCCGGCGCGAAACTCTGGGCTGAACAACCGGTGCAGTTCACGAACCGCGTCGAGTCGACCGGTCTCTACTGGCACTTCGTCGACTTCGTCTGGATTCTCCTGTTCCCGCTGCTGTACCTGCTGTGAGGACGCATGCGCACCTCCGCTGACACCGCCCCGGACACCCGCCGCCACGTCGCGACGTTCGCGTTACAGCTGGTCTTGATGCTGGCCACCGTCGCCGTCGCGCGCCTCGACCTCGGCGTACGCCTGAGTACCACGGCCGTGATGCTGCTGGCGGCGGTCAACGCGACGGTCGTGGCCGTCGCGCTCATGGGTGTCCGCCGGGACGGTCCGCTGGTTCGCATGCTGGTGGTGCTCACCCTTGTCGTCATCATCGGCCTGCTCGTCTGGCCGGCGTGGGACACCGCCACCCGCGTCAGGGTGTTCTGAGATGTCGCTGAAGAACGTGCACATCATCTTCATCGCCGCAGCCACGCTGCTGGCGCTGTTCTGCGCCGTGCAGGCGTTGGGCAACTACCGCGAGCAGGGGTCGATGCTGTCCGGGCTGGCGGCCACCGGGTCGCTGGCCGTGGCGGTTGTCCTGCTGCGCTACGAAGCGCTGTTCCTGACGCGCTGCCGGGCGGAGGGGATCCGATGACGCGCCGCATTGCGCTGCTGTCGGCAGCGGCGCTCCTGCTGCCGCGGCTCGCCAGTGCCTGCCCGGTGTGCTTCGGCGCCAGCGATGGTCCGATGCTCGAGGGGAGCAACATGGGCATTCTTGCCCTGCTCGTTGTGACGCTCGCGATGCTGGCGGCGTTCGCGGCGTTCTTCTACACGCTGGTCCGTCGCGAAGCCCGCAGTGTCGCTGCGGCGCCGATGGCGGCGCTCCGGCCGCTGCAGGATGGGACCGGCCGATGACGTTTCCAGGGCTTCCCGTGCAGGCGTCCGCGCATGCGCCGGACATCGACTTCGTCATCGGCCTCGAACACTGGAGCATACTCGCGCTGTTCGTGTTCTTCTCCGGCTACTTCTGCTACGTGCTGTTCCGGTTCAGGCGTGGCGCGAACCCGACCGCCAGCTACGCCGGCATGAAGAGCCGCTGGTCGCTCTGGGTGGTTGCCGCCATCGCCGTGGCCGAACTGCTGCTGCTCGTGGTGTTCGAGCTGCCGGCGTGGAGCGAGCGGATCAATGCGCTGCCGTCACCGGACGAGGCGACGGTGGTGCGGGTCGTGGCGGAGCAGTTTGCCTGGAACATTCACTACCCCGGCCCCGACCGCACCTTTGGACGCACCGAGATCGGACTCATCTCGGCGGGCAATCCGCTCGGCCTGGATCGCACCGACCCCGCAGCGAAGGACGACATCACCGCCATCAACCAGCTCACTGTGCCGGTGAATCGCCCGGTGCTGGTGCGCCTGACCAGCAAGGACGTGATCCACAGTTTCACGCTCTACGAAATGCGCGTGAAGCAGGACGCCATCCCTGGGACCGACTCGCCCGTCTGGTTCATCCCGACGGTGACTACCGACGAGATGCGCGCGAAGACCGGAAAGCCCGACTTCGAGTTCGAGATCGCCTGTTCGCAGTTGTGCGGCCTCGGTCACTACCGCATGCGCGGCTTCCTGAACGTGAAGACCGAGGTGGAGTACCAGGCCTATCTCGCGCAGGAAGCCCAGACGCTCCAGCCCTGAGCTAGAGGGCGGTGACCGCCTCGAGCACGTCCTCGGCGTGTCCCTCCGGCTTCACCTTGTCCCACCGCTTTGCGACCGTCCCGTCGGGACCAATCAGGTAAGTGGTCCGTGCCACGCCCATGTACTTTTTGCCGTACATGGAGCGCTCCTGCCACGCGCCGTACTTCTCGGCGACGTCGTGGTCGGCGTCGGCCAGCAGCGGGAAGTTCAGGTCGAACTTCGCGGCGAACTTCGCCTTGCTCTTCTCGTCGAGGATGCTGACGCCGAAGATCGCGGCCTTGCCCGGCTTGAACTTCGGCAGGTTGTCGCGAAAGGCGCAGGCCTCGACGGTGCAGCCCGGCGTGTCGTCCTTTGGGTAGAAGAAGAGGACGACCGGTCGTCCTTCGTAGTCGCTGAGCTTGTGGGTCTGGCCGTCCTGGTCCTTCAGCGAGAACGCGGGCGCCTTCTTTCCTGCTTCAATCAACGGCATTGGTCGCTCCTTGCGGCTTCCTTGAGTATCGACGTAACAGGGGTTCAAGTACGCTTCCATTCTAGTGGTGACCATACGCACGCTTGATGCACACGTCTGTGGCGCGTCGCTCCGCCTCATCGTCGAGGGGTGCCCCTCGCTTCGGGGCCGGACGATGGGGGAGAAGCGGACGTCGGCGGGGAGGCTGGCTGACGCGATGCGCCGGACCGTCCTGCTCGAACCGCGCGGGCATGCCGATCTGCTCGGCGCGGTGCTGACCGCGCCGACGCAGCCAGGGTCCGACGCTGGCGTCCTGTTCATGGATGCGGATGGCTTCGTCGCGATGAGTGGACACGGCGTGATGGCTGTCGCGACGCTCGCACTCGCGCGGACGCTCATCGTGCCGCGCGACCCATCGCGTCTCGTGCTCGATACGCCCGCCGGCACGGTGCGGGTGAGCGCAGTCAGGCGCGAGGACGGAGGCGTGGGTGAGGTGACGGTCACCAACGTGCCGTCGTTCGTGCTGCAGCCTGGCGTCGATGTTCCGCTGCCGGGGCGCCGTCTGCGGGCGGACGTGGCGTTCGGCGGCGAGTTCTACGCCATTGTCGACGCCGAGTCGGCCGGCGTCACGGTGGAGGCGACGCGCACCGGCGACCTGCGGCGCATGGGCATCGCCATCGCCGCCGCCGTGGATGCGGCGCTGGCGGTGGTGCATCCCGCCGCGCCGGAACTGCACGTGCTTGGTGGCACCGTCTTCACCGCGCCGCCGCAGGAGGCTGGCGCCGACCTGCGCTGTGCGACCGTTCGGGTCAGCGGCGCCGTCGATCGGTCAGCCAGCGGCACCGGCGTGTCCGCGATCATGGCCGTGCTCGCGGCGATGGGCTTGTTGTCCGAGGGCGGTGGCTTCGAAGTGGAGGGGCTTGCCGGTCAGCGCCTGCGCGGCCGCCTTCGCAGCCCTACACGGGTCGGTGCCGTCGATGCGATCGTGCCGGAGATTTCCGGCACGGCCTACATCACGGGCGAGCACCTGTTCCTGGTGGATGGGGCCGACCCACTCGCGGGCGGCGTCCGAATCAGCTGACGAGGAAGTCGTTGCTGAGGCGGGTGAGCAGGTCGGGCAGCGACTCACCGTTCAACGCAAACAACTGGCGGTCGGCATCCCATGTCAGCTTGAAGCTGCGCGACATCGCCGACACCCAGATCTGTCGCACCGGCGCCTGCGGCGACACCACGAACTTCGACTCGCGCGGTTCCTCGAACACGACGTTCAGCACGCCGTTCTGGAATTCCACTTCGAACTCATTGTCGTCAGCCAGCGGCAGCAGCGCCTTGCGCGCGCCTTCGAGCGCTTCGTCGCTCTTTACGCGGAATTCCTGATCAGTCAGCGTGCTCATTTTGTAGTGTCCGTGAACCTTTCCGGCTGAGGCCTCGTCTGAAATTAATGAAAGGAGGCACCAGATGTACGAATGGTCGTTCTCGTCGTCCGCTGAGCTCGTGATCGGCGCCGCGCTTGCGCTCGTCGTCGTCGCTCTCGTTTTCGTCTAACCTACTTGCCTGACGGCGCCGCCGCAGATGCGACATAGCTGCGGCGTGCGCGTGCCGTCATTCCCACCTGCTTCATCTTCACCGTCAGTTTGTGCACCTTGCCGTCCAATTGCTGGGCTTCGAACCCGAGCACGTACTGGCTGTGCAACTCCTGCGCAACCCGGGTGAAGGTGGGGCCCAGATCACTGGTCTGTTTCAGTTCGAAGTAGCCGCCGCCGGTTTCATCCGCGAGACGGCGCAGCGCCGAGTCGGGCTTGCTCCGCACCGTGCGCTGCCCGTCGAAGTATTCGCTCTGTAAGCCGATGGCGTAGATCATCACTTCTTCGGCGCGAGCCCTGTCCATGACGGTGCCTCGCCCGACGCGGCTCGAGGTGTCGTCGCCGTCGGTAAACACGAGGACGACCTTGCGGCCGTCCACGCCCTGCAGCTGGTTCAGCCCCTCCGCGATCCCGTCGAACAGCCGCGTGCCGTTGCCGAAGTCGAGGTCGCGCACTTCCGTGACCAGTTGGTCGCGGTCGTTCGAGAACTGGGCCGACAGCTCGATCTTGTCGTTGAAGGCGCCGACCGCTGCTTTGTCTTCGGGCAGCAAGCGGACGATGAACTGCTCAGCGGCGGCCTTCAGTAACTGGATGGAGCCGGTCATGCTGCCGCTGGTATCGAGCATCACGACGACCGTGATCGGCTGGTTCTCGCTCTGGAAGACCGTCAGCTTCTGGGGCTTGTCGTTGTCCAGGATCTGGAAGTCGTCCTGCGTGAGATCGGGAACCAGGCGGTTCTGCGCGTCCAGCACGGTGGCGAACAGCGACACCACCTGGGTCGACGAGCGGAAGGTGGGTTGCTGCGCCGCCGCCGGGATGCCGGCCGCCAGGGCCAGCGCCACGAGCGCACCAGGAACGAGCCGCGACCGGACGACGGAGTCGACTCCACGCATACCAGAAGCTTACTGCAAGGCTCCGCGCGCGGCGCCAGCACGCCAGCGGCCGCCCCATCGCCCAGGGATTCGGTTCGCCTGTAGAATCGACACGTGGCCACCAAGGCGCCTACCGTCGTCGAACTCGTCTGGAACGGCCGCCTTGCATTCTCGGCGACGCTGCCGCATACGTCGCTCGTGGTCGACAGCAGCGGCACCGCCCGACCATTGCCCGTGCACTTCGACATCGAAGCCCAGGTGCCCCGCGACGCCATCGAGCGCGCCATCCAGTTGTCGCGCGACAAGTACTGCTCCGTGTGGCACTCCATGCGGCAGGACATCGACCTGCAGGTGACGTTTGACCTCACGCCCTGAAGGGGCCGCGTCTCGCAGCACCCGGCGCACCTACATCGACTGGGCCCGCGGCATCGCCGTCCTCATCATGATCGAGGCCCACGTGCTCGATGCGTGGACGCTGCAATCGGAGCGGGGCTCGGTGGCGTTCGGCTATCTGAACATCCTCGGCGGCGCGGCCGCACCGCTGTTTCTCTGGCTGGCCGGCCTGGCGCTGGTGCTGGCGGCGGAGCAGCGCGAGACGCGCACCGGCGACCGGCGCGGCGCCGGCCTGGCGCTCATGCGGCGGGGTCTCGAGATCTTCGTGCTGGCGTTCATCTTCCGCGCCCAGTCCTTCATCGTCAGCCCGGGCAACCCGCTCGTGTCGCTGCTGCGGGTCGACATCCTGAACATCATGGGGCCGTCGATGCTGGTGGCTGCGCTGCTATGGTGGCTTGCGGGCGGCCCCCGCCGTGCAATGGCCGTCTGCGGTGCCGTCGCCACCGCCGTGGCGCTCGCCGCGCCGCTGGTGCGGACCGCGCCCTGGCTGACGCTGCTGCCGCCAGCCGTCGCGTGGTACATCTCGCCGAGCGGCAATCACTCCACCTTTACCCTGTTCCCCTGGGCGGGCTTCGTGTTCGCTGGCGCCGCCTACGGCGTCCTGCTGGCCCGCACCGGCTCAGGCGAGGACGGGCGGACGCTCGGCCGGTTGGCCGCGATTGGGGCCTTCGTCGCCGCCGGCAGTTACTACGCCTCGACCCTGCCCACCATCTACGCCGCGTCGTCGTTCTGGACCACGTCGCCCACCTACTTCGGGCTGCGCGTCGGCCTGCTGATGCTGCTTCTGGCCGCGATGTTCCTTGCGCGGCCGATGGCGGCGGTGGTGCCGCGGGCGTTCAGTGTGCTGGCCCGCTTCGGCCGCCACTCCCTGTTTGTCTACTGGGTGCACGTCGAACTCGTGTATGGTTACGCGACCGCGTGGATTCACCATCGGCTCCCCCTGTGGCTGAACGCGATCGTCTACGTCGCGTTCGTCGCGTGCATGCTCTGGACGATCAGCCTGCAGGACCGGGTGCTGGCCTGGTGGCGCGAGCGGCGGACGCCGCCGCCTGCCAAGGAAACCGCGGGCGCCTGACACGAAAACCGTTGAGATACCCGTTCGGCGGTCTGTAAGATCCATGCCCGTGGCCGCCACACGCTGGACCTCGTAACGCGACGGGACGCCTATGAACAACGTAGCCGCGATTCGGATGCAGCAGTCCGGGGTGCAGTTCTACCAGGCATGGCTGACGGCGAACGACATCGACACGCTGGTCCGCTTCGAGGTGCTGAACTCCGGGGAATCGGGCAAGGGCGTGCGCGGGAAGGCCCGTGCCGCATCGGCCACCTGAAGTTCGAGACCAATGGCAAATGGAAGCGCAGCGGCACCACGGTGGAGTCGCTGACGAAGGAACTCAAACTGGCACTGCAACATCCGGAGGGCGCCGCTGGCTAGCACGGGCACTATTCTCATCACCGGCGGAGCCGGATTCATCGGCTCGAACTTCGTACGGCACGTGCTCGCGCACACGCAGGACGCCGTCGTCGTCGTCGACAAACTCACCTACGCCGGCAGCCTGCTGAGTCTGGCCGGCGTCGACGAGGCGCGGGTCTCGTTCATCAAGGCCGACATCGCCGACCGCGACGCCATGCAGGCGGCGTTCACGCAGCACCAGCCCGCCGCCGTGGTGAACTTTGCCGCCGAGACGCATGTCGATCGCTCCATCGACGGTCCGGCGCCGTTTATCGACACCAACATTGTCGGCACCTTCGTGCTCCTCGAGACGGCGCTGGCGATGAACCGCGCGCGGCCCGAGCCCGAACGCGCGGCGTTCCGGTTCCTCCACGTCTCGACCGACGAGGTCTACGGTTCGCTCGGCGACGCGGGCCTGTTTAGGGAGGACACGCCCTACGCGCCGAATTCGCCCTACGCCGCCAGCAAGGCGTCGGCCGATCACCTGGTGCGCGCCTACTTCCACACCTACGGCCTGCCGACGATCATCACGAACTGCTCGAACAACTACGGGCCGTACCAGTTTCCGGAGAAGCTGATTCCGCTGATGATCCTGAACGCGCTCGACGGACGCGCGCTGCCGATCTACGGCGACGGCGGCAACGTGCGCGACTGGCTCCACGTCGACGACCACTGCGCCGGCGTGCTCACCGCACTGCAGCGTGGCCTGCCAGGCGAGAAGTACAACATCGGCGGCAACAGCGAACGGACGAACCTGCAGGTCATCGACGTGCTCTGCGAGGCGCTGGAGTCGCTGGTGCCGGCGGCGACGAATCCGGCCGTGAAGGACCGGGGCAGCTACACGGCGCTGCGCACGTTCGTGCCGGACCGTCCCGGGCACGATCGCCGCTACGCGATCGATGCGTCGAAGATCGCGCGTGAACTTGGCTGGCAACCGGCCCACAACTTCGAGTCGGGCCTGCGGGCGACGGTAGCGTGGTATGTGCAGCACCGCGAGTGGTGTGCGGCCGTCCAGTCCGGTCGATACCAGCGCGAACGCCTGGGACTCAGCTAAATGAAGGGCATCATCCTCGCCGGCGGGTCCGGCACACGGCTGCATCCGCTGACGCTCGCCGTCAGCAAGCAACTGCTGCCGATCTACAACAAGCCGATGGTGTACTACCCGCTGTCCACGTTGATGCTGTCGGGCATCCGGGACGTACTGGTCATCACCACGCCGCACGATCAGGGCGCGTTCCAGCGTCTGCTCGGCGACGGTTCGTCGATCGGCATGCGGCTCGAATACGCAGCGCAGCCCCGCCCGGAAGGGCTCGCGCAGGCGTTCATCATCGGCCGCGACTTCGTCGGCTCCGACCGGGTGGCGCTGGCGCTGGGCGACAACATCTTCTACGGCGCGCACTTCACCGACTACATCCGTGCCGCGGCGGCGCGTGAGCAGGGTGCGGTGGTGTTCGGCTACTGGGTGCGCGACCCCGAACGCTACGGCGTCGTCGAGTTCGACGCCGACGGCCGCGCGGTGAGTCTCGAGGAGAAGCCGTCGAAGCCGAAGTCGAACTATGCGGTGGTCGGCCTCTACTTCTACGACAACACCGTGCTCGACATCGCCGCGTCGCTCGAGCCGTCGCCTCGGGGTGAGCTCGAGATCACCGACGTGAACCGCCGCTACCTGGCGAGCGGACGTCTGCACGTCGAGAAGTTGCCGCGCGGCATCGCCTGGCTCGATACCGGCACGCACGAAGCGCTGGTCCAGGCGTCGAACTACGTCCAGGCGCTCGAGGAGCGGCAGGGGTTGATGGTGGCCAATCTCGAGGAGATTGCCTACCGCATGGGCTACATCGATGCCGACCAACTGATGCGCCTCGCCAGCGGCATGGGGTCGAGCTCCTACGGCCAGTACCTGAAGACGATTCTCGAGCAGGGAGCCTGAGTGCGCGTCATTCCCGCAGAGATCCCCGAAGTCCTGCTGATCGAACCGGACGTCTTCACCGACACCCGCGGCTTCTTCCTCGAGACGTTCCATGCCGAGCGCTACGCGGCGCACGGCGTGCCCGGTCCGTTCGTGCAGGACAACCACTCGCGGTCGGTGCAGGGGACGGTGCGCGGCCTGCACCTGCAGTTGACGCACCCTCAGGCCAAGCTGATTCGCGTGGTCGTTGGCGAGATCTTCGACGTGGCGGTAGACGTGCGCGTCGGGTCGCCAACGTTCGGCAACTGGGTTGGGGTCAGGCTCAGCGCCGAGTCGTTCCGGCAGTACTACATCCCGCCGGGTTTCGCACATGGATTCAGCGTGCTCAGCCCAATCGCGGAAATCGAATACAAGTGCACCGGCATCTACGACCCCACCGGACAACTCGGCCTGCTCTGGAACGATCCGGCGCTGGCGATCCCGTGGGGTGTCGAGAGCCCGGTGCTCTCGGACCGCGACCGCGCCAACCCCACCATGCGAGAGGCGCTCGATCGACTGCCGCGCTACGACGCGACGAAACCGTAATCCTGCGCACAATCTCGTGCGTCAAGCCAGGGTCAGAACTGTGCAGTGCCCTGCAGAAGCGATGCGCACGGACCGGGTACAGCGCTTGCGATAAGGCGTGATGTCATCGGTCTGATTACGGCGCGTTGCCGTGAATTGCTGGGGGAGCCAGATCGGTGGGACGAAGGGGCATCGCAATGACGCGATGCCCATTTGTCTGTACACTGGTTGCTCCGTCCCCCTAAAGCGATGCGCATCGATCTCAACGCTGACGCCGGTGAATCCTACGGCTCCTACTCGTACGGCGATGACGCCGCGGTGATGCGGAGCGTCAGCTCCGTCAACGTCGCTGCCGGCTTCCACGCCGGCGACCCTTCCGTGATGCGCCAGACGATTCGTCTCGCCAGAGAACTTGGCGTGGCTGTCGGTGCCCACCCCGCCTTTCCCGATCGCCAGGGGTTCGGCCGTCGTGAGATGACGCTCGCGGCTGCCGAGGCGGAAGACCTGGTGCTGTACCAGGTGGCGGCGGTGGCCGGTGTGGCGCAGGCGGAAGGGACGTCGCTGACGCACGTGAAACCCCACGGTGCGCTCTACAACGCCAGCGCGCACGACCGCGGGCTCGCCGAGGCGATCGCCTCCGCCGTGTTCGCATTCGATCCAGCCCTGGTGCTGTATGCGCCGCCGCGGTCAGCCCTCGCCACCGCCGGCCGGGCCATCGGACTGCGCGTCGCCATCGAGGCATTTGCCGACCGCGCCTATCAGGCTGACGGCACCTTGGTGCCGCGCGGCGAGACCGGAGCGGTCATCGTCTCGGTCGAAGAGGTGGTGACCCGCGCCATGCAGATGGCGACCGATCGGACGGTCGTCGCTGTCGATGGTTCCATCATCCAGATCGACGCCGACACGCTCTGCATCCACGGCGACACGCCAGGCGCCGCGTCGATGGCTGCCTGGATTCGCGCCGGACTCAACTCCGTGGACGTCGAGGTTCGGGCGCCTCGATCCTGAGATCTCGCGCAACTGCGACCGCCGTGCCTCCTTCACGAAGGCGACGAAGGCTCACGACGTCTCGCCCGGAAGGTCCAGACCGTTCTTCGTGTTCTTCGTGTCTTCGTGACGTTGAAGACAGCCGGGTGTGCAATGCGTTGCCGGTAGCACCAGTACGAATTCAGCCTCCAGAGACATCCCCGGTCGGAACCGCCCGTCTCCCGAATGGAAGTCGCCACGCTGCGGCTCGTGGCGAAGCCTGGCGTTCTCCACCCGAACCTGACGTCGTGCTCGGTGTCGTAGGCGGGCCGTGACCACCGCGCTCCGCGTCAGCTTCATGTAGACGCGCAGCGCTGCGGGCGTGTTGGTCAGCACCCGCGCCTCGCCATTCGTGAATCGTTCCGTCCGGTACCGAGTACGTGCGCCCGTCCGGCTCGATCAGGCCGGGTGGTCCTTCAGGGCCCGCCGCAGAATCTTGCCGACCAGGGTCTTGGGCAGATCACGCCGGAACTCGACCTTGCCAGGCACCTTGTAAGGGGCGAGCCGCTCACGGCAGAACGCGCGCAACTCGGCCTCGGTCGCCTGCTGTCCCTGGCGAAGCACCACCCACGCACGGACGGCTTCGCCCTTCGTTTCGTCGGGAACACCGCAGACACCCACTTCCTCAACCGCCGGATGGGCAGCCAGGGCCTCTTCCACCTCGCGCGGCCACACCTGGTAGCCGCTCGTCTTGATCAGGTCCTTCTTGCGGTCGACGATAAAGAGGTAGCCGTCCTCGTCGAGGTAGCCAAGGTCGCCCGTGTGCAGCCAGCGGCGCGGGCCGTCGTCGTCGAAGTGGTCGCGCAGCACGCCGGAGGTTTCCTCAGGGTGATTCCAGAAGCCGACCATCAACTGCGCAGCACCGAAGCAGATCTCGCCGACCTCACCGGTCGGCATCTCTTCGCGTCCCTCTTCACCGTCGTAGATGCGCACGTAGACGTCGGGCAGCGGCATGCCGACCGAGCCGAGCTTGTTCGGCCCTTCGACCGGGTTCACGCAGAGCGCCATCATCGCCTCGGTCAGCGAGTAGCCCTCGACGATGCGGCCGCCGGTGATCGCCTCGAAGCGCGCCTTGGTCTCCGCGAGCAGCGGCGCGGCTCCAGAGAAGCAGATCTTGATCGAGCTGAAGTCGACCTTGCCCGCCTGAACATCCGGGTGATTGAGGATGCCGACGAACAGCGTCGGCACACCGGTGAGAAACACCGGCTTCTCGCGCTTGATGGTGTTGAGCAGATCCTTGAGGTCGCGCGGATTCGGCACGAGTGCGATCGGGTTCCCGGTCACGAAGGCGAGCGCCTGCACGCCGACGTTGGCGTAGACGTGGAACATCGGCAGCGGCAGCATGAGGACGCTGTTGCCCTTCGACACGACCGAGGCGGTCCACGCCTCCACCTGCAACCCGGTCAGCACGTAGGCCGCGTGCCGGCCCAGCACCCCCTTGGGCGTGCCGGTCGTCCCGCCGCTCATCAGCAGCACCGCCGCATCGTCCGGCGAGAGCGCGGTGCGCTCGAACGGCGTGCGCCGGTGCGTCCGCATCAGTTCGCTGAACACGAAGTCCGACGGCGCGATGGCGACGCGGTCGCCGTCTCTGGCTTCACGTACGAGGGTGAAGAGGAATTTGAGCAGCCCCGGGAAGTATTCCTTGATGTTGGTGGCGATGACCCGCTTCACCGGGGTGCGTGGACGCACCTTGCAGACGCGCTCGTAGAACCGGGTGAGAGTGACGACGGTTTCGATGCCGTTGTCGCGCAGCGGACCTTCGAGTTCGTGCTCGGTGTAGATCGGATTGAGCGGCGCGACGATGGCGCCGATCTTCCACGCGGCGAGTTCGGCCACGAAGAACTGCGGGCAGTTGGGCAGCAGCAGTCCGACGCGGTCGCCCTTGACGAGGCCCAGCGCGGTGAGGGCCGCCGCGAAGATGTCGCTCTCCCGTTCGAGGCGTGCCCACGAGACGCGCGCGCCCTTGAAGAGAAGCGCCGGCGCATCCGGACGCGTGCGCGCCTGATCGGAGACGAAGTCGAGCATCGTCCGGTTGGGATACGGCGCGAGCGTGGTGGGGACACCGCGGTCGTATTTGCCGAGCCACGGTGCGCGGGAGGTCGTCATGTACGGCCGGGATTATAGCGAAGTCTCGTCCACCTGAGCCGTTCGTGGCGTCGGCAGCGGCCTACGGGTGCCTGACGGGGCCGGCCAGCAGCATCGACAGCAGCGCCTTCTGTACGTGCAGCCGGTTCTCGGCCTGGTCGAACACGACCGACGCGGCCGACTCGAAGATGTCTTCCGTGACTTCTTCGCCACGGTGGGCCGGCAGGCAGTGCATGAACAGGGCTCCTGGCTTCGCCCGGGCCATCAGCGCCTCGTTCACCTGGTAGGGCGCGAACACCGAGCGCCGGATGACCGCTTCGGCCTCCTGACCCATCGAGGTCCAGGTGTCGGTGTAGACCGCATCCGCACCGGCGACGCCGTCCTGCGCGTCGGTGAAGAGCCGCAGCCGTGCGCCATGCCGCGAGATGGACGCCGCCTGCTGCACCGCCCACTCGGGCAGCTGGTAGCCCTCCGGGCTGACCACGTGGATGTTGATGCCGAGCATCAGCGAGGCGTGCACGAGCGACACCGCGACGTTGTTGCCGTCGCCGACGTAGGTGACCGTGCGTCCCTGTACGGCGCCCCACTGCTCGCGCAGCGTCAGCATGTCCGCCAGGGCCTGGCACGGGTGCTGGTCGTCGCTGAGGGCGTTGATCACCCGCAGGCGCGGCGCGGCCGCGGCGAACTCCTCGAGCACCTTCTGCGAGAACGTCCGGATGACGATGCCATCGACCCAGCGTTCGAGGTTGCGTGCCACATCCGTGACCGGCTCGCGCTTACCCAGTGCCGCGTCCGGCTGGAGCGACACCACGTTGCCCCCGAGCTCGACGATCGCGATTTCGAACGTGGAGCGCGTGCGCAGCGATGCCTTTTCGAACAGCATCGCCACGTGACGGCCCTCGAGCGCAGCGGCCGTCGGCGCCTGCCGGCCGAGCGAACGGTCGGCCTTCACATGCCCGGCAATCTCGAGGCACCGCTCGAGATCGGGAGCCTGGAAGTCGAGGACCGAGAGGAAATCCTTGCGGGCTGGCGCGGCGGTGCTCATAAGCCTAGGTTCGGTACTCGGCGTTGATCTTCACGTACTCGGCGCTCAGGTCGCAGGTCCACACGGTCGAGGAGGCGGTGCCGGCGCCGAGGTGCACGGTCAGCGTGAGCTCGTCGTTCTTCAGGTAGTTCGCGGCTTCGGGGGCGCGCTCGTCGTACGGTCGGCCGTCCTTGAACAGCACGACGGGACCGATGGTGACCGCCGCCTGCTCCAGTTCGAACGCCACGCCGGCGCGTCCGGCCACGGCAATCAGCCGGCCCCAGTTCGGGTCGCCGCCGTGGATGGCGGTCTTGACGAGCGGCGAGTTGGCGATCGCCTTCGCGCAGGTCCTGGCCTCCTTGGCGGAGGCGGCGCCGGTGACGTTCACCGTGACCAGCTTTGTGGCGCCCTCGCCGCCGCGCACGATCCCGAGCGCCAGCGGCAGGCACACGGCACGCACCGCGTCGGCAAACGCGTCGTAGGTCGAGGCATCGATGGTGACGCCGCTCGCGCCGTTGGCCAGCAGCATCACGCAGTCGTTGGTCGAACATTCGCCGTCGACCGTGATCGCGTTGAAGGTGTCGTCGGTGACCTCGCGCAGCGCCCGTGCCAGCAGCGGCTGCGGCACGGCGGCGTCGGTCGTGATGAAGCCGAGCATGGTGGCCATCATCGGCTCGATCATGCCCGAGCCCTTGGCCATGCCGCCGACCGTGATGTTCACGCCGTTGACGCTGACGCGTGCCGCCGCTTCCTTGGGGAAGGGGTCGGTGGTCATGATCGCCTTCGCGGCCGCAGGCCCCTGATCGCTGCCAAGGGCGGCGACCGCGCCGGCCAGACCCGCGCGGATCTTGTCCATCTTCAGGTTGACGCCAATGACGCCGGTGGACGCCACGAGCACCTGCTCGACGGGGCAGCCGACGAGCGACGCCGTCAGCGTCGCCATTTCCCTGGCGTCCTGCATGCCGACGGCGCCGGTGCAGGCATTCGCGCAACCGCTGTTCACAATGACCGCGCGCGCGGTGCCGCTGGTGGCGGCCAGGTGTGCCTTCGACACGGTGACCGGCGCGGCCTGGGCCTTGTTGGTGGTGAACACGGCTGCCGCGGTCGCCGGACGGTCGGAGACGATCAGCGCGAGGTCGAGCCCTCGCCCTGCCGCCTTGATGCCGACGTACTGACCGGACGCGGTGAATCCCTGGGGCGACGCAACGCCGCCCGCGAACGTTTCGAGCGTCTGAACCGTGTGTGTGCTCATGCGTGTCTGGTCATCAGCAGGTGCTCTTCGCGATCCTGGTCATCATGGAATGAATCGAGCGGCAGCACCATCGCGTACTGGCCGCACATGCGGAACTGCGGGCACTTCACGCAGTCGGTGTAGACCTTCTCCGTCACCCACAGGTGCGGAGCGATGGAGAACCCGATCGGCATGAAATAGCCGGGGGCGTGCGTGAAGGCGGACAGCGTGTCGAATCCCTCGCGACGCACGCGGCAGGAGGTGCCCCGCCGCCTGCGCGGTCGCGACCAGCGCGTCCAACCGGCGGGCATCAGCCGGTGTGCCGGTGCGAAGCGTGATGCGTGGGCGTGTGCTGCTCATGGCGTAGCCTCTGTCCCGTTTACGCGGTGATGTCACCGAGCGCCTGGTCGAGCCGCGCCAACCCCTCGTCGAGATCGGCCTCGGTGATGACGAAGGGCGGCAGCAGGCGGATGACGTTCTCGGCCGTCCGGTTCACGATGACACCGCGCTTCAGCCCGGCCGGGACGATGGCCGCAGCGTCCCGATCGAGTTCGATGCCGCGCATCACGCCGGCGCCGCGCACGTCGGTGATGCACGCGTGCTTCGCCTTCAGCTCCTGCAGCTTCTGGTCGAAGTGCTGACCGATCCGCCCGACATGCGACAGCAGGCCGCCGCCGATGAGCTCGTCGATGAGACAGAGCGCCGCGCGGCACGCCAGCAGGTTGCCGCCGTAGGTCGTGCCGTGATCGCCGGCCATGATTTTGGTGGCCACTTCGCTGCTGACCAGCGCCGCGCCGACCGGCACGCCGGCGCCGAGCGCCTTGCCGAGCGCCATCAGGTGCGGTTTGAGGCCGATGACGGCGGAGTAGAACGGATAGCCGGTGCGGCCGCAGCCCGACTGCACTTCATCCGCGATGATGAGCGCGCCGGTGCGCTGCGACGCCTCGTTCACCGCCGCAGCAAACGCCGGCGTGAGCGGGCGCACACCGCCCTCGCCCTGGATCGGCTCGAGGATGATGGCGGCGGTCTTGTTGGTGACGGCATCGAGGACCGCCTGCGGCTTGCTGGCGCTGATCCACTTCACACCCGGCATCAGCGGCTCGAACGGCGTCCGGTAATGCTCGTCGGACGTGACCGACAGTGCGCCCATGGTGCGGCCGTGGAACGACTCTTCGAGCGCGATGATCTCTGGGCGCGCCTCGCCGAGCGTGTGCCAGTAGCGGCGCGCGAACTTCAGGCAGGCCTCGTTGGCCTCCGTGCCGCTGTTGCAGAAAAATGCGCGCTCGAGCCCGGACAGGTTCGTGAGGCGTGCGGCCAGTTGGCCCTGCAACGGGTGGTAGAAGAGGTTCGACGTGTGGAGCAGCGTCTGTGCCTGCTCGGTGATGGCGCGCGTCAACCCTTCGTGCCCGTAGCCGAGCGCGCTCACGCCGATGCCGGACAGCAGGTCGATGTACTCGCGTCCCTCGGAGTCGAACAGGCGCACGCCCTGGCCGCGCACGAGGGCGATCGGCTGGCGGCGATAGGTCTGGAGGACGTGCTGTGCTTCGAGATTCTGAATGTCGTCAGCCACCATCGTCATGATCTCTTCTCCATTCCCGGTTGCCACACCGGACGCTGGGAATGTCGTCCGGCCCAGGCCGGACACGGTCGGGGTGTTCGTCTGTGCGTTGGTATCAGGCGCGTCCCGCCGGCACCGGTGACGGTGACGACACGAGACGCGTGGCGGTTGCCGGCGCGCTGGCCACAGCCGCCATTTCGAGGGCCGCGCGGTCGCGGCCATCCACGATGAGGACATCGCCGACGCCGCTGGCGAGGGCGTCGGTGCACGCGCGCAGCTTCGCGATCATGCCGGCCGTGGCGGTGCCGCTGCCGATGAGGCGCGCGACGCCGTCCACGTCCACCGTCGGGATCGTGGCGCCGGCGTCGTCGAGCACGCCGGAGGTGGTACCGGAGATGACGAGGCGACGCGCCCTGAGGCGGGCCGCCAGGTGGCCCGCGAAGATGTCGGCGTTGACGTTGAACAGGCGACCGTCGGCGCCGAGGCCGATGCACGCGATGACCGGTACGAAGCCGGCCGTGGTCAGCGTGTCGATGACCGACACATCAGCGGCGTCCGTGGGAATGCCGACGCGACCGAGATCGACCACGCGGCCATCGACCGCCTGATGCGGCGGCGCCGCAGCGCTGCGCCCGCAGCCGGCATCGGCGCCGGTAAGCCCCACCGCGCGTACGCCGGCCGTCGTGAGGGCGGCGACGAAGCGCGTGTTCACCGTGCCGGCCAGCACACTCACCACGACGTCGAGCGTCGCGTCGTCGGTGATGCGCAGGCCGTCGACCTGCTGCTTCTCGATGCCTGCGACCTTCAGGCCGGCATCGATCTCCTTGCCACCGCCGTGCACGATGGCGAGCGGCAGTCCCTGCGCCGCGATCGTGGCGATGGCGCCGACGACCGTCTGGAGGCGCGAGGCGTCCTCGAGCAGTTCGCCGCCGAACTTGATGACGAGCGTCTGGCTCACAGCAGCCCTGCGGTTTCAGGGACGCCCAGCATGACGTTCATGTTCTGGACCGCCTGCCCGGAGGCGCCCTTCAGCAGGTTGTCGATCACCGAAATGATGACCACCCGGCCCGAGGCGTCGACGCGCCAGCCGATGTCGCAGAAGTTCGTGTGCGCGACGTGCTTGATCTCGGGCAGCGCGGAGCCGACCACGCGCACGAAGACCTCGTCTTTGTACGCGGCATCGTAGATGTCGCCGAGCGCCTCTTCGGTGGTGCCTGGCGCGACGCGTACGTAGATCGTTTCCAGAATGCCGCGATCGATCGGCAGCAGGTGCGGCGTGAAGGTGACCGGTCCGCCGAAGCCCTGCTCGATTTCCGCGCCGTGCCGGTGGTGCAGCACGCCGTAGGCGGAGAGGCTGGCATACACCTCGGAGAAGTGCGTGCGTTCGCTCGGCGTCTTGCCGGCGCCGGACACGCCGGACTTCGCATCGACGATGACGTCGGCGCCGGGCAGCAGGATGCCGGCCGTGACCAGCGGCTTCAGCGCGAGCAGCGCCGCCGTCGGATAGCAGCCCGGATTGGCGACGACCCGTGCCGTCCGCACGCCGTCGCGCGCATGCTCGGTGAGGCCGTAGACCAGCCCGTCGGGCAGCGTATCGGTGTCGGGATACCACTTCGCGCGCAGCGCGTCATCGCGCAGTCGCAGGGCACCAGACAGATCGATGACCCGTACGCCGGCGTCGGCGAGCGTCGGTGTCAGCTCCGCCGCGGCCGCATCAGGCAGCGCCAGGAAGACGAGATCGGCGTCGCGCGCGAGCTGCTCGGCATCGAGCGGCACGATGGTGCCGTTCCAGATGTGCTTCAGCGCCGGCAGCTTGCGTGCGGCCGTCGCCCCGGACGAGGTCGCCGCGACGATCGACACGTGCGGATGACGCGACAGGATCCGGAGCAGCTCCTGCCCGGTGAAGCCGGTGGCACCCGCCACGGCCACTCGCACGCGGGCGGTATCTGCCGTCGCGGAGAGGGCTGTTCCGGTCTCGGAAAGTGTATGCATCGGAGGGAATACTTATACAAGTCGATGGCAGTTTGATCAATGAAAATCGATGCATAAATTGTCTGCGTATATGCACGAAGGCGTGTATTCTGGAGTCGCGTTGTCACGCCGGACTGACCACCACACACCATGAAATCCCGCCGCCAGGGCGCCATCCTCGACATCGTCGATCGCGAGCCGTTGAAAAGCCAGGAGCAACTGCGCCGTCGCCTGGCGCGCGAGGGCTTCGAGGCGACGCAGGCGACGCTCTCGCGCGACATCAAGGAACTCGGCCTCGTGAAGCGGGCCGGCGACGGCGCCTATCAGCGCCTCGGCGTCACCACCGCCAACCCCGAGATCACGATGAATGCGCTCGCCCACGCGGCGGCCGAGTTCGTGCGGCGGGTTGACCGGGTGCAACAGATGCTGGTCATCCGCACTGGCGCCGGTCAGGCCCAGGCGCTGGCACTGGCCATCGACAGTGCGCGGCTGCCCGAGACGGTGGGCACCATTGCCGGCGACGACACCATCCTGGTTATTGCGAAGGACGGCCGCCGTGCCGCCACGCTCGTGAAGCGCCTCGAAGGATTCGCAGGCATCTGATGCGTATCAGGCTGGCGTACTCCGGCAGCCGCGACGGCTCCGCGGCGATACAGTGGCGGTGTGAGCGTCACGCCGCCGAGATCGTGGCGGTGACGCTCGACCTCGGCCAGGGGCGCGAACTCGAAGCCGTGCGTGACCGTGCGCTCACCATCGGCGCGCAGCGCGCGCATGTGCTGGATGCCCGCGACGTCCAGGTGGTCGAGGACGCCCGCTGGTTCTCGCCGCGTCGCGAAGGACTCGATGCATACTTCTCATTCGTGCAGTCACGCGTGAACGGGCGCCTTCGCCTGCGCATGTTCAGGGGCGAGCACTCCACCATCTCGACAGAATTCTCCGAACCGCTGGCGCACCAGGCGCTGGCGCCGGTCGTTCCTTCTTCGGCACAACACTGATGTCAACTCTCTGGTCGGGTCGTTTTGATCAGGCGCCGGATGCGGCCGCCTTCGAATGGGGTTCGTCGTTCAGCTTCGATCGTCGGCTGTTCGAGGACGATGTGACGGGCAGCATCGCATGGGCGCGCGCCCTCGCCGGTGCGGGTGTGCTCACCGCCGACGAATCGGCGTCGATTCAGCGCGTGCTCGCAGCCATCCTCGAGCAGGGGCGGACGAACCCCGCGTTCGTCGACGGGGCCGACGAGGATGTCCACAGCTTCGTGGAGCGCCTGCTCGTCGCCGAACTCGGCGACACCGGTAAGCGCCTGCACACCGGACGGTCACGCAATGAGCAGGTGTCGCTCGACCTGCGGCTCTACCTGCGCCGCCGCATCCCGGTGCTGCAGCAGGCCGTCGCAGCGATCGTCAGTGCGCTCACGCGCCAGGCGCGCGGCGCGGCCGATGCGCTCATGCCGTCGTACACGCACTTCCGCCCGGCGCAGCCGGTGCTGGTGGCGCACTTCATCATGGCCCACGCCGCGCCGCTGCGCCGCGACTTCGTCCGACTCGAGCAGGCCCGGCAGGAAGCCGGCGCGCTGACGCTCGGCTCCGGCGCCGTCGCCGGGACCAGTTACAGCGTCGACGTCGAGTCCATTGCACGCGAGCTCGGCTTCGATCGCATTGTCGCCAACAGCATCGACGCGTCGTCGGACCGCGACTTCGCGGCGACGTTCCTCTATGCCGTCTCGCTGACGATGGTGCACCTCAGCCGCCTGTCGGAAGACCTGATCATCCTCTGCGGCGACGAGCACCGGTTCTTCGAGTTCTCGGATGCGCTGAGCACCGGCAGCAGCATGATGCCGCAGAAGAAGAATCCCGATCCGCTCGAGTTGGTGCGCGGCAAGACCGGACGCGCCATCGGCGACCTGATGGCGCTGCTCACGACCATGAAGGGCATTCCGAGCGGCTACAACAAGGATCTGCAGGAAGACAAGCATGTGGTCTTCGATGCGGAAGACACCCTGGCGGGATGCACCGCGGTCGTCAAGTCGGTGATCGACGGCTTGTCGCTCAACCGTGCGCGCGCCGCGGCGGCGGCATCCGGACTGCTCCTCGCCACTGACGTGGCGGATTACCTGGTGGGAAAGGGCGTGCCGTTCCGGACGTCGCACGAAATCGTCGGAGCCCTCGTGCGGAAGCTGATCGTCGAACAGCGCGAGTTCGGCGCGCTGAGCCTGGACGAGTGGCGCGCGGCGAGCGATCGGTTCGAAGCCGACGTGGTGGAACGCGTCACGCCAGCGGCGTCGGTCGCGGCCAAGCGGACGCCGCAGTCGACCGCGCCTGGTGCGGTGCAGCAGGCGATCGCCGAGTCTGAGGCGTGGTACGCCTCGGTGTCTGGCGGAGTGGGCCGCTGAGCACGGCCCGTCGGTCCACGCCCGGCGCTATTGCGGGCGCAAAAGCAGCTCTGCTAAGATTTCCGAGCCTTTCGCAGCTTCTTCCCCCACCTGCACAGAGGATCCGTCGGGAGTTCCGTTGATGCAACAGCGCCAGCCTCGGCTCGGTGACATTCTGGACGACTACTGTCCGCGCGAGCGGCGGCTGACCAATCACGTCGTTGTGGCGATGATCGGCGAGTCAGTGAAACAGACTCGGTGCACCACCTGCGAGTCGGACCATGAATACAAGCACGCCGCGCTTCCTCGCCAGAAGAAGAAGTCCGAACATTCGGCCCTCTACTCCCAGGTGCTGGCCAACGTGAGCCCCAAGCGCCCCGCGCCGCTGGCCGCGATGGCCGAGGACGACTCCGAGGCCGTCGACGAGACGCCGGCCCCGCAGGTCATCGCGCCGTCGGAGTCCGTGCCAGCCGTGGTGCAGGCCGCGGCTCCGGCCGATGCGTTCGATGCGCTCTTCGACGTGCCGGAGGACGCGGACGGCAATCGTGACGTGCCAGTGGACGAAGGCCCGTCCCATCGGCGCCTCATCCGCGCGCAGTTGCCGCGACATGAAGGCCAGGCCGCCGTCGCCAGGCAGGCGCCCGACTTCACCATCCGACAGCCGAATCCAGGGCGTCCCAAGCGTTTCGGCGCGAGACCGGCGCGAAGTGCGTCACCGTTTCAGGGCGGTCGTCCCGGCGGTGGGGGCGGCAACGGGAACGGCAATGGCAACGGCAACAACGCCCGCGGCGCAGGCGGCGGCGCAGGCGGCGGCGGACAGCGGCAGGGTGGCGGCGGTCGTCCTCAGGGCGGCGGTGGTTCCCGTCCAGCCGGCAGCGGTTCGCGTCCAGCCAATCGACAGGGCGGCGGTGGCCGCAATCGTCCGAAGTAGCGCGTCGCGCCCAGCGCGCGGCCTCGGCTTCGCACCTCCCAAACCAGGGTTCCAGCGGTAGCAACCTCCTATGTCCGACCTTTCAGGCAAGCTCGGCCTCGTCGTTGGCGTGGCCAACAAACGTTCCATCTCGTGGGCTGTCGCGCAGGCGGCCGCCGCGGCCGGTGCGCGCATCGCGCTCACCTATCCGAGTGAGCGGCTCGAAGAGAACGTGCGCGAACTCGCGGCGACGCTCGACAACGCCGTCGTGCTGCCCTGCGACGTTACCAACGACGCGCAGATCGCGGCGCTCGCCACCGCGCTCCAGCAGGAGTTCGGCGGCCTCGACTTCCTGCTGCACGGTGCGGCCTTCGCGCCAGCTGCCGAACTGTCGAACCGCTTCATCCAGACGTCGCGCGACGGCTTCCGCCTCGCGCTCGAGGTCAGCGCCTACTCGCTGATTGCCCTCACGAACGCCTGCGTGCCGTTGATGGACACACGCGGCGGCGGCAGCATCGTCACGCTGTCGCATATCGGTGCGGACCGTGTCTTCCCGAACTACAACGTGATGGGTGTGGCGAAGGCGGCGCTCGAGGCGAGCGTGCGCTATCTCGCGGCTGATTTGGGCCCGCAGAACATCCGCGTGAATGCCGTGTCGGCCGGACCGATCAAGACCCTGGCGTCGGCGGGCATCCCGGGCCTGTCGATGATGCTGCAGGCGCAGCGCGAACGTGCGCCGCTCCGCCGCGGAATGGAACTGGGCGAAATCGCCGATGCGGCGGTCTTCCTGCTCAGCCATGCCTCGCGCGCGATCACGGGCGAAGTGCTGATGGTCGACGGCGGCTATCACATCGTCGGCATCTAGCGGGTCAGCCCCACTCTTCGACGCGGACCCGTTCCCGAGCCACGCCAAGCGACAGCAGCACCTTCGGCATCTCCTCCACCAGCGCCGGTGGACCGCAGATGAAGCACAGGGTCTGGCCGTCGTGCACCAGTGGCTCGAGCTCGTCGCGGCTGATGCGTCCGCGCGTGCCGGTCCAGTCGCCTGGGCCGACGTCGCGCGTGACGGTCATGCGCAGTTCGATCGTCCCGGCGTCGGCCATGGCGCGCAGTTCCTCCGCGTAGGCAAATTCCTCCGGCAGTCGCGCGCTGTACATCAGGCCGATGGCCACGTGCGGCACGAGCAGCGAGTGCCGCAGCATCGAGCGCAGCGGCGAGATACCGGTGCCGCCGGCGATGAACAGGAAGCGCGATTCCTCGGGCGATTCGGGGAAGGTGAAGCGTCCCACCGGGCCGTCGATGTCGACGAGGCCGCCGGCCCTCAGCGGCAGGTGCGCACCCGGCTCACCGTTGCTGTCGACACCGACGAGCAGCTCGAGCCGTCCTGTCTGCGCGACATCTTTCGGCGACGACGCGATGGAGTACGGCTTGCGCAGATCCCGACCGTGCGCGCCGAGCCAGATCGCCTGGCCGGGCCGGAACGGAAACGGCGTCCCTTGCAGATCCACGTGGATGATGCGGGCACGCGGCGTGGTGACGCCGATGTCGAGGACTGGCCTGGTGAGGAGCACGTGCGTCTATGCTAGCGCACGGTACGAGTCCCGAGGCGAGGGCGACGGCGGGGGAACCGACGTTGTTCAGTCGGCGTCCGCCGGGCTCGCCGCAGTCCTGCCGTCCTGGTCGATGGCGTACTCGGCAATCTTCCGGTAGAGCGTGCCGCGGCTGATGTCGAGCACGCGCGCCGCTTCCTTCTTGTTCCACTGCACCGCGTCGAGCACGAGCGAGATGTGCGCACGTTCGGCTTCCGCGAGCGAGGGCAGCCGGTTCGACTGCTGCGGCGGCATGTCAGCGGGCGAGTGGAGGAACTCCACATCCTGCGCACGGATGGTGCGCCCAGGTGCCGACAGCGCCGCGCGTGACACCGTGCTCTCCAGTTCGCGGATGTTCCCAGGCCACGGATAGCGCAGCAGCGCATCGAGCGCGTCGCGGGTGAACAGCCTGGCGTCGGACGGCATCCCCTGTGATGCGCAATAGCGTGCGAGGAAGCGCTGGGCCAGCACCGGGATATCGACCTGCCGCTCGCGCAGTGACGGCAGGCGGATGGCGAACGCGTTGACGCGGTAGTAGAGGTCCTCGCGGAAGCGTCCGTCGCGCACGAACTGCTCCAGCGGACGGTTCGTGGCGGAGATCAGCCGGAAGTCGACCGAGATCGACTTCTGCCCGCCGAGGCGTTCGAATCGGCGCTCTTCGAGGGCGCGCAGGAACTTCGCCTGCGCCATGAGCGACATGTCGCCGATCTCGTCGAGAAAGAGTGTGCCGTCGTTCGCCAGCTCCAGACGACCAGGCTTGCGGTCCTGCGCGCCGGTGAAGGCGCCCTTTTCGTAGCCGAAGATCTCCGACTCGAAGAGCGTATCCGGCAGGGCGGCGCAGTTCACGGCCTGGAAGCGGGCGCGCGACCGGCGGCTCAACTCGTGGATCATCCGGGCCACGACCTCCTTGCCCGAACCGGTCGGACCGAGAATCAGCACCGAGATATCCGACTTCGCGGCCGTCCGGATCCACTCGAAGACGACGAGCATCTTCTCGTCGCGGCCGATCATTTCGCGGAACCGCTGGACCGACGGCGACTGATCTTCCGTGCTGACGACGGCGCGCCGTTCGAGGAAGGTGTCGAGCGGCGCGGCCAGCGCCTCGTCGAGCGGACGCTGCGCGCTGAAGCGCGGCGGTTCACCGGCCGCGGTGACGATGCGGGCGACGCCGAAGTCGGTGAGTTCGCGCAGGCAGTTCTCGACGTCCAGGCGCAGGCGTCCGAACGACTGCATGAGCGTCTCGACGTCGAACGCCGTCTCCGGCCTGACGTTGAGGTAGCGGAGCAGGCCGGCCCTGAGCGGCGATTGCACCAGCACCCGGAAGCGGGCGTCCGGTTCGTCGGGGCCGGGCGCGCGTGCGCCCGCAACCGCGCGATGCGCGTTGTACGGAAGGTCGTCCATTCCTGTACGTGGCTTATCGGACCGGCGCGTCGGCGGCAGCAGGGCTGGCGGGCCGGTTACCGCCGCCGAGGTAGTACTCGTCCTGGTGCCGCTCGATGAGGCGCTTCATTTTCACCGCGTCACCCTTGCGGTGGCCGTGGCAGCGGATCGGGCTGGCGCCGCCGCTGGTCTCGATGAGGACATCGGAGAGCATGAGGCCCGTCTGGATCTTCACCGAGGCGATGTGCGCCATGTGGATCGACTCTTCCTGCTTGCCGACCCAGCCGGGGATGTACTGCACGACACTGCGGGCGGTGATCAATACCTGCGTCGGCAGCAGCCGGTTGCCGTCGCTCAGCCGGCTGGCGCGGAAGACCGCGCCTTCAGCAAAGGGGCGGCCCTTGAGCCAGACCACCACCACGAAGAGCACGAGCAGCACGAGAGCGCCGCCGCCTGTCCACCACACCCACGCAGGCGTGCCGCTGAGGAGCGAAGTTGGAGCGTCCGTCACGATGCTCGATGGTAAGCTATTTTTTTCACGTCAAGGAGATCGTCTCGTGCCCCATCGCGCGCCGGGTTCACCCGGATCGTCACGCAAGCCGTTTCTGTCCGGGAAGCCAATCAAGTACTACCGTCCGACGGGCAGCCCCCAGATCAAGCAGTTGATCGACGAGGGCTTCCAGGCGTTCAACGCCGGGCGGCTGAACGAGGCCTGCCAGATCTACTCCGAGAAGATGCTGGCCGCCGAGAACGAGACGACCATTGGCCTCACCGTCGCCGGGGCGCTGACGCCTGCCGGTCTGGGCGGCTGCATCATCGAGTTGATGGAGCGCGGCCTGGTCGACTTCCTCATCTCGACCGGCGCAAACCTGTACCACGACCTGCACTACGCGCTGAACTTCACGCTGCACCGCGGCTCGCCGTTCCTGAACGACGTCGAGCTCTTCGAGGAAGGCGTCATCCGCATTTACGACGTCCTCTTCCCGGCGTCGGTGCTGCTCGAGACCGACTTGTACATTCGCGAGTTCCTGGTGCGCTCCGGCCTGAACGGTCCGATCGCCACGTCGGAACTGCACTACCGGCTCGGCCTCGACCTGCTCGAGCGGTTCCCCGGCTCCGAGGAGCACTCGGTGGTGGCGCGTGCCGCGAAGTGCGGCGTGCCGATCTACACCTCGTCGCCCGGCGACAGCTCGCTCGGCATGAACATCGCGTATCACGAGCTGATGAACGGCAGCAGCTTGATGATCGACCCCAACAAGGACGTCAACGAGGTCTGCGCGATCGTGCTCGCCGGCAAGCAGAACGGCTGCGTCATCCTGGGCGGCGGCTCGCCGAAGAACTTCTACCTGCAGGCGCAGCCGACACTGTGGGAGGTTTACGGCATCCCCAAGGGTGGCAACGACTACTTCATCCAGATCACGACCGACCAGGTGGTGTGGGGCGGCCTCTCCGGCGCCACGCCGTCAGAAGCGGTGAGTTGGGGCAAGGTGAACCCGGGCGTGCTACCGGATACGTCGGTCGTCTACGTCGATTCGACCATCGGCTTCCCGCTGTTCTGCGAGTACGCGCTCGCGTCGCCCAACGCCAGGCGCCCGAGGAAAGAGCTGCTCTTCAAGCGCGACCAGTTGGTGGCGGCGCTCCTCGCCGAGGCGCAGGGCGCCAAGGCGACGCGCGCCGCGGAGGCCAAGGGCTAGCCAGCGATGAGGACGCGGGACGCGTAGTGGTCGTCCTCTCGGGAGCCGGACGTCTCCGCCTTCATCGCGCGCCGGTCCGGCGCGCAGGAGGCCGGCAGGCGTCAGATTCTTCGCGGCGTTCCGTTGTGCGTCCTGCCAGCCGTGCTGACGATCTCCGTCGACGGCAGCATCGACATCGACGGCGCCGTGCGCGGACTCTCCGCCCGCTCGGGTGATGGACGCGTCCGTATCCACGCGGCGGCCGCGCCGAGTGCCGACGGGAACCTGGTGACGGACGACGGCTCGGTGCTGCTCGAAGTGCCCGAAGGGTTCGGTGCGGAGCTCGATGCCACCACCGGTGACGGCCGCGTCGAGGTGCGAGACGTCCCGTTCAGTGGCGACTCGGACCGTTCCGAACGGGGCACCGCACCCGGCCGCCTCGGCAGCGGTGGACCGAACGTCTCGATTCGCAGTGGTGACGGTGTCATCACCATCCGCCGCAGCGCCGGCGCGTCGTACGCGCCCGGTCCGCGACTGGCGCAGCCCCAATTCCGTGTGTGGTCGCCGCGAACCTTCATCTATCAGCATCCACCTGGAGACCTTCGTGTGTCTTCGTGATCTTCGTGCGGGCGTGACTTCAGTTCGCTGAACCCGGCCGACCTGACCACCCTCCGGGCACGAGAACGGCGGTTGGCATGTGACTCGTGGACTTCCGCTACGATGGTGGTCTGCGTCGAATCGAAACTGCGGCGATCGTCAAATCCTCTATGTATTCCGTCACCAAACGCATCGACTTCTGCTACGGCCATCGTCTGCTCGAATACGACGGTGTCTGCAAGCATCCCCACGGGCACAACGCGGTTGCCGAGATCGAGGTCCGCTCCGACACCCTGGACAACCGCAACATGGTGTGCGATTTCAGCGACATCAAGCGGATCGTCAAGGGCTGGATCGATCGTGAGCTCGATCACAAGATGGTGCTGCGGCACGACGACCCGCTGGTGAAGCCGCTCCAGGCGCTCGGCGAGCCGGTCTTCATCGTCGACAGCAATCCGACCGTCGAGCACATGGCCAAGTTGATCTACGACTACGCCGCCAGCCAGAACCTGCCGGTGGTGCGTGTCACCCTGTGGGAAACGCCGACCTCGTTCGCCGACTATCGCCGCGACTGAACGCCATGGTTCCAGCCCTCGCCGTTCGCCCTTGCCCGTGTCGTTGATACCGTCGCTGTTCGTCTTCGATCTCGACGGGACGCTCGTCGATTCGCGGCGCGACATTGCCGAGTCGGCGAATGCCGTGCTCGAGGCGTGTGGCGGCACGCCGCATTCGGAAGAGGCGATCGGCGGGATGGTGGGCGACGGCGCGGCGCGCCTCATTGCCCGCGCGTTCGCCGCGGCGAACCTGCCGCTGCCGGCCGATGCCCTCCAGCAATTCCTGCGCGTCTACGACAGCCGGCTGCTGCGTCACACCGTCGCGTACGAGGGGATGACGGAACTGCTCGACACTCTCGCCGCACGGGGGACGCTCGCCGTGCTGACCAACAAGCCGATCGGCGCAACGCAGGCGATTCTCGACGGCCTGGGCCTCGCGCCGTACTTTGCGGACCTGGTGCTTGGCGGCGACGGCCCGCATCCGCGCAAGCCTGAGGCGGCGGGGCTCCTGCAGTTGATGGCACGCACCCGATCGGTGCCGGAGCGCACCCTGATGATTGGCGACTCCGTGGTCGACTTCAGGACCGCTGTCGCCGCCGGCACACGCGCCTGTGTGTGCCGCTACGGATTCGGCCACCACGATTTCCCCATGGCCGAGCTGCGTCCCTCCGACGCGATCATCGACCACCCGCTCGCACTCCTCACATCGTTGTAACAAATCGCTGCGACAGCCGGGTCATGCTGCTACGACACGACTTCGACGAGCAGCTTCGAGGCGGCGCGCGTGCCGATAGTGAGTTCGGCGTGTCCAGGGCCAACCAGGCGCACGGCGTCGGCGGCCGTGTCGCGCGCGGCCACTTCGAGCGTCTGCCCCGGCTTGAGGTCGTTGCGTTCGACGAAGCGGAGAAATGCCGGGTCCTGGTCGGTGATACGGGTCATCCGGAGCGGAGTGCCGACCGGGCAGGTCAGCAGGCTGTCGTGGTGGTGCGTCGGCATCAGCCCTTCGGCCGTCGGAATCGGGTCGCCGTGCGGGTCGTGCGTCGGACGGCCGAGCATCTCGTCGATCCGTTCGATGAGCCGATCCGATACGACGTGCTCGAGATGTTCGGCGTCGTCGTGCACCTCGTCCCAGTTCATGCCGAGGACCTGGACGAGGAACAGCTCGACGAGCCGGTGCCGCCGCAGCACGAGCCCGGCCAGGCGTTCACCGGCCGGCGTGAGGCGCACGCCGCTGTACGGCTCGTAGGCGGCAAGACCTGATTCGGCGAGCGTCTTCACCATGGTCGTCGCCGTCCCGGGGGTGACGCCGAGCGCGGCCGCCACCTGGCCCATCGGGACGAGGCGTGCGTCGGCTGTGAGCGCGGTCTGGCCCAGGTAGATCGCCTTGATGTAGTTCTCGACCGTGCTCGTTGGCAGCATGGGAGCGCTATTATCCACCGGATGTCCCTGCGCGAGTCGGTTGCGACGCCTGACGGAAAGCGCCGCTATGTCCCGAGGCTGTTTGCCACCATTGCCGACCGCTACGATCTCATCACCGTGGTGCTGTCGTACGGGCAGGATCGTGCGTGGAAGCGGCGCCTGCTTCGCCTTGCTCCGCCGCGTGCCGGTCTGCGCGTCCTCGACCTGGCCACCGGCACCGGAGACATCGCCTACCTGGCGCACGAGGCCGGTGCGCACGTCACTGGGCTCGACGTCACGATGCGGATGATTCAGCTGGCCATCGCGAAGCGGCCCGATGGTGCCCGGCCCAGGTTCCTGGTCGGTGACATGTCGGCCCTGCCGTTTCCAGCTGGCGCCTTCGATGTGGTCACCACCGGCTATGGGCTGCGGAACGTGCCCGACCTTGGCGGCGCCATCGACGAGATCGCGCGCGTGCTGGCGCCAGGGGGCCTGCTGCTCTCGCTCGATTTCAACCGTCCGGAAAACGCGGTCATCCGCTCCGTCTACCTGGCCTACCTCACCGTCGTCGGCGGCGCGCTCGGATGGGTCCTGCACCGCGACCCGGACACCTATCGCTACATCCCGGAGTCGATCCGGCAATATCCCGGAGCGGCCGGCGTCGTGCGCCTGCTGCGCGCACGCGGTTTTGTCGCGGCGTCAAGCCGCCCCGTGCTGGGCGGCTTCATGGCCATTCACGAGGCGAGAACCTGACGTGGAGGTCGATGTCTCACAGTGGTCCGGCGAAGGCGACCTCACGCAACTGATCGTCGAGCGTTTGCGCACCGAGCCGCGCATTGCGCTGCTGCGCGTCGAGGATGCCCCGGCCACCCGGGAAGATGCGGGCTACCTGTTTCTCAGTAACGAGCTGTTCGTGCGGGCCAGGCTCGAATCCCGACGCGAACCGGTGCGGCGCCTCGGCCTGTTTCCAGGCAGCCGGCGCGTCGATGTGCCGGCGCTCGGTCTGGCAGACATCGAGGCGGTGCTCTCTGGCGACGCGTCAATCGGTGCGCCCGACTTCAGCGACCAGGGGCTCATCCAGTACCTGCGCACCCAGCGAATCGTGCCGCCGTACCAGTCCAGAGGTTATAAATTGGTCGAGCTCATCAGAATTTATCTCGTCGAAATCGGGCCGTCATCCTAATGCCGACGGGTATTCGAACCGACAATCCCGGAAGAGCCACCAGCGTCCTCCCCCGGGGCTGGAGCTCCCCAATTCAATGACTCTCGTCCCGTCTCTCCTGCAGGCCATCGTCCTTATGGATGGCGAAGCACTGGTCCTGCACGTTGGCGACAAGCCCTATGTCGTCGCGGAAAGCGGGCAGGTCAGCCTCGCCAACGAGCCGCTGACGGCGGAAGCGATCGGCCAGGTCATCGACGAACTGCTGCCGCCCGAGTCGCTCCGCCTGCTCGCCGACGCGGGGGCGACGCAGTGCGTGCTGCCGGTCAACACCCAGTTCCCGAACGAAACCTTCAGCGTCGTGGCCGCGCGGGGCGGGGACGACCTCTGGCTCGAAATCCGCCGAGTCCATGTGACGGCCGCCGCTCAGCCTGCCGACACCGGAACCGACACGCCCGCCCGGACCGCGCCTCTGGTCGCGGAGGCCTCAGAGCCGTTCACGCCGGCGCCGCCGCGCGAGTCGCGCCGCCGCACCGTGCAGCCCGAACGCCGCCGTGTCATCGAGCCTGCCTCGCCCGACTCCGCCGCCCAGTCGGCCGTGGTGCTGCCGCTCACCCGCACGCCGGTGAAGGCCGACGTCCCGCCGCCGCTCGCCGCCGCCGCGCTCTCCGGTCTCGACCGCCTGCTGCGCCTGGCGGCCGCGCGCGGCGCATCGACGCTGTACCTGGTGTCGGGCGCGCGCCCGTCCATCCGAATCGACGGGGAGGTGCGCACGCTCGACGGCGCTCCGGTGCTCGAGCCGAACGCCGTGGAAGCGTTGCTGCTGACCCTGATGCCCGAGCGCAGCGCCGAAGCGCTCCGCAGCGGCGCCGCCAGCGAGTGGATGTCCGAGTTCGACGACCTTGGCCGCGTCCGCTGCCTGAGCTTCCGCGACTACCGTGGACCGGGCGGCGTATTCCGCATCATGCCGCAGCGCGCCGTCACCACGGAACAGTTGGGGCTGTCGCGCGAGATCCAGGCGCTGGCGACCGAAACCGACGGCCTGCTGGTGGTGACCGGCCCGCGTCTGAGCGGCAAGCGGACGCTGATGTCGGCCTTCGTCGACCACATCAACCGCACGCGTCACGTGCACATCATCACCATCGAGCGCGACATCAACATCGTGCACGAGCGGTTGGGGTCGATGGTGAGCCAGCGTGAAGTGCATGGCGGCGGGCACATGGCCGATGCTGTGCGCAGTGCGCTGCGCGAAGACCCGGACGTGCTGGTGCTGGAAGACGTGCGCGCCTCCGAGCTCGTGGAGCTGGCACTCGATGCCGCAGCCGCCGGACGGCTGGTCATCTGCGGGTTCCCCGCGCGAAGTGCGGCTGCCGCCATTGACGGCATCATCGATCTGTCGCCGCCCGACGCGCGCCGCCGCATCCAGCTGTCGCTGGCGCAGAACCTGCGCGGCGTCGTGGCGCAGGTGTTATTGAAGAAGACCGGCGGCGGCCGGCTGGCTGCGCGCGAACTGCTGCTGAATACGTCGGCGGTGGCGGGGTTGCTGGCGGAAGGCAAGACCTCGCAGCTGCCGCTGGCCATCGAGGGCGGCCGCAAGCACGGCATGGTGCCACTGAACGATGCGCTCGGCGGCTTTGCCCAGAGCGGCGCGGTCGACGTGCGGGAAGCGTACCGCTGCTCGGCCGACCGGCCCGGCCTCATCGCACTGCTCCAGCGCCAGGGCGTCGACGTGTCGCAGGTGGAACGGCTGGCGTAGGCCCCGTCTTCCCGCCTTGCCCGCCCTACCTCTCCACGAACGGTTCGAGTTCCTTCAGCAAGTAGTCGAGGACGTGATCCTCGGTGAGGTGCGCCACCGACAGTTCGGCAATCGCGCGTTCGTTCTCGACGACACGGCGGCCGCGCGAGCGGCGGGACGTGCCAAGCACCAGCGGCTCATCGCCTGACGCGTCGAGCGAGAGTTCGATGTAGTCGTCGGAGGTCTTCTCCGACATCATGCGCACCGCGCCAGACGGTGTCGAGACGACGAACGGGTAGCCGCTCGCCTTCAGCACGTTCGCCACCTGACGGAACAGCGGGATGGCAATGGTGTCGAGGAAGGTGCCGTAGGCACGCGAGGCTTCCTCGGCGCGCTGGCGGCGTGCGGCCGCGGTGCGGTGCGCCTCGTCGATGGTGTCGGTGAGCTGCTTGCGAAGTACGGAGATTTCCATCAGATCACACCTTTTGCGCGCAGGTCGTCGAGCTGCGCGGCGTCCAGGCCCAGGTCGTTTCCGAGCACGGCGTTCGTGTGCTCACCCAGCAGCGGTGGCGGCGTGCGCACCGAGCCGGGCGTGTCGGAGAACTTCACAGGCGTTCCAGTCATCTTCAGCATGCCGACGGTGGCATGCTCGAGTTCCACCAGCATCTCGCGCGACAGCGTCTGCGGATCGGTGAACACTTCGTGCAGGTCGCGCACCGAGCCGCACGGCACGCCGGCCGCCTTCAGGGCGCCGATCCAGTACTCGCGCGACTGCGTGGCCAGCAGCGCGTCGAGCGCCGGCTTCAGGTCGTTGTAGTTCGTCACGCGCTGACGATTCGTCGCGAAGCGTTCCTCGGCTGCGACACCGGTGACGCGGCAGAAGCGCACCCACTGGTCGTCGTTGCCGACGGCGATCACGAAGTCGCCGTCCGAGGCGCGGAAGGTTTCGTAGGGGACGATCGTCGGGTGCCGATTGCCCAGCCGCTCCGGCGCCGCATTGTTCGCGAAGTAGATGCCCGCCTGGTAGCTGAGCAGCGCCACCACCGAGTCGAGCATCGCGATGTCCACCTGCTGACCGCGACCCGTGCGTTCACGCACGAACAGCGACGCGGTCACGCCCTGCGCGGCGAACATCCCCGACACGATGTCGGCAATGGCCACGCCGAGGCGGTAGGGCGGACCGTCGGCCGAACCCGTGATGCTCATCAGGCCGCCTTCCGCCTGCATCACCGCGTCGTAGCCGGCTTCCTGGCGGCGCGGCCCCGTGTGGCCGAATCCCGAAATCGAGCAGTAGATCAGCCGCGGGTAGCGTTCGGCGATCGAGGCGTAGTCGAGGCCGAGCTTGTCGAGCGTGCCGGGACGGAAGTTCTCGACCACCACGTCGGCCTTCGCGAGCAACTGCTCGAGCAGCGCACGGCCGTCGGCGCTCTTGAAGTCGAGGGTGACGCTCTCCTTGTTCCGGTTGATGCTCAGGAAGTATGAACTCTCGCCGTTGATGAACGGCGGACCCCAGCCGCGGGTGTCGTCGCCCTTGCGCGGGTGCTCCACCTTAATTACCCGCGCGCCCATGTCCGCCAGCATCATCGTGCAGTACGGGCCCGAGAGCACGCGCGTCAGATCCAGGACCGTAATCCCCTGCAGCGCTGTCATAGTCCGTCAGCTAGTATGACCGATGGCGCGACGGCCGCGCCTGATGAGAGAGAGTTGTCGAGGCGGTTGCGTTCCGGACTCATGCTGATGGCCGCCCTGGCGGGAGTCATCGATGTCGGCCTGATGGAGATAGATGCCCAATGCCCCCACAGTCATTGACGCCGGAGGATTACGCGACGGCGCGACGCGTCCTCATGCGCCGCGACCCGGTGCTTGGCGCCGCAATCAAGACCATCGGCCCCTGCCTGATGGCCGACCGTCAGCGCGACGACCATCTCACCGCACTCACCGGCTCCATCGTCAGCCAGCAGTTGTCGACGAAGGCGGCCGCGACGATATTCGGGCGGTTCCAGGCGTTGCTTCCTGCAGGGCCACTGCAGGCGCCGGCGATCCTGGCACTCGACGAGGCGTCGCTGCGCGGTGTCGGCTTCAGCGGCCAGAAGGTGCGCTACGTGCGCGACCTCTGCGAACGGATTGTGGACGGGCGCCTGGTACTCGACGAGATCGAAATGCTGGACGACGAAGCCGTGATCGAGCGGTTGATGGCGGTGAAGGGGTTCGGCCGGTGGACCTCCGAGATGTTCCTGATGTTCCGCCTGCATCGCCCCGACGTGCTGCCGGTGGACGACCTCGGCATCGTCAACGCTGTGCAGCGGCTCTACGGACTGCGGACGCGTCCCGACGCGACGAAGTTGAACACGCTGGGAGAGGCGTGGCGTCCGTACCGCTCGGTGGCGAGTTGGTATCTGTGGCAGAGCCTGAAGCTCGAGCCGTGACCGACCGCGTGTAGTGTCCGGCTTTCGCCGGAGGCTGGGGGGCGAAGGTTGGTTCGCGCGGAGCGGCTAGAGCAGTCGCGATTTCAGTGCGAGCAGCAGGTAACCCGCCGCGATGGCGATGAGCGTGCCGCGCTCGCTGTAGATCGTCTGTGTCCACGAGAACGCGGCGTCGTGGTCAGCGGTCGACCGGCCCGCCAGGTTCGGGAGCCAGCGGGGGACCCGCGTCAGGTAGTTGCGGTAGCTGTCGCCCATCCGCGACTCGAGCAGCCGTTCTTCCCACCGCACAATCGCGTGGTACTCGAGGATGAGCAGCACACAGACGATCGGGGCCAGCCAGAGCAGCCGCGCGCTGATCGAGAAGCCGAGCCACAGCAGGATGTTGCCGATGTAGAGCGGGTTGCGGACCATGGCGAACGGTCCGTGGTCGATGAGCGGACCGAGCCGTTCCGTGCGGGTGCGCGACACCGACCCGATGTGATGGACGCCCCACATCCGGATCCACTCACCGAGCAGGACCACGGGCATGCCGGCAAGCGGCAGCCAGTCGGCGCGTGCGCCGACCGCCGTGGGCGGAATCAGCAGCAGGGCGGCAACGATCGGCAGCGGGATGGCGGTGCGCTTGCGGAAGAGCCAGCCACCGACGCGGGTCACCACGTCTGGAAGCGGCTGAACGGCCTGAGGTTCGGAGATCGAAGAGGAGGGCAAGGACTCGCCGAGTATAGCGCACGGGCAGTTTGTTATAATCTCGGACTATTGCGGTCCCAGTTCACCATATCCTCTACTCCGTAGCCTACAACCGTGACTAATCGTGCGATTTCGTCGGTTCTGGAACTCATCGGACACACGCCACTCATCCGCTTGACCCAGTTCGAGCGTGAGTGTCCGGGCGTGGAACTGTACGCGAAGGCGGAGTGGCACAACCCCGGCGGGTCGGTGAAGGACCGCGCGGCCGCGCGCATGATCCTCGAGGGGGAACGCTCAGGCCGGCTCCGTCACGGCCTCACCATTACCGACGCCACCTCGGGCAACACCGGTATTGCGTACTCGATGATCGGCGCGGCGAAGGGCTACCAGGTGAAGCTCTTCCTGCCGGAGAACGCCAGCCCTGAGCGGAAGCTCATCCTTCGCGCGTTTGGCGCCGAACTCGTGCTGACCAGCCCGCTCGAGGGCACGGACGGTTCAATCCGGGCCGTCCGCAAGCTGGTGGCGGAGCATCCGGACCAGTATTTCTATCCGGACCAATACAGTAACGACGCCAACTGGCGCGCCCACTTCGACACGACCGGTCCCGAGATCATCGAGCAGACCGAAGGGCGGGTGACGCACTTCGTCGCCGGCCTCGGCACGAGCGGCACGTTCATGGGCACCAGCCGCGCGCTCCGCCAGTTCAATCCGAACATCAAGGTCATGTCGTTCCAGCCCGACTCGCCGTTCCATGGTCTCGAAGGGCTGAAGCACATGGAAACGGCAATGGTGCCGGCCATCTACGACTCGACCATGGCCGATGCCGACCTGCGCGTCCGCACCGAGGACGCGCATTGTTGCGTGCGTCGCCTGGCGCGCGAGGCCGGCCTGCTGGTCGGCATCTCGGCCGGCGCGGCCCTGGTCGCGACTCTTCAAGTGGCCCGTACGCTCGACCACGGGGTCGTCGTGACGGTGTTCCCCGACGGTGCCGAGAAGTACCTCACCGAAACCTTCTGGACGGCCGAGTGACAACGACAATTCCACGAGCGTGTCTGCTCGACGCAGGTGTGGCCGCGGTGATCCGCAGTCATGGCGAGGAAACCTTTCCGCACGAATGCTGCGGCGCCCTGATCGGGCGCGACGACCGCGTCACCGCCGCGGTGCCGCTGCCGAACACGACGGAGGACGGGCCGCGCCGCCGTTTCCTGGTGCGCCCGTCGGACTACCGGATGGCCGAACAGCAGGCCTCCGAACTGGGCGGGGAACTGCTCGGTTTCTACCACTCGCACCCGGACCACCCGGCCCGGCCATCACAGTTCGACCTCGATCACGCGTGGCCGAACTTCGCGTACGTGATTGTCTCGGTCATGGCAGGCACGTCACGCCTGATGACCGTCTGGTATTTGCACGAAGATCGATCCCGATTCGATGAGGGCACGCTGAATGGCGACGAAAATTCTGATTCCGACACCGCTCCGTCCGTACACGGATAAGCAGGAGGCCGTCGAGGCCGAGGGCGCGACGATTGGCGACCTGCTGACCGACCTGACCACCAAGTACTCGGGGCTGAAGGCACACCTCTACAACGAGCAGGGCAAGCTGCGCAGCTTCGTCAACATCTACCTGAACGACGAAGACATCCGCTACTTGCAGAAGGACCAGACGCCGGTCTCGGCCAGCGATACGGTCTCGATTATCCCGTCGGTCGCCGGCGGCGTCTAAGCGGGTGGGCCTTCACGACCGCACGAAGGCTTACAGGCCGACGGCATCAGGGCACGAGGCCAGAGGCCGTCGCACACCAGGCAAGAAGGGGCACTTTACCGATGGTTCGAGACCTTGACGGTCTTCCTCAGCTGACCAACGAGGAGATCAATCGATACAGCCGGCATCTGATCATGCCGGAGGTCGGAGTGGACGGGCAGCGCCGGCTGAAGGCTGGCAGCGTGCTGTGCGTCGGTGCGGGCGGGCTCGGGTCGCCGGCGGCGATGTACCTCGCGGCGGCCGGCGTCGGCCGCATCGGCATCGTCGACTTCGACGTGGTCGACTACAGCAACCTGCAGCGCCAAATCATTCACGGCACCTCGTCGGTCGGCAAGACCAAGCTGGAGTCGGCGAAGGCGCGGTTGATCGACATCAACCCGCACATCCAGATCGATACCTACGAGACGGCGCTGTCGTCCGAGAACGCGCTCGAGCTGTTCGCGCCGTACGACGTCATCCTCGACGGCACGGACAACTTTCCGACGCGCTACCTGACGAACGACGCATGCGTGCTGCTCGGCAAGCCGAATGCCTACGGCTCGATCTTCCGCTTCGAAGGTCAGGCCTCGGTGTTTGCGGCCAAGGACGGCCCCTGCTATCGCTGCCTCTATCCGGAGCCGCCGCCACCCGGTCTGGTGCCGAGCTGCGCTGAAGGCGGCGTGCTGGGCGTGCTGCCTGGTGTCATCGGCGTCATCCAGGCGACCGAGACGATCAAGCTCATCACCGGCATCGGTGAGCCGCTGGTCGGGCGCTTCATGATCTATGACGCGCTCCGCATGAAATTCCGCGAGCTGAAGCTCCGGAAGGATCCGGATTGCCCGGTCTGCGGCACCCACCCGACCGTGACCACGCTCATCGACTACGAGGAGTTCTGCGGTCTGCGTCCGTCTGTCGAGCCGGCAGCGGCGGCGGCCGGCGCGGCGGCCCCGAGCGCGACCGAGATCTCGGCGGTCGAGCTGAAGCAGCGTCTCGATCGCGGCGACACGCTCGTCATCGTCGACGTCCGCGAGCCGAACGAGTACCAGATCAACCGCATTCCCGGCTCGGTGCTGATTCCGCTGGGCGAGATCCCGCGGCGGTATGCCGAGCTGGACCAGGATGCCGAGCTGGTGATGCATTGCAAGATGGGCGGCCGCAGCGCGAAGGCCGCTGACTATCTGAGGTCCGTCGGGTTCAAGCGCGTGCTGAACCTGAAGGGCGGCATTCTCGACTGGGTTGACAAAGTCGATCCGTCGCAGCCGAAGTACTAGGCGGGCGGGTCGGGCAGGGCGGGTGGGCAGGCTGGATCGGCTGAAGAAAATTTCCGCCCGCCCGCCACGCCGGCCTTGCCCGCCCGCTCTCGTACGTTAATATAGGACCAGCGCGGTCGGATTGTACCGGACTCGTGCAGTCGTATTTGGTTCCACATGCTGAGACTGTCGAAAAAAGCAGACTACGCGCTCATCTCGATGACGCACCTCGCTCTCAACGGCGACGGCTCGTCGAGCGCGCGTGAAATCGCCGGTCTCTATGACATTCCGATCGAGCTGCTCGCCAAGATTCTGCAGCGGCTCGTGCGCCGCGGCCTGCTGGTCTCCCAACAGGGCACGCGGGGTGGGTACCAGCTGGCACGGGTGCCCGTGCTGATTTCGGTGGTCGATGTCATTCAGGCCATCGACGGTCCCGTGACCGTCACCGCCTGCTCCCCGGAAGATGGGCACACTTGCGAACAGTTCGCCAAGTGCAATGTCCGGGACCCGCTGTGGCGTGTGCGCGAGCGGATTCTGAACGCACTCGGTGAGTGCACCATCGCAGCGCTCGCCGCCGATCAACCGGCACCGCCCGAACCGACCGCACACGCCATGTTGTTGCATTCGCACATCTGAGGCGACGGAACCTCCGGCGTCATGCCGGGCAGAGTGACGAGAAAAGAAGAGACCTATGGCCATCAAGCTTCCGATCTACATGGACTACCACGCGACGACGCCGACTGATCCCCGGGTTGTCGAAGCGATGCTGCCGTACTTCACGCAGCACTTCGGCAATGCGGCGAGCCGCAACCACCCGTTTGGCTGGGAAGCCGAAGAAGCGGTGGACAAGGCGCGCAAGCAGGTGGCCGACCTGATCGGCGCCAACGCGAAGGAAATCGTCTTCACCAGCGGCGCCACCGAGTCGAACAACCTGGCGATCAAGGGCGTCGCCGAGATGTACCGTGAGAAGGGCAACCACATCATCACGGCGGTGACCGAGCACAAGGCGATCATCGACACCTGCAAGCGCCTCGAGAAGGAGGGCTACCGCGTCACCTACCTGCCCGTGCAGAAGGACGGCCTGGTCAACCTCGACGAGCTGAAGGCGGCCATCTCAGACGAGACGATCCTCATCTCGATCATGACGGCGAACAACGAGATCGGCGTCATCCAGCCGATCGCCGAAATCGGCGCCATCGCCAAGGAAAAGGGGATCCTCTTCCACACCGACGCGGTGCAGGCGGCGGGCAAGATTCCGTTCGACGTCAACGCGCTGAAGGTCGACATCGTGTCGATCACCGCGCACAAGATGTACGGCCCGAAGGGTGTCGGCGCGCTCTACGTGCGTCGCCGCAACCCGCGCGTGCTGCTGTCGGCGCAGATCGACGGCGGCGGCCACGAGCGCGGCATGCGGTCGGGCACGCTCAACGTCACCGGCATCGTCGGCATGGGCAAGGCCGCGGAGATCGCGAAGGCCGAGATGGCCGACGAGACGAAGCGCCTGAGCGCACTGCGCGACCGCCTGAACGATCGCCTGCACAAGGGACTCGACGAGATCTTCATCAACGGCTCCGTCGAGCATCGCCTGCCGCACAGCCTGAACATCTCGTTCGCCTATGTCGAAGGCGAATCGCTGCTGATGGGCATCAACGACGTCGCGGTCTCGTCGGGGTCGGCCTGCACCTCGGCCAGCCTCGAGCCGTCCTATGTGCTGAAGGCGCTTGGTGCCGGCGACGACCTGGCGCACTCCTCGATCCGTTTCGGCCTCGGCCGTTGGAGCACCGAAGAGGAAGTCGACTACGTCGCCGACAAGCTGGTCAGCGTTGTGACGCGCCTGCGCGAGATGTCGCCGCTCTACGAGCTCGCGAAAGAAGGCGTCGACCTCTCGACCATGCAGTGGGAAGCGCACTAATCGCGAATCTGCAATCGCCAATCGCGAAAGTGATCGGCCGATTGCAGCGTTCAGCGAATTCACTTCAGCAATTGACGATCCGCGATTAGCGATTCAGGAGATTCAGAGACATGGCTTACTCGAACAAGGTGATCGACCACTACGAGAACCCGCGCAACGTCGGCTCGATGCCGAAGGACGACGTCAACGTCGGCACGGGGCTCGTCGGCGCGCCGGAGTGCGGCGACGTGATGAAGCTGCAGGTCAAGGTGAACCCGGTGACCGGTATCATCGACGATGCGAAGTTCAAGACCTTCGGCTGCGGCTCGGCGATCGCGAGCTCGAGCCTGGCCACCGAATGGCTGAAGGGCAAGACCGTCGACGAGGCCCTCGCCATCAAGAACACCGACATCGTGGAAGAGCTTGCCCTGCCGCCAGTGAAGATTCACTGCTCGGTGCTGGCGGAAGACGCGATCAAGGCCGCGATCAACGACTACAAGAAGAAGCAGGCGGCCGATCGGCCGGCTGCCGGCGCCGCGGCCCAGCCGACGGCGTAATCAAAGTCGGGAAGGGCGGGACGGTCAGGACGGTCTGGACGGACGAGAGGGCAAGAACCCTCCCGACCCTCCTGACCCTCCCGACCATCCCGGCAAGACTATGAGCATCCAAATCAGCGACACGGCCGCACAGAAGATCCGCACGTTGATGGCCAAGCAGGGCATCAGCGAGGGAGGCTTGCGAGTGGGCGTCAAGGGCGGTGGCTGCTCGGGCCTCAGCTACACCTTCGCCTGGGAGAAGGTGGCACGCTTCGGCGACGAGGTGTTCGAGGGGCCAGAGGGAGCGACGCTGTTCGTCGACAAGAAGAGCCTGCTCTTCCTCAACGGCACCGTGCTCGACTACGACAGCAGCCTCATCAGCAGGGGGTTCGTCTTCAACAACCCGAACGCCAAGACCACGTGTGGCTGCGGGAGTTCATTCGGCGCGTAACACGCTCCACCGGCAGGCGGTGGGGTGGCCTGACATCATGACGTCCCAGACCCATACCCATCTGCTTCAGGAGTGCCGCACGTGCGGCGGCCGTGCACCGGTCGACGTGCACTTCTGTCCGAGCTGCACGAAGATCCTCACCATTGGCCGGCAGGGCGACTACTTCTCGTTCCTCGGCCTGCCGCGCAAGTTGAACCTGGACGTGGCCGCGGTCGAACAGCAGTTCCGCGTCCTGAGCCGGCAGTTCCATCCCGACTACTTCTACAACGCCACGCCCACCGAGCGGCGGGCCAGCCTCGAGCGCTCGTCGTACCTGAACGACGCATATCGCACGCTGAAGCAGCCCGCGTCGCGCGTCGCCTACCTGCTCGACGTGGAAGGCGTGCTGAAGCCGGCGGACCACGAGGCTGGCAAGCTGGCGCCGGCGTCGCTGCTCGAGGAAGTGTTCGCGTTGAACGAGGAGCTCGACGAAGTGCGCGATATGCGCACCGGCGGCGCTCCGGACGCCGAGTGGCGTGCCCGCCTCGCGGCGGCGGCGGCGCCGATCGAAGCCAAGCGCGCCGAGCACGAAGCGCAGTTGGGCGAGCTGTCGAACCAGTGGGACGCGCTGCCCTCAGGGGACCAGACCGCACGGACGGCTGTCCTCGGCGCCCTGCGCGAGCGCGTGCTCGAACGTAACTACATCAATAACCTGCTGGCGACCATCGAGCGCGAGACGACCGGCGCTGTCGGACCGCAGCTGTAGGAAGTCGGCAAGTCG
>Ga0114966_10000240_pt1 | contig 52771 bp, 46 predicted proteins | sample M_130207_XF_Meta_FD_87029 | JGI IMG/M metagenome (GOLD analysis project Ga0114966, IMG submission 87029) | Freshwater microbial communities from Lake Montjoie, Canada to study carbon cycling - M_130207_XF_MetaG | ecosystem: Environmental > Aquatic > Freshwater > Lake | place: Lake Montjoie... | reverse complement strand
CCTTGGCACCCATCATCACACCGTTCATTTCACCGCAGAGGAAGGCCTGGAGGCCATCGATGAAGTGGTGGAGGCGTGCGAGACCTGGGACATTACGACGATTCGTGCGTCGGTCGGACAATTCCTGCTCGCAAAACATATTTCCGAGAAAACGGAATTTAGGGCGATACTGAACGGGGATGGCGCCGACGAGGCCATGATGGGATACCTGTACTGGTATAATGCCCCCACGAGGCTCGACGCCCATCTCGAGTCGTTGCGACGCCTCCACGAAATTTATCTGTACGATGGCCTTCGCGTGGACCGGTGTCTCGGTCATTTCGGGTTAGAGGCACGGGTGCCGTACCTGGACAAGGCGTTTGTGGACTTTGTTCTCACCACTCCTATTGAAGCGAGGGTACCCTCCCCGACACAGATGGAAAAGCACCTCGTGAGGAACGCGTTTGCGCTCCAGTATCCCGATATTCTGCCTACCAGCGTCCTGTGGCGCAAGAAAGAAGCCTTTAGTGACGGCGTGTCCTCACAGAAAGAATCGTGGTTCCAGACCATCCAAAAGGACATGGAGAGACGCGTCAATGACACGGATTTTTATGGAACGCCAAACCTGGGACTGCCCGAAATACCACCCACAAAAGAAGCGTGGTATTACCAGAAAAAGTTTTTGGAATTGTTTGGAACGTCTTGTCACAACTTGATTCCCTGGTACTGGCTCCCGAAATGGTCGGGAGACATCAAGGAACCGTCGGCGAGAGTCTTGTCCGTGTATTCTTCTCAATAATTTTAACGGTTGAACAATTGGATTGCCGGTATCCATATTATAGCACCAGTGAAGTGAATGCTTACAAGAACTTTATCAGACAATCTACCAAGGATAAATAAAGTTTCAAAAATATTATGATGACGTCGACATAATATTTTCCTAACAAAAAATAAATACACCCCCTACACGTTCTTCTTCTTGGTCAAGAACCACTCCTCCGCGTCCTCCATCTCGATCGCCAGGTCCATGCCCAGATACTTGATGAAGGAATCGTTGTCGTCGGGGATGCCCGACGCTTTACGCGCTTCCATGTACTTGGCGCGGTACGACTGGACGTACTCGGGGTTCTCCGCATCGAGCACCTGGATACGCTCCGTGCTCGCCTTGAAACTCTCCTTCATCTGCAGAATCTTCTTCTTGGTCTCGTGGAACGTCCACACGAGCTGGGCCCTCTTGACATTCTCGGTGATGTACTCGTCAAAGGGGTCGATGGGAAGGCCCTCCTTGGCCCGGTTCGACTCCTCCAACAGCTTCTTCTCGCGGTCCTGGATGTCCTCGATCTCCATCTTTTCCTGGCGCTTCTTGCTCAAAATGTCCTCGCTGATGAGCTCCGTGGTCTTCTTGCGGATGTCGATGCTCTTGACGGAGCTCGCGTACCCCTCGGCGTTGGTGACCGGGAACGGCCGACCTACAAAGGCGTGGTACACCTCGTGATACGAGTCCACATTGCGGATAAGAAACTCGGCACGCTCGTTGGCTTCCTCCTCGGACCCGTAGACGCCACGCACCTTCATCATCCCATAAATATTGTCCTTGTCGGGTTTCGCCCCGCTAGAAGGGATAAACGACACGAGGGCAATCTTCTGGTTGATTTGTTGGGGGTCCGCATAGTATCGGTCGACCTGGCTAAACGTAATGTTCTTGTTGAGCGCCTCCATGGCGATGGGGAGCTCGTCGGGGTTGAGTGGCTGGACGCACTTGGGCTTGTGCATATCAATGTTCTCACGGTCTGCGGGAGCGACAAGAGAATGCATCGTTTCTTTTTCTGTATTTCGTTTGGATAAAGAAGTAAGAATACTTAAATGATTTTTTTTTTTGCCTAGTAGAAAAGAAAAAAGATGCGGTACCAAAACTTGAACGACTCGTACGACGTCGTCACGTTTTTTTCGGGACCCTCCAAAAGACCATTGAGGCCTTCCGTCCTTGCCTCCCGTGTCGTCCAACGACCCGTGAGCAATAAATGGCTCGAGCCGGTGTACGCCGAATACTACATGACCCCCCTGTCCAGACCCAATATCTACGATTCTTACTACCACGCGGTCCACCACGCATACGGACCCGCCACCCCGTTGGACATCAAGAGCGTCAAGAGGCGCGAGTTGAGACGGTACCGGCGTCGCCACCACGAGTACTATTCTCCCGACGAGTACGATACCGAGGAGGAATAGGAGAAAATAGGTATAGTTTTTCCAATTGTATGTTATTTTTCACAAAAAAAAATTAGTTAGTGCCCATGTCTAGTCTAGTTGTGTGGTTAAATCGGAAACGCCGTGAGAATTATTTTTATTAAAAATAATTATTTTCATCAAGAAACATTAGCTTACAACCGGTTAATCTGGAACACGACACTAATCTGTAGCGTCACGTCGGGTTCGCACGGCACCAGGGTATCCACCTCCTCGGTCACAAACGGCTGGCCGTTGGGAAGGGTCACGCGCAAACGCAGGTTATCGTACGGGGAGAATTTGAGAACCTGGGCCGCGCCGTCCGAATTAATCTTGATGAATCGCGTCGTCTCGGGATTGTTCACATCGCTGATGGAGCACACAAACGTGGCCCTCACGGCCGATGGATTGTTTGAATACAGCAATGCCCTGTTGTGTCCCGAGGGCATCGTCTCGTTGCTTAATTCCAAAAACACATAGGGGTACGCGCTCGTCAATAAACCCTGCGGGCTGTTGATAATCTTGTTGGGTAAAATCAAATTCATGACGGTGATTTCTTGGCACGTCATCTGCGACTGGGTAATCTGGGAACCGGTGTAATTGAGGGGGACCACACCCTCGGTCGAGTACTGGGTAATAATAATATTGTTCCAGCCCTTGAAGTACGCGGGAAGCACGTCGATATTTTCTTCCACGATATCGAAACGGACGAGGCGGTCCCCAAAATACGGCTGGACGTAAAAGAGGTAGGTATCGGGTTCCGCTGCCAAAGGCAACACCTTCCGGATCCCCGTGGCCCCCCATTCGTTTTGCGACCGTAAAAGGTCCACGGGCTTTCCCTCCGTATTCCTTGCCGGAATGGTCGCATTGGGAGATAGGTACACCGACCGTGTTTGGGGCTCGTACTGGTACTGCGGACTCGCGAGCACCGACACGAGGTAGTTCCCCACAAAGTCCTCGATGCGGAACGTATCGGGTTTCAGCTGGATGCGGAAGACCAGGGACGTATTTCGAACGACGAGAATCGCCGGTACTGTGGGAGGGCATCCGATGCCGTCGCTTCCGCTTTCCAACGGTTGTAACACCAAACGGTCCCCCACGCGGTACGGTCGCCTTGAAAGGCGAAGGAAACGGATCTCCTCGACACCGCCCTGGACTCCCACACGGGTCACCACGGCCAACGTATGGTCATGGGACGCATCCGGGAGTTCACGGACAAGAACCACTTCCTGACCCGGTGTGTAAAGCCTTCCCCTTTCCAGAAACGTATAGTCCTCGATAAACGCGCGGTTGTAAAAGGGTCCTGTCGCACTCTCCTTATCGAGCGGTAGGATGCTTCCGATGGCCATGGGAAGATTTCGGCTCAAGACCCAGTACTGGTCGGTAACGCTCCACGCACACGAAAAATATTTACAGAGAGTAAACACCTGGACATTCGACTGGAATTTTTGAACAATGGCAATTTCATTGATGGTCACGTCGTACAAAAAGACGGCGAGATTGAAATAGACCTGGGAAGAACGTGCCAAAAAATTTCCATTGACAAACACGACGCTTCCCAGCAAATCATTGGCAAAAATGGGGTAGGGTTCGGGCTCTACGGTCGGACACTCCGGATTATCGGTCTTGGAAAGGTTGGCAATATAGGCCACCAAGGGTCCATTGGACAGACTGAAGGATGGGATGGGATTTCGGAGGAGGGCCACGCGCGTGGAAGGGTCGTACGCGACAATATCACGAAGTGCATACGAACCATCCGCTGTCTGAATGACAAGGACCCATCCCGCCAGGATTCCGAAGCAGTATTGGGATTCCTGGACCAAGGAAAAATTAGGCGGGTACGTCGGAGGGACCGTGGAGGTAGGTCGTTGCAGTCCGAGGAGCACGGAATTCACATTTTCGTCAAGAAGGGGTGCCAGCGCAGTCCCCGCAATAATCATGGTTTTGAACACGTATTTTCCGTATTTGGCTTGGACGGGGTCCGGAGACGGCGCCACATAAAAATTCGTCCAGCAAAAATTATAATCGGGGAGCGTAAAGGAGATGGGATTCGTCGAGAAAAAGACGCTCGGCGTCGACATGTTGGGATTGTTGATGGTACCCAACTGAATGACAAAATCACCCGGATTCGGATATAATAATCGGTCCCGGAACGCGGAACTGATGAGCAAATACGAAAGACTCATTTTCTTTTTTTTTTATGGATATTGTTTTTTTTATATTGCCCAAGTATAGAGATTGATATATTTTTTTATTCCCATGACGGAAATTATCAACGACAGCATTACGGTCGACCCCCTGCTATGGGGACCTCATTTTTGGTGTACCATCGACGCCATCGCTGTGGTATTTGACCCTTCCTCGTCCCAGTCCAAGGAATTCACCCATCTATTTTTTCATTCCCTCCAGGGCGTCATTCCTTGCTTTGAATGCAGGAACCATTATTGTATCTACTACAAAGACCATCCCGTCCAGGACGCGCTACACACCAAATCCGACTTGTTGGAATGGATTTTGCGCCTGAAAAACGCCATCCAAGAAAGGCTTGGGAATCGTCCCACGTTTACCTTGATCGACTACGCACGAAATTTGGAATCCAAATTCCAGATTGCGCTCTCCGTGTGGCCTTCCATCGCCGTGGTCGTGAGCATCACACCCGACGAGGTCGACACGGTGCCCGCGTTCCTCCAAGGCCTCCTCGAACAAACTTTACTTCCCTCCTCGGTTCTTCTCTGCGTTTCGGAAAGGCAAGACGACCCGGAATTGGAGGCATTGTTCCACACCACGTACCCTGATTTGAAATTGGTCGTCCTTTCGACACCCGACCCCCAAACCCCTTCGCAGAACAAGAATCGGGGTATCGAATACTGTCTCGACAAGAAAAACATTGACGCGATTGTCTTGGTACGGACCACCGACAGCCTTCACCCACAGAAACTATGGCTGATGCGCCAGGCTCTTCTCGAAAACCCCGAGGCGTTGGTCATCGTCCATCCAACAGGGGGTCCCTTGGCGTCCTTTTCAGGCGCAATTCCCACAAAGATCAAGGGTATCCGTACCGAGCCATTTTCCCAGTCATTTTCCGTGAATCATAGCCAGGTCCTCCTTCAAATCAAGAAATGTACCGACATTCGGTTTCATGATAAACGGGCCGAAAACGACCTCGTTCGACGCGTCCACAAGAAATACGGCCATGTACGGAACTTGTCCCATGTGTTAAGTCTGTCCAATCAATCGTAAAGAACATAGGGATTACTCACCGGATATTGAATAAAAGGGGAAAGGTCCGTCTTGTTATTGTTTTCTTCCAAACGAGTTCCATTGTTACGCAATTGGGCTAGCGCCATCGCGGTCGCCAGAAATTTAAAAATTCTCATTTGTAGTCACGCTTGTACTATTTTTTAAATTAAAAAAAATAGTCACTACTACACACACATACACTCTTACATACTCCACTCTATATTATTCTATGTATAGATAGCTAATGCCTTATGCCACCGCCTTCTTCTTGGTCGTACGGACCGCCTTTTTCTTGGTCTCCGCGACGGGTGCCACTACATCCTCCACCACCTTGACAGGAGCAGGAGGGGGAGGAGGGGGTGCCTTGACCACCACAGGGGTCGCCTTCACAGGAGCAGGAGGGGGTACAACAATGTCTTCCTCTTCCTCGGCCTCCTCCTCTTCCTCGACCTCGACCTCTTCCTCAACCTCTTCCTCCTCCTCGGCAATCTCATCGTCCTCTTCGGCCTCTTCCTCCTCCTCGTTCACCGCAACGGCAACATTCTGGACAGGAAGCGACGTGGTTTGCTCGACAAGGTCCTCTTCCACTACGATACTGTCATCGTCCGCGTCCTCGTCATAGTCATCGGCCTCATCAAACGCAAATGCGGGAGCAGTCGAAGACATCGTAGTACCCGATGTTCCCGCCGAGGTAGAGGAGGAGGAACCAAGCTTCTGGGCATTGGGGCGGAGGAGACCCCTCACGGAAAGCTCACGCATACGGTACACCACCTCAAATAGCTTGACCTGGAGAGAAATCTTGTTCCCGATAAAGATGCTCTCAATCTTGACTGCAGCGGTGACACTACACACCTTGTTCATCAACTCAAAAGGGTCAATCTCCTCGTTGGTCTCCTCGTTCACGAAAATCGTGCTAATCTTGTTGAGCTTCTTGTTGAGGATAGCCTTGGCGTAGAGCATCGGACCACGACCCTCCACCACCTTGCCCTTCTCCATCTTCCAAAACAGGGGGTTGAACTTCTTCAGGTCCGACGCGTCGAGGTCGTACTTCTCAATCTCGTCGCGGTGCTCGAGCAGATACTTCTTGCAGTGGTCCGCAATCGCGGTAAACGTGTCGGTAAACTTCCTCTCGTCTTCGGTAGGGCCATTACGGCTCCACAGGCAGAGAGGCATCGAATAGCCATTGACGGCGTTGCTTCCAAGGTCCTTGGACTCCTGCAGGCCAAAGCAGTGAAGGTTGGGTGGCGTGGCAATGATGAGGTCACCGACAGAGCCGTCAGGGTAGCGCGTCGCAATGCGGATCCTCTTGAACTTGATCTTGTCAATATTGCCGCCATCGGGCTTGGAGAACACAAGATTCTTGGTGTTGAACTGGTTGACGTTGGTAAGCTGAATGCTCGACATTTTCTTTTGATATTTGTTTGTTTTGGGGTTATGTTGTCGATGCTAAATTCTTATATCGATTCAGTTTTTCATTTTCACACCGTGATTTATTTTTTATTTGGAGGAACGGGTGTGAGGGTGCCTCTCTGCCAGTACGCAGTCGAATTGTCACCTAGTCCGTTGTATTGGGGTTCCTTGAAAAGAAACTGTCCATGACATATCGACGCGATGCCCGGGTATCCACGGTTTCCGACGAGGTTCGCCTTGGTGCCAATAAATGTCCCTTTGAAGAGGTCGGCGGGGTCGCCTGTGCTCGCGGACACATCTTCGATATCCACTTGAATTATTTTTTGAACGGGATCTAGGGTCGTTATCACGACATTAGACAGGAGTGTGTACGTCTTGATCTCATTATCATTGTTGATCTGGTACAATAACGACTCGAGCGTATAAGCCTTCATTTCGTCTACCTATCTTTGACCAAGAAAAAAAATTTTTACGGCTACCTTACCTGGTGTAAATAATTTTGGTAAGATTACGATTACTAGCAAAGTTGGACTATACAGTATTTACGAAAAAAACAAAACCTTACGTTGTTTGTACCTGAATTTTTTTTTTCTTGTTTGGAAAACTTAAAGACATTTCTACCATCTAACAAAAAATGGGAAACACACTCCAGAAAAAAAAACAACCATTCTTTGACCCTGCCACTGTTCAAAAACTCCAAGGCACCTTTGTTGCCGACCACAATTATTCGAAACAAACCTCGAAAAAATTAAAATCTCTTCTCGTCACACCACATGAGCCTGTGAGGGCTCTCGGTGCCTTTAATGGCCAGCAAGCCGTACAGTACGTCAAGGCCGGTCTTCAGGCCATCTATGTGAGCGGATGGCAGGTCGCTGCGTGCGCCAACACCAGCGGGGAGACCTACCCCGACCAGTCGTTGTATCCGGTGGATTCGGTACCCAAGATTGTGTACAGCATCGTACAGGCGCTCTTGCGTGCCGACAAAATCCAATTTCACGAAAGGAGCTGGACGTCGGCGGCGGACTGTTTCTCGCTCCCCTCCCACGATTATATCGTCCCGCTCATCGCCGATGGGGAGGCCGGATTTGGTGGACCTCTCAACGCCTTTGAATTGACGAGAAAAATGGTCGAGGCCGGTGCGGCCGCCGTGCACTTTGAGGACCAGCTGGCGTCGGAAAAAAAGTGCGGTCACCTTGGTGGAAAGGTCCTGGTCCCCGTGTCCCACTTTGTGAGAACATTAAAAGCAGCGCGCCTCGCGGCCGAGGTGGAGAACTGTCCCGACCTGGTGCTCATCGCAAGGACCGACGCCGAGTCCGCCCAATGGGTTTCCAGCGACGTGGATACCGAGGACAAATTCGTGATGCGTCACCAACCACGTTCCCCCGAAGGCTTTTATCGGTATCAAAACGGTGTAGAGGCGTGTATCGCGCGTGCTTTAGTGTACGCCGAAATCGCCGACCTCGTCTGGTTCGAGACGTCCTCTCCGGATTTGCGAGTCGCCCGAATATTTGCCGACGCCATCCACGAGAAATTTCCAGGGTACCCCCTTGCCTATAATTGCTCCCCGAGCTTCTGTTGGCATTCCCACCTCTCCGAGGCCGAAAGGCTTGATTTCCAGCATGAACTGGGAGCCATGGGGTATGTGTTCCAGTTTGTGACGCTGGCAGCCTTTCATGCCACCAATTTGGCCTGCTTCGACTTGGCCCTCGACTACGCCGAGAAAGGAATGCTCGGGTACTCGGAGATGCAACAGCGAGAATTCTCGCGCGCCCAAAAAGGATATTCCGCGGTCCGTCACCAGCACGAAGTGGGTACGTCCTATTTTGACGCGGTGGCCGAGGCGTTGGGGAGCGTGTCCACGCGCGCCATGAAGGATTCGACCGAGGCCTCCCAGTTTATTGAGATTTAACAAGATTGCAGGAAAGAAAAAAAAAAACGATGCTTTCCGATATCTTTAGAACCATTTTTTGGGTCCTGTCCGTCTACCACGGGATTCATGATGTGGACCTCGTTTGGCAACACGTTCCCCACACCAAAGAACGTGCAACCTACCTCTTCTTCTACGGGGCCTCCGTGGGTATCATGGCCTACTGGCTACGCGGTCGCACCGAAATTTCCAACAAACTTCGTATTCTCTACCTGCCCGTCGGCCTGCTCCACCTCGGGCTTCACGATGGAGGAAAACGGTTGCTCCTCACGGCCTTGTTTTCGTTCGCCGTCACGGACCTTTCCTTTCTCGTGTATCTCTACCTCATGGTCGTTCATTACACCGGTCCTCCCCCTACCGTCCCGAAAATTTTTCTCGTCTTGTGGGAAGTATTTTCCATCGGGTCCGCGTTCGTCGTGGAACCATGGAAACGTTCTCCCCTCTTTTTTGAAAAAGCCCTGATCACGGTCCTCCCCGCGCATCTCTTCCTCCATTTTGCAGTGGGCACGAAAAATTGATGAGAATACCATCTTTTCTGCCAACAAGGGTACCAAGCATAGGATAGAATAGGATATATATCTCTTGACGATTTCATACCTATTTTTATGAAATGTTGACTTTTTTTTTTCGATACAGCCATGTATCGTGTACTGCTTTCTTTCTTTTTTCTCCTCCAGGTGAAGGTCGTCTCTTCGTTCCTCGTGACCACCCCTTTTCTCGAAATCCCAAGAGTTGTGGCGCCCTCTCTCCAGTCTCTTTTGTTCCAGGACAGTGGCAATAATGGCAATCATCGAGGAACCCCCTTTTCGTCGTACCACGTCGACGACGCTCCTTTCCGTCTCGCTCTGGATGTCCAATGCGGTATCGGAGACTCCACCCTCGAGTTGAGGAAGCGTTTATCGTTGGAAGAGGGAGGTGAAGACTGGTGTGTCCTCGGTATCGACGAGGACCCCGTCAAGACCGCGTTGGCGAGAAGAAAACATCCCTCGCTCACATTTCTCACAGGCGATGTATCGGGACTCCCCTCGGCGACGTACGACAAGATCCAGGTGCACACCGGTAGGATGCTCCATATCCCCGACAAGGGAAAGTTTACCAGGGAGCTGACAAGAGTGTTGAAACCAGGAGGGACGCTGGACATGTTTGATTTTTCCCTCTCTCATTCGTTTCTCCAAGAGATTATTGACGTGCCGGAGAAGGTCCGTCGCCATTATTTCCAAGGGTGGGACACGTACGACCCTTGTTGGCACCAGAGCCTGTTGGCCCAGTGGTTATTGCTGGATACGGTCGTAGTGGACGAAGATATTATTCATAGCCTTTTTGTCAAATATCGTCGCGAGTAATGATAGTGGTCCATGAGAAGTTAATTTTCTTAAATTTTTTAAAAATAAAGTACCTACAGAAAACAAATGCATTACGATTATATTATTCTTGGAGGCGGTATCGCCGGTCTTTATTCTGCCTTGCGCTTGGAAGCCAAGTTTCCCACGATACGGATACTTCTTCTCGAAAAAAACAGCTACCTAGGTGGTCGCACACGCATGGAAACGTTCCACTCCCACAAGGTGGTGACCGGTGCAGGGGTAGGACGTTTTCCCAAGGATAAATTGTTGCAACACCTCGTCGAAGCCTCTACCGGCAAAAAAGTCGAACCCGTCAAAACCCTCGTAAGCTACCAATTCCAGGACCCCTGCTTTATCCTAACATACATTGAATCCCTCAAAAAAGAAAAGACGTGGATACAACAACACCGGTCGACGCATAATTTCAAGCAATGTTTTCTCCGATTTTTTTCCCAGAAGGAGTACCAAAACTTTTGCGAGAGCAACGGCTTTACTGATTTTGAGTACGCGGATATTGTGGATACCCTGTACGACTATGGATTCGAGGACAATGTTCCTGGGAACCACATATTTCCCATTGATTGGAATCGGTTGGTAAAACACCTCCGAAAACAGCTGACACGTACCACCATCCGTCTCCACACCGAGGCAACATCCTACCAACGATTGGAATCATCCTACCAACGATTGGAATATCAAGGTGGTTTCAAGGTTGTCACGTCGAACAACAAACAGTACACGGGACAGCACCTTATTTTTGCGGGTTTTGTCGACAAGTACCCTTTTCCCGAGGTCAAGGCGCAGGTGGGATACAACCGGTTTTTGAGGATGTACTCGTACTCCAGAAACGAAAACGACCATTTACACCAGGGAGGGATGACGTACTACAACAATGTCCTCCAAAAAAGCATCTTTATTTCTCCCACGATTCGTACCATGAGCTACTCCGACAATAACAATGCAGACGTGGTGATGCGCCTTCCACACTCCCGGTTGAAGGACATGGCGGGGTACGATATTGACGACGTGGTCCGATACTATTGGGAACACGGCACCCACTACTACAAACCCCTTGCAAAACAATGGAAAGACCGTGACGAATTCATACGCTATGCACAGAATCCAGAACCCGGTATCTATCTCGTGGGAGAATGCATCTCCAAGAACCAGGGATGGACGGAAGGGGCATTGGAAAGCGTAAAGGCTATTGAACATTTATGGAAAATGTCGACACGTTGAGAGGAGGGTCCCCATGAACTTTTGCTTGAAAAAAAAATCCTTCCTATTCCTAGAAAACAAAGGAACAGAGCCAAGGATGACATTTTTTATTGTCACGACGTCTGTTTTTAATGACTGTTCGATGAGGGCATCGGAAAATTACAAGAAATGGTGGACCGTGTATTGGAGAAGGGCACTTATAAAATTATTGTCGTGGAGAATAATGGGGAAAGGAATACCTATTTAGATGCGTTGCATGATACGGTCTATTACACGGAGAATAATTTTATACCCACTCGCAATAAAGGAATCAAAGAATTAAAAGACGTGTGGGATTGTATAGAAAAGTATAAAATCAAGGATACTGATTTTATCGTCAAAATGACTGGTCGATATATTTTACAAGATGACAGCGAATTCATAACCACGGTCCAACATCTACAGGAAACAAGATATGAATGCATCATTAAATATGGCGCCTTTTTTAGCCCCGTGGATTTTTAAACGAATGATTGTATTATTACGGGATTGATAGGAATGTCCTGTTCGCACATCAAACAAATAAACATGCCCACAGAACATGAATGCGTCGAGTGGAATTGGGCCAAAGTTACGAATTCCATAGAGGAAGAAAAAATATACAAGGTTCATCGTTTAGGAATCCATATATGCCCCGGGAAAGCCATTCGTACTTTTCCGTGTAAATATTATGGATTACCGCATGTCACACAGTATTAGAAAAAGTATAGGTGTTGTGTTGCATTGTTCACTACACTCCTTCACTAGTCCACTAGTCCACTAATCCTGGTAAATGTTGACGTCTCCAAAGACAAAAAAAGGAGCGCAGTTTGTTCCCGAGATATCCACACACGAATCATCCACACAGGTAGGGTCCCACTCGGGAGACTTTCCCCCAAAGAAGGGTTGGAAATAAAACGACTTGGCTCCCTGCTTTGACGTAAAGGGAATCGTTCCGGGGGGCGTGTTGATGACAAGGGTACACTCTACATCCTCGGGTGTCTGGGACGGTGCCTGGGAAGGGTTGGTCGATGTCGATGTGGTGTCGACCGTGTGAAGCAGTTGCGCGGTGCCCTCGAGCACATCGAATTTCACCCTCAAGAAATTCCACGTACCCGCCTCCAAAATCGGTACGATGGGATTTGGCATCGGTCCGGGCCATGTCGTTTGGGTCACACCACACTGAATACCCGGCACGCTGTTGAACGTGTACTCCGCCAAACGGTACGGATGGTACGTCGCGTCGGGGGTGGCAAACCAGTACTGGTCCACGCTCTTGTCCTCGACGTAGAACTCGCTACAATCCCCTCCAGGACAACATCCATATAGAGGAGGGGGGACCGGTTCATAGGAAAATGGAACCTTTGTGGGGTCGGGGATGCTGTACAGAAGGGCAACCACCCCTTTTTCTCGGAACATGATGCGGAGCGTCCAGTCCATGTCGTACGTTTCGTTCCACACATTCCCTGTTGGACACTGCTGGGAGCAGACGCCCAATAATTTTCCACCGTGGTAGAAGGGGTACACTTTCCCAAGACTACCCACGGGAGTATTACAGTCATTTCGTTTGGTGGGGTCCAAGGGGGGAAAATATATCCATCCCTCAAAACGCCCCTTCGGGAGGTTGGACGTCGTGAGAGGGGGGCAACAGGTATTGTCGGTGCAACAGCTGGTCCCACTTGACGTTGTACAGGACGACGAGGCGTCGGCGCCCACTCTTGTCCAAAACGACGGTCCCGTCGTGGGAGGGAACTGTACTTTCAAACAATTTATTCCCAGGGTGCCTTCTTGCATATTTTTATTCGCGCATTTCAGACAAGGATTGAACGCGGTAAACGGGTTGGATTGACGACCCGACGCGTTATAACAGCTCCCGGAAAGACTGATGGAGGACGCGGAAGAAAACTCGGTAGAATACACGAGTCCTGTTCCATCATTTATCCAAACCTCTAGAAAATACGGTTGTTTTTTATTTTTCCCTCTGTCGTAGCAATCCCTGATGGTCAACACTAGCACGAAAGGGCTAGATTGCACGTACGACACGTACTTATTGGCCGAAAACACTCGGTGGTGGATTATCAAGGAACCCTGGAGGGCGCCCTCAAACGTGATATTGTACTCGGGACATTGTAGATGGGCCTGGGTATAATCGAGAGTGAGGGTGTGAGGACCAGGACCCGTCAGCAATCCCTGTGTCGTAAACTGCCACACGCGGTTGTTTTTGGAAGATGACGGTAGCGACGCGGTGACAAAGTAGTCCGTGGTGATGTTGGAGGAAGGCGTCACGGAAACACCTTGGAGATAGACCGCCAGATTATTGCTGGACGGTGTACACATTGGTTGTTGTTCTTTACCTATTCTTCGTCCATATTTTTTTTTCAGACAATAAAAACAGATTGTTTTCGATGACATTATTTTTTTTATTTCCACTCGAGGTCAAGTCAAAAATAAAAAAAAAATTAAAAATTTCTATTGGGAAGCTTCCTACCTACTATTTACTATTTATTAGACTGCCTTTCTCTTTTTAATCGGTCGTACCATTCCAAATCCTTGGCGTAATAGGATTGGAGCCATGCCATGTTGTCGTAAGAAATAATGTCCTTATTCTTCACCGCACGATAACGACCAATAGAAATGTTTTGTTTTACTAATTTTCGGGGCGCAATACAGTATTGTTGAACGAGGTTATTCACCTCTTCCTCCAAATAATCAAATAATAAAACATGGTCGCATTGCGTTGCAAAAAGGTGTTGTGGCGCCAAATGGTTATCCAAGAAGAATGGATTTTTCTCTATATCGATTCTCCATTGTCGCAAGGTGGTATTGAATGTAAACACATTGTCGGGACGCCTTTGAAAGCGGTATACGGATAAAATTCGTTCTATCGGGTCGCGAAACACACAAAACGTCTTACATCCCTTGTACAGCGCACCAATCAGTGTATGATTGTGCCAAAAGCTACAGGGAAGTGCCCAGGGTTTCAAGTCGTAATGAAAAAGTCTTTCACGAGCTTTGGAGTCAACTCCAAAGCGTCCCCATTGACATTCTTTATAGGTGGACACAATCGCGGTACCCCCTGTTTTTGGAATGTGAACAAACTCTAAATCCACCATATCGTCTGGTCTCTATTTATATCCAAGATAATAATTATTATATTGTATAGTTAATCCAAATAATCGTAAACATTTTTCGACAAGACCACCGCTTTCTTCTTCTTGGGTCCAGACTTCTTCTCGGGCTTGATGTCTTCCCCCTCGAAATAGACACGTGGCCTGTTCTTGTCCTCCAGCTCCTGCATCACTTTCTTGTGGGTGTTGTGGAGGATACATAGATTCTTGGTAAAGTTTTTCAGGTGAAACACCACCTCCAGAAGCTGGTCCAATGGCTTGGACAAGGACAGCAGGTAGTACAATCGGTCCACTCGTAATAAATCGCAGTGGGTGCGGTAGTACATGGGGTCCTCCACTTTCTCGTTCAGCTTGGCCTTGGCATCGTCGTGTTCAATCACCAAATACTCGATCCGTGTCCCTGCCTCCACGGGATGACCCCGTCGCCTTAAACGCATCGCCAGCTGGACGTGAGCCGGCTGTGCCTTTTCCACGTACTTGACGAGCCATGGCTCCTTCACTCCCAAGGGGTCTTCGAGCAACTTTTTGTTGCACGCTTGGATACGAGTTTCTTCCATCGTCTCGGGAACCTCTCGTAGATGGAGGTCCTGGCACCGCTTCTTGAATTTCTTGACATCCTCGGGAAGCGGTTTGATCTTGTAGTCTTTGCCCACCAGCTTCGAGACCATAAAATCCGCCACCGAGGTAATCTTCCAACGGAACAGGTCCAGGACAGCCTCGTTCACGTACCCCAAAATCTCTTCACGCGACGCGCGGTCCATGATGCTCCTCACCACTTTTTCATAAATGGTACGAATCCATCGACAATTGTCACGTCGGGCGAGCAAGACCCCGCGGATCGTTAGGTCTTTGTCCAGCGTGCCGTCCTCGTCGCACGTGTACGCCATGTACCGCTTCTTGGTCAGAATCAAAAACGTCTGATAGATTTTCTCCTCAAAGACCAGCTTCATGGGCTTGGGAAAAAGCTTGATAAACTCGCCCTCGACGCTCTTGGCGAGTTTCCAGATGGTCTCGGAATCCTGTTTCGTGTTGAAATGACAATAGATACTGTCCGTATTTTTGACCACAAGTTCCCCGACACCGCAATGGAAACGACCCTCCAAAGTCTCCACATCGTACACGGTCCGGACCTCTTCCGAAACGGTCTTCTCCATAGATAGCACGTGACCCCTTCCGACGTTTCCCTGATTGTGCAAGTCGATAAGCGTTTCCCCGTCGCGAACTATCCAACGAAATCCGGGCCAGTTCCCCTGGAGAAACCACGCCAGACGCGCATGCTCCACAAGGGTGGCCCCCGGTTTCATTTGCAGGAAACCCTCGGGGGTGATATTCATCAGTTTCAGGTCATTCATCTCCAGAGCCAACAGCTTGCTGATATTCATCGCTTCTCCCGAGGGGATACACAGTAATACGTGATCGGTCGTCAGGAGGGAAGGCTTGATGAGCTCTCCATTTTCGAGGACGAGGCTATGGTCCTCGGTCACCTCGACCATCCCCGACGAGGTCCAGATGCGGTACATGGTCTTGACGGTTTTATGCCGGATGACGCGCTGGATCTCGGTCCACCCGTCCCCACCGAGGATTTCAAACCCAGAAGGAGGTACCGCTTGTTCTTTTTGGAAAAGCGTTTTGTCGCCCTCGCGGAACTGTGGATACGGGATGCACGAAAACCTGTGAAAGAAATCCTCGATGGACACCACCTGTATCCAGTCCCCCCGGCGCACGCACAAGGGAGTATCAGGCGAGACCGAATCCCCGTAAATGAGCTGTCCCTGATGCTTCTTCTTGACGTACTCGGCGGCTTTCTGGATCGACATACGACCCATGGCGGTCGTGGACATGGCCCCGGGCATAAAGGGCAGGTACCCCTTCTTCACCCCCATAGCGCCGTACATGGAATTCGCCGACACTTTGTAGGCCAGCTGTCTTTTATCCAGCACTGTCTTCAGCGTCTCCTCGTCCTCGGTCAGCGACTTGATCCGTTTCTTGGTCTCTGACCGCTGGGAAAGCAGTGCCTGCAAAAGGCTGGGAATCACCCCCATCGGTTCCTTCCGGAAGCGGAAACGATACTTTTTGCACACCATCCGGTCCTTTTTTTCCTTGTCCGTGTCGTGCTCGCACCCGATGTGGTCCTCCCACTCGATGACATGACACGCCGAATCGGGGAGGCTACCGTCCACGACCAGTGTCGAATAATCAATATTGTACGCGATAATCGTCGTCGGGTACAGGGATGAAAAATCAAAAGGGATCACCCAGTCGTACACCCCCGGCTTGGGCGGAAACACGTACGCCCCGCAGTACGTATCCACGTCCTCCAATTCCGGGGTCTTGGGCAACGACCCAAACGACTGGACCAGGATCCCATCGTTCATACACTTGCGGTACACCTGGCTAAACACCTTGATTTGCTGTCCCTGGGTAAACAGCGACATGATGGGCACGTTGCAGATCTTGGCCATCTCAATAAGACCGATCCACGTCTCCAACACCCGGAACAGGCGCAACACGAGGTGGGAATCCTGCACGCAGTACTTGCCACACTCGGCGAGCTTTGTCGTATTGTCTCCAAGAACGCCCTCGCGGTACGCATCGAAAATATCGTGGTGTGTGAGCGGGTCCTTGGTCTCTCCAAGAAAAAACGTCGACACCGTCTTGAGCTTGTAGGTGCTAAACTTGTACTCACGCTTCACCACGGGTAACAAATCCACAAACACACGACCCTCCGCATCCAGGTAGTGAAACTCTTGGTACGAGTACGCCGAGCTCGACCACTTGATTTCCTTGACGGGACAGTGCTTCTTGTGGGGAATCCCCCATATATCAAACGCGTCCATGACATCGTGCAACTTGGCGCGCTCCACCATATACGGGAGATCGAAACCAAAGATATTGTACCCAATCACCACGTGCGGGTTCTCCTTCATCAAGAGGGCTTGGAATCCCAACAACAGGTCTTTTTCGTGGGGGAAACAGTGCACCTTGACCCCTTTTCCCACACCGCTGTTTTTGGATTTGCTTTCGGGGAGAGTACCCAGCGTCAGCAGATGCTTCGCGACGCCTCGCTTCGTTTCCAAGACGCACGATATCTGAAAGATGCAATCACCGGGCACCGTCGCATCGGGCATACGCTTTGGATTGGTCGAGTACACCTCGATATCAAAGCTCAACACGGTCACGGGAGGAACGGGAAGGGCGTCATCCGTAATTCCCTTCATGTTCTCGTACTCGGCCACGTACTCGTGATTCAATGGGGTAATCTTGAGATGAGCAGGCTGTTTCTTGCCGTGAAATTCGACCCAGCCCGCGGTCGGTAAATCCTGCTTGCAACAGAGCTGGAGCAGGGGGGACGCCTCGTGCTCGTGACAAAAAAACTCGGTCTTCTTGCCCAAGAGGTAGGTCTGGTGTTTCTGTAATTTATAGTAGCAATTCTTCCTCGACTGGTTGGACGGGAACGAGAGCTTCATAAAGGGAGATTTTTTCTCCTCGTGGTGGAAATAGAGGCGTTGCTTGTACGACAGGGAAAAGGGTTTTACGATGGGACCCCTGTACCTCTCCAAAATCTTGTTCTTGACCATGTTTCGAAACTCGGTCCACGGCTGGCCGCTGCGCACCTCCAGGAACAGCCATGGCTGGAAACCACGGATGTGAAGACACACCGTATTCTGTTCCTCATCGATACCATACGCCCGGATGCGTGTGACCATTTCATCGTTCTCGTCCATTTCGTCACTGACGTGCCATTGATACACAAAAAATCTCATGACTATTTTTCTAACCTCTACGAATGCTTTTCTGGGAAACATTCAATTTTTATATCACTTGTTGAAAAAATTCTTCCAGGCATACAATACACAACACACAAAATTTTCCATATTTTTTTTTTTACAATAACGTGTAATGTATTTAAACACGTTTTTCTATTAAAAAAAAACAAAATGACCACCGAAAACCTGTACGACGTTCTTGGTGTTTCGAAAAGCGCCTCACCCGAGGAAATTAAAAAAAGTTATAAGAAGCTCGCCATGAAGCATCACCCCGACCGTGGAGGGGACCAAGAAACATTCAAAAAGATTAACGAAGCGTACAGCGTCTTGAGTGACGACGACAAGAAACAGCGCTACGACCGATTTGGAACGGTCGACATGAACAATATGGAAATGCCCGACATGGCGGATATCTTTGGGGCCATGTTCGGAGGAATGCCAGGAGGAGGTGGCTTTTCGTTTGGAGGAATGCCTGGAATGGGAGGCATGCCTGGAATGGGAGGCATGGGAGGAATGGGAGGCATGGGAGGAGGTAACCGCAAAGGCCCTTCCCGGGACATGCAACTCGAAGTCACCCTCGAAGAGGTGATGATAGGGTCCACCGTACCGTTTCGCATTCTCCGTAAAAAGTACAAGGGAAACAAAAAGTGCTCGGGGTGCAACGGCCAAGGACACCGTATCCAGCAAGTAAAATTAGGGATTGGTATTATTACCCAGAGCGTCGTGGAATGTAGTGTATGCCAGGCCAACGGGTACCTTTATTCGGAGACCGATGCGTCGACCACCGAGGAGGTCATTGATGTGCCGGTACCCAAGGGCATCCCCGCGGGCAACAAACTCCTGATACGTGGCAAAGCCGATGAATACCCAGGTCGTGAGACCGGGGACGTTATCATCATCATTGTGTACAAGAAGCATCCATTCTACCGTCCGAGCACCCGGAGTGCAGGTGATGTGGAATGTACGATTCCCATCGCCCTTTCTGAATTCCTGTTGGGTTTTGAGAAACACCTCGTCCTCCTGGATTCCACGACCCTTACCCTCTCTCAACCAGTGGGAAAACCGCTCGCCACGGTCCTCTCCGGCCCGCTAGAAAAAGTGATACCCTTCCGCGGTTTTTCCTATAAACATCAGCGAGGAAGCCTTGTGGTTCGTTTCGAGTTATTTTTTCCCACCATCCTTCCTCCTTCTTCTACATTGCTGTCTTCCTTTCCTCCGATGCCTTCTTTCAACGCGTTTCTTGTCACGAACGCTAACTCTTCACACTCCCCGTCTATTCGTCTTGACCAATTGTAGGCTCGTCACCTGGTGTAAGCCTTGCGACCTTGTAAGCCTTGCGACCTTGTAAGCCTTGCGACCTTGTAAGCCTTGCGACCTTGTACGCCTTGCAAAAAAATGGAACGTCTGCCACCCCACCTCTTGGCCCCAATAATGGAATACCTCGGGCTCAAGGACATGGAATCCCTCGCCGTTGCGTCTCCCGCGCTTTGCCGGGACGTTCTCCAGGACCCGTGCTACCATCGTCGCATCGACCGCTTCTTGTGCCAGCTGGAAAAACAGGTCCGGTTCCTCGAACGGCGTTCTTTTGTGTCAAGAGACGTGGTTATGACCGTCACCGCCAAGTACAACAGCCTCCGGAGCTATTATGATGGTTTTACCAACCATTCGGGCACTACGATACCTTTTGAAGCGTCTCGCCTCAAGCTCCTGTTTCCTACCTAAAAGGACAATTTTTGTTCCTGATGATTTTATTTTTTCCGGTAGTAGAATAAAAAATAAAATGGACCTTATTGATATTGTTGCGTTTATTAATTTACCGGAGAGGAAAGATAGGTTATTTTGGTGTGACAATCAATTGAAAAACATGCCCTTTAAAAAAATAATACGAGTGGACGCGGTCAAATCCACCGAGGGACATAACGGCTGTGCCTTATCTCATATCAAAACATTGGAACTTTTGTCGTCTTCCCCTGGTGACATTTTTCTTGTCCTTGAAGATGATTTTATTTTTACGAAACCGGTACAGGAGATAAACCGCTCCCTCGAAAAGCTCGTTCACCACCCATGGGATGTATTTTGTTTTTCTTTCACCCACCAACAATTCGGAACGGACTTTCATGACGGTATACTGCAAATCACAAAATGTCACAGCACGTGTGCCTACATGTTTCATAAATCGTTTATTCCTCACTTGCTCCGCGTTTTTAAAGAAGGTTTGCAAACAAAAATACCCATCGATATCGCATGGCAAACGTTGCAAAAACAATACCTTTTCCTAGGAACAAGAACGCCTTTGGTGATTCAAAATGCTTCCTACAGCAATATAGAAAAACGGGTCGTCCTGTATCAACCAATCCCGTTTATAAAGGTTCATGCGATAGGTGAATTAGGAAACATATTATTCCAGGTCGCCAATGCCATGTCCTTGTGCGTACGGTACCATAAGATTCTGTTCATCGACTATCAACATGCAAAGTATGCAACGTATTTGAATATCCCCGATTGCACGTTTGACGCGAGGTATTGCCACAACGCTAAAAAGATGGAGTACTATAGTATTCCGTATAAAGAAATAACTCTTGACCATGACCATTCTTTCCAACTCACGGGGTATTTTCAGTCGTACAAATTTTTTCAGAATATTTCATCCTCGCATCTCGACGCTTTATTCACGAATAAAATAAAGTGTACGTCGTACAAAACACCGGGAACTGTATTGGTAAGTATTCACGTCCGGTTGGGAGATTATGTAGGCACCGACTTGTATTATAATTTGTCAGAGTCCAACTATTATTCCAGATGCATCCAATGGTTCCGAGAACGTTTTGCAAACTATCCTCTACAATTCGTCGTGTTTAGCAACGACATAAACGCGTGCCGACAGAATCCCATGTTGGATGGATTCCTCTTTGATGATAAGAATCACTCCGACGTCGAAAGCATGCTCTCCATGAGCACATGCGACCATCACATCATCGCCAATTCTTCCTTCTCATGGTGGGGTGCTCATTTGAATAAAAAGAAGGATAAAATCGTTCTCCACCCGGACCGTTTTTACCACTCTTGCAAGGACGAATTTGGAACCCAAGATTATTATCCTCCGGAATGGATACCCATGATTTGTTCTAATTTTACCATGGTCATTTGTTATATTCCTCTGAAAAAAAGCAAACATTCACGTGCTCTCTATGAAAAGGAGTGGATACCCAACCTCATGAGACTTCAAACCCCCATGGTAATCTATACCACAAAAGAAATGGAGAGCTATTTCCTTGAACAGCGTCGGTATAAAAAAAATATCACCCAGGTTATTCTCGTATCATTCGAAGACTTTTACACCTACCGATTCAAAAAAGAGTGGGAGGCGTTGCATGATACAGACCCCGAAAAACATATACATAACGTGGAGCTGTACATGATTTGGAACGAAAAAATTAATCTGGTTCAAAAGACCGCCAACAAAAACCCGTTCGGTACCAACTATTTTGTGTATATGGACGCCGGATACCTACGTAAAATCGAGCATGAAATGTACGTAAACTGGCCGGATGAAAAGTTGTTTGGCAACACGCTGGATAAAGACAAGGTCTATGTCTATGATATTCATCTAGACAACAAAATGTATATCAGTGGTAATTTTTTCGCAGGCACACGCAACGCATTCCAAAAATTTCATAAACTCTATTATCGGACTATGGAAGATATCCTTTTATCCAAAAAGAAGGATGTATTCATCGGAAAGGACCAAAATTTATACCTTCACATCGTCACCCAGCATCCCCATCTTTTTACGATTCAAAACAAGAGTACGATGGCCTCGGACCCATGGTTCAGTCCTTTTTGGTTACATAGTACCAAACCAAGTAGAAATTCTGGACGCGTAGAAGGTTCGTTATGGCGACGCTGGACATCCTTGTCCTTATTTTTGTTCATGATGATAGTAGTACTACTATTAGTCTTACTTTATCTTCCAAAAATCATGTACAAGACAAGTCCAAGAAAATAAATAGGTAAAGTAAACGGTCGTTACTTTATCCTAGCATCGTTGTATCATCATATCATCGTGGTGTAGGCTAGGCAATGTTTGGAATGCCCGTTCCCCAGAGGAGTACCTTGATGGGCGAACCCGGAGAACATTCACGATACCTCATGACCCCTGCAGTAGAGGTCTTGGTTGTTATGTCTCCACAAACCGTCGTAAACGTGTACTCCCCGATGTAGTACACGGGATGAAAATTAGCAATCGCAGTAACATCCACGGGACACTCGGAAAGAATCGTGGGAAGTGCCTGCTGGATGGCTTTCACGTACTGCCCTGCCGTGATTCCTAATGCCCCCGAACAGTCTTGTTGAGGAAGGTGACTGGAAAACTCAGGATTTTCTAGAATCCCGTTGATGGTCATCTCGGGCACCAAGGGAATTTCATAGTTGAGACGGATCTGGTCGTGGGACAGGATGACCACATTGCCCGCAATCAAAGGGTCTGTTTTTCCGGCTACAAAATTCGCCAAATCGTACTTGTAGATGAATTGGTACTTGTAGCTGTTCTGTTCTAGTTCCGCAAACGTGGTGTTACGAGACGAGAGGATACAGGGACTCTCGGGTGTGATCGTCTTGACCTGTGGTTTGTCAAACGAAAAAATAGTACCCAGTGTCTGGAAAATATAGTTGGCGGTGATGGGTTGCGGGATGGACATTTTATTTATGCTAGGAAAAATAAAATTATCCTTATTTTCTCATATACCAATGAACACTCACAAAATCACAATTCTTATGATGAAGAGCCAACTGTCCTACGTTTTCCCATTGTAATTTCCGGATGTGTATCTTTTCCCTATGGTAAATATACATATACGTAAAATAAATTTCGTACTCGGAGGCTCCACTGCCTAAATACTCCCCTTTATTAATAACCTGTAAAAAAATTTCCCAAAATGCCTTTTTATTTTTGTGGTGCTCTTCCACCAGTCTAAACAACTGGAAGACACATTCCGTATCAAAAAAGCAATGGTGACATATTCCCGATAAGGGATGTGTTTTTTTCAAGGTAGGATGTAAACGGTTCATGTGAGAAAAATAAGGCTCGTGAAATTCGGTACCGGTTGTCAACATCAGTTTACCGTCCTCCGTAAAGAATGTGGTAGGCTTTAAAAAGTGCGTGTCCGAGTCTACCACCAAATAGTGGGGTAGAATACCCGGGATAACCGTCCCGCTATAAAATTTCAATAACTGTTGCAGGTACCAGCCGTTCCTATGATTCTTCCCAAACCTATCCTCCATGTCTTTCATGGTAAACGGAAAAAAAGTTTCATCAATAACGATAGCGCCCTCTACCGTTATGGTGGGGTCTGTACATACCAAATATAAGTTTCTGTACCCAATAATATTTTTCTTGTTCAAGGAAATGGAACTGCCCACGATATCATTATCACGGGGTCCGACGCAAACCACGATGTCGAATTGTAGACTCATTTTTATATCCGGTAGCTATACTGCTTTAAATAGTATCTGGTACGGCCGTTTCCTCCACTGTGGCCATTGCTACTGTCGTAGCGGTCACCCCTGTAGTCGTTCCACGAGGAGGAGATAAGGGGGGTAGGGATGCCATAAATTCCCTGTTCTGTTTTTGATTAAACACGGGAACCTCAATTTTCAAATGGCTTGGTGCGTACGGTCGTGCGTAATTACCACCGCGCCCGTCACCACGGTCAAGATGGAAACGACGAATCATCTTGTAGAGATGAAGGGGAGGTTCGTTACCCAAAAGCTCCAGCACTTTCTGGGTAAAAATGCGATTGTTCTTTCTATCCTCCAAATACCATTGATGACACTTTTTGAGCAACAAGTACTCTTCCCGGGGAAGCGTAATGTACTGGTTCTTGATGTACCGATTCACGTAAAACTGGTAAATGACCTTGGCGATCTCGTACAGCGCGCCCTCGTACTCATCAAAAAGGAGGGTATACTTGGGATAGAGCACGTACAACAGCTTGACCAGTTCGGGGTCCTTGCGAATCTCGAGGTACCGGAATCGGAGATTGGGATTATTTCCCCTCACGCTGTAGTAGTGTGCATACTCGTGATTCAGCACCTTGAAACTCTCCAACCCTCTCTTGTGAAACGCAATCACTCCCTGGAAGAAAAAGGGGTCAATGGTCTTGACGGTTTCCACGATTTCCTCCACTGTCGAAAAGGTACGGGGCAACACGGGTGGACACTCCATCTTCCGTAGCACCGAAAGTACTTCCTCTTCCGACGTTTCCTTATTATTATACACAAATTTACAATTCTCATGGGACCCGAGGACGTAGTGACCCAAGAATACGATACCCTCCTTCTTTTTCAAATGATGCGCTTGACACACAATACGGTTCTGCGTATTCGAACGAACAAGGAAAAAATAGACATTTTCACGCGGAAGCTGTTCCTGTAACCATTCCAAAGGTGACGGAGACTGGTGCCCAGGGGAACCAGACTCTAGGATTTCTGATTCATAAATCTCTCCCAATGCCTCGACAAACAGTTCACCAAACGTTTGTTTGCACGACCAACGGCTCCTGAATGCGTTGAGTTTCTTGTGGGTCGAAAGGTACCACTTGTCCTGGTAGAAAAACATCCGGAGGAGTGTCCCTTCGACCGAATATTGAAACATCCAATCGTCCAAATTTCCATCCACCTTTTTCTGTATCTTTTCGCAATCATCTTCCATATACTCATCTGTGTAGCCAAACGAGGAAACCACCACATTTCCTTCCTTGTCCTTGATGATACCACGATGTGCTTTTGTTTCCTGGGAGCTCTCATTATCACACTCGCTATAACTCCACACCTCCAAGTGGTCGTCGGTGTCCATACATTTTAGGGTTACGTTCTCCATGTTCCTATGACAATTTGTTTTTTCTTTCTTTTTTTGAAAATGTTTCTTTAAATCACTTTTTTCAAAAAATTGAGAACATTTCTTGCTTGGCGAAGTGTAGACTACGAAAAATGCTAATAGAGGCGAAAGAACCGGACACGGAAACGGTATCTTCCATACAAAGCTGGAACTCGAATTTTACGACGGATTTCCAAGCAATCATGGAACCCTTTGGATGGGAGGTCGAAATAATGCAAGAAACGAGGAGAGTGTACCATACCCCACCAAAGTCGAAATCATCGTCGTGGGTCATCGTTCGCAAAAAAGCACACCCTTTCCTCCACACCCCTTTTCTTTTCAACCCGCTCTTTGAGCTTTATTACCGGAACCGTTTTGTGGGAAAAATCAAGGTCGACGTTCAGGGATGGTCCACCGATTATAATTACCGGGTCGACGTGGCGTTTATCCACATTTTTCCGATGTTGGAAAAATTGCCTTTTGACGACCTTGTTCGTCATCGTATCACCGATTTCCTGGCCCCTGTAGTTTTATAGTTTTTATTTTAAAAAAAAAACAAACAATAATTCTACCCTTCGACTTTTTTAAAAGGGGCTATATGCAGCAGAAAAGTACTGGTTATTTGGGTTTGTGATATTGAGCCACGTGAAAAGAGGACCGCTTGGAAAAGAAATCTGAATATTTCCCCGGAGACGCGCCCGGATGGCATTGGCGACACCACTATCGCTATACACACTCGGATAAACACCTGTGGGAGGTGCTTGAGGGTCATAGACCGACATGGTCGTCGTAAGAACAATGGGATTAATATACGAAATAGTTGCGGTATAAGCCGACGACGCAAGACCCCCCGAGACGAGACAATTGACAAAGGTGTTGAGAGGTGGAGAACCTTCACAATTTAGGTTAATAAGAACGCAGATATACCCGTAGAAACAAGCATTATCAAAGTTCCAGTAAATATTACCGACCTGTAGCACTCCGTTATTCCCGCTCGTGTCGGCGTAGGGAGACGCCATATACACGTTGGTCGCGAAATTTTGTGTTGTGGCTGCTGTTGTATTTGGGTTTAAATAAGTAAAGTTACTTGAAGTGATCGTCGTCCCTACCGCGATAGGAGTCGTAAATGTGTAGAAACTGATGCTGTTGAGAAACACCGTGGAGAGGGACTTTTTTTTAATGCTCCCATGGTCGTTGATATACACACACTCGGCCAATCCAAACGCATTGGGAAACGCAATGTATTGAATGGTAACCGCTTGCGCTTGTTGTATCAAACTCATTGTTGTTATTATTATTACTATTTGGAAACTTTTTTTTTTGTTAAAAAAAAAAATTATAAAGAATAATGATAAAAGTAGCGACCCGTGGGACCACACAGGGTTTCATTGGACCGTGCGGTCCTGCACGTTTCATAAAAGACGGTTCCCATGACGGGATCGGTCTTTCCAAATAGTTTACACACCAAACCCTTTTTGTCTTCTCTCAACTCCTTGCAATTCAAACACAGCTTGAGAGATTCGGGATGGAGCTCTCGTGGGCTCATGGGATGAAAGGGGATAAGTAAGCCGTGGATGCCCTGGATAATTACTGTTGTACCTACGAAAAAGACCAAGACGGACCGCATGTTTTTTTTTATTCTCCTTGTACTGTTAAATAGGTCTGAAGACTTTTACAGTTGGTTACGTAAGTTACATTTCTCCATTGGTAACAAAAAAGACCTTTGCTACAACCCATAAATAAGAAATCGTTGGAACGATATTATCATGATTAAAAAAAAAGGACCGTATTTTTTTTTATCCAGAGAGACTAAACATGACGCGAAGAAGTAAAACGAATTACACCGCAAGACAGGAAGCCGATATTTGGCTCGGACGCACATTGAGTTTCCTTGGAGGGTTAGCCGCTGGGGCTGGTATTCTAGGGGTAGTGGCCTCGACTGCCTTGGATATCGCTGGAACCGAACTCACCGACAAGGGAAAAGGGGTGAAAATGAAATCAGGAGAATTTTGGAAAATTGCTGGTGAGAACGCAGGGATGGCGTTAGGCGGTGCGGTGTTGGGTTTGGCAGGGAAAGGAGCCAAAGACTTTTTTTCCACAAAAGGGGTGGAAGGAGGAATCGCAAAAAAAGCGGAAGTGGGTATCGCAAGCAAAGTTGCCGGTAAAGAATCCGAAAGCCCACTTCTTGAAGATCACTTCCACGGGGCCGGAAGAGAAACCACGACATCCACGTCCTCCGTTATCGCGGAACCCGGTATTGGTGAACATTCTTCCTTCACAAAGCCTTCCTCCAAAGATTCTTTCGTGATGGCGCACTATAGTAGACAACAAATGATTGAACGTGCAAAAACTGGAATCAATCCTGATAATCTTTCCGCGCCCGTCCACAACTTGTACAAATACATCTATCATCCGGAAGTAAGTGGAATACACAGCAAAGAACTGGTGGTTGCCTCGAAACAACTTGTCGAAAAGACGGGATTCACGTCCTCTGTTGTAAAAGGTGGTAAAGGTTCATTATTAGAAAATGACAAAAAATACATGGATCTTTTGGATAAATGTCTCCAAGACGGAACGGTAAAAGACGTGGATGGCAAACCTCTCGTCAACACCGATGATTTTATGGACGCCGTTCGCAGGCAACGAATATCCAGGTCAAATTTCGAATCCGCAATGTCAAAATTGGGCGGAGTGTCACGGCAAGTAACATCGGGAGGCGTGGGGACTCAAATATTGCGAATACAATTGGCGATACAACGCGGTGATTTGCTGTCCGAGGACCTTAAATTTTTAAAACAGCTTGCGGGGAACAGCATCACCGTTCTTACCAATGTCCCTGCGCCATGGCTCGGGTTGGTGTGAACAGAGGATAGATTATTTTCTATAGAAAATAATCTACGCGATATCATTGCGCACACAACACAATTATAAACACAATACGCTCGTTTTTCTTCCGCAATGTAGTGAAAAGGATGTTTTACCCAAGCATGTCAAGGCACGGCACATCAGAATTAGTGTTCTACACGTAAAAGCATATTATTTAATTCTTTCTTGACATAATGCGCTTAAGACAACTATATGAAAAAAGTTGCATTTTTAGTTCTCGACATTGTACTGCGTGCATAAAAAAGCCCATTGTACCATGAAACTACACTGCGGAAGGTGCCACTCCAGGTACGACTTTTTGTGGTCGGCGTCGTACTCGTGCTGATACCACCCCCTCTCGTTCAGAAAATACTGCCACGACGCGTCGACCGTGAAGCACGGCTGGGACCATTTTAGACGCCGAAAAAGACCGGAATGGTCGGGAAACATGGTCTCTAGAGGAAATTTTTCGAGATGCCTCCCGACGATAATCTTGCGAATGCCAAAGTCCCGGATCTTTTGAGCCAAGTCTGTCTCCAGGTCGGTGATGGGATGCATGTACGTCTTGGTCGGGCTGACCGCCTCGGCGAGAAAAAAAATGGGCTTTTGCTCTTGGGGCTCCGGGTCACCATTGTCTGCGGTGTCTACGGATTTTTTTGGTGGTGGTGGATCGAGGCGTCCATCCAAGAAAAAGGTGCCCTGGATGTTCATTGTCTTCTTGGAGGGGTCGTGGTACGTCACATTCTTGCACAGGAAACAGTTGAGGTTCCACTGCATCACGTCGGACACCACCTGGTCACGCACCGTGAAAAAGTCCTTGCCAAAATTCACCACGTACGAGCACGACTCCTTGCAAAACACATTCACCAGATGCACACGAAAGAGGGATTTGCCGAGCGCAATCCCATAAAGAATGGATTGGAGCATGGCGTTCTCCTGCCAATCGGTCGACTTGGACGCCTTGATCTCAAACACTTCGAGCAGACTTGTGGATTTTGGTGGTGGGAGCAGGATGGCGTCGGCGATGCCGTTGAGGAAAGGCATCGACAGATTGTGTTGCACCTTGAGGGATGCGAGGTCCGCGTCCGCGGGCTTAAGGGACGCGACGGACGGTCCGATGGACGCCCAATGTCGCTGGACGCGTTGCTGGAGCTCCGGGTTGCTACGACAGAAAATTTTCTGGAAGCACGCGAGGTGGAGGCGGGCATACAAACACGCACCCTCCACTTTTTTGTGAATTGGGAGGCTGGAAACGTTGGGATGCCGTTTGCAAAAGACGGTAAACTCCTTGCGCAGTGCGTGGATACGGCTCTGGAACGCCTGGAAGATGTCGTGGTGCAAAAACGTCCCGTCCGTCGCGCTGTTCCGAGGCCACGCGTGCTTCCACTCGCATAATGTCAGCGTCTCAAACACGACGCCACAAAACGTGCTGTCCTCCTCGGACACTGGAATCTTGTGCATGTGCTGTTGTGTCAGCACCGTCGTCCGGTATTTTTTTACAAAGCTTTTGAGAAGCGTCTTGGTCGAGAAGCGAAGGATGGACAAGCGCAACGCCTCGGTGATGGAATGTTCCTTCTCGAGCATATCCCGCTTGTTCTCCCTCTTGTCCTCGAACAATGTGTCGGCGTTTGTTTTCTTGGTGGAGACCACGGGTTTGGAGGGATTGACCAGCGGTTTGGGACACGACTCGTACAGCTTGAGCACCTTGCTGAAACGGTCCTTGAACTTGGGAATGTGCATCGACACACTCTTCTTGCATCGCGACAATGCCACCGTCGTCAGATTGACCACCAAATCATCCGAAAAATTGGCAAACGCCAGTTCTAGAGGAAAGCTCAAAAATCCAAAGACGTGGTCTCTCTCCAAGCCCTTGGAGCTGTTGGCCGTCGACAAGAACACACAGCCGTCCTTCAATCGTTTGTGGTTCGAATTGACGGGAATGCCGTTCTGCATGAGGAATTGCCGGACCCTGGACACGTCGCCTAACGCACCACGCACCGTAATGGCGCTACTAAAGGTGAGAATCATGACGTTCTCGGGACCTTTTTCTTGGATGAACCGGAGCATGTCCTCATACACGCTCTTGTAGGATTCAAACGGCGTCCACACGATGGGTACGTTCCCCGTGACAAGAGAACTCGAGGTCCATTTTTCAATGGTAGACGAGAACTCGGGGTAAAACGTGGTGAGTGCGCCTTGGACTTCGTTCAGCACGGTCTGGGGAACACGGGGTGTGTCCGTCATGCTGTATCGCACGCACCTGGTGTCTTCGGGCTTTCGCATGAGGTGCCACAGCATGCTCTCCCTTGGCTCCTTTTGAATGGACTGGAAGACGTCGCCGACGAGGACCCGCTTGGCATTGGGGTAGCGCTTCCGGAAGACGTGGTACGCAAATGTCTCGAGGTCCTGTGCTTCGTCCACAAAGAGGTACCGGATATCCTCGAGGCCCTTGACCTCGGACAGGTGCTGTTGCACAAACTTGCGCTTCCCCTCGAAATCGAGTACCCTCAAGTTTTCGTACCCGAGCTCGGCACACAGTTCATAGATGATGGAATCAAAGGTCTGGACCCTTTTTCGAAAGTTGAGGAACCCCAGTTTTTTTTTGATTTCGTTCTTGATGCACACGTTGAACGCACAAATCTGGATTTGGTCTTGCTTTTTGAGGATGAGATGCTGGACCATCGCGAGCATCATGGTTGTCTTGCCACCCCCAAAAATAGCCTGGACGACGAGCTCGTCCCATTCCGTGGAACTGAATTTCTCCAGACATTCCAGTTGCTCTTTGCGCCATGGCATGTCGTACGGCCATCGCAACCTGGTGAGGTAACCTTCTAGTTCTTGACGATTGGCAAAGCTGTGTTTGTACCCGTGCTCCTTGAGAGTATTCCTCAACGCCTTGACCGTGAGTTTTGGATGGATTTCCATGTCTTGAAGAAACGGAGGGGGCTCCATTTTTTTCTATGCGTGTAAAAAAAAAAAGTAGAAACGATAAGTGTTAGGCGCGTTTCTATTTTATGTTGTGTGTTGTTGTTGTACTTTGGTGAGGTGCATAACTCGTAAATACCATCATTTTTTCTTTTGTGTCATAGAGGGAAATGCCTTTATTTTCCCAAATCACAAAAGGAGCGACCCCAGGGCCCTGACAGACAGGCAGTGGTCCCAACCCCTGAACACAGCCTCCGAAAAATCGACACGGGGGTCGCACGTCGGTACCGGGCGGTTCTGGGAAACGATGGACCCTCCTAATTTGAGGAGAAGCGACACGTAGATTTCCGTGTGACAAAAACCGGTGTACACTACTAGCGTCGTAGGGGAAGGGCCACCCACAAAATCACGGAGCATGCGCCCAAAGCCGTACAGGTCCATGAGAAGCGCGGGAATGCTGAATTTGATGACAATCAAAAATACTTCGAATCGGGTCTTGTGGTGCAACAGCTCGGTCGCAAAGGCGAGGTATTCCTCCATTCGTTTTTCAATGGACGAGAAGACGACGCTCTTGATGTCGTGAGGAATCGAGGCGTACTGCTTCTGCAATCGTGGATTCTTCCGGATAAAATCGAGAAGCGCCGTCTGGAAGGATGTCCATGAATATTCCTTGTGCAATCCCAGAGTCATTTCCTCGTAGTCTTTGAGCTCACGGTATATGTCTAGATAAAGGGCTAGGTCATGGCCTTTCAACGCGTGGGTGGAGCGGTAGTCGATATAGTGTGCCCTCAAATTGGGGAAAGGACAGTCCTTTTTCTTAAAGGTAAGACAGGCACCAAACGGTGGTTCCCGGAAGCCGTTGAGGATGGTTTGTTGCGACAAATTATTGTCTGCCCAAAAGATGCGGTCGCTCTTGCGGTAGGGAAGCTCCAGGTACAAATCCAAGAGCTTTTCGGGATTCGCCACCAACAACGAATTGATAAGCCCCGGAAACGTGACGGTAGATGCAGAATTCTTGAAACACTCATTGTCCAACGAGATCCCGTGTCGTTCCCCAAAGAAATAGATACGCCTCTCCTTGCCTCCTATTGGAAATAACACCTCGACGAAGACGTCCGGTCCCAAGACGTGGCGGATGTTGGCAATGGGTAACAGAGGTGGAAATTTGGTGGAATAAGCCTTGTACTGTTTTTGTTTTTGTTTTTGTTTTTGTTTCGGGGGCATTCTTTTTATTTTGTTCGAAAAAAATAAAATCTTTACAAAGAGTAGAGAGCGGGATTACTATGCCGAATACTATTGTTTTTAATTCCCTCGTGGTACAAAGCGTTCTTCCCGAAAAACTCAACGTCTCTGTTCAGTTTGGTTTTCAAAATAATAAAAATTGTATAAACGCCACGGTTCCTCCAAACCGACAATCCACCGATACGGGTTTGTACTCCTCGTCCACCCTAGGTCCCGTGTTCATCGTGGAGGACCAGGCTCAATTTTTTGAATCCATCCTGTTGCTCAAAATAAAGCGTGGATGTAAAACATTATATAAAGGCCCTCCTCCTTCCCTTCCTGGTTTCGGGTCCAGTGCACTCCTCGCCACAGTGGACCTTCAAGGCCAAGTCTCCTTTTCGTACAACTCATGAGCTTTTATCGATAACCCACTGAAAATTCAAAAAAGCGCTTGAAAATTCCATCCGAGCGCAAAGAACAGCTCGGCACAGATGGTGTCGTGATAGTATTTCCGGTCGATGGTTTTCAGGATATTGAAATCCTCTTTTCTGCACGGGTACTTGTGCCTCCTCAAGAGCTGGAAGAGAACGTACTGGGTATTGATGAAATTCTTACGCTCCGAGTTCTTGAATTTCTTGTCGTACAGATCCGCCAGCATGTCGAAATCTCGCAACAAATCATTCTCGAGATGGCTAATGTCCGGGGCTGGCTTGTCCGTAAGCTGGTGGTAAATAAGCACCAAATCCTCGTAGTGCTTGGTATGACCCGTTTCTTTCAAAAATAAAAGAATCTGTTCCTTGGAAATGTCCTGAAACGCCACGGAACGGGGCACGTCCTTGTAATTATCTTGTACCAGGCCGTGGAGGACCAGCTGTTCGACGAGGTCGTCCATGACCTTGTTGTCGATGGAGGCATTCTGTTTCCCCTGAAACTGGTTGATGCAGTCGCGGAAATGCGTCCGTCGGTCGTACGTGTATTTGGAAGAAATATTCACACGGTCAATATCCTTGTACGAGATGCTTGTGTGCGTCGTGGTTGTGCTCACATACCCGCATTTCTCGCACACGAAATGATTATCGTGTAGGGAAAACGAATCCTGGTCGCTCCCACAAAGCGTGCATTTTATTTTTGACATGGACTTGGACGCGACCGCCTGAACCTGGATTTCCTTCTCGCGCGCCTCGTCCACTCTTATCTTGTCCCATTGGCTCGAACTGTACTCACGCGGGAAATAACTCTCCACGATACTCATGTACTCTCGGACGATATCCTCCATCTTTTGTGCCGGATTTTCCTTTTCCTTTTCCTCGTCCTCCTCATCATGCTTGTTGCTTACCACGAAATGTATCTTGTTTTGAGACTTTTTGATAGCACAGTACTGGTCGAGCAACGGAAGCGCCCGTAATAAATAGAAATAAAAACTGCGGTCCGGTGGACTCGTCCCTTGTTTCTCCAACGTGTCCAATTTTGTCTTAATGTCCTTGACCACATTCTTGGACGCGTTATTGTTCGACTGCAATGAATCATACAGGTCCTTCCATCTCTGGTACTCATCAACAGGACCGGTCACAGGAAGAGAAGGAGAGGAAGAAGGGAGGTCGGTCTGCTGGAACTTTCTTACCAGTGTGTTATGGATGCTCACGATATCAATAGAAGTGTTGTATGAATTCATGAGAAGATATTATTTATTCCAGGCTATAATTTTCTTTAAATGCGTTTTCAATATTTTTAGCGAGACCGCCGTCAAAAGAATCGGTAGTGTGAAACACAGGACCCTGCAGAGCCCAGAACGCGTCGCTTGTTTTGGATTCAAAATTTTCGAGTGCCCTGTGATACCACCCCTTTATTTTTTCATCAGTACCGACGACCGCGTCACCGTCCCCATCGTTCTTGCTTGCGCGGACGCGCTTCCCGTAAATTGGAAGGAGGCGTGTTTCAAAGTTGTTTGTTTCCAGGACGTGCTTCAAAAACATTTGCGAGTGTGGGGGTTTTGTTCTGCCGTACTCCATCACACGGTCCAACCGGTTCATGACGGTTTTTGCACCCTCGTACGACGTGAAACAGATGCGGTCGTTGACCCCTTTTTGCTGATTTGCACCCCATTCGGGAAGATACACGTGCATTGGCTTGATGGGAAGCCTCTGAAAAATATTCAGGGGATTCATGTAGTGCAAGTCCGGTCGTAAAATCAAGTATCCATCATATTTTCCTTCGGTGTTTTCGAGCAAGCTCCACGCCCTTTTCAGCGAATACAGCTGTCTCAACAGATTTCGCATCGAATTGCGCGTGGGATCCGTCGACTCCCACGGGTTTTGAAAGGTGCAAAACTCGTCGTGGGGTAGCATCTTGTCCACCTCGTCCTGATAATCGACGAGATATTCTTTGGGGTACAGCATCTTCCATTCTTCATTGTCCAGGGGCACATCAGTCTCCTTGCTACGATGATTGGACAAGACTTCCAGATAATACGTATGCAAATACACATCAAATTCAATACCAGCCCTTCGCAAGCTCTTGAAAATATGTCGTTGGATGGATGGAAATGTGGCCTTGAGATTTCTCATCAATCCATAAAACACAATGGCGATTCGCATTGTTATTGCGATTTCTTCTCTCTATCTCTGGCAAGATAAAACAAAAAAATTATGCAAAAAAAAAAATGGTGGTACGAACCTTCCTCATGATATTTTTAAAAAATTAATATTGTCGGAATACAAAAACAGAAAGAATGATGTTTGACCCTTCCAGACCTTGTGGGAGCAAGACACGGGCCATGAACCGCTATTCCCGTAGAGAGCTCCTTCAAATTGCCAAGGCCCTCCACATCAAAGGATACTCCACCATGGACATGGATGCGCTTTGTAACGCCGTTCGGGCACAGCAATTACCTACAACGTCACAATCGCCACAGTCGCTAACAGCCTCTGCACCGGCCTCTGCATCAGCCCTATGCGTGTTAGACCCTAGTCGCCCCTGTGGGAAAAATACTAGCAAGAAAAAAAATAGGTACACCCTTCCCGAGCTCAAGGCCCTGTGGAAGAACGAGTGCAAGGACTTGCCGGAATTCAAGGGACGAAAACCCGTCATGCTCGTCGATTATTGCCACCTCCTGAAGAAGAGGTACATGGACATCAAATTTGTTGCCATCAAAAAATTACCCGAAAAGACGGTCCGCGCATTCAAGAAATGGCTCTCCAATTTTTCGAGACCGGTACCCCAACGAGACACATTGTCTTTCGAGGTAGATACCTACGACTTTGTACTCAAGAATTCTATCGGGACTCTCCAGGTGTTGGAAGGAAAAATATCACAACCCTTGAAACGTCGTCATTTCACCGTTCATCGAGAAATGATTGGAACGGTCTTCCATGTGTTCAAAGCCAAAACCGACCCCCACTATCTCTATAATCCCAATGTCGCCACTACCTTTCCAAAACAATGGATCCAGCAACAGAAAGACTACATCGTGGGTCTTCCATGGTTCAACAAGGTCCGTTTACTGTGCTATTCCTTCGCGGGAGACAAGATTTCCAACTCGTTTATCCTCGGCACCTTTTCCGCCAAAAACGTGGTGGATACCGAATTTCGTACGAATTATAGCAGACGCATCTTTCCTTTAGCCCTTGACATGTACCTTCACACACGCCAATTTTCTACTTTTGAAAAATGGTTAGCCTTTTGTGGACAGGAGGACAACCTTATGGTCGAAACGAAGTGGAGAGACACGTATGACCACATAAAAAAGTTACCATTCGACGAGGCCTATGACCCCATTCTCATGTTTATTTATTTAGAAGTCGATAACATTTCAGAAAAGATGTGGTATACGTGGGCCGGAGAGTACGCCCTTCACCTCAACGCCATTATCAATGATGCACCCCGTGTTCCCTCCCCCGGCTTTTATACGTACCGCGGGGTACAGGATGCCAGCTTTGTTACGGCGAATAAGAACAATGTCTTTCTTAACGAAACCTTCATGTCCACAAGCCTTGCCGTCGAGGTCGGTCTCAAATTCAAAGACCCCAAGAGCGCCTGTTGTCTTTTCACTCTCCAGGTACTCCCCGGTGCCCGGTGCTTGTTTCTGGGGTCCTTGTCTTATTTTCCTCAAGAAATGGAAGTTTTGTTTGCCCCCGGACGACAGCTGTTCATCACCAAGAACAAGTTCAAGGCGAGCAACAAGGACCTCTTGGTGACAAGGTTCAGTCTCATGAATTAGTAACAAAAAAAAAATTAATATTGCCGGGAAAGAAAAACAGAAGCCATGATGTTTGACCCTTCCAGGCCGTGTGGGGGCAAGACACGGTCCAAGAACCGCTATTCCCGTGACGAATTGAACATGCTCGCAAAGTCACTTCACATCAAAGGACGCTCTACCATGGACATGGACGCCCTCTGCGCGGCCGTCAAGAAAAAATCTCCTTTACCACCTCTTGTAGCCACGACACCCACTTCCCCCGTCACACCCTCCAAGTCCCTATGTCTTTTGGACCCGAACCGTCCGTGCGGGAAACATACCGGTAAGAAAAAAAATAGGTATACCCTTCCCGAACTCAAAGCCTTGTGGAAGAAGGAATGCAAGGACCTCCCGGAATTCAAGGGAAGAAAACCCGGCACGCTCGCTGATTATTGTCACCTCCTGAAACAACGGTACACAGACATCAAATTTATCGCGGTCAAAAAATTACCCGAAAACACGGTCAAGACCATCAAAACGTGGCTGTCCAAGGTATACTCACGACCGGTACCCCAGCAGGAAACACTATTTCTTGAATCCGAGTCCTACGATGTCGTGCTCAAAAACGTGGTGTCCACGCTGGAGATATTTTCTTCAGGCAAAGTGACGGGGACCATCAAACGTCATTTCGAGCTTCGTCGTCAAGCGTTAGCCGGGAGTGATTTCAGCATCTTCAAGGCAAAAACCGACCCCCATTACATCTATAATCCCAATGTTGGAAGTCATTTCCCGAGACAATGGCTCAAGGAACAGAAAGAGTATATCTTTGGTCTTCCGTGGATGAATAAGATTCGTGTGCTCTGCTATTCGTACGCGGGAGACAAGATATGCAACTCGTTTTTGCTCGGCACCTTTTCCGCCAAAAATGTCGTGGAAAAAGATTTTCGCACAAACTACACAAGGCATCTCTTCCCTTTAGCCCTCGACATCTTCCTTCACACGCGCCGTTTTGCCACATTTGAAAAATGGCTGGCCTTTTTCGGGTACGAAAACCACCTCTATGTCGAAACGACCTGGGAACACTTTTTTACCGTCATGAAAACCTTTACCTTTGAAAACGCCTACGGGACCATCCTCGATTTTGTGGAACGTGAGACGGTCTACATCACCGACAAAATGTGGTATACATGGGCCGGGGAGTATGCCCTTCACCTCAACGCCATTATTGCGGACGCTCCTCCTGTGCCTTCCCCCGGCATCTATACGTTCCGTGGGGTGGACGACGCTAGCTACATCACGGCGAATAAGAACAATGTGTTTCTCAACGAAACCTTCATGTCCACGAGCCTGGACATGGGGGTGGGACTCAAATTTATGAATTCCTTCACCAACTGCTGTCTGTTCACCCTCCAAGTCCTCCCCGGTTCTCGGTGCTTGTTTGTCGGTGCCTTGTCGTATTACCCTCAAGAAATGGAAGTGTTATTCGCCCCAGGGCGTCAGCTGTTTGTCACCAAGACCCAATTCAAGGCGAGTAATCCAAAGTCGGACGTTCTGGTCACAAGGTTCAGCCTCATGAATTAGTAGTAATGCGGAAGCGTAAGGAAAACACATGGTAAGAAAAGATTTGTATGATAGTATATAACGTTTGTAAGAATACCATAAATAGTATTTAAAGAGAAGCGTTGTATAGATAAAAAATAAAAAATGACCATTCATGTAATGAGTAATCCAAAGGACTTTGTCCGAGAAGCCCACCGGAAGAACGTGCGCTATGAATACTTGGTGGAAGCGTTTGTTTGTATGGGGCAACAAGCCATGTCAAGACTCTTTGTAGGTAAATCGTCGAGGGGTGCTCAAGGGACCGTCAGCGCAGCCACGTTATTGAATTGGAAGGCGACGTTTGAGTTTGTACGCGACAATCCAGAAAAGGAGGACAACGACCCGTACCAGGCTAGGTCCATTGAAAAACATGGAGACGGGTGGGACCGATTCGTGGAATTAATTCGTCAACCGATTCCGGAGCATGAGGTACATTCCTGGGATATTCTCCCGTTAAAAAAACTAGGGGATGAGGCGCTCCGATGGGGTCTGACCATGGGAGTGCGAAACGCCAAGTCTCTCCCTTCTCTGCTCCCGAGAATGAAAGACATGGTCGAACGACGTCGTGCAAATCTATGGGAAACCAACAGGAAAGAAGAGGAGGAGGAACAAAAAAAAGACTATCGATTGATGAATATTTTTCAACTCCGCGAACTCGCCAAGGAAAAAAACATTACCCAGTACGGAAAGAAAAAAGAGGACCTTATCACAGCGCTTGAAGCTCCTACTCCACCTGCTATTGTTGTCGTGGACTATGGAATCAAGGAATATTCCAAAATGTCCATGAAGCACTTGAAAGCGTTGGCCAAGGAAAGAGGAATGTCCGCCTACAATAATTTAAACCTTGTTGCGTTGAGACAACTTCACGTAGAGTTTGATGCGAGGGAGAAGGAGCTGGGCGAGGCAGTACCGTTGCCTGTGAGCACTGTAACGGAAAGCGTAGAAGCAAAGGAATATTCCTTGACATTACCCGATGGGACGAATTGTGTTATCCCGATTCAAAAGAATGGAATGGTGAATGCCACGCTTCTATGCCAAGCCGGAAACAAAAAATTCAATGATTACGAGCGCTCCAAAAATAACAAGGCTTTCTTTGAAGCACTAAAAAACGAATCGGGAATTTCCGATTCGGAAATGATTCAGACCGTCAGAGGTGGTCATACAAAATTCCAGGGTACATGGGTCCACCGTCTGATTGCGATTGATGTCGCGCGGTGGGTAAATCCTTCCTTTGCCGTCCAAATGACCAAATGGATGGACGAACTCATGACAACAGGGCGTGTCGAACTCCAACGACCTGTCCGTTTCCTCACTAATCTCTCCGAGATGGATATAGAGGCAGAACATCTCGAGATGAAGCACGAGTGGTCCCGTTTTACCAACCGGTTTGTGCTTTATGTCGCGTATATTGGTGACGGATTGGTCAAGGTCGGTTCGAGCGATTGCAAGATTGAAAAGCGGTTGGAGAAACACCAGGGAACCGAGTCACAGTACCCCCAGTTCCGCGTCATTGGTTCTTTCCTCATATCGGGTCGTTGCATCGAGGGTACCCTTCATTCTTTGCTGGAACGGTATCGGAGCCCATTCAACAAGCAAAAAGAGGTGTTTCGACCACCGGGTTCACTGACCGCATTTCTTCAAGAAATCGAGAATCTGTTATTAGACAACGACCTTCGATTACAGCTGGACCTCGCACGGCAACGCATTCATGAGCTCGAGAAGGAAAACTTGAGCCTGCGTGTACAGTTGTTGGAGGCGTAATCCAATTTTTTTCTACTTTTTCAAAAGTAAAAAAAATTACAATACCTTATACTTTCGCGATGTCAAGTGTATGTTTATCTTCTCCGTCTTCGCCAGCTACACCCCCTTTTTTCTTCATATACTCCATCTTTTGTTTCCTCTTGCATACCTTGCAATTGCTTCCCAAACCGTCTCTTGTCGTACTATCCTTGTAGAATTCGTTTTGAAGACGAACGGTCTCGCACAGATTGCACCATTTGTGTGTGGTCGTGTCAAACGTGGGTAATGTCACCACTTTTTTCCTCTTGCGGTCGTCGCCGTACTGCAAGGTCAAATAGCACTCCTTGCAGATGCGTGCATACCCGTCCGACGTACTCTTGTTCCGAAAAAAGGCGTCTCGAGGAAGCATCCGTGACGCCTCGTCGTCCTTGTGCCCAAATCCTCCACACCGCTTGAGATCGGCATCGTAACCCTCGTCCACCTCGATCTCGTCGACCTTGTCCTCCGGAACATTGTGCTGATTAAATTTTTCAAGCTCTTCGTCGGTCTCAACCGTGTAGTCGACATTCAGCATACCAAGGACAAATTCTAGCTTGTCCCTTATTTCTGCAAAAGGAATATCAGAGATAAATTCGCTGTTGTTGGGTTCCAGGTTCTTTTGGTACATGGTTTTCATGAATTTCTCAACCGTGCTATTCTCGTGGGTATACGCCACATACATGAGCTTGCAAAAGGGATTGGAGGTGCGATACCCCGACACCCTATTGGTAATATCCCCGGTCATCCCAATCTTAATCTTGGAGGTGGACTCCGCATCGTCCGTCATCCCAATCATGTTGATGAGGTAAATACAGGCACCCTCCTTGAGCTTGTACAGTTTCTTGCGACGCAAAAACGCATTATGGTTATACGTGATTTTCTTGTATTTTTCCAGCAGGTACCGGTTCTCATTGGTAATGCCGAGGATGTGCTGTTCGGAACGGTCAATCTTGTTATTCAACTCCTCAATTATCCGTTCATAATGCTGGATGATTTGAGCTTCGGTTTTTTCATAACCTAGTTTCACTTCGTCCGTGAACAAAAGCTCACGGACCCATTTGGAAACCTGCAACGCAAACATCGGATTAATCCATTGGGAGAGGTGAATACCGAGGTCGGGATGTACCCATGTGCCTTGTGTGTATTTCGAAGAGTTTCCTTTGTTGACCTCGACTGCTAATTTGTGATATGGGGCACCACATAATGCTTTTTCACTATCCAATTTACCCTCAACAATGTTAATCAGGTTTTTCACCTCTTTCTGTCGCAGCCAATCCGCGATTAATTTTCCACCTACCTTGCATAACTTGGTGGCATGAATGTACCCGTCGTTCCTCATCGGAATGGTAAACTCGGACCCATCCTCCAGCGTCAGCTGGCAGTGGATAATGTTGTTGATTTTTAAAAGCGTTTTGCTTGTCATGTTTTTTTTATACTATTTACGTTGTCTTTAAACCGTTTCAAAAGTTTTTCACGGGGACCTGATTTATCAAGGTTGCCTCGTGTTTTTTGTAATAGAATATGAGGATCGAAAAATAGAGATTCACCCGCCCCACAATGAGGAAAAAAGGTGGTTATGGGAATCCGGAGGTCACAAACAGTCTTCAAAAGACCCTGTAATAGTGTCACTATACCTTTATAAACCCCTCTAAAAAAAAATGTCTTAAATCGCTCTCGGAAAAAAAAATTTTTTTTGATAAATTTTTTTTTTCTTGGGACGTATAAACAAAATTATCAAAAAATATGTCGATTGTCACTTCCAATCTCACCTCTGGTTTTATTGATCTTGCGACCTTTGACGAACTCGAAAAGTACATGTACGGTGGTCCCGACGCCACCGCCTACTTTGTGCGCGCTACCCGCAAATCTACGTGGTTCACGCAGGTGCCCGTGGTTCTTTCAAGGGCCAGTGGAACGCCTGGTTTTGGCCAGGAGTGGTCCGTCCAGATCTCCCGTGCCGGTGATTACCTCATGTACACGTGGCTCCGCCTTCTCCTCCCTCCCATCACCTCCATCCCCGCTATCAGTAGCTTGAGGGACGGCCGCGACGTGACCATCGACACCTATGTCTCTTGGTCCCCCAACGTTGCTCACAACATGATCCGCGAGGCCGCTGTCACCTTTAACGACCTCGTCGCTGCCCGCTTCGACAACTACCAGCTCGATTTCTGGTCCGCCTTCACCACCCCCGCCGGCAAGCAGGTGGGCTACCTGAACATGATTGGTATGACCGATGACCTCATCACCCCCCGCAAGGTCCTCCCCGCCAAGACCCTCAACCTCCCCCTTCCCTTCTTCTACGCCAGGGACAGCGGTGTGGCCCTCCCCACGGCCGCCCTCCCCTACAATGACATGCGCATCCAGTTCTCCCTGCGCAACTACTTTGAGCTCCTCGTGTCATGGGACCTCATCACCTACAACGACACCAACGAGTCCCTGGTCATCTCCCGTGTGCCCGTCCTCGCTGATTTCGGCACCACCCTCCCCGAGCTCTCCTCCGTGCAGGTGTGGGCCAACTACGCCCTCGTCTCCAACGACGAGAGGAAGCGCATGGCCTGTGCCCCACGTGATATTCTTATCGAGCAGGTTCAGACGGCTCCTATCCAGTCCTACAACCCCTTCCAGAACCCCAACCAGTCCTACGACATCCGTTTCTCCCACGCTGTCAAGGTCCTCTTCTTCAGCGTGCGCAACACCACCGTGCCCTCGTACTGGTCCAACTACACCACCCGCGAGACCCTCGCTCTCGGCAAGTCCGATTCCGACGCCTCCCTCGTCATCGACCAGCACTTCCCCGGAAACGACCCCATCACCGAGACGTCTCTCATCTATGAGAACACCCAGCGTCTCGCCAACATGGGCTCGGACTACTACTCCCTCGTCGAGCCCTACTACGCCGCCCCGGTCATCCCCGTCATCCCCGGGTACCACATGTACTCCTATTCCCTGGATTTCATCTGCCTGGACCCTATGGGAAGCACCAACTACGGTAAATTAACCAACGTTTCCATCATCCCTACCGCGTCCGTCGAGGCCCGCTACGTGGCCGAGCCCAAGAACCTCATCGCCGCCGCCCTCCAGACCGGAACCGGTTGCCCTGACAGCACCGTCTTCCAGAGGGCCCAGACGTTCCAATTTATTGTGACGGCGGTGAACAACAATATTATCCGTATATCAGGCGGTGCTCTCGGATTCCCAGTCCTCTAAAGAAGGGGTGGGGGTTCTTTATTTAAAAATAAAGAGATAAAAAAATTGATGGTTTCAACAAATTCCATGTCTATTCGATATCGAATAAACATGTCTCGATACAAAAATTTTTGTGACAAGCTCCAAAGCTTTCACCTACAAATGCTCGCTACGGACACCGAATTCAAGGAAAATAACAAGGTTCGTTTTCAGTGCCAAGAGGGTCATGAATCGGTTATTACAGCGGCGTCGTTCATTAACAAGACGGCACCGAAAAATATTGGTAAGGTCAAGTCGCTCTGTACAGAGTGTAATACCATGCTCCTCAAGGCGGAGGAAGCGAAAGAAATTACTGAAAAGTTGGGGTTCGAATTTTTGCGTCTGGAGAGGCATACGAGCAACAAGGATAGTAAGGTCGTACATTATCGTTGCACGTGCGGGAACGAGTCGTCGACGGACCTTCGAAATCTCAAAAAGACAGACCGACAATCTCACTGTCCAAAGTGTCAGAACGACCCTTACAAGGTGGACTATGACATCCTCAAGAAGAATTTTGAAGACCGCCGATGTGTCCTGCTGACACCCAAGGAAGACTATAAGAATAATAAACAAAGGCTCGATTTCCGTTGCGTCTGTGGGAACGAATCCGTGATTGTGTACCAGGACTTATTGAGAGGACGGCTCTGTATGGGGTGTAAGGGGGAGCGGGCGGAGGCGACCTCACAAAAAATCTACGGGGTAAGCAACCCATCCAAGAGTGAGGAGGTCAAAAGGAAGATTGTGGAAACGACCGTCAGAAATCACGGTGTAGAGTATGCCCAACAGAATCCAGCTGTTCGAGCCAAGACAGATGCGACGTCCTTAAAGAAATATGGCAAGCTTCGCGCCTTTTTGTTGCCAGAGGTATTCGAGAAGATACGCAAAACACACAAGGCCAAGTATGGCGTCGAGTTTCCTCTACAAGCCAAGGAAATTCAGGATAAAATTAGCCTGACCTTTATGAGAACGCTAGGTGCGACTCGACCCTTTCTTTCAGAAACATTTTTGGAGAGCATGAAGGAAAAGTACGGGCACGAATGGTTCTGTTGTACAAAAGCCTTTAAGGAAATTATGCTTGAAAAGTATGGTTCCGAGCATTATGTCACCTCGGACCATTGCAAGAAGCAGATGATGGACAGGTTCGGTTCCGAGCACTATGTCACCTCGGACCATTGCAAGAAGCAAATGATGGACAGGTTTGGTTCCGAGCATTATGTCACCTCGGACCATTGCAAGAAGCAGATGATGGACAGGTTCGGTTCCGAGCATTATGTCACCTCGGACCATTGCAAGAAGCAAATGATGGACAGGTTCGGTTCCGAGTATTTCATCACGTCGCAAAAGTACCGCGACTATATGTTGAAGACGTACGGTGCCGAATCGGCGATGCAGTGCCCCGAGCTATTCCGCAAGGCACAAGCCTCGTCGTTTTGTAGGAAACCCTACGTTTCACCGGACGGCAAGACCTTTATGGTTCTCGGATATGAAGGAGTCGCGATAGATGACATCTTGAAGCAGGAGGGTGTTAAAACATTTTATGCCGGGGAAGATGTAGAGATTCCTGTTTTCCAGTACACCGGGGACGATGACAAGACACATTTTTATTATCCCGACGTGTACCTTCCGGACGAGAACCGTGTGATTGAAATAAAGAGTGTTTATGTCTACAACCGAGACCCTGAAAAGACCTTGTGCAAGGCGTTGAAGGTGTCCGAAACCCATCTTTTTGAGCTTCGATTATATAACCATAAAAAAGAGGTTGTGGAGATTTTGGAATGTCGTAACGGTCTATTTTATTCGAGGACACTAGGACTGTTGGAACCCGGGGTAGAATACAAAAAATTGACGGGAGAACATAAAAAGTAGACGAATGAATACTTCAAAATGTCGAAATATTCGTACGAACAACTACAAGATTTTTGCAGAGAGCAAAACATTACCCTTGTACAGGACTATCAACAGGAGCGCTTTCACTCGGATCTGCGTGTAGAATGTTATTGTGGGACAGAAGGTTGTAATGAGAAAACCTCCAAACTACTGTACAAGCTGGTAAAGGATGGATTTATTTATTGCAAGATGTGCAGTTATAAACTTCGCCGAGTAAAAGCAGAGGAGACATGTTTAAAAGTATGGGGAGTCAAGAACCCGATGCAAAACAAACAAGTCATAGAAAAACTAGAAGCTACCAATTTAAAAAAATACGGGGTCCCTCGTCCTGCCCAGAATGAAAAAGTCGTGGAAAAGATGCGTGAAACAAATATGGATAGATATCAGTGCAGTAATCCGATGCAGTGTGAACAAGTCAAAAAGAAACAACAAGAGAGCCTTTTTGAAAAATATGGAGTCATAAACCCTCAACAGTGTGGTGAAATCCGTATGAAAACCAACGAGACAGTAAAGGAAAAGTACGGCGTAGACCATATTTCCCAAGCACCTTGTGTTCAAGAAAAAAAGGTGGAGACATGTCGACGAAATTCAGGATATGACCATCCGTCTCAAATACCTCATGTAAAAGAAAAGAAACGTGAAACGACGATGCGGAACTGGGGTGTGGAGTATCCTCTACAGAATTCGGAGCTCATGACAAAGAAAAACCGGACTACGAGCAATTGTCACGGTGTAGAATACCCTCTGCAAAGTAACGAGATTATGGAAAAGAAGAATCAGACGATGATGGCACGTCACGAGGTCTTTTATCCCCAGCAGTCCTGTGTGATCCAGAAGAAAACGATGACGACGAATAGAGAGCGTTACGGTGTGGACCATACGTTTCAGTCTGAAGAAATCAAAATAAAGAGAGACGAAAGTATGCTTGATAAATATGGTACTTTGCATGCGCTACAGGCACCGGAATGTATACAAAAGAAAAAGGAAACTTGTACGGAAAAATACGGGGTGCCCTACGCATGCATGGCGGACAGTGTCAAGAAAAAGATACAAGAGACGATGCTGGGGAGATACGGCGTCACCAATCCGAGTCACGTACCCGAATTCATGGAAAAACAGCAAAAGAGTTGTTGGGCCAAGAAAGAATACACGCTTCCTTCAGGAAAGATGATGCATCTCCAAGGGTATGAACCGTTTGCATTGGACGACTTGCTCTTTGTGGAAAATGTGGAAGAAAAAGATATCGTTTCGAATAAAAAAGATGTTCCTAGGATATACTGGTACGACGAAGACGGTAAGAAACACATGCATTATGTCGATTTTTTTATTCCTTCGCAGAACCGTTGTGTCGAAGTCAAATCTATGTTTACACTGTTTGCGGATGAAGAAGTTGTCTTCAAAAAGAAGGCTGCAGCGGAAGCTAGTGGATTGCAGTATGATATTTATGTTTATGATGGGAGTGAGCAGATAATGGTTTTGTAACTATTTTGATTCATTTGAATCACTTTCAAGACGTCAGAAAAGGTTAAAAGTCCGTCGTACGAATATTTCGACATTATTTGCTTGCTTTGCGATATCTTTTTTTTTTATTCACCATTCCAATAAAAAAAAACAAGAATGGCTCTACCACTCGACGACCATTCTTTGCGTGGCCCTGTTAAATACTACGAGGGTCGCTTTTCCTGGGGTCAGCGCCTCTATTTTTTTGCCGACGCCCATGTCATGAAAGCCAAGTGCCCTCCCGATGTTCCCAAAATTTCACTGACCACCTTTTTTCAAAAAATATGCCGGTGGAACCCCGACAAGACCTTTCATCTTTTGCTCGAGGTTCCCGGGCACATGGACATCACCATTGCACCACAACACAAACAATTGTTTCTTACACAGATGTACCAGCAGGTGTACAAGAAAAAAGAACCCAACCTTGTCGCTCACGGTATCAACATAAGGTACCCCGGTATCAAAAGAGCGCTTACCATCCTTAAAAAAACAAGCACCATCCTCAAGAACATTGTCTACTCACGAAACGTCGTGGCCGCCGAAAAAACAAAGTTGTTACAAATGTTTCCGCAACTCCTCCAATATTTTGAGGACATCGACGTCGAGGCGTACACACGACTCTTTATCGAGCGGGGTAAACTGACGATTCAGCCTCGTTTCGTGAACTGGGTCCCCTTGATACAACAAATCGTGAAAAGAGAGTTGTATCCAAACGAGCTTGAACCCGCGTACCTGGACATTGCACGCACGGTACTCACGACGTCGTCGGACGAGACGCTACCCGACAAGCCCTTTCTTTCCCTCTTTCTTGAAAAAATCATGATGATGGGCGTGTGGCTCATGGACCTCGCCGCCATCCTCGAAATATTTTCCATCCCGGAAGACCAGGAAATCATCGTGTTTGCGGGCCAGGAGCATATCCGTCATCTCATCGAGATGCTGATGAGGCATCCCTATTCTTATTTTTACATTACGGAGGAAGTCTCTCCCGAAAACCAAGAATATTTCCAGTGCCTGGTGATAAAAGACATGATGAAAACGTTACGACCTATGAAACCAACGTAGTCATTCACAGAATATATTATATGAAATATTAATATATTGGGTATCCATAGGTACTACTACACAACGTTACAGTATAGAATATAAAACAACATGGCGAATTATTACGGTACTTCCCTCACCCAGCTTGTGTTAACTATTTATGATCTAGAGAGCGGAAATGCGCTCTTTTCCGTCTCCTCGGTAGGTATTTCCTACCAGTCCACCCCCGACCGATGTGACGGAAACCAGGACCGGCTTGTTCGACGGGCCAAGAGAAGGAGCGAACTCCGTGCCACTGCCGAGGCGTACCGCCTCCTCGGCATCCCCTACCCCTACTTTGATAAGAATACCCAGTACCTGGACTACCAGTACGACACGAACGTTGCCGTACAGTACGGCGTCCTCAAGTATAAAATTATTCGAGCGAATTTTAACGTGCAACCTTTTTACCGCCTCATCAACTTTTACCCCCGTCTTTCCAACTCGACGGCTTCCAATGCTTCCACTGCTTCCACTGCTTCCTCCAACGGTACTGTAGCCCCCATGGATGCCACGACCACCTTTGTGCTCCAAAACGGCACGGCAGACAAGAATGGGAAGCAGGTGTACCTGTACTGTACCTACTCTTCTATGGCCCTCGGAAGTAGCGACGGATGTATCACCGAGGGGTGGTGGGTCGTGGCGTACAATTTGGTCAGCTACACTGGCGCCGGTCAGTATTCGTATACGGGGAGCGATGGTCAGACCTATACCGGGTTTTGCTCCAATCTTGTGGGTGGCTACGACGGCAACGCTATTACGTTTAATTTTTACGAAACGTTTTTTGACACGACCTCGACGTATTACGGGAATGTCACTTTTTACATCAGCGGAGGGTCCCTCCTCCAGCAATCGCAATCCCTTGTCGACAACTACGGCTCGTACAACAACACCTATACGTTCAACTGGCAAAACGGAAACAATTACGACCCCTACACGGGTGCCTACTTTGACGGGAACACAACCACGGGAACGTACTACGACGTCCCTCTTCCCTACTATACCAACGGCCTTTCCGGTGTTGGCGCCGACAGCAACTACTTTTTAAGCTATACGGGAAATTATTCCTACTCCATGGTTCTCCAGAATCCTTTGGCGCAATATTGGGGCTCCAATCAATCGTACAATTATTTCACAATTCCCGATGTCACCAATACGGTCCAACTTGTCTTTTACCCTGCCGCAGGGTCGAGGGGTTGCTACCAGGTCACCTCGAACAACGTCATCCAACAGACCGCTCCGTACGCCACGGGCTGGACCGCCAGCGCCTTTCTCGCCCAAGCGACGCGCTACGTCGATGGTGTCTTGACCTTACTATCCCCTTCCGACGCCACGGCGTACGGCATCGGTGCCTCCACGGGAACGTGGCAGATTGACCTCTTGTGCGGGGACAATAGCAACACGCTGTCGGTGAATTTTTATTTGACCCAGAGGACTTATTTAAGTCCCGAGTCTCCTACCAATGCGTACTACCAGGACGGGCAAAAGGCGAACGGTTCCAAATTGGAACTTGATGTCTATGAGAGCTATTGGTGTACCCACGACGGCACGGATTTTGAGAGCAACTTTTTCCTCGGTGGCGGGTCCCTGAATTATTCGTGTCACACATCCCCCGGAAACAACACGTCCACGTGGATTCGACTGGTATTGGCGGTCGGGGACAACGGGGATGGGACGACGTCGTACACGTACTATTATTATTCTTTCGACGCGACGACGGGGCTCCCATCGTCCACCTATTTTGATACGTCGGTCACAACTATTCCATCGTCGAGTGTCCAGCCCGTGTACGCCTACATTACCTCGTACCCGCCCAATACCTCGGCGACCTCCAGCGCTCTCGGAACCCAATCGGTGACCTCGCAGTATGGCAATTATTATTATACGACGGGTGTGACGACGGACAGCCTTCCCAACACACCACACCCGTAAAGTTCAAACCCAGAATCGTTCGTGCTTCTTGATAAAGGTTTGAACCGTCCTTAATTCTTGTTTTTTTTCAACCAATATTTTTTTGACCCATTCGGTGTGGAGGACATGGTCGCGGTCCCTTACTAACCCCAACGTCGCATCGTCATAGGCGTCTAACAAATCCTCGTACTTTTCAAGCAACATTTGTACCGCGTCCGAATGCTTACCCAAATGACCTAGAATATCCTTGGGCTTTAATATCATTGTCCCGTCCACACACATCGGACATTCAAGGGACCCTTCGCACTCGTCTTGGTTCATATGCCTCAAGAATTCTTCATGCAACCCACCTTCCTCCCCTGTCGTCATGTACCAAATCCATTTGCCACAGTACCGACATTCGTGGCCCTCGTGTTTATCTCTCATGTGCTGGTTAAAATCGTATTCGGGAATGTAGGTCTGGCACACCATGCATTGGACAAAGTGGGCGTGGTCATCCTCCATGTGCTGTTTAAGTTTCCGTATTGGCACGTAGTGTTCACAGACGGTGCATTGGGTATGACACGGCTCGGTCATTTTGTGCATGTCCTCAAACACGAGCTGGTACGTCTTGAAACATTCGCGGCAGGACACGGTCCGGTAGACGCATTCCTTACTGACGTGGTCAAAAAGGTCGAGGTGAGAACCCTCAAAGGGACAGGCAAGGTGAGGGCAACGGTAGGTAGCATCATCAATGTCCATGAGTGGATGGAGAATTTCATAGGCGATTTCTTTGGACAAGCAGAGGGGGTCCACGGTTTGTGCACAAAGAAGACATCGTTTCGAGAGGGGTCGGTCACTGGGTCTCTTGTCGAGCTCGAGGTAGCGGTCGGCACACTGCATACAGACCACGGTCAATGTGGAGCAGTGGCGCTTGTCGTGGGACGATTGGAGAAAGGAGCACGGAAAGCATTGGAAACGGACAGGGAACAAGGGTTTTTCATGACAAATCGTACAACGAGGGTCCTTCATAAGCAAAAAAAGTCTTTTGGTTTTCTGAAAAGAAATATTTTTTTTTTCTTGTCCATAAGTAATAAGCAGAGAGATGCCATACCTATGAATTCAAAACGCAGTTTGGTGACCTTTTGATGATAATGTCAAAAAATCATTCATGACATTCGTCTATTTTTTTTTTGAGAAATAAATAAATAATTTTCAACAGTAAAACAGATGCGTTGCAAGAAATCGCATTCGGGCACCATGATGGGTTTCATCATTCTTTTGATTCTTTTTATTTTGTTGCTCGGATACGTTATTTTTAGTCGCGTGATGGAATACTATAGCCAGCTGGACCCTATGCTCCGTCACATCCACCAGAAACTGGAGCCATTAGACCCCAAGGTGAAATCCCTGAAATTTTATGAAGGGAACAAGAGCTACACCATCAACAAGAAAAAAATCTACCTGTGTCTGCGCGACGAAAAGAATGAGTATTACAACGAAAACATGCTCATGTACGTGGCCATCCACGAACTCGCGCACGTCCTGTGTGACGAGATTGGACATACCGACAAGTTTCACCGCATCTTCAAGCAGTTGCTGTACAAGGCACAAAAGATGGGCATCTACGACGCGTCACAACCCATCGTCCGTAATTATTGCGGGCACCATTGATTCCAAAGTACAAAAAACTTTTTTTTCATTAGATAAAAAAAAATATGCACCACTACAATTGCACATTCCACGGACTCGAAGAATGGTCCTGTGACATGTTTGAGAAACTGGGATGGATGACCCTCGCTGCCCGGGACGGCCACATGGATTCTATCCGTGGCTATCTCGCCACCCTAAAGCACCTCGAGGGAAAAATCAAGGACAAGCACAAGGAAACCGTGGACGTCGACCGTCGCACCGACCTGGAAGAGCTTCTTGCCAACATCAAGTATTTAGGTGCATGCGCCAAGATGCTCCTCAAGAAAAAGTAGCGTCTTAACAAGAGGCCTTGCAAACATTCACGACCAGGACGGGGACCCCAATTTTCTTGGCCAACTCGATGCTGTGCTTCGTTCCTTTGGATTTTCCATCCCAGAACGCCACACCTGCTCGGCCTCGGCCACAATGTCCTTGTTCCGAATCATCCCCGCGGCTCGGCCGTAGGTGGACCAGTCGGGGACAAGCCTTTTCAATTCGATATTCTTTTCTCTGGCGTAAATTTCGGCGAGTGAGTCCGCGCCTTTGGCTCCTCCCGAGAGGAGCATTGAGATATTTTCCATGTTGTCGAGTGTATGTTTCAATCGAGAATAATCATGGAAATCATGACTTCCCACCACGGCCACTCTCATATTTTTTTTGGAGATTGAGAAATAAGAAAAACAAAAGAATTATCAATATTTTTGTTTTATTTCCCTTGTCGAAAGTTTTTTTTCTTGGCCTACTAGTAGAGAGTACAGTTAATTACAATGGCCTCACCACTCGTGTTTACGTACAATTACCCTGGGTCCTCCCTACTGGAAAATCAATTGGTCAACGCCCCTACCAGCCCCCTTCCCGGCACTTCAAGCACGGTTTTGATTAATCTGCAGTCCCCGAATCTTGTTCTTCAAGGAGTCACTCTCACGATTCAAGGTTATAATAATCGTGTCGATCCTGCATCTGTATCTTCACCAACAAGTGTTACGGTTCAAAATAACACGATTATTGCCAGCTCGGGTACCAACACCCTAGGAACGCTGTCTTACATTCGAGAGTTTCCGAATCCAGTGCCTGGAAAGGACCCTCGGCCTATCAGAACGAGAGTCGCAAAACTGTCTTCCTTGGTGACATCCGCATCGGGTATCTTTGCCAATTACTTATTTGGAAACGTGATTACCGTGGTCGACAACACCACCTACAACAGAACCATCAGCATCTACTCGGCGCAGTAAAAACAACAAAAACTTTTTCTTGGCCTACTAGTAGAGTAAAGAGAAAGCAAAATGGCATCACCACTTGTGTTTACGTACAACTATCCTGGATCTTCCCAACTGGACAATCAATTTGTCAACGCACCGACCAGTCCCTTACCAGGCCTTTCCGACGCGATTTTGATTAATCTGCAGTCGCCCAATCTTATTCTCCAGGGTGTCACACTGACATTACAGTATTATGACAATTATGTCGCACCAGCATCCGCGACTGCGATAACGAGTCTTGAAGTGGACAACATCACCATCATTGCCAGCTTTGGTACCAACACCTTGGGAACGCTGTCTTACGTTTTCCAGCACAAGAATCCAGTGCCTGGAAAGGACCCTCTGTTTGGCAGAACGAGACTCGCGAAACTGTCTTCCTTGGTGACGTCCGCATCGGGTATCTTTGCGACTTACTTATTTGGAAACGTGATTACCGTGTTCGACAATACCACGAGTGGAAGAAAAATCAGCATTTACTCGGCGCAGTAATTCGATATAAAAATATTTTTATTTCTTGGCCTACTAGTAGAAGTAGTATGGTG
>Ga0114966_10000239_pt1 | contig 52774 bp, 53 predicted proteins | sample M_130207_XF_Meta_FD_87029 | JGI IMG/M metagenome (GOLD analysis project Ga0114966, IMG submission 87029) | Freshwater microbial communities from Lake Montjoie, Canada to study carbon cycling - M_130207_XF_MetaG | ecosystem: Environmental > Aquatic > Freshwater > Lake | place: Lake Montjoie... | reverse complement strand
AGACCTCAACCCAAACCGATTTACCAAAACCAGAACCAAAAAAAAAGAGAGTATATAAAAAAAAGTCAAAGGTTAAAGAATCACTTTGATTTCATTTAATAAATCAATCAAAATGTCATACTGTCCTTGATTGTCAAACGTATAGAAATTTATAAGTTTGTAAACTTTATTTTTGTATTGTAGCATAAACCAAGTTTGATGTTTAAAATCTTCAATATTTGTATACACATAATTCATAAAGATAAAGATAGGACAAAAGTTATTCTCTTTACTGTTATTAATATCAATATCTTTTAAAAGTGATTCAACGTATTGTTGGTGAATCAACCGATAACGCTTGTTATGATAATTTAATTGAAGTAACTTAATCCATTTATCTTTTTTTAAACCAAGATTAAAGACTGATTTAATGTCTGAATATCTATTATCTAATTCTATGTTGATAAAATTAGATAATTCGTTTTGTGGAATTTCAAGACGCCAATTTGTGGTAATGGAATAAATTCCAGCAAATTCTTTTATTTCACCCCAAATTTCTTTAAAGAACTCCATTTTTTATAATACTCTAAAAGATAATTTTTGAATCAATTTATTTTTTACCTTTTTTTGAACCATTTTTTGGATTGTTATTTTGTCCAGTAGCTCTCTTAGACTGTGGAAGACGCAATCTTGATTGTCTCATCAAACTTCTTGGGCTTAGTGGAACGTTAGCGGGTTGTAGAACGTTAGCGGGTTGTGATTTAGGATTTTTTTCAAGATGTTCTACGTATTTTTTAATGGCTCCAGGTCTTTCTTCAGCTGGAAGGCTACCTAAAACCTTCTTTATAGTTGGTTTCTGAGGTTTTAATTCAAATTCTTGAAAAGCACTGAAATTGTGTGCATTAAGTTCTCTCAAAAAATCTTCTTTCCTTTTTTGATCTGGTGTCAAAGACGGTTTATCAGAATAACCCATTGGTTTATCAGAATAACCCATTGCTTTATCTGTCCTTATAATGAAATCTTCATATTTTTCATTCATAAAGTCCCATCTCCACATTGGATCGCCTTTACTTTTTAAAAGCGCTTGTCTAATGTCAACTTCATATTCGTCTACTGGTATAGTAGAATCCATATTTAAAAAATTTTGTTCTTCCTTTGTAAGTTTAAGTTCTGAGTTCAATGATTTTTGAAAATTTGCTTCTGTTATTGGAGGCGGTGCTGGACCAAGATTTCTTGGTCTTGATGGTTTAACTACATCAGAAAATACAGGTCGTACTGGAGCCAATGGAGCACTAGCATACGACTGTGTAGAGTTACTTGAACTAAGGGCCGACAGTGCCTTTTTAGCTCTTTCTTCTGATTCTTTAGCTCTTTTCTCTGCTTCTATTTTTGCTGCTTCTCTTCTCTGAACTTCTCTTTTCTGTCTTGCAATATCATTTCCTTGGCCTAAACTAATTGCTTGCCGTCCTGAACTTGAACCAGCATTTGCAGCTATTCGCGGGTCTCCTCTTGGAGCATTAGGAAGTGAATTAAGAGCGTTTCGTCTTTGTTGTAATTCATTTGCAGCTTCTATTCTTGGGACATTAAGTCCTGAAAGAATAGTCGCTGCTCTTACATCTTCTCCGCGTTCTATTGCAGACCCGCCTTCACTAAGGGTCTGCAATTGTCTATCAATTTCACATAATTGTCTTCCTTCTCCATTTTGTAAAGCAAGTAGTTGTTCTTGACGTTGATTTAAATCATTTAGAGCGCTAGCGTGTTCCGCTCTTTCTTTATTTAATTGTTCTCTTATTTTTTCAATTTCTTTTGAAGATTCTTCTTGTCTTTCACTTCTTTCTTCTTGTCTTTGTTGTATTCCAACACTTTGACTTTGAAGTTCGTATTTTTTCTTACTTAATTCTAATTCAGTTTGTCTTGCTTCAAGTGTTTTTTGTTCCATAACGACACGGGCGTTTTCTCTTGCGGCTTCAATCTCTTTCAATTTCACGACGTAATCCTTTTGTTGAGATTCGTATGCTTTTCTGGCATCTTCTGCTTTTGCACGAATATCACCTATAGCCTTTGAGATTCCATCTTGAAGCCTGTTCTTTTGCTGGGAAAGTTTTTCCATTCTTTCAGCGTGTCTTCTAAAAAGTTCACCACCATTTGGTGCATTCCTTGCCATTTGCCAATTAACTCCCATTCTATCAAACTTAAATGGTCGTAGTCCAGTTTCAATCTCAGCGGCTTTTGCGGTCATTTCACTACTAAAATTTGAATAAGTAGTAAACATACTTTTCAAGGAAAGTCCCAAAGTAATACTTGATGTAGCAGTACGTCCATGATACGCGAGAAATCCAATTACCTGAAGTACTTGAAGACCTGCATCCATAATTTCCTTGTAAGCATTTTGAGTTAAATAACGGCCACCAATTTCATAAAATTTTCGGTTTGTTATTGTATACATTACAAAGGAGATTATTGAAAAATACCACTTGTAATATGTCTCTGCGCCAGGCCATTCATTACATCGGTCAATTGTTGGAAACTTTAAAGTTGCTGCGCTTGCAACACTTCCAAGAGTATTAGAAGCGGTAGATGCAACATTTTTTAGTCTACCATAAAGACCACCCGTACCTTTTTCTGCTTTTTCTTTTGCTTTTCTTGCTGCGTCTGCTGCATTTTTTACAGCCTGTGCAGCCTCAACTACCTTTCTAGTAGCTTCTTGAACAACACTGCATTTTTCATATCTTTTATTTAACCATAAACGAACTCTTCCAGGCTTTCCTTTTTTGTGAGCGATAATCCATCTTTCCAATACAAGTCTATATTCCGACTCTTCCTTCATCTCGGCTGGAGTATATTGGTCAAAAAATTCTCCTCCTGATTCCCATAGAGCCTTGTGACGCTCCTTTATTTCAGTCTTTCCAGGTTGTAATAATTCAGGAATTTCATCAAGTTTCTTTCCTTTATTAAAATAAGAAATTACCTTTAATAATTCCCTGTATCTTTTTGTTAATACCCTTTCATCTTCAGGGGTAGATTTTTTTGCACTTTGAGCGGTTTCTTCCGCTATTTTTCTGGCTTGATAGGCAGCCTGTCTTGCATCTGCTTTCATTTTTTTAGATACTTCATTTGCAGCCCTTCTAGCAATTTCTTCTGCCCTTTTAGCAGTTGCGTCGGCAACTTTTGCAGTTAATGCCGCCATTTCATCTGCGATTGATTTCGCCTTTGCAGCCGCTTCCTCTACCGCTTTTTCTGCATTTTCAAAAGCCTCTTTTGATTCTTTCATTGATTGAAGTGCAATTTCAAGAATTTTTTCATCGTTTCCTGCATCTATAACTTTTCCCCTATTTTCTTCTACAGCTGACTTTGCTATATTAAGAAGAGCCTTTGTTTTGGAAACGATAGAATTTGCCTTTGTTTTTGATGTTATTAATTCACGCAAATTATCCTTTATGTCAGGAATTTCGGGAAGCGCATTAGGAATGGGTTCAGGAACATTGGCTTTTGGAGAATTTTTTGGTTCAAAGTCTACTTTTGCTTCACGAATAGTAACAATACTATTAAGATTAAAAAATAATGCCAAGGTTCTCATGGACATAAGAATCTGTATCACATTCCAAAAATCGGTAACTCTAGAATAAGGAGTAACACCAGTCCACATATCAACGGATGACCACGCAGAGGCCATTACTAAAAAAAAGCTTGACATAGGAACAGTTACCTTTTTAGGTAAAACAAGATTCATATTTTGCTCTATAATAGATACAGAGGATGCAACACTCTTTACGGCAGTCCTTAATTCTGCATCGTGATTTTTAAGGTCTAAGACCTGATTACATTCTTCATAAAATTCAACGCCACGTTCTCCTTTTCTAATTTCATCTTGTAAATATTGTTCGCCTGTTTTTATAATAATTTCTGATACTTTTTGTCTGCAACTGTGATAAATTTGTTCTGTTTCTTCGGGTGAAAGTTTAATAGTTTTCATTGCTTGTTGTTGAGCATTTGAAAGAGCCTCGTGGTCCATCGCCTGCCATTTAGGAAGAGAGTCTATTCCTAAGCTTTGTGCAATTTTCTGATTTGCTGCAAAACTCTCTGCTGGTGTAAGTTCTCCAAGGGGAACGTTTAAAACGGGGTCAACGCGACCTTGACTTGCTGGTCTAGCAATCTCTGGACCGACTTCAGCTCCAAGCCCGGTTGCGGGAGGTCGCTGAAATGCAAAATGTTCAAAGGACTCATATTGTAAGTCATTTCTTTTTCCTGAGATTACATCCATTTGTTCTAAAAAGACAAGGTCATTTACTCTCTGTTCAAATTGCAAACACATACTACTGAATACATATTCCTTAAAAATTTTTCTAAAATCTTGCACTGATTTATCTGTAATAAACTTATCATTAATAATAAACAAATGAAATTTCCCTAACTCTGCACGTAATCTATCTGTTCTTGCTTGTGAATAGACTCCGCTGGAGGCTTTAAGTGTCATATTTCCTGCATTCTTTGTGAAATTCATATTTTTTGTTTTTACTTTTCTTAATTGCGAAGGTCTCCATCTAAAAATATCAAAAACTCCAGATAAATATCCAGAACTTATGCGCGGAAGAGCAACAATACGTGGGTCTTCAAACACGCCTGACCTACCAGACCCTATAAAAAATGCAGAAACAGCCGCACCCAACCCAGCACCAATTTTGCTGGAGGTTGCTAACACGCCTCTTTTTGATAAATCAATTAAATCAAATTCATTTGGTAATTCTTTTACTATCATTTCTGCGCTATTTTTTAGAGTTCCAGCAGTAGATAATAATTCACCCATATATGGCGACGCAATAGATGCAACCGTTCCAAACATCAACGAACCTGCAACTATTAGCGATGTTAAGGAAAGAGACGAATAGAGTGGACTGTTGACAATATAGATATAAAGAGGGTCTCTTCGTTCAATTGCGTCTCTATCGGTATGAGTTAGACCTTTTACTTGACGTGCTGCAATTTGTCCTGCTGATAACGCAAGTCCAGGAATTGGTGCAAAACCAGATGGTTGTCCTGGAACTTGTCCTGCTGCAGCCGAAGATTGTACGGCTCCTCCTTTAAAACTCTTTCTTGATTTAGAATTGGATTTTCTTGTTAATTTTCTTGTTTTACTGTTTTTATTTTTTTGGGGTCCAACTAAATAATTAAGATTGGTATAATACTCATTCAAATGGTGGCTGTAACATAAAACATAATCAAAAAGACAATATTGTTTCATGTATCCGTAAAGCAAATAGTATAAATGTAACTTGTATTTAATCGGTCCTTCAATTTCATTCAAAAAAGGATAATCACTTAAAAACTTTCTATAGGTTGGAAACATATCGGTTTTTCCATCATTTATATTCATATTATGGTAGTCTAAACCAAATGTATTTTTTATGTCATTTACATTACAAAACTTCATAAAAGACGCAGTCTTTATTGGGTTTGTAAATATACCCGTATCAATAGGACTTGTTCCATTTATCGGGTTTAAAATGACTTCGTTTGAAAGGTCCTTAAAATGTTTAAAACTTGTATTACTATCCCCTTTTTCTTTAAGATAATTTAAATATCCATTTACTGATGTAATGACGCATCCATAATTTCCTTTAACTTTATCAGGATGTATCTTTAATAAAAGTTTTTTAAAATCGTTACAATCAGGAAATGTTTCTTCAAGAACTGCAAGATATCCTTCTAATTCTTGAAATGATTTTAAATCGCCATTAAATTCACACTTCATTATAATATTACTATAAAAAAAATATAGATTTAGGTGAGATACGTATACGTGCTTTAGAACTCATATGATAATAAATATGTTCACAACATTGAGGGTATTTTTCTTGGATAAAAATTTCAGGTATAACCTGTTTAAGTTTATTTAAAGTAATTGCTCGTTCTTCATCTGTAATAAACCTTTTAATATCCTCATAATGTCCGCTGTATTTACAATGTTTAAAAATCTCTGTCCTATAAATAGCAAATCCGTTAAATGCCGAATAACAAGTGAATAATGAATTTTTGTCTAATAATTCAAGTTTAGAAATAATATCCTTCTTCATGTGTTCTACCACAGGATAGGAATAAATATGAAATCCCCAACAATGATGTTTGTAATCTTCATAGAGTAGCGCCCAGATATCATAATAATCTTTACGGTTAAAAGAGAGTGAATCCCACGTATCTTGAGAAAGATAAAAAAGGACTGTATCTACATTCCAAGTTTCTTGGTTTACATCATCAGCGTCAATCATAAAATGAAAGTCGGTATTCAATTCATTTATAATACTTAGTCCGGTATTTCTTGCATTTGCAATCCTAACTGCACGTAATTCATTATTATTATTTTGCGAAACAACGTGTACTTTGAATGCAGATTTTTCTTGGTAAGACTTTAATAACTTCTCAGAGTTATCCGTACAATTATCATAAACAAAAATAACAGAGAATGTTTTAAACCGTACGCCCAATAAATTAAGATTTAAAAAGATACGCGGAAGATACTGTTCGCAGTTACGAACGCACAAACAGCACGCCACATTTAAGTCCAATGTTTCAATGGTAACATTCAGATTTTCAGGGTTCAAATACCTAACAATCTTTTCTTTATCTTTCAAAGCAAGTTGTCTCGTAGACTCACGCAAAGCATCCACTTTTCTTTGCGCGTCATCTATAAATTTTTCATCGGAGTTGATTACATAGCGAGGTTCTCCGCCTTCGTTTGAACAATAATGATTCTTTAACGGAAACAAAAGGTCGGGTGAATAAACGTAATTATACCAGTCGTCACAGCACCAATTTATAATGGACTCTGGAAAAAATTCTCCAAAGATATGCATATGTTCGCGCGAGACAAAGGCTTGGGTTAAAATTCGCGGATTGTTATTAATAGGTCCTGTAAGACCGATATTATTATTTTCCTTTAACCTTTGGATACAATCATTTACCCAGTTTTTTGTTTTAAAAGAGATATCATCTCCACATTGATAAAAGTAGTCACAACCATCGTCATAAGATTGTTTAAATAAGCGATTCCAAATAGCAGTTAAATGACCTGGCTTCTCATTCATTTCCATATATTTTATAGAAATGTCTCCATAAATTTTCTCAATAATTCGCGAGTAATCTTGCTCTGCTTTATTAGAAAAAATCCTATCGTCCTTATCATATCCAATATAAAGAATATAAGTATGTCCTAGAGATTTACTTGAGACAAAAGATTTTAAATAGTAATTAAACAAGTAAGATTCTTTGATATTGTTCCAATTACGGTTGCGGGAAGTACAAGGGATTAACAATCCTATTTTCATAATAATTATATTTATATAAAATTATTAAGTTATAATATATTATATAAATATATGGATGATGAAGTAGAGGTATATGAAAACTGTTTTCGTTATATTAAAAAGACGATTGAATATTCAGAACCTATTATCTATATACATAAGATAGATGATCAAACAATAAAAACAACACAGCCTGTTATTAAAACAGGAATTGTAGTAAAAAACCCTACAGAATCAAAGGTTGGTAATAAAATCAAACTTCATAAAAATGACGAAGATTCATTTGGTTTGATTTTATTTTCAAGTAATCGTTTCAAGCGATTTATTTCAACAGAAGGAGACATTTATTACGTAACCTATATAGAGTTAATTGATCTCAGGACAAAGATTGAGACCAAACTCTAGGGTATTTTCTGAAGGCAAAGGAACAACAGGCAAAGGGACGACAAGCAAAGGTTTTGTCTCAGCGTCAGGCTTTGCATCAGGAAATATTCTTTCATAATTTATTTTATAATCTTCTCTAAGAGCCGCGGATTCATTGCATCGTTTTTGAAAGTCGGATGGAAACGTCTTATCATAATAACGTGCATAAGAATTGTAACTCTCCATATAAAAAATACATAATTTAAAAATTGAAAGAAAACGAAATTATTCTATTTATATAGAAATGTCGCTCACTTTTTCAGAACTAAGGCTTAAGTGTAAAATACTTACCACGTTGCGCGAAGATATCATTGGAATTCGTGACCTATTTGATGAAAAAATTAAGGATATTGAAACTTTAAAAAACGATATAAAAAAGGGTGGAATTGCAACCAAATACAGGCAGTTAGAGTTAGTAGAAGCGAGACAGAATCTTGAATTTATTCGTATAGAGTTTGAAAAAAAGTATAAGGAACGCGTGACCCTAAAAGAATCAATTAATCCGCGTGAAATACTTGATTTAAGATACAAAGAAATTAAGCAAAAGGAATCCGAACTCAATGAAACGTTTAAGATGGTTGATAAATTGCGCGAAGAGTGCGAAGAAATGGATATGGAACTTGAAAAGGTATGCAAAGAATACGAAGAATTAAAAAATCAGATAACTCTTTCAAATAATCAGCACACAAATTTTAACTATGGAAATAGTTTATACAAAAATAATAAGGAATGCTTAAAACAAATAACAAACTTGGAAGATAATATTATAAAACATAGACAATTATATGAGTCAAAATATGCAGAAGATTTAAGAAAAAAAGAGGAAATAAATAGAGAAATGGCTGAGTTTTTCAAAATTTGCAATGAAATGGAAGATGAGACTGAATTGGAGGAGGGTGTTCTATTGTAAATTTGTTTGAATTATTTTTATTAATTGCATAATAACACTATTATCATCAATTTCATTGTTCCATTTATTATGCCAATGGTAACAAAAGGTTCCTTTAAAAAAGTTGTTGAAATCATATGTTTGGTCTGTATGTTCAAAAAAGTTTAAAAAATGAATATTGTATGGATTTTCAACCCAACCTGGGTCAAACCAACTACAAGGTAATACAAGTATGTCTAATGGTAAATCGTAGGTTAGGTTTGCTTGTTGAAAACCCCATCCAAGATTACGATTTATAATAAAATTTATATTATTTTTCATTTTTTCTGATTTTGGTTCTAATGATATGTATATAGCGTTGTTAGGATATGTTTCAGTAGACCACTGATAAAGACATATTTCACTTTTAAAATTACAAAAAATAGGGTCAAAACATCGTAAAAAAAGACAATCTAAATCAAACCATACACCTCCATAATTATACAATAACAAATTTCTTATACAGTCGCTATAAAATGTTACATATGAAAAATTATTTTTTATGTTAAAATCTTTGCTTTCATTTTTAAATGAAAATGTTCTAAGTTCTGCGTAGTTATTTATTTGGTCGTTGTAATGATTTGGTATGTTATTTTCCAACCATAGAACAATTCTATGTTTATTATTATAGACATTAAAAAAGTAACAAGATAATATAGAATATAAATGTTTTTCATTTAAATTTCCATTCCAATAACAATGAAAAATAACAGATTCATTATATTCTCCTTGTAAATTATTTGCCAATTCATTTGATTCATTATAGTCACAGTTATTTATTAGCAACCTCATATTATAATATAGATTAAATTATATTTTTTGAAACTACTTAATTAGAACTATATAATAGTTAGTAATGTTTATAAATAAACTCTTTAGTTATGTTACTATTATTTCTAAAAAATATGACATTGATGAATCACACGGATTATCACATAGTATGAATGTTTTGAACCACGCTCAAAATATATACAACAGTGAAGTTTCTAAAAATCCATACTTAGAAGCACATCAAAAAATAATTTTTACCTCGGCAATCCTACACGATATGTGCGACAAAAAATATATAGACGAGACAGAAGGTGTACAATCTATTGCAGATTATATAAAGGATGATGTTACTTTAAATGAATTAGACGTGATTAAAACCATTATTAAAACGATGTCATATTCTAAAGTGGGTCTGTACGGCTATCCTATGTTGGGAGAATATATGTTAGCCTATCACATTGTGAGAGAGGCGGACCTTTTATCGGCATACGACTTTAACAGGTGTATTATTTATGGATTTCATAAAAAACCACATTGTAAAACAATCATAGATGCCTTTTTAGAATCGCGTAAGTTATTTAACAATAGAGTATTAAGATACATCGTAGATGGCGTTTTTATAACAGACTATTCAAAAGAACTTTCACAAAAACTACACAATGACGCAATTAAAAATATACAATTATGGGAACAACTATATAATTATAAAATTGATGTAGAAATTATGTAATATGAAATTTCAAAATGGATTTAACCCTATTTAAAGACGATTGTATTATAGAATGTTCTATTTGCTATGTAAACAAGGTTGAAATAACATTACTATGTAAACATTCACTTTGTCAAAGTTGTTATCGCAATATAGAAGTATGTCCTTTTTGTAGAAAGAGAATAAAACCTATACCTGAAGAGATAGAGATTATAATTATTGAGACATCTAACAATTCAAATGAGTCTTGTTATGTATTTACGTGTCTTTTTGTATCTATTACTTGTATATTCATATGGATTTGCTTTCTAGTAGGAGTCTTGTTTAATAGTAGGATATAAACATAATATTTTTATAATAATAATGGAATGTGCAATTTGCTTTGAAGTTGAAGAGCCTTTTATATTACCGTGTAATCATTCAGTTTGTCAAAGTTGTTATCGCAATATAGAACTATGTCCCTTTTGTAGGAAAAAAATAAAACAAGTAACTCTCCATCATATTCAAATACATATTAATGACCCTTTTATAGAAGAGCCTTTTCTTGTAAAGGAATTATGTTCTCTCGTAGCGTGCGTTAGTTGTTTAATTATAATTGTTTGGTTCACTTTAGGAGTTGGTAATTTGATAGATTAAGACATCTATAAATATTTATCAAAAAATAAACCATCGCTATGTTCTATATCACATTCATTTCTATTTACAATATAATATAATGGATTGAAATCTTTATAGCTGTCTGAATCATGATAAGTATTAAGCATTGTATCTAAACAATCTACATTTAAATCAGTCTTTTCTAATAAATAACACCATAATAAATGAGCGTCTTTATTAATAATTTCAGAATTAAAATCTTTTAAATACGCATAATATTTTTTTGGAACAAAATGCATCATGTCATTTATTCTAGGGTAAGAATATTTAATACCATTAACCCAATAATATTTACTGCATATAGATGGCCACATTATCTTATCCCATTGTGGATTAAAAATTTCATTCATTTTATTTTTAATAAATAAATCTATTCTCATAAAAAATAAAAAATCATAATTTATTATTGGAATTTTTTTAATTGAATTTTGTATAAGATTACCCTGACCTATTAATTTATTGTAAAAATCACATCCAATTAAATTATCTTTAAATATTTCAATCAAATCATCCTTAAAATTTGTATAATAACTAGATATATAAACATCTATTTTAATATTTTTATTATTCAAATTTTTAATAAAATCCATTTGTGATTTTGAAGCATTTATTTGTCCGTCATAGGATTCAACTGAACCAATATTTCTATTATTTTGACATCCTAATCTAAATGATTCTCCAAATAATACAATACATCCGTTCATATATAATATTAAATATATTTCACGTGTATTTATAATTTATTACCATTTATATGTCTAGATGCATAACAACTTTTAATAAAATGTCCTTGTCTTCCACACCGAAAACACGACATAGTCCTCACTTTTTCATTAATTTTTTCTATATCATCGTCTTCATCTTCAAAGATACCTTCAATACTATCCAATACATTATTTAAGAAACATTTTATTTTTCTATGCGGTGCAAAGTAACTTGTAGGACATTGACACATTTTATTTTTCTTTTTTAAATTTTTACATTCATTTACAAAATGAGTATTACTTCCACATAGATAACATTTATCATTTGAACCATTAATAATTTGGGTTAAAGTATTTATGTTTTCGTCACTTAGTCTTATTTGACAAAAACTTCCACCGCGAACATTATTTATACCGTATTTTTCCATATATTTGATAGTGTTCTTATCTTCGTCGTAGTTATCACAATTTGGAATAATTTCTACAACCGATAATGGTTTATATTTTTTAGTCCACATAGAACCATTAAAATCAAAATGACTTTCTATTCTATATTCAGGGTTTTCTGTTTTTCCTACATAATATTTACCTTCTTCCAATTGAATAATGTAAACAAACATTTTCTATTATACTTTATACAATTGGTTTATTCAATTTTATAAAATTGAATTTAAATTTATAGAAGATAAGATATAAAATGGAGTGCATCGTGTGTATCAAAACGGTTCATCAAAAACAAGAGGAATGTGTCAAATACTCATACAAATATATCATCTTGTTTGTTTACACGTGTGCTATGGTATATCTTCTTAAATATATTGTAAATAATACTTAAAACTTGGTCTTTTTAACATTAATCTTTTGCTTGATATTTTTTTTAGAATCAAACGCCTCATCCTCTTCATCATTTGCTTTCATTTTCCATAGTTCAGGCGCACATAATTTAAAATTGGGAGTCGGGTTTGCTTTATACCAAGCCACCTGCGAATTTAGTTCATTGCTTGGGCTGTTGTTGCAGATGACGAGACATTCAAAGTTTTCGGTACATTGGTCCATCACTTGACAAAAGGATTCAAAGGTTGGAAACATTCCAGCATAATTTTCATAAATACGCTTTCGGTTTGCAATATAAGGTTCTCTTAAAATAAAAACATAGTCAACGTTTGTACGCAACTGTGGTGGAATACCTAGGGGATATTGCATGGTTATTATGAGCATAATTTTCCAGTGACGTCCATTCATAAAAATCATTCGCATCAATTCATTTTTAGACCACGAATTATCATAAAGACAATCATCTAAAATAACAAAGGTTCGCGGGTCTATGGAACATTTTTTATACATATCCATTTGACTTTTAACCTGTTTTAAAACCTGTTTTTGTCTCAGCAAAATATTAGAGATAATACTTGTTTCAAATTTAGAATGAATTAGAACGGGCGGTACGTGACTTGAATAAAACTGATTAGCGCCTTCCGTACCCGATATAACAGTTCCTATAGGTACATCTCTTTGATGATATAATAGGTCGCGAACCAAGAAACTTTTGCCTGTGTCACGTCTCCCAATTAAAACAATTACAGGTCCCTTATTTTCATCTTTACTAAATACGATTCGTTTCATATCAAATTTTTTTAGTTCTAGGGTCATTACATTATATAAAGAGAACATCGCATAGTTCGCTACGCGAATAAATGGGTTAAAATATCGTGATTTTTTTATATTTAAAACTAAATGATTGAAGACTTTGAACCATCTAATTATACAATCTATAATCCATTATATAACTCTGTAGGAATTACTCCAGAGTTTTCAGTAAACGCCTATACTCAAAGGATAAATTACAATGAATATGAATTTGTAGATAAGGATGGAAATACTAAAAAATGTTTTAAGAAGTTTATTACATTAGTAGATTATGTGAAATTTCTAATAGGGAAATATAAAAATGATGTATTGGTTCTGCCTTCTTTAGAAGGTAACAAGGATAATTTATTTGAGGAGACCATTCATTCTCCGCATAATTATGCCTATGTTGATAATTGTTTTTATTACTTAACTTCTTCTTTAAAGAAAAAGGGATTTTTGCACGGAATGGATGTTTATGATAGTTATATATGTATCAAAAAGAACGTGGAAATTAATATTGCAGATGACTTTGAATACATTTGTGATACCAAATTTTTTAATGATAAACTAAACAATCTATTTTATTTTAAGGATGGAACAATCACAGATATTTTAAAGAATAAGACCAAAGACACGATTGAAATCTCAGACGAAAACATAGACCTAGACATAGAAACTCTTGAAATAGAATCTGTAAAGTCTGAAGAAGAATCCGAAGAAAAGGAAATTAACGAATTAAATGAATTAGAATCAGACTCAGAATCAGAATCTGATGTAAAAGACAGTGATTCAGAGTTGAGTTTTACAGACGAAGAGAATGAATCGGTTGATTACGAGACAGTATCTGAAAAAAGTGACGACGAATCTGAAATAGAGTCAGAAGAACAAGAACTTATTCTAGTTATAAAAGAAATGCCCGTACAAGTTGTCTCTATAGAAAAATGCGAAAACACTCTGGATTCATTACTTGAAAAGAATGATGTTCGTATGGAAGAACTAGAAAGCGCAATGTTTCAAGTAATTGCAATGTTACATACCTATCAAAGTATTTTTAAGTTTACACACAATGACCTTCATACCAATAATATTATGTATGTAAATACAGAACTAGAATTTTTATTTTATAAAATAAATGGAATCTGTTATAAGATTCCAACCTTTGGAAAGATTTATAAAATAATTGATTTTGGACGTTCTATTTATACAGTAAATGACAAGGTTTTATGTAGTGACAGTTTTTCGGAGAATGGAATGGCTCATACCCAGTATAATTTTGAACCCTTTTTTAATCCTAAGAAGCCTGTGTTAGAACCAAACTACAGTTTTGACTTGTGTCGTCTTGGTTGTTCTATTTTGGATTTTATTATTGATGAATTAGATGATATTGATAAATTTAGACAGATTCCTGTGTATGATTTAATTATTTCTTGGATTTATGATGATAATGGAAAAAATATTTTATACAAGAAAAATGGAGATGACCGTTACCCCGAATTTAAGTTATATAAAATGATTGCTCGTATTGTACATAAACACATACCATTAGACCAACTAAATCACGAGTGCTTTAAAAAGTATGTTTCGGATTTGTCTCCGCATACGATGGACATAGATGAATTAATAAAAGATACAAAATTTTAAAAGCCGGGTTCATTATTAAAAACGGGTGTTTTTACGTTTGTTGAATTAAAATAATTATTTTTTGCATATAACACTAAACAAGAAATGACTGTAATAGTCATAGAGTCTTTGAAGAGATTCGGATACTCTGTCTTATTTATTTTATTCATCGCTAGTTCAACAATGAAATAAATTAAACCTATCGCAGTTCCAATATACAACTCATCCATTTTAAAATACTAATTCAAAAAAATATAGTATTTTAAACGATTATAACGGTTCAACCTTTCTACAATTCTACAATATCTAAATCAATAGGTTCTAAATCAGCAAAGTTCATTACATTGATTGGTACATCATCGCCAATAATAAATCCTTCTTCTTCTGGAAGGTCAAAACTTTCTATAGAAGGATTAAAAGAAATAGATTGTCTTTTCTCAGGGTCTTGCGATTCTAGTTTAATAGGTTCAATCTTAGGCTCTATTATTGGTTCAAACTTAGGTTCGGGAACAGGCTCAGGCATTGGACTGTTTTGGATAACGGGGACCTTTCTTTCATCCTTAACCTCGCAGACAGGGTCTACTTTTGGTTTATCTACTTTTACTTCAATCTCAGAAGTTTCATCCATATATTGTCTCAGCAAGGTTTCAATAGGAATTTTATCACGGATGGTATTCATAATGCAAGTCTGTACTAAAAGTTCAAATTCTCGGGTTCTCTTTTGTTTTTCTAGACCGCTAATTTCAAGTTCAAATAAGTAAATAGATGAATATAATTTGCGCGCAATATTAGTATAAATGCTGTGTATAAAAATCCCAAAATCAGGTATGTCAATATTTATTTTTTTTGATTCATTGCCAACGCGTACACAACTCAAAATTTTAAGTTGAATAATATGAACACAAACCATCAAGTCTTCTAAATAATTACAGTTGCATAATTTAACAATTCGCTCTCGTTCGGTATCAATCAATTGTTGATTCCACTTTGGTATTCTTGTCAATAAGTTCTGAAAAGTCATTAAATATTTTTCAGGTTCCTCATTGGTTTCGCATAAAGTTACAGATTCATTAAAAATAGAACGAAACCCATCCATTATATGAGGTGTAATGTAATTCATAAGAAGAATAGACCATTCGTTTTTAGAATCTGATAATAGGTTTGATGTATTGTCTTCCATATACAATTTTTAAATAAAGAAAATAGGGTTCCAAAACGCATTAAAGGTCATTTGAAATAATCTAAAATATAATAAATAATCCAAATTTCATTTTTAAGTTCCCTGCAAATTTTTTCATAATTAAATCGTAGCTTCAAATATTTATCGGAATCATCCTTATAATAATCCATCAGAATGTCTCCGTAAATTCCCTTATTATATAGTTTTGTTGAAAGTTCAATCATATTGTCTTCTTTCAATAACTTTTTTAAATTCTGACTACATTTTACAGGTTCTTCAATAGGTATTTTGGGTATAAAAATATGAATAAAACGTGAACAAATAGGATTTAAAAGACGGTCTCGGTTTGAAGTTACAATAAAAAATCGCGTTGTTTTACTATAAATTTCAATACATCTTCTCAGAGAATATTGGGCATCAATGGTTAGATTTTCCGCGTCGTATAATACAATACTTTTGAAAAAAACTCTATTACACGTTTGTTGTTTTGCAAACTCTTTTATTTCGTCTCTTATTACTTTTATTCCTTTAAAGGTTGCGCATTCTAAAAACATACAGTATTGTTTTCTTTCTTCCAAAGAATAAATATGGTTTAAAAGGTAATTGACCGCTCTACGCTTTCCAGAATGCACTTCGCCATAAAATAAAATGTGTGGAATATTTTGTGTTTCGTTTAATGTATTAATTAAACTATCTAAAATTTTCATATAATAGATAGTTTAATATATACTCTTTATATAATGAAAGTAATTAAAATTTTTTTATTAAACCAACCTGTTACAAAAAGAATGGTAAGGGATGCATTAAACTTATGTTATGATAATATCGCGTTTTCTACGTTCCCTTATATATTGTATAAAATAAAATCATCTCGTACCTCTTTGGAACGTTATAATTCTGGAAATTGTATTGCATTATCTTGTTTTTTGCAAAAATATCTTAAAAATAATTATGGTATTGTCTCGTATATTGTTCCAGCAAGCGTTCCGCGAATTTATCAAGTAGAAAATAGTCCCGAATTATGTCACGTAGCCTTATTGATACCTATTTCATCACATTCTTTTTATATTATAGACCCTGCGTTTTATTTTATGGAACCGATTCTGTGCGACTTGAACGAACCTCCGATAAGAGGGATTGAGACAATGAATATTCATTCAAATGAAGTAATCATTTTAAAATCACAACTAGTAAATGCTAGCGCACCTGGACTCATTCCTCAAACCTTAGGTTGTAAATGTTGGTATGAAAATACCCCTGATGACCCGTGGTTTTATTATACAAATGAGGTTCTTGACCCAGACGAATCTATAGGCGGTCATTTTATAAGGAATAAACCCGAACCATTTCTATGCAAAACACGGGTTTTACCAAGCGGTGAAATTTATAAGGATTATCATTTAAAAATGGAAAATCAAAACTTAATTATTATAAAAAATCACATAGAAATTTATAAAGGTCCTATTAATAAAATACCAAAAAAAATAGAGTATGAAATACATACCAAACTTTTCAAATACTTCAGCAACTTTATGAGTTAATAGGAAATTATTTTATGCAACGCTATGCAAAGGCTGAGTATAAGGATTTGATTTAAATGCTTTTAATAAATCCGCGGAACGATAGTCCTCATTAATGTTATAGTATTGTGAAGGAATGCAAGTGTTTTCGCCTAACATTCGGTTTTCAGGAACGTGAGACATACGTGCAGATGCATATGGAATATATTCATTTGTTTGTTCCTTTTTATTTATAGTATAGTTATTCTCAGTGTTATAATGCTTTGCATTACCATTTGGAATTCTGTTTTCAATAGGTTTTTGTATGTTTCTTTGATTGTATTCTGCATTATAAGATTTTGTTTTAGAACCTATAGCCGCCATACCAGTTGCATTTCCGTAAATTTCATTATTTGTTGTTTGTCTTTGAGTGTCCTCCAAATAAGGATTTGAAGTCAAATAACCAGTGGATTGTTGCCGTTCCATAGTTAAATGATTCTGTCCTAATTTTTCTACGTCTATTTCACGGTTTGTTACAGAAAGCATTTCGTGCGGATTAAAGACCATTGGTTTGACGCAACCCTTTAAATATCCATTTTTTGTGTTTTCCTTATTTGTTTTTTTAGTATGTTTTAATGTTTTTACAATAGGGTCTACCACATTTGCTAAAAAGACTCCTCGCACATTTCCGTAATAATCTTCGTTGTTATCACGGTTATTGGTAAAAGACTTATAACTATCTTTACCGTAATTTTGTGCCGTAGTTGGGTTAACTCCTTGGTTTGTCATGTTTAAAACCGTATCGGTCCCTAATTGTTGCTTATGGACATTTAGGGTTCCCTTTTCAGTATATCCCATACTTTCAGAAGACATTAATCCATAGTATTCTACATTGGTTGACTCGCGCTGTTCCTTTGTTAACATTTGTACTGGTGTAGACATTGGCTTCTCCATACCACCTGGTGCGCCAACACCTTGTGTCATATCATTCATATGAAAAGTATCGGGACCCTTTTTTACAAATTTTCCCATTAAATTTTGGTCGGTTGTTACTTGTTTCGGGTCATAGGCGGGTGCTGTATAATTATTTGCATAATTTGATTTAGGATTATTGGTTGCTCTTAGACCATCTACATCCTTTGGTAAGGATTTGTCACGGTTAGCCGCGGACCAGTTGAAGCCAAGTTCGCCCTTGTTATCTCTCACCTTCTCCCACGGAGTTGTGTTTGCCTTTCTTAAAGATTCGTTTACACGAGACAAGAAAAATTCACTTTGATTTTGATTGCCGTATACATTTTGAACATTTTGTTCAGGTTTAAAAAGAGATGATATTTCTCTTTTATCAATGGTTAAAGAGCCCGAACCAGTATAATTATCCATATGTTGATTTTCAGGTTTAATGTGTCCATAAGATTTGGAATTATAGAACATCGCCATATTGTTATGGGTCATACTTTCGGCTGGTACCTTGTTTCCTGTAAGAGATTCATATTGTTCCATGTTACTTGAGACATCATTTATCTTAACTTGATTATTGTTTAGGTCTTTTAATTCGTCTCCAGTGTTTTCATTTCTTTTTTTACCTAAATAATACTTATCTTGATATTGAGAATAATCTCCTTGATTGTTCATTGCAATTTTACTTTCATCTAGTTTGTTATAAAAATTGGTCGTGTTATCTTTTAATAATTGATACGGAGCATCAACAGGCGTATCTTCAAAATTTTCCTTATTTTTATCATTAGACATTAAATACAGAGCGCCTACAATAACAAGCGGTATAGCAACTTGAGCCATTATTATATATTATATATTTTAATAATAGGGGGATTTATAATAATCTTTTTCTAACATTCGTGAAGGACAATTATTTTCAAATTTCATAAATAAGTTGGCTTGCGGGTTTAATGGTAAATAGGCGTATTGTGCCTGTGGCTTCTCTCGGAAAGTCCAAGCGGGCAAGGAGGACCGTGTCTCGTCCACGCCAAAATTAGAGGTTGTATAAAAGTTTGAATGTGTGTCTACTTGCTTATAGGGCTCTCTATAACGTCCATGCTTCACATTATCCCTCAAGGCTTCGTTTACAAGAAATGAATTGGTCTGTAGATTTGCACCCCATTTTTGTAAACGAATATTTATATCATCTATGTACGGATTTTCTAAACCATTCCCTGGAACATTTAAATGATACATTCCTATACCAGTAGATTCAAGTAATTTTTTTTCAATTCGCGCCGGATCATCGTGAAAACGTGTAAAGGCCATTATATATACTATCCTAAATAATTCGGTCGTTCCATCGTTGTTTGATAGGAAGGGGGAATAATTAAGGCAATTTTATCAAAATACGAAACCTCATTTAATTGTTTTAGAATAGGCGTAGTAGAAAAAGAAGTGGATTCTAAATCAGTCGCACGAATTCCACGTAACATAGATTCAACATCAACCATATTTTTAGATAATTCTCCACCATACATATTTGGATTGGGTCCATTCTTGAATAATGCTGGAGAATCGTTTACTCTAGACCCTTGATAATGCAAATAGTCATTCATTTCTTTATCCTTTATTTTTTTAAGTTTGTAGTCAGATGGAGTATTCAAATTTCTAGTAGAAGCCATATAGTATTAACATTTATTATTTGTTTTGTATATGTCTCGCGTATTTGCGCCTGTATACCACGATGCTTCTACCGTGCTAACCGTATTTCCAATCTCTTTATTATTAAGAGGATAACTATTAATGTTTACAAAGGGAACTTCGGACATTTGAACTACGCTTTTTTTGTCCTTAAAGCTCTCGCCAAACTTTAGTTCGTTTTCTGCTCCCACATCTACATTTCCTCTTCCTAAAAAGGGAAGACTTAAATAAGAACGTTGATGCAAAGACACCTTTACATTGTTTGTAGTATTTTTACCTCTTAATAAATTAGAAGACTCTTCTACATTGCATCCGAGAGGGCCTACGCCATAAGTACCCGTTACCATAAGACTGGGTTGTTGAGTAGAAATATCCAACGCCCCGTTACAATTATAGGTATATGGATTGTATAAATTATAATTAGAATGGTGTTGATTCATAATAGATTTCTGAGACAAGGTTGAACTATCATCGCCAGTTCTGCTTAAATTATCAAAATAAAAATCAACAGTGGTCATATTATAGTTTTAAAAGATAATTAATTTAAGTTAAAACTTTTTTAAAGGTTTATCAGATGGAAGTGAACCAAAAAGATAACCTAAAAAGTCCCCGTATTCAGTTTGTCCTACACTTGTTACAGGATTCGTATAAAAGGGTCTCATAGATTGTTCAAATTCAAACTTATCTCCTAAATTAGAAAATATAGTTGCAATATCTGAATTATCCTTGTTCTCTTGAAGAATAAATTTTTTAGCGTTTTCATTAATATTATTTTCTACCTCATTATCATATTTAGGCTTAATCGCTTCTTTTTCTTTATTGTATTTATACTCAGGTAATAATAAATTCTGAAGAGGATTATTACTGGTTATTCTTTGATATTCTTCTACATTAGTAAATCCCTCCTTTCCCTCCTTTTTAGATTTCTGAATAATTACAATGACACCTAGAAGGATGAATCCTAAAATAAAAATAATGTATCGGTTAAAACATATATATCCAATTAAAGATAACAAGATAACAAGTCTAGATATTGCGTTAAGCTTTTGATTTGTATCCATATTTGAGTACACCCATATTTCTTTGATGTATTGGGAATCAAATAATATACTAGGGTTGTCTGCCCAAAATTTCATATAGTATAGTTATTTATATTTTTATATGTTTCTTTTTCTTTTTCCCCTTACTTTTCTTTGGCTTTGTTCCATCTACATTTACAACAAAGGTATCTTGTCCAGTTTGAGTCACTTTAACATCGTCAGGAATACTGGTCTTTGTCTTTGCTCTTTCTTCTCTCTTTTTGTTCAATCTCTCCTTTGTCTTAGTCATCTTAAGAGTTTCCTGCAATTTATTTGCCATACCTTTAAAGTCCATCTTTCCTCCCATTCCCATCTTGCTCATCATTTCTTTTAGTCCGGGCATATCCTTCATTTTTTCCATAATTTCTTTCGCTTCTTCCAATAGTTCACTTTCCTTTAAATCTCCCTTTTTAATTTTATCTTCAAGTTTTCCTCCTATATTTTTAACAAGGTCCATAATCTTTTTAGGATTTTTCATCAAAGAAGTCATAAACTCCTCGGGGTTTTCAATATCACCAAGTTCTTTAGATGCCTCGCTTGCAATTTCCTTTGCTAAATTACCAATCTTACCGTTCATAAGACCATCTAAATGGGATTTTAGTTTTTCACCATTCATAAAATCTCCAGATATATCATTAATATTACTTGAAAAATCGCTACTAAATAGGTTCTTCATTTCATCCATAGATTCCATTATTTTTTTGTGAAGGTCTTCTTCTTTAATGGCTTCAAATAGTTTGCTAGTATCACCAAAAGACTCTTTATTCTCAACTTGTTCTACAACTGAAAATAAAAGTAATTGTAAATATTTCCAAATGGTCTTTTTAGTTTTGTCACTTACATTTTCGTTCATTAATACAGTAAAATCAATGTTAGGTAGTAAACAAATGGGCTCTTTAAATAGGGTCATATTCTCATAAAGTAATTCAAAAAATATCTTAGGATACAGTTCCGAACAATGTGCAAAAATCTCATCATCAGATATTTTTAAAGGTTCCTCTAACTCTGGAAAAGTATTCAATAAATCCATTTTAAATTCTAAAATAATTTGTGAAAACTTATCGTTTGCCTTTTTTTCGGTCATTGTATAATGGATTGGTTTTTTTTTATATGTTTTATTCGGTAAATAAATTATGGAAGTGGAGGTCTTGGATCTCTACGTGCTCTCGTGTGATTATAAACAGAAACAGACCGTTCAATCATCTGTCTCTCTTCGGGTGTTATATTAAGCCCTAATGCAGCGTTTGCACTACCAGTTACAAGTGCCATTATCCTAGCCTCAGTACCTGCTAGTCTTGATTGTCTTGCTTGAAAAGCAATAATGGATGCTACCTGCATTTGTTTATGGCTGTATAAAACATAAGGTAATTCATCTGGAACAACAAACCCTTTGAATGGGTCAAAATATACTTGTGCGACAGGGTCTATTACTATTCGTTCCATACCAAACCGGTCATAAAAATCAAGGGTGGCTTGAATATCAATTGCTTCTAAATAAATAATAGTGTCTTCTGAGTCATAATTGAATAATAAATATAATCCTTCTAACATATGAGTTCCTGTAAAAAATTCATCTCCTGTTGCTCTATCACTTAAAAAGGTAAATAAATGGATATAAACATATACATCACCTACTACACTTTGAAAGTTAAGAAGAGGCGCGCCAGCAAGGTCTACAAAGTCAGCTGAGTTTCGTGTGGCGTTTTCAAAAGAACAGCATAACATCCCAAAAACGGGGCGGTTAGAATTTGGGATATCTGGTTCAATCGTTAATAAGAAATAGTCATCAGTTGTTATCGCTTTTATCATTTGACTGTCACCAAATCCTTGACTTATATGTTGAACAGACTGTGGTAATTTATCTTTTATTTGTTGCACTTGAACCGGATCAGTATCATCTACTAATACATAATCAATTGGAACTAATTGTGAACTGTTGTAAAGTAATTGAATCTGATTTGTAATAAATACACCGCGTCCATCTTTAAAGTTACGCATAACTTCAGGGTCGGACGTATAAAGAACAAATCTAACGCTACTTTGAGTTACAGTGTGAAATCTTTCCAAAGCCTCTTGTGATTGTGGACCTGCACTGTAAAATCTTTGCAAATCCTCTTGTGAAGGTTGAGCTACACTGTAAAATCTTTGCAAATCCTCTTGTGAAGGTTGAATGAGTAAATCAGAATGTAAATCAGAACTTACATGTCTTCTATGTGCTAGAGAATAACGTCTTTCTGGTGCGGAATTATTTCTAGATAAGTTTTGAGGCATAGGACCTCTTGCGCCGAGAAATGGCATTCTATAAAATCCGCTATTGTTTGGAGATTGACTATATTCTTCTGTTTTTTGAGAATTTTGCGAATCTTGATTATTCTCCATTTGCCGTTCTGGTATACCAGAAAGAGGTCCCATACTTAATTCAGCAGCAAGAGGATTATATATTGACCCTCTAGAAGAACGTTGTCCTTGTGATTGCGACCTCAAATATTCTGCCATTCCTGCCATTATATTAATCCTATATATTATGTTCGTTTAACAGATGGAAATTCTGAATTTCTCATTTGTTCTATATCTTCCATAGAATATTGCATTTTAGATTTTTTATCACCTTCTATTGTGACTGGAACTTGAGACATTGGTTGACCATCTAATCCAGAATAATTATACATTTGTCTCATCCCTCCATTCCCTTGAGGCGCTAAATCTTGCGGTCCATCGTCAAGAAAACTAAAATAATCGCTCATCACCCCGTTGGATTTGAGGGAATCTTTTCCTAAATCAAAGGGATTGGGTTCGGTATAAAGCATAGTCTTTTCCTCGTTAATTGATTTTGATTGTGGTTTAATATAATCAAGTATTTGACTCCCAGAAAGAATTTCATATTTTGGCTTTAATAATAAAACAGGCACACGATTAATCATAGGAGGCATTTGAAATTCTTTACCATTAGGCAATAAAATATAAGTAATATTATCTTTTACAACACGTTTATCAATGCATATATAAACAAATTTAGATTGAAATCCTCCTTTATTTAATTCTTGCATAATAGAAGCACTATGTTTGCAATAATTACTAAAATAAAACTCGTGCTTGGGGGTACTCATTAACTATAATCTATTTTATTTGATTGAATTTTTAACACATAAAAATTGATTTATATTTAAATGTTGTATTGTATATAATAAAATGGAAGTTAAAATCTTAAACGTGAATGAAAAAGGCGATATGCTAGAGTTTGATATTCACAATATAGACGTAAGCGTTATAAATTCATTGAGGCGAGTTGTCTTAACTCAAATTCAGATGCTGGTTTTTCGCGGGTTTCCACACAAGGAGAATCAACTTACCTTTCACAAAAATAAAACAAAGTTTAACAATGAATATTTAAAACATCGTATTCAATGTATTCCTATTTACGAAAGCGATGAATCTAAGTTTGAGAATTTTGTTCAGAACTATTGTGTAAAAGTAAATGTAAAAAACGATACCAATGAGCTAAGATATGTTACGACCAATGACTTTAAGTTATTTAACAAAGTATCTGGGAAGCAGATTGACATTGCAGAAAGTAAGCGATTGTTTCCACAGAATCCGTTAAGTGCAGACCATATTCCTCTTTGTGTATTAATGCCCAAAATTTCGGAAACGGATGAGGCGGAAGAGATTTCATTGACACTTAACTTTACGATTGGTTCTTCTAAAGAAGACTCGTGTTGGAATACCGTCTCTAAATGTTGTTACTTTAATAAACCAGATGAAGAAGAAATTAAAAAGGTATCAAAGGGTGTAAAATCGGAAGATTTGGATGATTTCCTTATCTTATATGCACAGAGGATTTATGTGCCTAATCAATTTGTCTTTAAAATAAATAGTATCGGTGTATTTGAAAATAAGGAAATTGTTGTAAAGGCGAGCCAATACATTATAGATGGTCTAATGGATTTTAAAAATTTCCTTATTCATAAAACAAAACTGTCGGTTGAAACAATCGGACCTGCAGAACCGTTTGGTATTTTCAAGGACGAGACAACTGATAAAGAGGTCTATTATGTTCGGCTTGACCAAGACGATTATACAATTGGTAAACTATTAGAAAATCATTTGAATTTGTGGTACAAAAAGGATATTTATTACATCTCTTTTAAAAAGGACCATCCACACGACACACACTGTTATGTTTCCTTTGCTTATCGTAATGTGGTTACCTTTGAAACAATCATTAGCCATTTAGACGATGTTGTCACTAGAATTATACAAATGTATGAAACGATTTCCGGTAATTTTACAAATAAATAAAATAAAATCTATATTTAAATGATAGAATATGGTAATATTATTAAAATTGTTTCTTCACAAGATTACGATAATGAACTTTTTTTTGTAAAACGTGTTGCTACCGATAAATTAATCCTATTACAAGCCAATGGAAAAGAAATATCTGTTTCAATAGATAAAATAAAGGAGATTATGATTGTTTATGTACCAGAGGAAAAGGGCTTTGTAAACCAATCACATTTATCGGTAGGACAGATGGTAGAAGTGGAATTTAAATCTAAAACAAAAGATGTTATCCAAGGACGTATTATAAAAATAGATAAAAATTTACATGTTGAAACTTCAAATGGAACATACTATATACCAGTTGAATATGGATTTCCTGAAAATGTAATAAGCATTAAAGAGATACTTGAAAAGGAAGAAGAAGACGAAGAAATAAACGAAGAGATGAAGGGTGCAGAGCCAGATGAAGTTGTTGAACCTGTTCAAGAACCCGAACCAGAGGAGATAAATGAACCCGACGAAATTATAGAGGAGGAAATCCTGGGTTCTATAGAAGTAGAAGAAGGTCAAGAAAATTTATTTTTTACTCTTGAACAACAAAAGATTGATTTATTAGAGCATCTATTGATTAATATAGAGGAAAACAAACGAAATGTATTTTTAATGAAAAAAATGTATAACATCATCCAACGTTATAAAGAATTGAAAACAAATTATACCTCATTTGATGATGGTGTAAAAATAATGAAACTGCCTGCGAATCAATATCAAGAATCTTTTATAAAAAACACGAACCCTTTATTTATACCTGTATCAGATAAGGTTAAAATTAAACTGTTTGACCTTTTTTCTGAAATGGGGTCAGAAAAATCCTATTATTATAAAACAGACGATGCGAATGACTTTGTCTTTAAAGACCCGCCTCTAAAAAATATTCCTTTTGCAGACTATCAAAAGGAACTTTTAAAACCGTTTGGTTCCATTGTTACCGAGACAAATTACGAAAAGAATGAAATTATCAATAGAAAAAGAAAGGAGGTCTATCTATTAAATGAACTTCTTAAAATACCCATTAATGAACAGTTTGTCTCGGGTTCGGTTTTACTACAACCAAAGATTTATTTACAGTATATGTTGAGAGAACAACTTAATTCAACTATATTATTAAAGTCCAACGTATCAAGAAACCCTTATTACGAAATGATTTTTAGAAAAGATGATGAAATAAATGTAGTTAATATAGATGATTCTTTTAAGGCTTCGTGTCAATTATTTAATGATGAAATAACCTTTTATAAAAATGACTGTGCAACCTATAAGGAATATATAGAGAAGTTATTGCCGCCGTTTGAAGACTTTATAAGCTGTTATTTAAATACTCATTTTTTGAACTTCTCTCATATTTTGAAAGAGATGGAGACCTTACAAATAGAGAAATTGAATAAACCAACCTATGATGTATTATTTGCAATATTAAAAAAGAATATTAATGACTTTTATAGGTCAGAGGCCGAAAATCGCAAATTAAATACGCGCGAAAAAAAACAGAACCCTGTTATCAAGGATATGACCGTGATAGGTTCTCTAAAAGACTACTATCCTCTAAAAAATGATAATTTTTATTCTATTAGTGAAATATTTAAAACGGGATTGATTGACTGTTATCATTATTATACTTTACAAACAAATCAAAATGTCAGAGTGCTGGATTCAGAAGTAGAACAAATGATTCAGGCCATTAAGAATGAGTTTGAACAACCGCAAAAGGAACGTATTCATAAAATATACGAAACAGATGAACAAAGAAAGAATGACAATAAGATTGTTTTACAGGACATTCCGTGGGAAAAGGGGTTCATTAGTGCAGGCGAACTCTTACATAGAGAATTGGTGAAAAGAAACTCAATGTTTACTCTAGAAGACGTTATTATAAAACTTAAAAGGGTGTGTGAAAATGTGGACCAAATAAAATATCAATTTGATAAAAATGACGTCCAATTTGTAAAGGAGTTTATCGTACATTATCGGATTATGAAAAATCAACGCGCCGAAGTGCTTGAGACCAAGAAATCTTTTATCTGGAACGGGCAAACGTGGGACCCTTCAAAAGTTGAGGGTTGTCTCAACAAAAATTTGGTACGTATCAAGGGCGACTGTCAAGAGGTCAATAAAGAGAAGGCATTCAAGGAACGAATCAATGAGATGATTAATAATTTTGAAACGGACAAGTTGAGAGAAAAGGAACTGAAAAAAGTAAAATTTGACGATGAGAGTCATTTAAAAAATTTACGCTCTCTTCAATTGAAACATTTAAAACACGAAATGAAATATCACACCGAAAAATATAATTATAGAACACTAGAGTTACAAAAGGATAATATACCCCAAGATATTTCGCCTTATTTAGAGTTGCGCGGAAGGATTCTAAAGGAGACTGTCTTGTCTAATAAATACAAGGCGCTTCAATTGTTTATAAAAAATTATACAAAAACAGGCGAGGACCCGCATTGGTTCTACTGCATTGAGTCCAACATTAAATTACTTCCAACCTTTTTATTGGAATTATCAGATGCCTTTTTAAAAACAAATAGTTATCCCGAGACTTTGCAAATGATTTGTGACCGTCAAGGAGAATTAAGTGATAATTTTGATTACTATGTAGATAAATACAGTGGATATCCTATCAAAGCAATTAATTTTGACGAAGAGGAGGATTACAATTCAGACGGGTTCAAAGATGTCTTCCACGAAGTGGTTGAAAAAGACGAAGAATTTGTAGAGGAAAATCCAAAAGACAAAATGGTAAAGAATGCAATTAATGCCCTACTTTCCTATAGCGGGGTTTTAATAGAAAAGAAATACACAGATGAATTGTTTGAACACGTAATGAAATCCGTTACTCTTACGTTAACGATGACTAAAAATAAGAATGAAAATAGTATCATTGTTTATTCCGTTATGGCGCACTGTTTCATTTTTATACAGACTTTGGTAGGAGATATTAAATTTTCAAAACCCTTTCCAAATTGCGTAAAATCTTTTGAAGGATATCCTCTTGATGTAGAGGATAAGAGTTATAAAGGTCTTAAATATATGTGTTGTATTGTAAAAGAAATATCACGTAAAACAGAGCCGTGGGAAAGTGTAAAAGGAACAAAAATGGAGGTTATGGTTGAGACATTAGCGAATTACACCAAACAATTTGTATTGCCTATAAAAGAGATTAATGAAAAGTTAGTAGCAAAGCGAGAAGTAAAAGTAGTCGTAAAGGAACAAGAGGAGGATTATACGTGGTCTTTATTTTATCCAAGATTAAATGTAATAAAACCCACTCCTGTATCAAATTTACCCTTTGAAAAAATAATGGCCTTGTCTTTTATGATTCAACATAAAATAAACGTGCATATTTCAAAACAAAGCGCTATCTTGACAAACAGTCTTAAACAGCCTTATTTAATTAATACGTGCTGTCAAAAGAACAACGACGTCTTTCAATATATGTTAGAGAATGCAAAACTAACAGAACTAGATGAAGTTTTTGCGATTAAAAATAAGATGGATAAAAAGAATGAAATCCAAAAAATAAATCATATGTATTCTGCGGTTCCGACTAAAATGATGCATAGAAATGTCTCGGCTTCGTATGAAGAATCTGTCATTTATAGAGGTGTTATCAGATGGTTTATGTTTGATACAGAGTTACCTTTTCCTGAGAAACTTAAAAAGTATGGTATTGTAAAGCCGCCTGATTATAACAAAAAAGATAAAATAGTAGAAAAAATAGCAAAGATTAAAAATTTTAAACCAGTACCTGAGGAAGTTTTTATAGAGATTATAAAGGATATCTCACATAAATTAGATAGAACTATTGTGGAGAAGGTTCATAAGGTAGCGGTAAAGAATAAGATTGATGTGTTGATTAAAGAAAACAAACCCAAGGAGATTTACGACTTCTGTGGAGAAGAGACAAATAAGAAAATAATAAATATACTAAGTCAAATCCCACGGGCAGATAAAAAAAGAACAGAGGCGTGTCTACGCTTTAATACTCTCTTTAGGAATAATAAAAATAATGATTTTTTACCAGAAAATCTTGAACATTTAAATTTTATGAATCAAATTCTATTAAACAAAATTAAATCATTGTTATTTATCTTCCCTGAAAAGATTAAAAATTCCAAATTGAATTACAATATTCCTGCACACTGGGACCTAGATAAAAAGCATCTTATGGAATTAAAGCAAAACATATTTAATTATTACAGAACAATTGAAACATTCCATAAAAACGAGGAGTTAATCTTTAATTTAAATAAACTGGATTCAGAATCCGATTATGACGACTTTAAAAGATGGATTACCTTACCCATTCATAATCAAAAAATGAAAAATGATATTTATTACTATGTTTTTGTCTCCATCTTTCAACATTATGTTTTATTAAAGTCTCCCAAGATGAATGAATACATAAAGGTCATTGTTGCGCTCTTTGTAAATGAGGATTCTAGCGCACTTAACTTTGACAATCAAAAAATAGAATACATTTCGGATATGGCCAAAAAATCCGAGACACAGATTAAGACAGATGCATTGAAAAACTTATCGCGAGAGGCGAGAAAGGCACAGAACACATTAAAGGAGCTTAAATTAGGAGAATGGAATACGGGTTTATCAAAAAGCATATTCAAATACGATAAATCATTATACAATGAAGTGTTTGAAGAGGCTAAAAAGATTAGAGAGGGAATGGATCTTGTAGACGAGGACAACTATGGAATGTACGGACTGGACGATGGAGAAAATGTAGAGGGGTTTGATGGGGATGAATATTTTTAAATTAAAAGTATTGTCTATATTTAAATGGATATTAGTCGTCTTGTTATGATTATGTTTGTATATATATTATTATATTTCATCGTTGTTACGATAAGACCATCTTTTATTTATAACAACCAACACGATTATTTGAGACAATTTGGAATAGGTTATAAAAATACTACAATATTACCTTTGTGGTTGGTTAGTATATTATTGGCAATCTTTTCTTATTTTATTGTGCTCTATTTCTTGCACGTTAGATATAATTGTATATTCATAAATACATAGAATTAATACTTAACTATTAAAGATTGTATTATAATCACCATTTTTAGTAGAACAACCGCTATTCAATAAGGTATTTGTACTTACTAATACAGTAAGAGAACCAATCAATAAAAACCAAATAAAATAACCTACGGTATCTTTTAAAATAATTTTATCGTGTAATTTGCTAATAAGGACAGGAGAAGCACTTGTAAGAAGTTTCATTTGAATAAATTTGGCCAATAGTTTACAATCATAGTATTCAATAGGATTTCCATCATTATCCTTTAAAGGAAGGTCGGCTCCATTATTTTTTAAAACCTCGCCTTTCTCGTTTATTGGTTTCCCTTCAAGGTTTGTTTTATAGAGTTGAAAATCCTGAGACTTTATTTCATTTATCAAAATGCTTTTTCCAGTATAAATAGACTCTATCGCTCTTAACACATCTATATTTTGTTTCGCATTTTCTATTGCCTTATCTCTTTCCTCTGGTATCAAAATTTCATTAATTACATCATCTACGCCAAACATTTGCGCGGCTTTTAGACCGAAAGTATTTGAAAAAACGCGAAGCCATCCAGGAAAAATAATAATGAATAAACAAAACGAACCAAAGATAATAATCCAAGGCATTAAGGTTGCATATAACGAAATGCCTGCTTGCGCCTTTCCGCAAAAGGATGGCAGAGATGATAAATATAAATTATTAATGAATTGTAACATACACGCTAACGAAAAAAATATAATTATCCATATAAAATTATCCCTTGTAAAGTATTTGTATTTAAAAACAAAAAAAAGAAAACAAAATGATACATAATTTACGACAGATGTATTTGCTAAACTACTTAAATCTGACATAATGTATTATAGCGTTATATTTTTTACAATATTACTCTTTATAATATAAATGAAACCATCTTTAGTAGAACCATCTATTAAGTATATTTTAAATTCAGAATTAAAAACAAGCAAATATAACAAATTTATTGAGAATAGTTTTTTATTTAATCTTACCCTATTTATTCTTTTTTGTTTACTTTTTGTCTTTATCGCTTGGCTTTTTTACAAAGGAAACCAAGACCCTAATGTAAAAAAGGAAAGAGAACGAAAGAAAAAAGAATATATCATGTCTAAATTGCATACTTATCAAAAAATGAAGCAAGAAGTATATACAAATATACCAGGATAATATATGGATTCTTATTATCGCGATAAAAAACAGAAGGAAGACAAATACAAAAGAACTCTAAAAAAGGCTCTTACCAAGGGCGATACCGAAAAAATAAAATCCTTGAGAGCAGACTACTCTTTAAATCCCATTGATAAAGAGAAGACAAGATATATGAACGAAGAGGAATATTTAAGAAATCTTAAAGAGAAAATTGTAAATTTAGAAAAAAAACGTATTGATATTTATTACGACATTTTTTATGACTTGCAAGATAGTATGGAAGACTACGATTCTTATAAAAGCGACCTAGATAAATTGAAGAGACAATATGAGAATCAAGTAAAAATAAAAACAGAACGCGAGGAAAAAATAAAATCAAGCCGAGACAATTTAATGAATGAAATAAATGAAAACGTTTCTATTTACAAGTTTATGGACATACACGATAAAAAGGAAAGTTATTTAAAAATAAGAGAATTAGGAAAAAAATTATTGGAAAAAAACATAAATATTCTTCCAATAATGGAAGATGGTAAAATGGTATTTCGCTCTATGATAAACTATGAACCTGTTGTAGATATTAAAATATAATACCATTTTAATGGGAAAATATATTGATATTAAATATTTTATAATAAGTTTAGCTATTGGTTTGTTTTATATATACATTTCTGATGAACATAAACAGGTAATTATAATGTATCCCACACCTGATAATAAAGAACAGTATCAGTATAAGGACAAAACCGATTCGTGTTTTACCTATGACTTAAATGAGGTATCCTGTCCAAATGACATAAATCAATATCACCAGATTAAAATACAAAAATAAAGTTCTAATATAATGTTTAATATCAAAAAATTCTTATCAAGTCGGTCAGGAGTCATCATTATGTCTATTATATTGGGTCTTGGATTATCTACTTTATTTAGGATGAGTTGCACCTCTAGAAGTTGTCTTGTGTATACTGCACCAGATTTTAGTAAAAAAAAGATTATAAAGTACAACAACAAATGTTATAAACCCGAGGAAAAAATGGAAACGTGCAGTACAACTAAAAAAATAATTGAGGTATAATTCTATAATTAGAATACTTGTTTATTTTTATATGGAAAACACAACCAACATCAATGACCTTCCCGTAGATACAAATGCTCCAAGCAGTTATGACTTGCCTGAAAATCAGTTAAGAAATAATCGCCCCATTGATGAAAATGTAGTCATCCAAGAAACAAAAAAGGTCAGATTTGAAGACCCGCCAAGAATGAAAGCGTCTAACCAGAGTTCTAGTTACGAACTAAAAGAAAAACATAAGATTATTATTTTATCAATCCTGTTTTTTATCATATTCAGCGATGTAAAAGTTAAAGCCTATTTGGTTTCTATATTAGTAGTAATATTTGGAGATTTTATACGTATTACTGGCGGCGGAATATCAAAGGTTGGTCTTGTCTTTTATTCTTTGCTTTACGGACTCGCTCTACTTATTACAGTGTCTCTGATTGATTTATCAGCATTCAAGTTAGCCTTTTAATTACATTTTTATAAAAGAGATGACATAAAATCGTTCATGTCTTTTGTTCCCATACTAGAATTACAATTTTGACAAATAGGTTTTAAATTACTTACAATAGTTTGTCCGCCCTTAGATTCTGCAATAACGTGACCACAATGAAAAGATGTTTGTGTAATGTCAGTTGATTTACAACAATGACATTTAGATTTGCCTACATCTTCGCCAATGTTTTTGTTCCAAACTAATTTTTTTATAGCAGACGGTATACTCTTTTTCTTAGCGGCCTTTTGTCTCGGCTTTACTTCCTTTACTACCTCCTTTACTTCTTTGGCTTTAAGGACCCTTTTCTTTGGCTCCTTTAAAGTTTCCTTTAGGACTTCCATCGCTTTGGCTTCATATTCTTTAAGAATGCTTAGGAAAATGGCGTTATAACAAGACTTAATCTTTAATGTATTTGATAAGTCTTGATAGGAAGGGCCTTTATAGATAGGTGGTGACCTAATAAATGACCTGTATTCTTCTGGATATTTTTTTTCAAAATCTTGCAATGAATCTACAAGCATCCTTGAGTATTTTTTATTTTCTCCTTTTATTTCCTTATATTTATCGCCTTGTTGTGAGGCCTCTTCTATCGTAATAGGAGGAGGTATTAAAGGTCTTGGAATAACGATTAAATAAGATAAAGATGACGTTCTAGTTACTACTAAATCTGAAAGTCGTCTAACATCTAGGTGTTTTTCATAGAGTATGTATTGTTCTGGATAAGTTTTCTCAACGATTGACTTTTTTGATACTATAATTTTTTCTGGAAAACGCATATGGGTCATTTCTTCCAGTTCGCGAATCATTGAATAAAAGGTCATTACAATAGTATAAAAAATAGTTTTATACATTTCAATTTTATTAATAACCCACTGCAGTTAGATTGTAACAAGGGAAAACACAGTGGAAGCAAGGAATAATGTAGTTTTCAAGAAGAAACACAACCATTGCATTGAAACTATTGATTACAAACTGAAAGAACGGAAACGCATATTTTTTTAGAAGAATGTTAACACCTTGTGTCAAATAAGGAAGCGCTGTCTTGAAGGTTGGAATAAGATAGTTTTCCATAATAAATACAAACGAAATAGGTATTAACTCAATACAGATTTTTTTGTATTCTTTGTACTTGGTCTGGTAAAAGTTAAGAGTTATGCTTCTATTCGTCCATAGATAGGATATCATAACAGTGATAAGACAAAGTTGATAAAGAAGGATTGTAAGCGTTTTATAATATGTTTTGAGTTTTTCCTTTTCTAAAGCAGCCTCCAATTCATAATTCTTTTTTTGAATATGTTTTGAACGATTTGTAAAGGATGTATACTTTTCCATTAAACCTTTATACAATACTAACAAGGAACCAATGTTGTTATCCTTGTCAATTATCTTACGCTTTTTATTTGGATATTGAATTTCTTTATGTACTTCCTCTCTCTGAGTTGCTTCGTTGATGCGACCATAAATCTTCCGGCGGAAGATAGATGACTGTTGAGTAGTCATCTTGGTGAGAAGCTTTGCGTCCGAGATAATGTTGTTTACGACTTCGCGATAGTTCATTTTTGATACTCATTAAGTATTAGAATGATTTCAATTCAATTTTTTATTTTTAAAATTTCAAAAATTTATTTTAAACTTTTCATTTTTTCAATTTTATTGTCTCGTTCACTTTTGGCTTGTACTTAAAAAATAGATTACGATTTTTTCCTGTCTTACGATACTCCTTGTATTTTTTGTCTCGTTCAAGTCTTAAACTTTCATAAGTAGATTGCTCGCCTATACACGGCATTCTAAAACGACGCATTATAGGGTGGTCGCTTTTTACGTTATTTAACAAATAACAATAAGATAATATTTTGAATTTATTAATACTTTTTATATTCATAAAAGATAACCCATAATAAATAGATAGGATGGTATCATATGTTGCAATTTTTAACTTTTTATTTTTAACTTTTATTTCATTATAAGACTGACAAGAGTCGGTTATAAAAACATAAAGCATTGGTATATTATCTACTTTAACTTCATAGACATTTAAAAACTTATTCTTGTATTGTGTTTTCGTATATTCTATACTTTTTAACTTATCCCAAATGGTATCATCTGATAATACATAAACACAGTTTTGTTGTTCGGTTCTAAACTTTTCGGGAAATAAATGTTGATAATGATACATTCCGTAGTCTCCAAACATTACGCAAGATGATATCTTTGATAATACCTTTTTAAAGAGGGGTGATTTTTGGGTATCATCATCTACATTACAACGTCGGATAATAAGAGGATGGGTTGAGTTTAAAAGTTCAAGGCGTTCATAGACTTTTTTCCAACGGGTTAGGTCACCTAAAGGCCGAGACAATTCTTGGTACATACTCATTCTTAAATAGTTATAGGGTGCGTAATATATCTTATTAATGATAACCGCATTTTTTTTAAGATTTTTAAATAATTCATCTTCTATTTGAGTGATATCTACAAGAGGAATAGAATTTACAAAAATTTTATAAGTTCCTGCATTAAGAGCCGTTCTTACTTCAACGTCTTCATAGTTCTTGCTAAGAAGGTCAGAAAGTTCAATAATATCAGGAATTGCTTTTGTACTAAAAAAATCGTAATCTGGAACGTCATTGTCCGCGTAAAATTTTTTATCTTTAGGTAGAGACATATTGATTGCCATACCTCCATACCCAATCAACTGTTTCTTTATCATAAATTCATCTACGGTACGAAAGAGTCCGGGTTTCGTATAAAGTTTCTTTTTACGTTCCTTTTGAATTCTTTGATTCTCAACCAAGGCTATATCTAAATCGGTATGCATATACTATTTACTTATTTTTAAGTTAAGGGACCTAGAAGTGCCTTTACTTTTTCATCATTCACTGAAATAATGGAATTTTTTAAAAATATCTCATTGTACACTTTCAAATGAACGTCATTTGTTTGAAAAGACATTCCTATAAAATTAATTTTACGATTTAATCCATTTACAAAGTTATAATTATTACTACTTTTTGAAAAATCTGGATATAAAAAAGATAGTGAGTTTGAAGCAAATTCATCTATATCAGACTGTTGAATTAAGTCGCTTTCCCTATAGATAACGTTATCGCCATTACCAATATTGAGAGCACACATTAAAGAGAGTTTACTTTTTCTATATAAATCCTTATTAAGACCTGAAATATCTATAAGAATGATTACCTTACATCCTTGAACTTTATTATTTGTTAAGTCAGTCAATAATACGTTATCTAATGTTTTATCAATTTGTTTTATATAAAAAATCAAATTACCATTTAAACTATTGTCTCCAAAGGTTGAATTTAAAATACTAGCCATTTGGTCGTAGGTGGTTTTCAGTAAACTTTTAACTCTAAATATTAAAAACAGGGGGTCACTTATATTTGGACAATTCATATTAGAAGATACAAAATACTGGTATACTTGAGCCATTGTGTCTGAAAAGGGAAGACTATTGTATGTTTCTTTATAATCATTTGATTGAAGGGTTGATGCAGCAACTACAGGTGTATCTTTTAATGAATAAATAGTAAAATCTAATGCTCTTACACCTTGTTTTGCACAATTAATTAACGCGCAATAGTTGACATAATCATTCTTGTATTCGCCTGAACAACAGCAGTTATAGGCAGTCTTTATAAGGGTTTGATTTAAAGCAGTTCTTGTAAGGTCCATATTACTTTTTGTAAGTAAGGAAACAATATTTGTATTCATTTTATTATCATTTAATGTAGCACAGTTATTTTTGTCCTTTCTTATAATAATAAAAACATAAATAAAAAAAGCGGATACAATAATAAATATAACAACATTCAAAGCATATTGGGATGAAACTTTATTAAGAGATTCAAGATAATTAGATAACATTCCAGTATTGACAGGTTGCATTAAATTATATTATGAATATATTTAAATATATATATCATTATAGCATATAATGCCAGGTGGTTTATTAAATATTATTTCTTATGGAAATCAAAATATAATAGTAAATGGTAATCCAAGCAAAACATTTTTTAAAACCGTTTATTCAAAATACACAAATTTTGGTATGCAAAAATTCCGTATAGACCACGAAGGACAAAGAAATCTAAAACTAAATGAAGAAACAATCTTAACCTTTAAAATTCCTAGGAACGCTGAATTACTTATGGATGCGTATCTAGTCTTTAATTTACCGGATATCTGGAGTACAATTATACCGCCTAAACAGACATCAAAAACTTGGCGACCCTATAATTTTAGATGGATATCTCATATAGGTGCTAATATAATTAAAAAAATGTCGGTTAGCATTGGAGGACAAAAAATACAAGAGTATACTGGAGATTATTTAAAAAATATGGTTGAAAGAGACTTTTCACAAACAAAAAAAGAACTTTTTTACAAAATGATCGGACATACGAAAGAACTTTATGAACCTGATAATGCATTTAGTCGTATTGACCGTTACCCTAATAGTTTTTATCTTACTCCAAAGGTTCGTACAACTACAGACCCTAATACAAATTTTTCGGATTGGTCTACTCCCTCTATAAACGGTAGAACTATTTATGTTCCCCTGCATTTCTGGTTTATGAATTCTCCTAAAATGTCATTGCCTTTAGTAGCATTACAATACAATGAAGTTACCATAGATATAACATTAAGGCCGATTAAAGAGTTATTTACAATACAAGACGTATCCATTGAAAATTCAAAAGGACTTACTCCTATACAACCTGATTTTAAAAATGAACTTCATAGTATGTATAGATTTCTACAACCACCTCCAAATATATTACTTACGGCGGGTGATTATGAAAACAAAAATAATTCGTGGAATACAGACATTCATTTAATGTCTACCTATGGGTTTTTAACAGACGAAGAAGCAAAGATATTTGCTTTAAACGAGCAAAGATATTTGATAAAAGATATTAAGGAAACTATATATCCAAATATTACTGGAAATAATAGAGTCCGATTACATACCACTGCTCTTGTATGCAGTTGGATGTGGGTTTTTAAACGTAATGATGTCTATAAAAGAAACGAGTGGTCAAATTATTCAAATTGGGATTATTCAAATAAAGTACCGATTGAATTGATTGAAGCACCTACTGAGCAATATAATTTTACTTTAAATGACAAATTTTTTGGACCTGGTATTGATTATATAAACATTGCAGCAATTGGCGAACCAGCGGAGTATGAAACATCTTTTAATGATTATTTTATTTGTGATTATTTAAATACTAAAATTAAAAGAGAAATACTTACCCGTTTATCCATTATTTTTGATGGTCAACTAAGAGAAGATTCATTAGAATCGGGTGTTTTTAATTTTATTGAAAAATATAAAAACAGCACAGGTAATTCAGACGATTATATTTATAGTTATAGTTTTAGTTTAAATACTAGTCTGTTTGAATTACAGCCTTCAGGTGCTATTAATTTAAGTAAATTTAAAACAGTTGAACTTGATATTTCTACTATATTACCTGATATAGACGAGACAAACTCGGCCTTTATTACGATATGTGATGCTGAAGGAGCCATAATAGGTACAACGCAAGGAAACACCTTGTATAAATACACCTATGATTTATTTTTTACAGAAGAAAGATATAATTTATTAAGATTTATTAGCGGACAGGCCTCTTTAGTTTACGCGCGTTAAAATTTGGTCTTGTCTACACATTTAAGACACGGACATTCATTTGACGCAAACATATCCGCTCTATAATCCCCTGCTTGATAGCCTTCTTTTACAGATAACGCAAAAACAACAACAACAAGAATTAATATTAATTCTACCCACATTATAAAATAATATATATAATTAAATGGACGATTTTGTAAATATAGAAATTCCAAAATATTATTATTGGGAAGGAGATACTCCTACTTTACCTCAAACTGATACATTGGTTTCCTATAAATTGGTTGGTCCTGATTCAACTACCATTAAAATATCTAGCGGATTTGCTATTGATAATACAACAAACGGGTTTAAAATATCAGGTAAGAGAGCAAGTTCTAATCTGTTGTTTACTTTTGACCCAGCAAATACTTCTGTCTCGGATGGAATAACCAAAATAACAACAAAAAACTCAACTGTATATGAGTTTAAAGGCGAGTCTTCAGGTTCAAAAAGTTATAAGGTAAATAGAGGAAGAGTAATCATTACAGAATCAATACAGCAAAGTCTCTTGAGTGGAACAAAAAGCACGATTGACGTGATTGATGTTGCAAAGGATACCTACGTTAAAAATACAATTGCACAGAGCGAATTTTTAAAAACAGATGCTATTTACACTTCATCCTCTACGATGGATAAATTAACACGTCTATTATTTTTATTTATAAACGATTTATTAACGATAAGTATAATATCTTTTTTTGTTATAGCAATTTTATTAATAGTTAAGGTTGATGGTGATTCTTTGTACCCTTGTAATATAAAACAATCACCCTATGTATCAACAACCTATGATAAAGACCTTTCCATAATCACTAAGGATGGTGGATTTTGCTCTCAATCGCTTAAAGTTCAAGAACGTCCTGACATATCAGATGATGATAAACCAGTTATTGAAATTTTTAATAAGTTTATTATGGATAAAACAAATCTTTATCCTTTTTCAACTATATTACAAGACAAATGTAAGGATACAACAAATTCAAGTGGCGCATTTACGGTTTTAGTTTATTGGATGTTGTATTTAATATTTAATGTTTTTTTAATGATTCAAAAATCGTTAAATATTATGCATAAAGGTTTAAAAATGGTTGGTTCGTCTTATGTATACTTTTCCTTTACTATTTTATTAGTAATATTCTTTTTGTTAGTTCAAAATATTAGTAAAGGAGTATTACATCCCTATTTTAAATACAACGGTGAATATAAAGATTTTGATGTAGGTAGTTTTGTGGATACGAATAGTAATAGTGGTAGAGATATTGAAAATATTTTTATTATGATGGGAATTAATATATTAGCCTTGATAATTATTGTAGCCATTCCTTTATTTTTAATATTGTCAGCCGCATCTATTTATGGTAATGTATCATCATTAATGACACTTATTGTAGGGTCTTCTTCTGTTGAATGTATGTTTTTGTCTTTTTTTGCATTTGTATGTTCTATTAATTTTGTATTGAAACTTTTACCGGATGATTTAGACCCAACCAAAATTAAAATGGAGAATGATATGTCCAGTCTAACCAAACAGTATATAGATTTTATTTTTCAAATGCTTCGGTTGATAAGATTACCAGACTTAAATGGAAGTAGTGTATTTATGTTTTTTGTGAATATATTCAACTTTTTAGGTTCTATTTTTGGAGTTTTTCTTCCCTTTGCAATGGCTTTGGCCGCATCTTTATATATTAGTACTATGGTAGTGGCTAGCACCTTTATATTACCATTTAAAGTAAAAAATATTTGGGAAAGCATATTAACACCAGCGTTTCATGTTGTCACTTTAATATTACTTTTTCTTTTGTTAGTACACATACACGATGTTCTTGATATATATTTATTTTCCATATCTATAATTATTGTATTATTGGTTGGATTTATAATGTCAAAAAACTAATATAAATTGTATTTATTTAATTGTATAATGTCCAAACCGCGAGTTAGTATATGTACACCTACCTTTAATAGACGCCCTTTTTTTAGAGGCCTTATTGAGGTTGTAATGAACCAAACTTATCCAAAAACACTCATAGAATGGATAATCATAGATGATGGAACGGATAAGATAGGCGACCTTGTCTCGGATATTCCTTTTGTAAAGTATGTTCCAGTTGATACAAAAATGTCTCTTGGCGAAAAGAGAAATTTTATGCACGACCAATGTACGTTTAAAGAAGACGATGCAATTTTGGTTTATATAGATGATGATGACTATTATCCGCCTCTAAGAGTTGAACATTCAGTTGAAAAGTTAACTGGGTCAAAGGCCTTGTGCGCGGGTTCAAGCGAGGTTTATTTATGGTACAATGAAATGAATAAGATGTATAGGTTTGGACCTTATGGACCAAATCACGCAACCGCTGGAACCTTTGCGTTTAAAAGAAGTTTACTCAAACAAACCCGTTATGAAGACACGGCTCAATTAGCAGAAGAAAAGTTCTTTTTGAAAAACTATACAATACCTTTTGTTCAATTAGACCCATTTAAAACAATACTTGTCTTTTCACACGAACAGAATACATTTGACAAACGAAAGTTAATAGACCCGGAGAATCCAAACTGCAAGGAGTCCTCTGTAAAAGTAAAGGCATTTGTAAAGTCAAAAGAGTTGCAATCATTTTATACTAGCGAACTTCCATCCCTTTTAAAAGATTATTTACCTGGAGATATAAAAAATAAACCTGATGTGCTGTTAGAAATTAAAAGGAGAGAAGAAAAAAATATGATTACCATAAATACATCTGAAAGGTCATTTCAGATAAATCCAAAGGAACTGTTAGAAGCCCTAAAACATAAAACCGAAGAGTGTTTACAATTGCAAAAAGAATTAGATAATTGCAAGGATTACATTAAACTTTTAGTTGAAAATATAAGGAAGCGCGGTTAATTTCTATTTGACTTAGTTCTTCTGTATTTTTTCTTAATATTCTATAATACAACTCTTTTTTAGTGCAGTTTAATTTATTACACAATCCAATAATGAAAGTATTGTTGTTATATTCATTACTATATTTTGTTAAAACCTTTGTAAATCTATATTCTTGAACCTTTTTACACGATATGTTTGTTTTTTTATACAGATAATAATTATGAAGTATTTTGATATAGTAAGTCATTTCATTGAATATCCATAATTGTTTTTGAAAACTTATCCTATCAAAATAATCACCAACACAAATGTTTTCTAAAAAGTTATAATAAAATGAATAGTCTTCAGGTTTGATACAATCAACGATATTTTCGTGAAAAAATAATGCTTGAGTTGCCTTTTCATTTTCTATAATATTATCTTCATTAAATTCTTTGGTCATAATTTGTCTTATGTTATGTTGAATGTTTTTCTCATATTGATTATGTGATAAATTGACCTCTTTCTGAATCGTTATCATATTTGAAAGTTTTAAAATTTCTTTTATTTTTTTATCGTGAATATTTGTTCCGCATAAAATAATAGAAAAACTTCTGGTCCTTTTCCTCTTTTCTTCTAACTTAAATTGTTTCAAAAAACTTGTTAGTACTTTTTTTTCGTGAGTATGCAAGTAATCAATATTATCTATTACGCATATTTTGGAACATTCTTTTTTGTTAAATAATTCAATAATACTTGGTTTCATAAAAAGTAGAATGTCGTCGTAATCATTTATATCCTGTATTGAAATAAATTGTACGTTGGTAAGTGTTTTAATCATTTCAGTTTTTCCAACACCCGATTTACCATAGATATAAATAGGTTTTGTAGAATTTAAAAAACGTTTTAATTCTTTAAATTTATCAGTGTCAATCATTAATTTTTATATAACTTATACTTTTAATTAATAACATATATTACTATTATTTGTAATTCCATCCCAAGATACCCCACAATCATTGGCCCATTTTTTTTTTAAACATAGACCGCTAGTTGGTCCCATTCCCGAGACATTATAAACTTCACTTTTATAATCAAGATTCTTGCATTTTGAATCATTGCTTTTTGAATAAAGGGTATCATTTGAAACGCACGTTCCTGAAACTAAACTATAATAATCAGGACATTTTGAAATATTTGAAGGATATACCTGCTTCTTACTCATATTTGATAAAATAACCCCAAATATAGATAATATAATTATTAAACTTATTGTTGCTAGAACTAAAATGCTTTTATAAAAGTCCATTATAATAAAAAAATAAAATATTATATAGTTCAATGGAATCAAATGGTCGTATAGATTTATTAAATCTTCCTAGTGGAACACCCCTATTTCTTCAAGAAAAGGTGAAAAGTGTTGATAAAACTTACTTCTCAAATGCTTTAAAACATACGTTTCAAAATTCTAAATTGTCCGTGTTGTTTTTTTCTGTAGCAAATGTCACTATTATAGAGAACGGCATTAAAGCGGCCGTGTATAAGTTATCAAATAATAAACATATTATTGATACACAGGATTATGACCAACTTTATATTATTATGAGGTCAACCTTTTTACAATATAGTTTAAATAATCCTGATAATATTACTCAACAAATTGAGGTATTAAATTCTAGAGTTGTGTCTCATTGTGCACCAAAAATATATAGCGAAATAGAATCGTATATGAAATATAAAAAAGATTCTTCTACCTTAGTAAGTCCATTAGATATGCCTACGTATATCCATAAGGATAAAGGTTTGGAGTTCAAGGGATTTTTTTAAATTTCAATAGAGAATTTATTGTTTCTTAGACTTTTGAATTGAACGTTTTGATTTATTCTTATTTTTTGTAAATCTTGACTTAATCTTATTTTTTGTAAATCTTGACCTCTTTAATGTTACTCTCTTTGGACCTATAATTGTAATCTTATGTGGTTTTCTTTTAAGTTTTAAATACTTTTTACCATTTCCTGAAGTCAAAATAATTTTTAACTTTTTAGGTTCTTTTTGTAGAGTTTTTTTAATTCTTTCTATCTGTAGATTTCTTAAAGTAACAAAGTCCATATATATATTACAATATTTTTTCAAGGTCCTTAAGCTCTTTACTCCACAAATCTTGAATGGTAACCCTTTCTATTTCTTTATATTCAGCCTCTTTATCCGTATATTGGCTTTTCAAATGATTCACATTTTCTTCACAAACAGAATCCATTGTCATTTTTATAAGATAATTATAAGACCCTTCTATTTTTGCATAACCCTTTTCAGAAAGAATATTGCATATTTCAGCAGTACTCTTTTTTCTTAGGTCAAGTGTTTCTTCTAATATTTCCTGAATGTAATTGTATTTATTTTTTAATATCTCAATTTCTTTTATTAAAACCGATAAAAGATATTCTTTACGCATATCATAGTATCGTAACCTCTGAACGATAAAGTCATCACAAATTTCGTGAATCGTATTATAGTGAACCAATTTCTCTTCGTGATTAAACAAATTCATATTTGAAAAGGATAAATACGAATACAGTTTTAGGGTCTTTACAATTTCGTCTTCATTAAACTCTTTGCAAAGAGTTATTTTAAAATTAACAACTTTATCTGTTGACATATCATTGAAATCTTTAATGACGCCTTCTTCAATTAATTTATCAAGATAAATCAGGTAATCTTCATTCCAAGTTCCAACTGGAAGTTCAGTAATCTCTACTATATTTTTTTTAATAGAATATACACCCTTTGTAATAAACCTTGACTCCGTTTCTTTCTCAATCGTACCCCGAAACCCTCTGTAATAAGGAACGAAATCCTTGTTTGCAGGTCTTTTTTCAAGAGTATCTAAAATATAACGAATCAAATCTTTTGGATTGAAACACTGAATCTCTGTGCTAAACCCTGTACCAATACCCTTTGAACCATTGACCAAAATCATAGGAATAATAGGCGCGTAAAAGATAGGCTCAACTGGCTGGCCGTCATCTTGTAAATAACTTAAAATATGGTCGTCACTTTTATTAAAGATATAACGAGTAATCTTTTCTAACTTTGTAAATATATATCTCTCCGATGCACTGTCTTTTCCTCCCTGGAGACGTGTTCCAAACTGTCCGTTGGGCGAAAATAGATTGATATTGTTTGACCCTACAAAGTCTTGAGCCATATTTACAATCGCACCGTTCAAGCTTGCCTCGCCGTGATGGTATCCAGAATTTTCAGAGACATATCCACTAAACTGGGCTACCTTGATTTCATTGGTCAAATTCTTTTTAAACGCACTGTAAAGAATTTTTCGCTGAGACACTTTAAGACCATCCATCAAATTGGGAATAGAACGGTCGCAGTCATATTTAGAGAAATGAATCATCTCTTTATTTACAAAGTCTCCTATGGAAAGGGTCTTGTCTCGGTTGTCTACACGCAAATCTCGGTCGTAAGACGTTAGCCACTCCTTGCGCAAGTCCGCCTTTTTTTTATTAAATAACATATCAATGCATTCGTCATCCTTTTCCTTTACATAAAAGTCTACTACTTTTTTATCTTTAAAATATTCTTTGAATTCTGAACCCGTGCTTGTGCCTAAACCCTTGTAATACTTAATCTTCCAACCTATGTTCTCTTCCTTCCACGAATCATAATCCGATTCGTTATAAAAGGATACGCTTTTTGCGCCTTTGGATGCTTTCAAAATAGGCGTGTTCATAAACCCGATAAAGCCATCAATCTTTAAAAGAGAAGGCCACAAACATTCAAACACGTTAATACATAAACCCTTGATATGACTACCGTCTAAATCTTGATCCGTCATAAACATAATCTTACCGTATCTCAGGTCGTTTACATTTTCATACTCTTTCCCAGTTTCTAAACCCATAATCTTTTTAATCTCATTAATTTCTTTGTTTTCATTAATTTTTTTAAGTGCCTCTCCGCGCACATTTAATAGTTTACCCTTCATTGGATACACTCCAATTATATTTCTATCTTCAGGAGAAAGACCTGAAATAATACCAGCTTTTGCTGAATCTCCTTCACATAAAATTAAGATACACTTTGTAGAGTTCTTTGTTCCAGCGTGATTGGCATCTACCAATTTAGGAATTCCGCGAAGAGTCTTTGTCTTATTACCATCCGTCTTCTTGGAGTTTTTCTTTTCTTTCAATTCGCTCATATCACACGATGCAGACAAAATACCCATATTCGCTAATTTTTCTACAAACTTATCAGTTACCGTGCAAGTAGAACCAAACTTAGAAGAGGGTGTTGTCAAATAATCTTTTGTCTGACTATCAAAGGATGGATTCTCAATCGTACAATTTAGAAAGATGGAAAGTTGTTCCTTGATAATAGCAGGTTTTATATCTATCTTACGTTTCTTTAAAATAAGAGCAATCATCTTTTTAATGATTTGCTGTGTAATATATTCTACGTGTTTACCGCCTTTATTTGTAAAGATTCCATTGACAAATGAAACGTGTTTGAATTCATCGCTTAGACAAACTGAATACGACCAACCATCTTGTGTCTCGGAAACCTTTTCAGCGTCCGTATAGAGAGACACGTAATGACTGAAGTCCTTTACTGGTACCAAAACATCGTTATACTTTACTTTTACTTCTTTGCTTGTCACTCCTGCAATGTCGTAGACACGCCGCTGAAATAAGGAAATCATTGATTGAGTAAGTTCCTTCATACCAAGCCGTTTGTAATCAGGTGTAAAACTAACCAAAGTATATGGTTTTTTGCTACAAGAAGTAATCGTAGGCTTGTTTAAAATATCCATATTATTTTCAAATGTTTGAACATATTTAAGCGCGCGCTTTGCATCCACCGTTTCAATCTTACCCCACGTAGACCAGATTAGAACTAGCTTAAACCCAAAGCCATTTTTACCACCCGTTGTTTTCTGTTCGTCTTTATTATAATTCGTAGATGTACGCAAGTGTCCGAAAATCATTTCGGGAATCCAGATATCATACGTAGGATGTTTTTCAACATCAATCCCATCTCCATTATTGATAAGAGTAATTGTATTATTTTCAATAGAAACTTGTATACTTGTAACAACTTCAGTTGAAGGGTCTTTTAACTTTTTCTGATTGGTGCGAATGACGTGATCGCGACAATTTACAATTCCTTCATCAAATAACTTAAACAGCGCAGGATTATAATCAATATCTTCTAGTACAATCTTATCCTCTTTCATTACATACATAGGACCATTGATATTTTCTATAGAACCTATATAGGTATCTGGAGTATCCAAGATATGTTCCTTGTCGGTTTTTTTTTGGTACTGCATTTCAAGAGAGGCAGAAGCTGATACAGTTGACATTGCTGATACAGTTGATACAGTTGACATTGCTGATACAGTTGATACAGTTGACATTTTATACTGTTTTATAATAATTTAATTATAAATCAATTTTATAATTAATGAGTAACTGTAATAAAATATGTGAAAAGAGTATTTATTCGTTTCCTACAAATAATCTATCTACAAAAATGATTCAGGCACAAGCACTTAAACAAAAAAAAAATGCAAAATTTGTATACAAAAATACTAGAATAGAAAGTATTTATAAAATCATATTGAGTTTAGATTATCAAGAGAACAAGAGACTCCTTTTTTTATACAAGTATAAATTGTATAAAAGGTATTTTGATGATTTGCAAAATGTTCCTTACGATATAAGGCTTAAGTTAAATGAAATGTTAACCGTTATTATAAACGGGTTGACAGAATTTGAATATAATTTAATTTTTGAAATTGTAATAATAACAACTGTGGAAGTACCCGAAACATTTATTCCCTATGAATATACATTTTATGTAGTGACTCGTGTATTGTCAAATATGTCATACTTTATAATAAAAAATATAAATGATACCTTTACATTTGAACCTGGTTATTCATATGTATTTGATTTATCAGACCCTACAAATTACGGAACAAAATTTGCTTTATCTAAAAGAAAGGATGGTATAGGAAGTGGTACCCATAGTGGTATACCTGGTACAGATGGTGCAATATTATCTATTAATATAGAAAAAAATATATCGGTTTCTTATTTGTATGCATTTAATGAAGAGATAATAATAAACCCGCCTCTTGATGTATCTGGTAATACAGCTGATGTCATCCAAGTGGCCTATGGTATATGGGGTTATAGCGTACTTTATCTTTATATAAATGTAGGGAATTTACCCCTTACTAGTATAAATAATTTTATTTATAAAGACCTTGAACAATATTCAACGTTAACGGTATACGAATTAAATGGTCCAAAATACTTAATTGCTCCATTAACTGATTTTTTTGTTTATTTTACTAAAAATAAATACAGATATAACATTAGTTACGGAACATATTATATAGATATTCCAAGAACTTATAATGCAGCGCTTTTAAGAAATAGCGGATTTGAAAAAATAATTAGTTTTGTAGGTCCTTATGAAACAACAAAAAGAGTAAAAGGCGTACAATTTGCACCTGGCATTCAAGAAGATATATCTCAAAACTTTTATTACGGTCAGACTGTTATGACTGTTTATGAACCCTTTACTGTGCCTTTGAGTTTCTACTGTGAAAGTTTTGGATTTATGGGCGGGTTAAGTTTTATAAATTTTAGTCCATCTGGAAATTCGTCTGGTTCAAAATTTCCAATCTATTTTAATAAAGATAACAATTTATTTATAAAAGGTATAGACTCTCAGTCTAATTTAAATATTATTAAGAATGGTGTAAATAGTTATATTGGGTTTAATGATGATTTTATCTATAATGAAAATAGACAATATGGACTTTATAAAGGTGTTTATACGATTTATAACATACCAGAAGAATATGCAATTACTTTATTAAGTAAAGGAAAAAGCGATATTATTAAACTTGAAAGTTTGACCTCAACTTCAAAAACTGGTGTAGGTCCCGATAATCAAACCTATAATTTTTATTGGGGTATTCTTCGTATAACCGTTTATGCAAATTTTGGACAAATGTCTCTTTATTCTACCTATCAAGGATATATGGGAAGGTCTACTTTATTTACCTATGGGTCTGAATATAATAATAGTATTTCTTATTTAGACCAAAATTCTATACCAACAATTTATTTTAAAAATGATAACACCTTACGTTATGAAGATATAGACCCACTTACTGTTGTTATTACAAGTAACTATATCATATATCCATTAATACCGACATTAGATTTTGTAGTTCCCTTTTCAGTGTTTAAAAATACACCACCAATTATAAATGAAATAAATATAAATAATAACACTACTAACCCTGTAATTAACCCTGTAATACCTGACAATTTATTAAGTATATACGGCGGGTATACTTACTCTATTCCCAATAAAAATAACAAATATTCTTTAAAAAAAGGAATGTATGTGATTGAGTGTGAAAACACTTATATTGCTCTTTTGAATTTTGGTAAAACAAATTCTATCACTTACTTTGGTATTATAAGTATAATTGATATTGGTCCTGATAACCATAGTTATAATTATTACGCAAATACAATTATCATTAGTGTTCTCGGAAATTTTGGATATATTTCAATTGATGTAATTGATGTAATTGATAATAATAAGAGGAATAGACTTCATAATATTTTAAGTTATAGTAATTAAATTTCTTTCCTTATTATATATGAAAACTTTTGGTTCTAGAGCGGAGGTTTTTCACGGAAATGCTAAAAAGACAACTGGAGGTTTAACAAAGAGTGCTTTATTACAAAATAAACACGGTGAAATTGTCTCGCGTAAAAAAAGCGTAACTGCGAAAAAGGAGAAGCGTCTTGAAAAGGCTGGATACTTTACAAAAAAAGGTGTATTTGGTTTTGTAAAGAAGGAAGTAAAATCTAAAAAGGTTAGAAAGTCTAGAAGACGTACTTCAAAGGCCTAAAGATACCTTTTTAGGAGCCGATGCTCCTGCGCGTCTTACTCGGTTTACTGTACGAGTTGTTGCGTTTTTATCTGGTAGAACACTTAGTGTTTTTGTCTTTACTACGTTTGCATTTAGCGTGTTTTCCTTAAGTTTTTGAATACGCGAGGAAGAATCAGAATATGTTTTATCATTTATACATCCAGAAATACATTTTATTCTATACTTAAGCATTAATATAGTGATATATTTTTTTGTCGTTTTGTTTTCCTTTTAAAAATAGCCTTTGACTTTGTCTTTGACTTTGATTTAGATTTAGACTTTGTCTTTGTCTTTGATTTAGATTTAATTTTCTTTCCTCCCTTCATATTAAAGCTTGTTTTACACGCGCTTAATTGAGTTGTTAAACCTATTCTAAAAAAATTGGGGTTTCCATCACTAGAACTATATTCATTGGAATAACACATATATAAATAATATAAAATCTAATTTATATTATTTTATAATGAATCCTCAACAACGTTTGCAACTACACGAACTAATTAAACAAAATAATTCTGTAAACAATACAGATTTAATAAGAGAATTAAAACACAGTCATATAATTCGTAAAGAAGTACAGATGATTGAAAAACTAAAAACAGTGTATGATTTTGAAATACTTCAAGAAGAATGTATTAAACATTGTTATTTCCTATATGAAAATTATACCGTTATTTACAATCGTTTACTAAAAAATAGAGTAGATATTGATGTTCTATATACCTTTTTGGATACTTTACAAATGATTGAAGAGGGTAAGATGGACCAACACGAGGCGTCTTTTGAGATTGGAACGCTTTTGAAAAAAATGTATATTGACCCGCGAATAGAAGACAAACCTCCTGAGTATAAGCCACCTATTAATATTAGTTGGCAAGAGTTTAAAAAATTATCACATACTTAATAGAATGATTGTTGTTATTGTAGAATCCCCGTCAAAGTGTAAACGTATTGAATCCTATTTGGGAATAAACTATAAGGTAATTGCTACTTGCGGTCATTTCAGAAAAATGAGTAGTCTTGATAATATTAATTTTGATAGTTTTAAAGTTAAATATGAAAATACAAATCCAAAAGTGATAAAAAGATTACGCGACGCAACTAGTGCTGCAACCGAAGTTATTTTGGCTACAGATGACGACCGTGAAGGCGAAATGATTGCGTGGCATATTTGCCAGGTATGTAAACTGCCTCTAGATACAAAGCGAATCTTATTTCGCGAAATCACTAAACAAGAAATTATAAGAGCGATTAGTTCTCCGCAAACCATAAGAATGAATAAAGTTTATAGTCAGAACGCAAGACAGATTATTGATATCTATATTGGTTTTAAAATATCTCCCCTTTTATGGAAATATGTTAAACATACTCTAAGCGCTGGAAGATGTCAAACACCTGCTTTACATCTCATCGCAGAAAGAGAACGAACGATTGAAGAACAAGGATACGAGACAAATTATCAGGTTTCAGGATTTTTTACAAATAAAGATATTGAGTTTCGCTTAGAAAGACACCTGGAAGAGAGCGAGGTAACACCCTTTTTAAAATCATTAAAGGACCATACCTTTTATTTGTCTCGGAATACAAAAGAGGTATCCGACCCTCCGCCTCCCATTTTGAACACGAGTCTTTTACAGCAACTTCCTCTTTCTATGTCTCCGCAAAGAATTATGAAGGCCGCTCAGACCTTATATGAAAATGGATTAATTACCTATATGCGTACAGACGCGTGTGTTTATAGCGAGGATTTTTTGAAGTCTGTCTCAACCTATTTAGGAGACAAATATTGTGCACCCAAAATGGAATCTATGAAAGCCCACGAAGGAATACGAGTGACCCAGTTAGAAATAGATATTATTTGTCTTGATATAGATAGTAATAAATTGTATTCTTTTTTACATAAATATACTTTGCAAACCTGTATGAAACCCGCGGTCTTATTACATAAAATATACACAACCGAATGTCCTAACCAAATGAAATTTACACATACCTCTATTATACAAATCTTTAATGGATGGAAGGACGATTCAAAAAAAACAGATTGGTCTTCTTATCTAGATTGTTTAAAAATGTTGACATATAACTCTGTCAATGCATCCGAAGTATTTAAAAGTCAACAATTTCACTTGTCAGAGTCTCAACTTATAAACCAATTAGAAAAGAGAAATATTGGAAGACCGTCTACCTATACAAATATTTTAGAATCTATAGAAAAGAATTATGTAACTCACGGAAAAATTACAGGAAAGGACTATTCGTTTAATGAATATAAACTTGACAAACATAATGTGATTGAATCGTCTGTTATATGTAAGAAAATAGAAGAGACAAATAAATTAACCATTACGGAGATAGGGAAAGAAGTAGACCAGTTTTGTTATAAACATTTTGAATCCATTTTTAATTATGAATATACCAATCAAATGGAGTTATCACTTGACCTTATTGAAAAAGGCGAAAAGGAATGGAAACAGGTTATTCGTGAATACATAGAACACGTGGATTCTTTATTGGATATTGAAGAGGTAAAAAAAGTATATACCTCTTTACACGCGGGCTATTATAAAGATTCGCCTCTTGTTATTAAAGATGGAATCCACGGGTTTTATGCAGAATATAAAGATAAAAGTGTCTCGCTTTCTAATTATAAAGAAAAGGAAATGATTTATACTTGGATTATAGACCAATCTATCCCGCAAGAATCTTTTAACACCCTAATAGAATTTGTATTGAAAGATAAGGTTGTTATGCATATTACAGATAGTTGGAGTGTTAGAACGGGACCTCGTGGTAATTATTTATATTTCAAAGCAAAAAATATGAAACAGCCAAAATTTTATAATTGCCCCGATCTATTAAGTCGCGATGAAATGGAAAAACATATACGAAATAAATATAAAACTATATAATAATGAATCAAATATTTAAAATTTTACAAGAAAATGATGCAAAAATAGCAAACCCTGTATTCATTGCATTAATCGCGGTTGGTGTCTTTATAAAACTTGCCCTTTCTT